>Ga0101944_10000943_pt1 | contig 72011 bp, 54 predicted proteins | sample DewCreD2012metaG_FD_75245 | JGI IMG/M metagenome (GOLD analysis project Ga0101944, IMG submission 75245) | Hot spring sediment bacterial and archeal communities from British Columbia, Canada, to study Microbial Dark Matter (Phase II) - Dewar... ... | reverse complement strand
CCATAACAATCTGGCTAGGTATCACGGTCGCGAACCACCTGTCAAGCGAAATCCGCAGGCCGGCCGCAACTCCGCGTCAGATCAAGGCCGGTTTGTCAGCAGCCTCCGTCCGGTCGCCCCCCCGCTCCCGCGTTGAATGCCCGCCGCTCCTCGTCCGTCGATGCGCCGGCCTGAACCGCCCCGGCGACCGCGGAGGGTCTTGCGGAGGTGCCGGGGGGATGCTAGGCTCCGTCCGATCGAAAGGAGGGTCCCGATGAAGAAGGTGTTCGTGGGTGTCGCGCTGGTGCTTTCCATGTCGCTGCTGTCGGGGTGCATCATCGAAGCCAGCACCGACTACTGCTGGGACAACGGTACCTGCACGGTGGGGGCGTCGTGCAGCTACGCCGGCGACATGGACTGCATCAGCCAGACCGCGGCGTGGTGGTGCAGCCCGAGCGGCTACATCCAGCAGGTCAACTGCCTGACCGACACGGCGGCGAACGGCGGTTGCGTCGGGACCGGCACGGCGTACGCGGCCTGCGGCCAGATCGTCGGCTGCCAGGACGCCCGCTGCCTGTGCAGCAACACCCCGGACTTCTGCGGCGCGGCCCTGACGATCGGCAGCTGCACGGGCACCGCCGTCTGCGGTCCATAGCCGGAACGCCGCCGGGCCGGCCGGAACACGGCCGGCAGGAGAAGGTTCGGTTGCCCCGTCGCGTCCCGTTGCGCCCGTTCCTCGTGTGCGCCTGCTGGAGCCTGCTCGCGGCCCTCTCGTCGTGTACCGTCGATCCGGTGCAGCCCGGGGAAACCTGCGACGACGAGGGGGACCAGGTCTGCCGGACGCAGCAGGTCGCGCTGTACTGCCGCGACGGGCACTGGTTCGAGCGGGACTGCTGGGTCGAATGCAAGTACCTCGGGTACGAGGTCGGCTCGTGCGGACTGCACTCGCGCTACGGGGACGACACCTGCCTGTGCGCCCCGGGCGCCGAGTGGGACGTGGGGCGGGCCTGCGAACACGAGGGCGACCAGGAGTGCATGTCGACCCGCATGTTGCGGATCTGCCTGGCCGGGATGGTCAGCGAGATCGATTGCGCGGCGGCCTGCGCCGGTCGCGCGTCGTCCTTCTGCGGCTACGATCCGCTGCTCGGCGACGACTCCTGCATCTGCTGCGACACCGCCACCTGCCCATAGCCCGCGCAACCTCCAACGGGAGCGGTCGACGCCGCGCGGCGCCGCGCGGCCCGGGGCGCGCGCCGCGGGGGCCCGCCGCCACGACGATCCCGCTCCCCGGCCGCGACGGACCGCGCTAGACTCCCCGGCGCGGAACGAGGTGCGGGGATGGAACATCCGATTCCGGTCTCGGAACTGCCGCCCACGGTGGCCAAGATCTGCGGCCCGTCGGCGCCGCCGCCGGTCAAGCTGATGGCGGCGCGGGGGATGCTGCCGATTCCGCAGCCCACCGACCTGGTCACCGTCCTGTACATGCTGGCGCACGATCCGGCGCCGACCCTGGCCCAGCCGGCGCGCGAGACGCTGCTCGGGCTGCCCGAGGACGTGGCCCGGGGCGCCTTCGCCGGCGAACTGGACCCCCGGGTGCTCGACTACCTGGCCGACGCGTTCGGGACGAAGGAGACGCTGCTGGCGGTCGTGCTGCGCAACCCGCGGACGGCCGACGAGACGTTCGAACGGGTGGCGGGGAGCGCCGGCGAGTCGATCGCCGAGCTGATCGCGATCAACGAGACGCGCCTGTTGCGGCGGCCGAAGATCATCGAGGCGCTGTACTTCAACAAGCGGGCGCGGATGTCGACCGTCGACCGCCTGATCGAACTGGCGGTCCGCCACGGGCTGACGCTGGACGGCATCCCCGCGTTCCGCGAAATCGCGGCCGCGATCGAGGGCCAGCCGGTGCTCGAACCGGAGGCCGGGGACGAGGCGAGTCCCGACGACCAGTTGTTCAGCTCGGCGCTCAGCCTGGAAGACGACGGATCGTGGAGCCTGGACGGCGGCGCGCCACCCAGCGGCGCGTTTGCCGACTTCGACAGCCCGGACGGCCCGAAACCGGCCGGGGGACGGGAGGGCGAACCGTCGCGCGGCTTCGACGTCTCCCGGCTCACCGTCAGCCAGAAGATCCGCCTCGCGCTGCTCGGCAACGCCGGCCATCGGGCGCTGCTGATCCGCGATCCCAACCGGCTGGTGGCGATGGCGGCGATCAAGAGCCCCGCCGTCAGCGATCAGGAAGTCGCCGTGGTCTCGCAGAGCCGCGCGGTGGCGGAGGACGTGATCCGCTACATCGCCGACAACCGCGACTGGACCAAGTCCTACATCGTCAAGTGCAACCTGGTGAACAACCCCAAGACCCCGATCTCCCACTCGCTGCGCTTCCTGCCACACCTGCGCCCCGGCGACCTCCGGGCGCTGGCCGGCAACAAGAACGTGCCCCAGGCGGTCAGCAACGCGGCGCGACAGATCCTCCAGCGGCGCCCCGGCGGGCATTGAACGACCCGCCGGGACAACCTCCCGCCCCGCGCCGCGGCGCGCCGCGCGCCGGCCGGGTCCGGGGAACGCCCGGGCGCGACCCGCCTCACTTCGCCTGGGTCCGCTTGCGCATCTGGTCGATGAGCTGGACGATGTCCGCGGCGTTGCCGGAACTCTTGAGGGCCGCGGCGAAGAGCTGGTCGGAACGGCCGACGTCGCCCAGCATCCGCAGCACCGCGCCCGCGATGGCCAGCACCTTGGGCGGCGGATTGCCGCGGCCGATCGTCCGTTCGACCAGCATCCGGGCCTCGTTGCGCCGCCCATGGTCCGACGGGAACGCCCGCACCACCGCCAGCGCGTACGACACGGCGTACAGCGCGACGTCGGGGCACATCTCGTGGGCCGACTCGAGGATCTCCAGCGCGGCCTGCGGGTCCTCGCGCCAGAACAGGAAGATCTCGCCCTTGCGGAACTGGATCTCCGCGAAGTACTCGAGCCGCCCGCGATCGTACTGCGTCCTGCGGTACTCCTTGCGGCGGCCGGCGTCCTTGAGGTGCTCGTAGGCCTCCTCGATCATCGCCTTCATCCGCTCCAGCCGCTCGCGCGTGGCCGGCAACAGGTTGCTGTAATAGCGCGGATCGAAGCGCGCCAGCATCCGCTGCCGCGCCTCCTCGATGTCCTGGTCCGTCGAGACCGGATGGGCGCTGAGGCGGTCGAAGAAGTTGCCAGCCTTCATCGCCTCGAACAGACCCGGCAGCTCCTTCACGTCCACCGGCCCGGTCTCCGTGGGGTTCTTCTCCGACAGCTCCGCGAACCCCATCGCCAGCAGACCGTCCATGAACCGGTAGGTCTCGGTCGTGAACAGCGGCGTGATCTCCAGCACGTCCCGGACCCGCCGCGCCCGCTCGCGGACCGCTTGCAGCAGCCGCTCCTCCTTCGGGTTGAACCGCATCGCCGCCAGTTCCTCCGCCGGGACCGCCGTCGGAACCAGATACCAGTTGCGGTGCTCGTCGAAGAACCGCCGGCGCGCCTCGTCGAACGGAGCCTCGCGCCACGCCTTGAGCGTCAACTGGGGCAGGCCGAGGTCGTAGCGCGGGGCCTCGGCGGGGAAGCGGTTCGGTTCGCCGACCTCGTAGGCGCCGTCGCGCCACAGCAGCGCATCGTACAGCACCGCCTGCGCCCGCCAGCGGTCAGCGCGCGGAGCGTCGCCGGCCGCCACGGCGCCCAGCTCCAGCAGCGCCGCCAGCGGCGCGCGCCCCTCCTGCCGCAACCGGCGGTAGGCGGCAAAGGCCTGGTCGTCGATCTTCCCGCGCGCATGCATCAACCAGCCGAGCTCCTCGGCCTGCGCGTCCGACTCCGCGTTGACCGGCGCCCCCAGCGCGAACAGGATCCGCTTGGTCGCCTTCCCCCGCGACAGCGTCACCACGCCCGTGTAGCGCGCCGCCTGGAGATGCCGCGCCAGCCGCGCCAGCGGCCGCACCGCCAGCTCGCCCCGCCGCTCCGGCGTCAGCGCCTCCGTCGGCGGCGGCCCCCGGCCCGGCTCCGGCAGCGGCGGAGGCGCCTCGGGCGGCGGGACGCTGAACGCCGCCGGGCGCGCCGCCGCAGGAACCGCCGGTCCGGCCGGCGCGGCCCGCGAGACCCGCACCGCAGCAACCGCGACCGGCGGGGCGACCGGCGGAGCGACCGGCGGGGCGACCGGCGGGGCGACCGGCGGGGCGACCGGCGGGGCGACCGGCGGGTCGGCCGGCCGCTCGGCACGGAGATACTTCGCCTCGAACTCCGGACTGAACCCGATCAACCCCTCGGCGTGCAGCCGCACCAGCGCCTCGAGCAACTCCGCGGGCGGCACCGGCGCCTCGGCGAGCAGCCCGCCCAGACTGGTCAGGCCGTCGATCCGCGACAACACCAGCCGCGTGCGCCGCGGCAGGTTCTTGTCCACCGGGTCGACCCCCAGCACCGGACACGGCGTCTCGGCGGCCCAGTCGGCCGGCGGATGACCGGGGTCGATCTCCAGCAACGGGCAGCGCGCGGTCATCGCTCCCACACTCGGCGGCCGCCCCGGCCGCCCGCGCCCATCCTCGCCTATTGACTCGCGGCTGTCGACCGGCAACTGTGACGGCCGCGATGCGCAAGACGGGCGAACTGGTCCTTTCGGGATGGGCGGAGACCCCGGCCGTGCGCGGCCTGATCGGCATGCTGCGGCTCAAGGGACTCGCGTTCCGCTTCGAACCGTTCCCGCTGCTCGAGCTGCGCCGGATCGTACGCCCCGGCGGGGAAGGCCGCGCCCCGCGGCTGCGGCTGGACGGACGAACGGTGGTCGGCGCGCGAGCGATCCGCGACTTCCTGGAAGACCACCAGCCGCAACCGGCGCTGCGGCCGCGCGACATCTGCGCCGCCGCCTGGTGTCACCTGCTCGAGGACTGGGCCGAGGAAGCCCTGGCCGGACGCATCGCCCTGCTGCGCTGGCTGGTGCCGGCGCACCGGAAACGCGCGGCGACGGCCGCCGCCGCCCCGGCCCCCGCCCTCCTCCGCCCGGCGCTGGCCGAGACCTGCCGGGCGGCGATGACGCTGCGGCTCCGCGCGCGCGGCCGGACGGCCGCCGACGTCCCGGCCGCCGAGGCGGCCCTGCGCCGGGACCTCGACGAGCTGGATCGCCTGCTGCACGACCGGGATACCCTGCTCGGCGAGCCGCACGGACGCAGCACCGCGGACCTGGTCGTCGCGGCCGAACTGTCGGCCCTCGACGGCACCGCCTACGAGGAATCGGTCCGCGCCCGCCGCTCGCTGATTCGCTGGCTGCGCGCCACCCGCGCCGCCTGGGAAGCGGACGGCTGACCTACGACTCCAGCACCGCGTCCGCGATCAGATCCTCGATCTTCTCGCGCGGCACCCCGAGCGCCTCGGCCACGCGCGCCAGCAGCTGCTCCTCGGCGGCGGCCAGCACGCCGTCCGTCGCCACCGCCCGCGCCAGCTCCCGCAGCAGCACCTCGCGCGCTTCGGGGTCGTCGATCCCGCGCACCAGCTCGGCAGGGTCGTCCCCGACGTTGCGATGCAGCACCTCCCGGCGCTGGGCGGGATCGAGCCCGTAGCGCTCCATCAGCTTGTCGAGAAAGGCGCGCTCCTCGTCCGAGATCTCCGCATCGGAGAGGATCGCCTGCGCCACCACCTTGCAGACGGCCAGCTTGTTCGCGACGTCCATGCGCCACCTCCCGGTCGAACGCCGCAGCCTACACCGACGGGGCGTTGCCGGTCGAGAGCGGGGGAGCGCCCGGACCGGTCCCCCGCCGGCCGGTCCGCGGACTCACCGGGAGACCGCCGGGGGCGCGGAACCGCCGCCGCCGGCCGGCGGCTCGCTGGGCGGACGGCCCTCGGGACGGACCAGCTCGATCGCGGCGATCGCCGACAACAACTCCTCGCACTCGTCGACGTACACCCGGTTGCCGGTGGTGCGGCCAAGCCGGACGGCCTCCTCGAGCGCGCGCTTGGCCTCGGCGAACCGGCCGAGTTCGTAGTAGGCGAGCCCGAGCAGGTACTTGCCCTGGATGATGTCCCAGACGTAGTGCTTCTCCTCCGCGTACCGGAGGCCGTCGAGGATCTGGCGGATGCCGTGGTCGGAACGCAGCCGGACCGCATCGATGTGGCCGATGAACATCAGGTTGAGCGAGCGGAGCTTCTCGAAGCCGTGCTGCTCGCAGACCTGCAGCGACGAGTAGAAGTAGGTGAAGGCCTTGGCGGGATTGCCCCGGCGGACGTGGACGTCCCCGATGTTGTGGGCGCAGACGGCGCGGATGTACGGGAAGTCGTAGCTCTTCGCGATCTCGAGCGCGATCTCGGTGGAGGCGACGGCGGCGTCGAAGTCGCGGAGCATGAAGTGGATCAGACCGGCGTCCTTGTGCAGCTCGGCCAGCGCCAGCATGTCGCCCTTGGCCTGGATGATCTTCTCGGCCCGGGCCAGCGAGGCGAGTGCGAGGTCGCGGGCGCCGCGGGCGGCCTGGGAATGGCCGATCGCCAGGCAGAGATTCGCCTCCCCGGTCTCGTCCCCCGTCGCCACCGCCAGCGCGATCGCCTCCGAAAGATACTGCTCGGCCTGCACGTGCTCGGCATTGCGCGCCAGCGTCTGGCCCATCGCCCCGAGGATGTCGCGGCGCAGCGTCTGGTCCGTCAGCCCCTCGGACAGCTCGAGCGCCCGGGTGAGGTGGCGCAGCGCCTCGCCGAAACGGTTGGCCTTGGTGGCCAGCCGCCCCATCAGCGTCACGGCGACGACCAGGCTCCTCCGGTCGCCCAACTCCTCGGCCAGGTCGGCCGCCAGACGCATCTTCTCGAACCCGAGGTCGGCGCGGTTGGCCGCCAGCGCCAGCTCGCCGACGCGCTGGTAGGCCGACAGGATCGACCGGTTGTCCGGCTGGGGCGCGTTGCGCATCAGGTCGATCGCCTTGAGATGCTGCTGCAACGCCGCCTCGGGCGAGTACTCGCGGGCCAGCCGCTCGCCGTTCTTGAGCAGGTACGTGATCGCCTTCTCGCGGTCGGCGCTCTCCCGGTAGTGGTGCGCCAGCACCTCGTAGAACTCCGGCAGCCGGTCCGCGTACAGCGACTCGATCGCCTGCGCCACCCGCTCGTGCAGCTCCCGGCGGTTGGCGTAGGTCAACGCGTCGTAGATCACGTCGCGGGTCAGGTCGTGGGCGAAGGCGTACTCCGCCAGCGACGCGCGCTGCAGCACCCCCCGGTTCTCGAACTCCGCCAGGTACGGATACAGCGCGGCGGAGCGCATGCCCAGCACCTGGGCCAGGAGGTCGACGTGGAAGCGCAACCCCAGCACCGCGGCGACGCGCAGCACGGACCGCGCCTCCTGGGAGAGCTGGCCGAGCCGCGCGGTGACGATGCCGCGCAGCGTCTTGGGCACCTCGGTCGCCGCAGCCTCCGGCCGATAGGTCACCCCGTCCGCCGCGCAGACGAGCGCCCCCGACTCCTCGAGACCCTTGAGGTACTCCTCGATGAACAGCGGATTGCCGCCCGACTTGTGGACCACGTCCTGCAACAACTGGAACGGCGCGTCCTTGGGATGGCCCAGCCGCGCCAGCACCAGCCGCTGCGCGTCCGGCTCGGGCAGCGGCCCCAAGACCAGCTCCCGGTAGTGCGGCAGGTCGCGCCACGGGAACGCCCCGTCCGGCCGCGCCGTGAGGAACACCAGCAACCGCAGCCGGCTGGCCTGGTGGAACAGCCCGTCGAGCGCGGCGATCGAGTCGGGATCGATCCACGACGCCCCCTCGATCACCAGGATCGTCACCCGCTCGGCCGCCAGCGCCGAGACGATCCGCGTCACCGCCCCCTTGAGGATGCGGGCCAGATCCTCCGGACCGAGCACGCTGGGGGTCGGGACGCCGAGCGCGCTGCCGACGGCGTCGACTTCCTCGCGGCCGCAGCCGAGCTCGCGCAGCCGCCGCAGCCGCTCGACCAGCGTCGGCGCCGGGTCCGCCTCGTCCGCACCCACGATCGCACGGATCAGGGAAGCGTACGTCGCATAGGGGACCGCCGCCTGCTGCCGGCCGCAACGCGCCTCGTACCAGAACGCCTCGTAGCGGTTGCGCAGCCGGTGCGCCACCTCCTGCAGCAGCCGCGTCTTGCCCGTGCCCGCCTCGCCGATCAACGACACGATGCGGCCGGAGCCGCCGGACGCCGCGGTCAGATGCTCGGCCACCGCCTTGATCGCGTCCCGCCGGCCCACCATCGGCGTCGTCCCCGCCGCCGCCGGCCGCTCGTCCTGCACCACCAACAGCTCGGACGGCGCCCCCGACACCACCGCCGGCGCCTCCTCGAGCACGAACGACCCGCGGAGCTGCCGGCCCGTCCGGGCGTCCGCCGAAACCAGCCCGGGACAGCGACCCGCCTGGTCGCGCATCTGGAGCACGAGCTGCCGGAACTGCTCGTCCTCCTGCAGCCGGCCCTCGGCATCGACGACCACGCGCACCGAACGCAGCGCAAGGCCGACGCGACGGCCGCGCTGGTCCGCGATGTCCCGGGAAACCCGCCGCAGGCGCAGCGCACAACGCGCCGCGGCCTCGAGGTCCCGGCCGTCGGTCTCGACCAGCCCGAACAGCGCGAACAGGTACTCGGCATGGTCCACCTGCACCTGCCCGCCGTGACGCTCGACGATCCGGCGCGCCTCCCCCGCGAAACGCTCCGCGTCGTCGAGCATCGGGAAGGCCAGGCACAGCGCCGTCACGTCCCGCTGCTCCCGCTCCAACTCCGCCTGCTGCACCGACGGCGTGTGCGTCTTCTCCGCCGGCGCCGCCTCCGGCACCTGCCGCGCCGTCGTCTCGTCCAGCCCCGTCCGCACCGGCGCCGCCCCCGCCACCGTCTCCGGCCGGTCCAGGATCTGGATGATGTCCCGCGCCAACTGCTCGCTCGACGGCCGCGGCGCGTCCCGCAACGCCTGGACGAACTGCGCCAGGTCGTGCGCCCCCACCCGCAACCCGCTCGTGTACAGGAACCCGATCAGATCCTCGTGGAACCGCCCCGCGTTCGGATAACGCTTGTCGACCGACGGCTCGATCGCCGTCTCGATCACCCGCCGCAACTCCGCCGGCAGGTCCGCCTTGACCTCCGCGATCGGCACCGGACGGCCCTTCTGCACCCGCTCCAGCGTCTTGGTCCCCGTCGCGTCCCGGAACGGGTTCACCCCCGTCACCAGCTCGTACAGCACCACCCCCAGCGAGAAGACGTCCGTCCGCCCATCGACCTCCTCGCCCCGCGCCTGCTCCGGCGACATGTACGAGAACTTCCCCTGCACCGCGCTCCCCGTCGGCTCCGCCACCAGGTGCTTGGCCCGCGCGATGCCGAAGTCGGTGATCTTCACCTCCCCCTCGAACGACACCAGCACGTTGTGCGGACTGATGTCCCGGTGCACGATGTTCAGCGGCGTCAGGTCCGGCCCCCGACGCCGGTGCGCATAGTCCAGCCCCTTGCACACCTCCGCCGTCACGTACACCGCCAGCTCCGCCGGGAACGGCTGGCCCCGCCGCAGACACCGCCGCAGCAGCTCCGCCAGGTCCATCCCCGCCACGTACTCCATCGCGATGTAGTACCGCTCGGCGTCGTCCTTCCCCAGGTCGAACACCTGCACGATGTTCGCGTGCGACAGGTTGACCGCGATCTTCGCCTCGTTGATGAACATCTCCACGAAGCCGCGCGTCGTCGAGAACTCCGGCAGGATCCGCTTGATCACCACCGTCTTCTCGAACCCCTCCACGCCGAACGACTTCGCCTTGTAGACCTCCGCCATCCCCCCTCGAGCGATCATCTCGAGAAGCTGATACCGGCCGACGAGGTTGGCGCTCTCGACACCCATGAACGCACCGCAGTTACCACACCGGAAAGGGGTTCGCAATCGAACCGGGACGCGACGTCCCCACCGGCGGACAACGCAGCCGCCGCAACCGCACCGGCGCGGCCGGATGCACCAGACCCGCGTCCCACGCCGTCCCCCCCGTCCCCCCCTCCTCGCACCCGACCGGCCGCGCCACCGCGAAACCGCCCGGCAACGTCCCCCCGGCCGAAGGCTCGATCCACAACACCTCGCCCCCCGCCGGACGCGGCGCCTCGCGTCCCGCCGCCCCCCCCTGGACCGCTTCGCACCCCGGCGCGACCGGACCGCGGTAACCATGGAACCGCAGCTCCGCCGCCGCGCCGTACCACCCCGGACACACCGCCACCCCCTGGCGCTCCAGCGCGCGCACGAACGCCCCCCACCCGCGCAGCCGCGCCGTCGGGTCGGACGGACCGACCAGCGGTTCGGCGCCGCGCGTCCCGAGCGGCAGGAACGGGCGCGCGAGGTGGACGTGCACCGCGGCCGACGCCGCCACCGCCAGCCCCGCTCCCGCCGCGACCCACGCCCTGCGGCTCCACCGCGCGCCGCGGAGCCGCGCCTCCTGTACCGCCAGCGCCGCGCCGAGCAGACCGCCCAGGTGGGCGACGCCCGGCCAGTTCGCCTCCGGCGCCGCCAGCGGCGACGCCGCCAGGAACACCCCCCACGGCACCGCCGCCGCCAGCCAGATCGCCGCCCGCGCCGGCTCCCCCGGCCGCGGACGCGCCAGGAACACCGCCACCGCCGCCGCGACCAGCGGCGTGAGCAGCCCGACCTGCGCGCCGACGTACGCCCCCACGTTGCCCAGCCGCTCGAGCAACGACAGCCCCGACGACCACAGCCCGTGCGCGAGCTGGAAGGCCGTCGCCCCGCCGCCCGCCGCATCCGCCATCCACACCGGCAACGCCGCCGCCAACCCCGCCGCCAGGGCGAACCACGGCGACCACCGCCGCCGCCAGGCCGCCCCCGCCGGACCGGCAAGCCACACCACGACCACCACCGGCAGCAGCACGCCGGTCAGCTTGGACCAACAGGCGACCGCGATCCCCGCCGCGACGAGCGGCCAGTCGCAGCGGGTCGCACGGCCCCCGGCGACCCCCAGCAGCCCGACCAGACCCGCCACCCACCCGAACGCCAAAGGCGTGTCGGGCGTCGCGACCAGCGCCGCCGCCGAGCCGAGCAGCGACGCCCCGGACAACACCCCGGCCAGCGCCGCCAGCCCCGGCCGCAGACCCGCCCGGCGGCCCGCCACGAACACCAGCGGCACCAGCAGCGTGCCGAGCACCACGAACGGCCAGCGCACCCCCAACGCCGTGTCGCCCGCCACCGCCGTGCCCAGCACGATCAGCCAGGCGCAGAGCGGCGGATGATCGGGGTGGGCCAGCGCCGGCTCCCGCGACCAGGTCCAGTAGTACGCCTCGTCGGGCGACAGCTCCAGCGTCCCGGCCAGCCACAGGTGGAGGACCCCGAGGCCGACGGACAGCAGGACGACCACGACCGCCGCGCGACGCGCGCTCATCATGCGCACGCTAGCAGGACGAACGGGGCGCCGTCTCGCCGGAAGGCGCGTCGCTCCTTCGACGCCGACGGGACGCCGCCGCGCCCGGCGGATCCGACTCGGGTGGTCGAGCCATCCGCGATGTCGCACGTTCGGTCGCCCCGCCATCAGCCCGTTGTGGTGTTTCCCTGCGCGTCACACCACGGCTCGTGCATCGCCGCGTCCGGAAGCACAACAGCGCGGATGGCTCGTGGTTGCACGCGGATCGCGGTCCGCGGTACAAGCACCCCACGGATTCGACCGGCAACGCCTCGCCGGCCGGAGCAGGAAGGAGCGGCGCATGGGTTGGACGAAGGTACCGGGGTCCCGCAACAAGCACCGCGTCGCGCTCTACGCGCTGTCGACCTGCGGCTGGTGCCGCAAGACCAAGGAGCTGCTGCGCGGCGAGGAGGTCGAGTACGAGTTCATCGATGTCGATCTGCTGACGGGCGAGGAGCGGCTGCGGGTCTCCGACGAGGTCCGCAACCTCAATCCCCGGGGCAACTACCCCGTGCTGCGGGTCGGGGACTGCGTGATCGTCGGCTACGACCCCGACAAGATCCGGGAGGCGCTGGCCCGATGAGCGACCCGAAGTCCGACGAGGCGGAGTTCCCGCCGGAAGTGCTCGCGCTCCACGCGCGCCTGGACCGGGAGGCCAGGGAGGGCGGCTACCGGCTGAACCCGGACCGCGAGTTCACCCTGCGCCTCGTGGAGGCGCTGCTCACCAACGAGCGGCGCTACGGCTACTGGGCCTGCCCGTGCCGGCTGGCCTTCGGCGAGAAGCCGAAGGACCTGGACGTGATCTGCCCCTGCAACTACCGCGACGCCGACGTCGCGGAGTTCGGCGCGTGCTACTGCGCCCTGTACGTCAGCGAGGACTGGATCGCCGGCAAGGTCCCGCAGCGATCGATCCCCGAACGGCGACCCGAGAAGTTCGTGCGCGAAGGCTACTCCGCGCCCCCGCGCCCGGCGGCGGACGGGGGAGGGGCGCGGACCGCAAACCTGCCGTATCCGGTCTGGCGCTGCCAGGTCTGCGGATACCTCGCCGCGCGCGACGAGCCCCCGGGAGTGTGTCCGGTGTGCAAGGCGAAGAAGGATCGCTTCGAGAGGTTCCTGTGACGCCCGGCGTCCGCTGCGCGGGCTGCGGCGCGGACCTGGTCCCCGACCCGGACCGCCACCTCCTGCGCTGCGCGCATTGCGGAGCCGCCAACCTGGTGCGCGGGCGCCTCACCGCACCCGTCGGCCGCCTGCGGCCGGCGCTCGACGCCGACGACCTGCCCGCAACGCTCGCCCGGTTCGCCCGCCGCACCGACCTCGCCCGGACACCGACCCTCGCGGCCGCGAAAGCGATCTGGATCCCGTACTGGGTCGCGCCGCCCGCCGCGCCCGGCAGCCCCGGCCGCGCCGCCGCCGAAACCCCCGACCCGCAACTCGCCGAACGACCGCTGCCGGCCACCGAGGCCGAACCGCTCGACGAGACGGCGGCCGGAGGCGACGACGGCTGGCTCTGGCCCGACACCGGGCCGGCGCCGGGCGAGGTCCTGCGCTATGCGCCCTGGTTCCACGCCCGGCTGTCCCTCGGCGGCCGCGAGATCGACGCCTGGGTCGATCGCGTGGACGGCGAGGTCCTGACCGCCGAACCGCTCAACCCCGAGCGCCTGCGCTTCTCGCACCGCCTGAGCGCGGTGCTGATCGCCTACGCGACGGGCGTCCTCGCTCTCGGCGCCCTCGTGCCCAACCCCTGGGCGGCGCTCGCGGCATCGGTCGCGCTCGGCGCCGCGGCCTGGTATCCCGCCCACCGCCTGGCCACCGACCCCGGCCCCCGTCCGGCGGCCGGACAACGGGGCGACGGCCCATGACCGCCGCCCTGCTGCGCTTCGCCTGCCCGGAGTGCGGCGCGCTGCTGGAACGCGACGCGAGCGCCGGGGCCGTGCGCTGCGACTTCTGCGGCGCCCGGTCCGCGCCGAGCGCGACGCCGTCCGGCGGCCGCCAGTACCTCCCCCCCGTCCTCGACCGCTCCGCCGCCCTGCTCGCCTTGCGCCGCGCGCTGCTCGAGGAGGGCGTGCTGCCCCGCTCGCTGCGCGGCGACCTCCGACCGGCCGAGGCGCGGCTCGTCTTCGTCCCCTACCACGTCGCGCGGGGGATCCGGGCCGGGGTCGTGGAACGGCCGCCCGAACCGCGGCCCGCCCCGGTCGAGCCCGAGGAGTTGGGCGGCCCGCGCGCACGCCCGGAACCGCCAGGCCCGGCGGCCCGCCGCGACGAGGCGCGCGTCGTACTGGATGACGTCGAGGCTGCCGCGCCGGCCGTGCGCCGCCCGGGCTGGGGCCTGGAGACGCTGTCGCCGGGAACGCTGGCGGCGCGGTCGGCGCCGAGACCGGCCGACGTCGAGGAGGTGCGGTGCCACGGGCCGATCCTCTCCGTCGAGCGCGAACCGACCGACCTGCTGGCGCGGCTTGCCGCGGAGCCGCCGCGCGGGTCGGTCCGGCTGGTGGCCCCGACCGTCCGCACCGTCCTGGTCCCCGTCTGGCGCATCCGCTGGCGCGCCGGCGCCGGGCTCTACGACGCGACGATCGATGCCGTCGAGGGCCGACTGCTCGCCGCCCGCGCACCGGAGGACGACCGGCACCGCGTGCCGATCGCCCTCGGACTGCTCGGGCTGGCGGCGCTCCTCGCCGGCTGGCTGCTCCGCGCCCTCGTCGTCGCCCCGCTGCTCCTCGCCGGCGCCCCCGGCGCCGCCTCCCTCGAACTGCTGCTCGCCGTCGGGACCGCCGGACTGCTGCTCGTGGGCCTGTTCTCGACCTTCGCCTGGAACCTCGTGCGCTACGACGCCGAGCGGGTGTACGAGCGGGGACAGGTGCGGGCCGAGTACCTCAACCGCCCGCCGCTCACCGGCCTCGACCGGTTCTGGGCCCGCGTCTTCGGCCTCCTCGGCCGGTCGCTCGACCCGAACTCGCGGAGCCGCGACGATGACTGACGGCGGATCGTTCCGGCTGGTGGCGCTGCGCTGCCCGAACTGCCGCGGCGACCTCGACGGCCTCGACTCCGACCGCGTCTTCGGCTGCCGGCCCTGCGCCCGCGCCTGGTCGGTCGAGCCGGACGGGCTGCGGGACAGCCCGCTCGAAGCGTGGACGACCCGGGAGGAGCGGCCCCTCTACCTGCCCCTGTGGCGCTTCGAACTGGAGGCGGTCGTCGTCCTGCCCCCGCGGGCGCGCGTCTCGCTGCCCGGAGGACCGGCACCCGCCGAACGGATCGTCCCGTTCCCCCACCCCCGGGCCTGGATCACCGCCTTCGCGCTGCAGGGGCGACGGCGGTTCGGCGACCCTGGGCTGCACCTGACGCGACGCGCGATCGAACCGCCGCCGGCGGCCCCGGGAACGCCGCCGCCGCTGCGCGGGGCGGTGCTGACCCGCGCCGTCGCCGAACAACTGCTGCCCGCGACCGTGCTCGCCGTCGTCGACGCCCGGGAGGACGTCGCCGGCGGACGGGTGGACCTGCGCGTCGCCTCCGCGACGCTCGCCCTCGTCCCCTTCATCCGCCTGCCCGACGGCGGGGTGCAGGAGCCGGGCGGCGGCATGAAGTACCCGCCGGCGGCGCTGCCGGACCGGTCGGCGCTCCAGGGATAGCACGCCTGCCGGCGAGCCGCGGACGCGGGACGCCGGCCGCCGTCGGCGCTCAGGCCGGCGGGCGGGCCGCCTCCGCTGGCGGCGCGCCGCCCGCCCCGTCCGCCGGAACCCTCGCCTCCGCCGCGCCGTCCGCCTCGGCCGCACGCTGCGGAAGACTCTGCACGACGAGCGTGGCCAGGTCGATCACCTGCAGCCGGTCGTCGAGGTCGGCGAGCTTGACCGAATCGTCGAGCATCTGCTTGCAGTAGGCGCAACCGGTGACGATCGTGTCGGCGCCCGCCCCCGCGGCCTGCCGCACGCGCAGATTGTTGATCCGCTCGCCGACCTTGAGGTCCATCCAGTAGTGTCCGCCGCCGCCGCCGCAGCACAGGCTCTTCTCGTGGTGGTTCTTCATCTCCAGCAGCACGGCGCCGGGAATGGCGCGCAGCACCTCGCGCGGGGAGTCGTAGACCTTCTGGTAGCGGCCGAGGTAGCAGGGATCGTGATAGACGATGCGGCGCGGCGTCCCGCGCTCCAGGCGCAACTCGCCGCTCCACAGCGCCTCGTGGAGGAACTCGCTGTGGTGCACGACGTTGAAGTCGCCGCCGAACTGCCGGTACTCGTTCCGGAGCACGTTGTAGCAGTGGGGACACGAGGTGAGCAGCACGCGGAACTTGCGCTGCCCGATCCGCTCGACCTGCGCCTTGGCGATCTCCTGGAACAGCCGCTCCTCGCCCATCACGCGGGCCGGGTCGCCGCAGCACGTCTCGTCCGCCCCGAGCACCCCCCAGTCGAAGCCGCAGCGGTCGAGCAGCCGGCAGACGTCGGCCGCGATCTTCTGCTTGTTCGGGTCGAAACTGGTGCAGCAGCCGATCCAGTAGATGATGTCGACGTCGTCGCCGGGGCCGACGACGCGGGCGCCGAGCTGTTCGAGCCAGGCGACACGGTCCTCCTGGAGCCCGAACGGGTTGCCGTTGGCCTCGAGCATCTTCAGCGTGCGCGCCGCCTCGGTCGGCACCCGGCCCTGGATCAGCACCTCGTTGCGCCGCAGCTCCATCAGCGTGTCGACGTGCTCGATCGCCGCCGGGCAGACCTCCATGCAGGCCGTGCACGTGCGGCAGAACCAGATGAAGTCCGGATCGAAGGCGTTGCCGACGATGCTCGGCGCCGCGGGCGGGGCGCCCTCGGGCTGCGGCCCGCCCCCGCCGTTGCCGCCGCCGCCGGTCCCGGCGCCGTCGCCCGCGGCGTGCAGCAGCTCCTTCTGGCCCGCGATCAGGCGGCGCGGGGAGAACGGGTGGCCGGCCTGCGTCGAGGGGCAGATCTCGTCGCAGCGGCCGCAGGAGATGCAGGCGTCGGCGTCGAGACGCTGCTTCCAGGTCAGGTCGCTGGTCCGCTCGACGCCGACCCGGAAGTTCGCCTCGTCGAAGTCGTCCGCCGTCATCAACGCCTCGATGTCGACCCGCGCCAGCTCGCCGCGCGGCTTGAGCTTCTGCAGGAAGACGTCGGTGGGCAGGGCGAGCAGGTGCACGAACTTCGTGTACGGGATGCTGGCAATCCAGCCCATCGCGAACACGGTGTGCGTCCACCACAGGATCCGGTGCATCGCGCTCCCGTCCTCCGGGGAAATGCCCCGCAGCGGGAGGCTGAACAGGAGGCCGACCGGCGAGAGCCACGGCCACGGGTCGCCGAGGGTCGCCATGCGCAGCCCCTCGGTGAGGAAGCCGGTGAGCACCAGCAGCGCGATCAACGCCAGGGCGAAACTGTCGGCAGGCCCGGTCTCGAGCGTCCCGGGCTTCCGCACGTAGCGGCGCCAGGCGGCGATGCCCACCCCGACCAGGATCAGCACGCCGGCCAGTTCGGCGGCCAGCGTGAGGAAGACATAGAGCCAGCCGCGGAAGAGGGTGGTGCCGAAGTCGTAGTCCAGGGCCACGACCGCGGTGACGACGACGAGCACCACGAAGGAGTAGAAGATCAGGCTGTGGAAGAAACCGGGCAGCCGCGAGTTGCGGACCCGCTTCTGGAACACCAGCTCGCCGAGCAGCAGCCGGAGACGCTGGCCCCACGCGGAAAACTTCTCGCCGCGCGGCCGGCCGCGTCGCCAGAACTGCACGCGCCGGTAGACCCCCCAGCCGAAGATCGCCAGCGCGGCCAGGAACAGCACGTACATCGGCCACGCGGGCGAGATGTTCCACATGATCGGACGCGCCGCCTGGGAGAGATCGGGCATGACCGACTCCGCCTACCCCCCGCGCCCGCGGCGCGGGCCGCCGGAGCAGCGGCGCCGTGACGGGCGGAACGGGGACTACGCGCCGGCCGGACGCCGCTTGAGCAGCGAGAAGTTGAGGCGCGCCGGACGGCGGACCCGCGCCGCGTGCGCCTGCTCCAGCGCCGGGACCGTGCAGACCGGGGCCAGCGGCCGGTAGTTCGGACGGAAGTAGTGCCGCGCCTGCTGCGAGACGCAGTCCCACAGACAGCTCGTCGCCTCGAGCTTGCGGCCCCGGCGCTGCAACTCCTTGAGGAACGTCTGGAGGACCGGCCACTGGCGCGAGAGCGACCAGACCCGCTCCACCAATACGCAGTCCCACGCCTCCTCGCAGGCCAGCAGCTGCTGGATCCCCGGCCGCGAAATGACGTCCTCGTTGTAGACCTCGTCCTCGAAAAAGGCCGCGATCTCGATCCCGTTGTCCTGCGCGTAGCGCCGGATCGCCTGTTTCTGCGCCTCGCGGCCGATCACCTCGCCCGTCTGCCCCAGGACGATGTCACTCACGTACGCGACCGCCTTCTTCGTCATGACTCCCTTCCTCCGTTCTTCCCCCACTCGCGAATCCGAAAGCCTGTATATCAAGGAACGTGCCAAGAGGCCTGTCAGACAATAAGATGTTGTTATTAAACGAGATATCCGATCGGCAAGCGATGAAAGACGAGGAAATGACATCCGGTGTATCTTTTCTCAATACAACAGGTATTCATGGGAACCTTTCGCCGGGAGAGCTGTTTTCATTCGTTATTACAAGATATTGCATCCTGTCTGCGGCTTCGGCCTGGGTCGTGTGCTGCCTGGAGATACCTGTATCCATGGGATATACATTTGGCTTGACCGGGAGCGGGCGGCGAGATGAAATCGAGCGGCAGGGGGCGACGGCCGCTCGGGCGGTCGGGAGGTCGGCAGGTCGATGAACCTCGAACCGCCGGGCGAAACCGCGGAGGAACGGCCGAGTCGTTGGGCGTTGCTGTGGAAGCGGCTGCGGCGGCTGTCGCTGCGCACGCGGCTCGTGCTCGCCTTCGTGATCCTGATCGTCAGCTCGGCCTCGGCGACGATCCTGATCGGCGGCACGGTCTTCGGACGGAAGGTCGACGAGATGGCGCGCTCCAGCGCCGGCCTGTACCGCACGCTGGGCGCCCAGGTGTTCGACCTGCAGCAGGAACGGCTGGAGACGGCGCTCCAGTCGCTGGCGCGCGTGACCGACCTGGTCCTGCTCGCGGAGCGGCTGCGGGTGACGGGACGCGCGAACCTGCCGATCGATTTCGCCGTGCGCTGGGGACCGGCGGGCGTCGCGGTGCTGGAGCGCAAGGCGGTGGGCGGGCCGGCCGAAGCGGACCTGGCGTATGCGGTGCGGACGTTGACGGAAGAGGAACGCCGGGATCTGGACGGCACGGCGCTGGGCGCGGCGGCGGACCGGGCCCGCGCGCAGCGGGCCGCGATCACGGGCCTGGTCGTCCTGCCGGGCCCCCAGGCCCGCTGGCTCGGCCTCCCGCCGCAGGAGGAGGACCAGCTCCTGGCGGTCTCCGTCGTCGCCACCTCGGCCGGCGTCACCCTGCTCGGCCGCCGCCTCAACGACAACACCGCCCTGCTCCGGCCGATCGCCGACCTGCTTCACCCGAACCATCCCCGGTTCGGCGCCACGGTGTTCCTCGGAGCACGACGCATCGCCACGATCGTCGGGGGCGCCGCGGGAACCGCGGCCGATCCGCGCGTCACCCGCACCGTGCTCGACGAAGGCCGGATCTACACCGGCGTGGCCGACGTCGCCGGCACCGACTACTACGCCTCGTACCAGCCGCTGCGCGACCTCGACGGGCGGATCGTGGGGATGTTCGGCGTGGGCGAGGGAATCGGCGAGGACGCCTATGCCGAGATCCGCCGCCGCACGGTGGCCCTGTTCTCCGGCCTGATCGCCGGCGGCATGATCTTCGGCTTCCTCATGACCTACCTGTTCTCCGTCTGGCTCGTCCGGCCGATCCGGGAACTGGCGGCCGGGATGAGCCGGGTGGCCGAAGGCGACCTGGGCCACAAGGTGCGGATCGAGTCGGCCGACGAACTGGGACGGCTGGCGCGCGCCTTCAACCGGATGGTCCGCGCGGTCAAGGAACGCGACAACAAACTGCAGGAGATGACCGCGGATCGCCTCTCGGCCGTCGAACGCCAGGTCTCCGTCGGCCGGCTCGCCGCCGGCGTGGCCCACGAGATCAACAACCCGCTCACCGCGATCCTCTCGCTCTCCAGCCTGCTGCTCAAGAAGGCGGCCCCCGACGCTCCCGAACGGGAGGACCTCGAAATCATCGTCGCCGAAACCACGCGCTGCCGCGAGATCGTCCGGGGCCTGCTCGATTTCGCCCGCGAACGCCCGATCGCCAAGCGGATCGTCGATCTGCGCGACGTGCTGCGCGACACGCTGCGACTCACCGCCAAGTACGAACCCCTCAAGACGGTGACCCTGGAAACCCGTTTCCCCGACTACCCGCTGTACGTCAACGGCGACCCGAAGCTCCTGCAGCAGGTGTTCACCAACCTGCTGACCAACGCCGCCGAGGCCTGCGAAGGCCGGGGTACCGTCCGCCTCACCGCGGCGGAGGACGCCAGCGGGGGGTTCGTCGAGGTGCGCTTCGACGACACCGGCAGGGGCATCCCGGCCGAGCACCTGCCGCGGATCTTCGAGCCGTTCTTCACGACCAAGGGCGCGCGCAAGGGCACCGGCCTCGGCCTCTCCGTCTCCCTCGGGATCGTCCAGAAGCACGAGGGCACGATCGATGTGCGCAGCGAGGAGGGGAAGGGGACCACGGTGACCGTGACCCTGCCGCGCTGGGAATGGGTCTAGCACGCCGGCGGAGGAAGCGATGGAGAAGACCACGGCCAAGGTGCTGGTGATCGATGACGAGCCGAGCGTCTGCATCAGTTGCCAGAAGATCCTGCGCGAGGAAGGCCACGCGGTGGAGTACGTGCTGTCCGGAATCGAAGGCGTCCGGCGCGCGGTCGCCGGCAATCACGACCTCGTCCTGCTCGACCTCAAGATGCCCGACGTCTCCGGCATGGAAGCGCTCGAACAGATCCGCCGCGAACGTCCCGAACTGCCGGTGATCATCATCACCGGCTACGCCACGATCCAGACCAGCATCGAGGCCGTGCGCAAGGGAGCGTTCGACTACATCCCCAAGCCCTTCACCCCGGAGGAACTCGCCCTCGCCGTCCAGAAGGCGCTCGAAGACCGCCGCCTGCGCAGCGAAAACGAGTACCTCAAACAGGAACTGACCGCGCTGCGCCAGGGCACCCCGATCCTCGGACGCTCCAAGGCGATCGAAGACATCATCCGCCAGATCCTCAAGGTCGCCCCCACCGACTTCACCGTGACGCTCTACGGCGAGTCCGGCACCGGCAAGGAACTGCTGGCGCAGGCCCTGCACCGGCACAGCCGGCGCGCCGACAAGCCGTTCGTGGCCGTCGATCTCTCCGCGCTCTCGCCGACCCTCCTCGAATCCGAACTGTTCGGACACGTGCGCGGCGCGTTCACCGGCGCCACGCACGGCCGGCCCGGCTACTTCAGCATCGCCCACGGCGGCACCCTGTTCCTCGACGAGGTCGCCAACATCAACCTCGAACTCCAGGGCAAGCTGCTGCGCGTGCTGGAAACCCGCCGCCTGCGCCCCGTGGGCAGCGAACGCGAACAGGAGATCGATGTCCGCGTGATCACCGCGACGAACCGCGACCTGTTCCAACTCGTCGAAAACGGCAAGTTCCGCGAGGACCTGTACTACCGGTTCAACGTGATCCCGATCGTCGTCCCGGCGCTGCGCGAACGGTCCGAAGACATCCCGATCCTCGCGCACCACTTCCTCGAACAGGCCCGGCAGTCCACCCCGACCCCCGTCCGGGGCTTCAGCGGCGAGGCGATGGCGCGGCTGATGGCCTGGCACTGGCCGGGCAACGTGCGCGAACTGCGCAACATCGTCGAACGACTGGTCGCCACCGCGGACGGCGACGTGATCCGCCTCGAACATCTGCCGCCCGAAATCCGCGGCGCCGCCACCGCCCCGCCGGCCGGCAGCCCCCCGCCGGACGACGCCGGCGCGGAGCCGGACGACGACGTCCCCGCAACCGCCGAGGAACTCAAACAGCGCAAGGCCCGGCTGCGCCAGTCGGTGTCGGATCGCCTCGAACGCCGGTTCGTCCTGCGCGCGCTGGAACGCTCCGGCGGCAACGTCACCCGCGCGGCACAGTCGGTCGGCATGCAACGGCCCAACTTCCACGCCCTGATGCGCAAGTTCGGCATCCGCGCGCGCGACGTCGAGACCTGACCCGCCGTCCCGCCCCCCGCCGCGACGGCTCCCGGACTCCCGCCCCCTGCCCTCCGCGGCACGGACGCGCAAAGGGCTGGTCTCCGACCCCCCGCCTTGCGTATGCTCGCCCCGATCGCCGCAGACGAACACGACCGGCGACCACGGCTCGGGGGGCAAGCGGAGGGTTCCATGACGGCGCGACCAGGACAATGGGCGTTCCTCACGGAAGTGGACTACGGGATGGACGTCGCCGAGATCCGCAAGTCGTTCGCGGACCATGTCGAACACACCCAGGGCAAGGACGAGTTCTCCGTCACCCCGCTCGACTTCTTCCAGGCGCTCGCCCGCGCCACCCGCGACCGGATGATCGACCGCTGGAACAAGACCCAGCAGTCGTACTACCGCCGGGACGCCAAGCGCGTGTACTACCTCTCCCTCGAATTCCTCCTCGGACGCCTGCTGCGCGACGGCCTGCTCGGCCTGGGCATGTACGAGGCGACCCGGGAGTCGCTCGCGGGGGTCGGGATCGACCTGGAACAGGTGATCGAAACCGAATGGGACGCCGGGCTGGGGAACGGCGGGCTGGGCCGCCTCGCCGCCTGCTTCCTCGACTCGATGGCCACCCTCGGACTGCCGGCGATGGGCTGCGGCATCCGCTACGAGTACGGGATCTTCAAACAGGTGCTGGTGCACGGCGAGCAGGTGGAAAGCCCGGACAACTGGTTGCGCTACGGCAATCCGTGGGAGATCGCGCGGCCCGAATGCCTCTATCCGGTGCGGTTCTACGGTCACGTGGCGCCGCGGACGACGGAGGACGGGAAGACGGTCTTCGAGTGGCGCGACACGCAGGTCGTGATGGCGATGGCCTACGACGTGCCCGTGCCGGGCTACCGCAGCGAGGTGGTCAACACCCTGCGCCTGTGGTCGGCCAAGGCCTCCCGCGAGTTCGACCTGCGCAACTTCAACCGCGGCGACTACGTCGAGGCCGTCCAGGAAAAGAACGCCACCGAGAACATCTCGCGCGTGCTCTACCCGGCGGACCAGGTGGTCCAGGGTCGCGAACTGCGGCTCAAGCAGGAGTACTTCTTCGTCTCGGCCACCCTGCAGGACGCGCTGCGCCGCCATCTCAAGGTCCACGGCACCGTGCGCAACCTGCACGAGAAGGCCGTGTTCCAGCTCAACGACACCCATCCCGCCCTGGCCATCCCCGAGCTGATGCGGCTGCTGCTCGACGAACACGGCCTGGGCTGGGACGAGGCGTGGGAGGTGACCCGGCACGCCTGCGCCTACACCAACCACACCGTGCTGCCGGAGGCGCTCGAGACGTGGCCGGTCGAACTGGTCGGACGGCTGCTGCCCCGGCACCTCCAGATCCTCTACGAACTCAACGCCCGCTTCCTGGCGGAGATCCGGGCGCGCTACCCGGGCGACGAAGGGAAAGTCCGCCGGATGTCGCTGTTCTCGGAGGGACCCGAGGAACGGGTGCGGATGGCGAACGTGGCCATCCTCGGCAGCTTCTCCGTCAACGGCGTGTCGGCCCTGCACACCCGCATCCTGCAGGAGCGCATCTTCCCCGACTTCGCCGCGCACTTCCCGGGCCGCTTCAACAACAAGACCAACGGCATCACCCCGCGACGCTGGCTGCTCGGCTGCAACCCCGCGCTCGCCGAACTGATCACCTCCCGCATCGGCCCCGGCTGGGTCCGCGACCTGCGCCAGCTCGAAAAGCTCCTGCCGTTCGCCGACGACCGCGCGTTCCGCGAGGCCTGGCGGGCCGCCCGCCGCCGGAACAAGGTCCGGCTCGCCGCGATCGTCGAGAAACTGTGCGGCGTGGCCCTCGATCCCGATTCGCTCTTCGACGTGCAGGTCAAGCGGATCCACGAGTACAAACGCCAACTGCTCAACGTCCTCCAGACCTACGCCCGCTACCGCCAGCTCAAGCGCGGGATCGGCCGCGACGCCCCCCCCCGCGCCGTCCTGTTCGGCGGCAAGGCCGCGCCGGCCTACGAGGTCGCCAAGCAGATCATCCGGCTCGCCAACGACCTCGCCGCCGTCGTCAATCGCGACCCCGAGACCAACCGCCTGCTCAAGGTCGCCTTCCTCCCCGACTACCGGGTGTCGCTGGCCGAACGGATCATGCCGGCGGCCGACCTCTCCGAGCAGATCTCGACCGCCGGCATGGAAGCCTCCGGCACCGGCAACATGAAGTTCGCGCTCAACGGCGCCCTCACCATCGGCACCCTCGACGGCGCCAACGTCGAGATCCTCGAGGCCGTCGGCGCCGAAGGACTGTTCCTCTTCGGCCTCGACGCCCCCGGCGTCGTCGCCCTCAAGGCCCGCGGCTACGACCCGCGGGCCTACTACGAGGCCGACCCCGTGCTGCGCGACGTCCTCGACGCCCTGGCCCGCGGCGAACTGACCCCCGACGACCCCCACCGCTACCGCTCGCTCGTCGAAGGCCTCCTGTTCGGCGGCGATCCGTACCTCGTGCTCGCCGACTTCGGCTCCTACCGCGACGCGCAGGCCGCCGTCGATGAGGCGTGGCAGGACCCCGAAGCCTGGACGCGACGCTCGATCCGCACCACCGCCCGCATGGGCGGCTTCTCGAGCGACGAGACGATCGCCCGCTACGCCACCGAGATCTGGGGCGTCCCGCTCGGCGGCCGCCGCGCCTGACGACTACGACCCGTCCAGCACGGCGCGGACCCGCCGCGTCAACTCCTCCGGCCCGAACGGCTTCTGGAGGAACGCCGCTCCGGCCTGGTCGCGGCCGAGCGGCAGTGCGGTGTCCGCCGTGTAGCCCGAAACGAACAGCACCCGCAGGCCGGGGCGTGCGGCCGCCAGCCGCTCGGCCAGCTCGCGGCCGTTCCCGCGCGGCAGCACCACGTCGGTCACCAGCAGCTCGATCCGGCCCGCGTGGCGCTCCGCGACCGCCAGCGCCTCGGCCGCGTCGCCCGCCTCGAAGACCGTGTAGCCGTGCGAGGCCAGCGTCGTGCGGGTGAGGCGGCGCAGCGCGGCGTCGTCCTCGACGAGCAGGATCGTCTCCGTCCCCCGCGGCCCGGGCGTCACCGCGCGGAACCGGCCCGTCGAACGCTCGGGCGTACCCTCGGCGAGCGGCAGGTAGACGCGGAACAGCGCGCCGCCCTCCGGCGGGTTGTCGCCGCGCACCGTCCCGCCGAACTCGCGGACGATCCCCAGCGTGGTCGAGAGCCCCAGGCCGGTGCCCTGCGGCTTGGTGGTGAAGAACGGCTCGAACAGCCGCGCCCGCGCCTCGGGCGACAACCCCGGCCCCGTGTCGCGCACCCCCAGCACGACGTGCCGGCCCGGCGAGAGCTCGAGCCGCCGGGCCTCGTCGGCCTCGATCCCGACCTCGGACAGCGTGAGCGTGAGGGTCCCGCCGCCCCGCATCGCCTCGCGCGCGTTCACGGCGAGGTTCAGCAGCGCCTGTTCCAGTTGTCCCGGGTCGGCATGGACCGGCACCGGCCGCGGGGCGAGGTGGACGCGCACCGTCACGTCCTCGCCCAGCAGCCGACGCAACAGGGCCTCGGCACCCGAGACGACCTCGTTGAGGTCGACGATGCGCGGGCGTGCCACGTGCTTGCGGCTGAAACCGAGAAGCTGGCGGGTGAGCATCGCCGCCTGCTCGACGGTCTCGCGAATCGCCTGGACGTCCCGCACCCCCTCTTCATCGCGCGCGAGCCGCAGGCGCAGCATCTCGGCATAGCCGAGGATCGCGCCGAGGAGGTTGTTGAAGTCGTGGGCGATGCCGCCGGCCAGCCGCCCCACGACCTCCATCTTCTGCGCCTGGAGCAGTTGCGCCTCCAGGCGCCGGAGCTCGGTGACGTTGCGGCCGACTTCCACCGCCCCCGTGACCTCCCCGCGCTCGTCGATGATCGGGACGGCGCGCAACTCCCAGGTGCAACCGTCGGGCGTGGTGGCGACCTCGCTCTCGCTGCGACCGGTCCGGAACGCGCGCTCGACAGGACAGTTCGGACACGGGGTGTCGCGGCCGTGCCACAGCTCGTGGCAGCGCCGGCCCACCAGCTCCTCGGGTCGGCGGCCGATCCCGAGCGCCGCACCCCGGTTGGCCCACTGCACCGTGAGCTCGCGGGACTGCAAAGTCAGGTTGTCGGGGATGGCATCGAGCACCGCGCGGAACTCGAGCATCAGGCGCTGGAGGCGGCGCTCGCTCGCGCGCAGCGCCTCCGCGGCTCGCTCGCGCGACGTCGCGTCCTGGAACCGGCCCTGGATCACGCGCCGGCCGTCCAGTTCCAGCACGTTGGCGCTGATGTCGACCGGGATCCGCCGGCCGTCGGCGTGCTGGATGAAGGCCACGTCGGCGCCCGGCACGCTCCGCCCCTCGGCCACGTGGCGGCGGAAGATCTCCCGGTAGCGCGCCTCCTCCTCCGGCGGGTGGAGCTTGTAGTGCGGCAGGCCGACCAGCCGTTCCACCGGAATCCCGACCAGCTCCGCCGCCCGCTGGTTGGCCTCCAGCAGCAGGCCGCTCTCGACGTCGGCCAGGAACACCGCGTCGTTGGCCGTCTCCAGCAGCGCGCGGTAGCGGCGCTCGGATTCCGCCGTCCGGCGCAACGCCTCGTGCCGCGTCCGGAACAACGGCGCCAGCGCCGCCACGGCGGCGACCATCAACGCCGAGATCGCCAGGCCGAGCAGCTCGGCCGGCAGGTGGGCGTGGGGGTTCGCGGCGCCGGGCAGCGCCTCGGCCAGCGCGGCGACCCGGCGCGTCACCATCAGCAGCAGCGCGGCGGCGAGCAGCAGGCCCGCCGCACGGCCGCCGGGAATGCGCAGCAGGCGCAGGGCGAGCGCGACGGCGGTCGCCTGGAGCGCCACGGAGACGGCGATCACGATCACGGCGGCCAACGCCGACCCTCCCGCCCCCGGACTGTGGCAGACGCCGTCCCGCCGCGCAACGGTCCGCCGCCGCAAGCGCGCCGTCGCCGGTCGCCGCGACTTGCTTCCGCCGGGAACACCGTCTATCTCGGCGCGCGATGCCGGGAAGCCGCGCCGGGGAACTCGCCGCGCTCGCCACCGCCTGCTGCTGGACGGTGACCGCGCTCGCGTTCGAGCGGGCCGGCAAGCGGATCGGCTCCCTGTCCGTCAACCTGCTGCGGCTGCTCGTCGCGCTCGGCTTCCTCACCCTGTTCGGCGCGCTGGTCCGCGGCGCGCCCCTGCCGACCGACGCTCCCCCCCGCACCTGGATCTGGCTCGCCGCCTCCGGCCTCGTCGGCTTCACGGCCGGCGACCTGTGCCTGTTCCGCGCCTTCGTGGTGATCGGCTCGCGGCTGTCCGTGCTGCTGATGTCCCTCGTCCCGCCCCTGTCCGCACTGCTCGGCCGGGCGGTGATGGGCGAGACGCTGACCGCCGTGGACGGGCTCGGCATGGCCCTGACCGCTGGCGGCGTGGCCTGGGTCGTGCTGGAACGGCGCCCCGCCGGCGAAGGGCGCCCCGCCCGCGTCCCCGCCACCGGGATCCTCCTCGGACTCGGCGGCGCCGCGGGCCAGGCGGCGGGACTGGTGCTGTCCAAGTACGGCATGGGCGACTACGACCCGTTCGCGGCGACCCAGATCCGCGTGATCGCCGGAGCGTGCGGGTTTGCCGCGGTGTTCTCGGCCATCGGCTGGTGGCCGCAGGTCTGGGCGGCGCGCCGTGATCGGACCGCGCTCGGCCTGGTGGGCCTCGGCGGCTTCTTCGGGCCGTTCCTCGGCGTCTCGTTGTCGCTGTACGCGGTCCAACACACGACGACCGGGGTCGCCGCGACGCTGATGGGGATCCTGCCGGTGCTGATCCTGCCCCCGGCGATCCTGCTGAACAAGGAACGCGTGTCCCTGCGCGCCGCCGCCGGCGCCGTCCTGGCCGTGGCCGGGGTGGCCGTGCTGCTGCTGTGACGGGCGGCCGCCGCGCGGCGTCAGCGCAGGCCCAGCTCGGTCTCGAGGAAGGTGTAGTTGCGCACGTACTCGCGCACCGCGTCGCTGCGGCCGGTGCCGGCCCCGTGACCGACCGCCCGCTCCATGTGGAACAGGATCGGTCGCCCCGAACCGCTGGCCTCCTGGAGCCGGGCGGCGAACTTGACCGAGTGCTTCCACGAGACCCGCGTGTCGCGCTGGGCCGTCGCGATCAGCGCGGCAGGGTAGGGCGTGCCGTCGCGGACGTTGTGGTACGGCGAGTAGTCGTACAGCCACGCGAAGGCCTCCGGCTCCGCGGGGTCGCCGTATTCGGAAACCCAGATCTCCGCCGGGGGGAAGCGGGCGAAGCGGACCATGTCGTACAGCCCGACGGCGGCGACGGCGGCACCGAAAGCGTCGGGACAGCGGGTGAGCATCGCGCCCATCAGCAGGCCGCCGTTCGAGGCGCCGGTGATCGCGAGGCGTTCGGGAATCGTCAGGCCGGTCGTCGGCAGCCAGCGCAGGACCGCCTCGAAGTCGTCGAACACGTTGCGCTTGTTCCCCAGCATCCCGGCGCGGTGCCACTCCTCGCCGAACTCCGAGCCGCCCCGCAGGACCGCCTGCGCGAAGATCCCGCCCCGCTCCAGCCAGTACAGGATGTTGCGCACGAATCCCGGCAGCATCGGCACGTTGAAGCCGCCGTAGCCGGTGACCAGCGCCGGGCGCGGCTCGCCGGGAACCGCACCCGCGGGCAGCACGAGAAACACCACGATCGGGGTGCCGTCCCGGGAGACCACCGTCTCGCGCCGCAATTCGTAGCGCGACGGGTCGAAGTCGCGGCCGACGCGGTCCAGCTCGCGCAGCCCGGTCGCCGGGTCGAAGGCGTAGAGCGTCGGAGGCTGCGTGAAGGAGTCGAACTCGAAGACCACCACGCCGTCGCCGCGGTTCTCCGTCGGCCCGTCCACCGAACCGCTCGTCGGCAGCGCGATCTCTCCGCGCGGCGACCCGTCGAGGCCGAACAGGCGCAGCCGACTCTCCACGTTCTCCGTGAAACGCACCACCAAGGCATCCCCGACGAACGACCACGCCTCGATCGTCCCTTCCCCCTCCGGCACCACCTCGACCCACCCCGCGCGGTCGGCCGGTCGGTCCAGCGGCGCGGCCACGATCCGGAACCGCGGATGGCCCTCGTTCGTGACCAGATACAGACGATCGCCCCGCACCGCGCCGGACACCAGATGGTCGCCGCCCGCATCGACCGGCACCGGCTCCGCGCCCGGCACGGTCCGGTCCAGCAGCAGGACGTCGCTCCGCGACCAGCCGTGGAACACGTTCAACACCACCCAGCGGTCGTCGGGCGAAACGTCCGGGGTGACGAAATCCGTCTTCTCCGCCAGGCGGAACACCGGCGGATCCCCCGCCGCGTCGCTGCCGAGGGCGTGGAAGAACAGGTGGGCGAAGTACGAGTCGACGTTCTCCGGATCCCAGTCCGGCTCCCCTTCGCGCGGGTAGCGCGTGTAGTAGAAGCCCGTCTCGTCGGCGAGCCACGACAGGCCGGTCCACTTGGTGTGCTCGATCCGCTCGGCCAGCGTCTCGCCGCGCTCCACGTCCAGCACGTGGAGCACGGACCGCTCGTCGCCCTCCTCGGACAGCCCGTAGGCCACGCGCCGGCCGCCGGGCGAGGGGAAGACCCAGTCGAGGGCCACGCGGGGACCGAGGACGTTGGGGTCGACGAGCACCCGGGGCACGGCGGCGCCCGGGTCGAGCACGTACAGGGCGCCCTGCTCCTGGTCGCCGTCGCGCCGGAGGTAGAACGTGCGGCCCCCGGCCCGGACCGCGTCGCGGAACCAGCCGATCGACAGGAAGGCCTCCAGCCGTTCCGCGGTCGCCGGGTCGGCGTGCCCGGCGAGATACCGCTCGGTGAACGCCGTCTGCACCTCGACCCAGCGCCGCGTGAGGTCGTCGTCGCGCTCCAGCGCCCGGAACGGATCGGCCACCTCGCGGCCGAAGATCGTCTCCACGACCGCCCCGGCCCGGGCCTCGGCGTTCACCGCGGCCAGGGCCGGGTCGAGCGCCCCGCCGGGTCGCGGTTCCGCCGCGCCGCCGCCGCCGTTGCACGCGGCGCAGAGCGCCGCCAGCAGGAAGCCGGTCCCCCAGAAAGCGGTCGAAAGACGAGTGCGGCTCATCGCGTGCCTCCATTCCGCTGGCGCCGCCGGCGCCGGTCCGCTATTCTCCCATGAATCGGGTCCCGGGGGGCACCAGGAGAGACCGGCATGCAAAACCATCGGTGGACCGTTCGAAGCGTGGTCGGAACCGCGGCGCTCGCGCTGCTCGCCGGAGCGCTCCTCTGGCGCTGCGGCGACGACGATTCGGCCGCCGTCGTCTGCACGCAACTGCTGTGCGAGGGCGGAAGCGAGGCGTGCTGCATCCCCGCGCTGCCGGGGACCTGGGACCCGGCGACGATGGTCTGCGACTGCCGGCCGCCGGCCGCCGACGCCGACGCGGACGGCAACGACGCCCCGGGCCCGGACGCCGACGGCGACGACGTCCCCGAAACCCTCGACGACGGAATCGGCGAGGACGGGGCCGACCCGTGCTGGGCCTACCCGTGCGGGAGCACCGGCACGCGGCTGGGCAACATCCTGCCCGACACGAGCTACACGTCGGTGAACGCCGCCGCCGATGCGTACCTCGGCGACGACGGCCTGCTCGGCATGCGCGACCTGTACCAGGCCAACGAGGCGCACGGCGGGACGCTGCGGGCCGTGCTGTTCTTCGTCACGGCGGTCTGGTGCCCGTACTGCGCGGAAGAGGCGGACAAGCTGAACGCGCTCTACCTGGAACTGCGCGACCAGGGCGTGCTGATCGTCGGAATCGTCACCGACGGCCCCACCCCGGGACGCCCGGCGACCGCCAGCGAGGCGCGGACCTACGCCACGCGGCACGGCTGGACCTTCCCCGCAGTGACGGGCGACGTGCCGTCGAACTACTGGCCGCCGGACGACGTGGCCTCGGGCGAGATCGGCGTGCCGCTGCACCTGTTCGTCGATGCGCGGGAAATGCGCCTCTACGGCCGGTTCGCGGGCGCCGTGGAGATGAAGATGCCGCGCTACGCGCTGCAGGAGATCGCGACCTCGCCCCACTGGCGCTCGCCGGGCGTGCGGGAATTCGACTTCGACTGCGCGCCGGGGACCGGCAGCGAAAACGAACCGAACGACGGAGAGGCGGGCTACGAGGACGGGACCGGATTCGCCGCGACCCCCTACACGCTGAGCGGCGTGTTCTGCCCCCCCACCGTCGGCGACGGCCTGCTGCTGGACGTCGATGTGGTGAATCTGGGCCGGCTGGCCGCCGGCTCGGTGATCGATGTCTCCATGACCACCGCCGGCAGCTCGACCTATCCCTTCTTCGAGCTGATCCCGGGGAGCAGCGCGGGCGGGTACCCGACGATGGGACCGTCCGCGATGGGCACCGGGACGGCGCGCCGCCAGTGGGTGATCCTCGCCGCCGACCAGTACCTCGTCGCCGGACTGGACGGCCGCCAGATGTCGTCCTTCTACTACGGCGAGGGGGCGACGGTGCCGCTGCGCGACCAGTGCTGCGAGGGCGGCCCGGGCTACGACTACGAGCTGACGATCGCCCCGTTCACCCTCGCGCCGACCGACGGCGCGGTGACCGTCGGCACGCCCGTCTCGGGCGCGTTCGCCGACGGCAGCCTCGACGTCTACACGCTCGAAATCACCACCAGCGAGCCGCGGACGGTGCGGATGACGGCGGCCGACACCAACCGGCTCGACCCGTTCCTGGTGGTCTTCGACCCGGCGACCTCGACGGTCGTCGGCTGGAACGACGACGAGGCAACCGGGAACCTCAACTCGCTGGTCCGCTTCACCCCGACCGCCGCCGGCACGTTGTACGTCGTGGCCGGCTACTACGCCGCCGCCTTCCGCTCCTCGCCGCCGGCGTACACGATCACCGTCGAGTAGACGTCGCCGTTCTCCACCTCCCCCGGCCGCCCTTGACACCGCGCCCCGGCGGTGGGAGACACCCCGCCCGTGACGTACGTCGCGGTCGGGATCTTCCTGTTCACCTACGTGCTGATCGCCACGCGCCGGCTCCGCGTGCTCCAGATCGGCCGCCCGGCCGGCGCGCTCCTCGGCGCGGTGCTGATGGTCGTGGCCGGCGTGATGAGCCCCGCCGAATCGTACGCCGCCGTCGATCACGCCACGGTCGTCCTGCTGTTCGGCATGATGATGCTCACCGCGTACCTGGACCGCGCCGGGTTCTTCCACCGCGCGGCCGGCGCGCTGCTGCGCCGCTGCCGGACGCCCTGGGGCCTGCTGGCCGCGACCGCCGTGCTGCCGGGCCTGCTGTCCGCGGTCCTGGTCAACGACGCCGTGTGCGTGTTCTTCACGCCGGTCGTGCTCGAACTGTGCCGCCGGGCCCGGCTGCCGTTCGGCCCGTTCCTGATCGCGCTGGCCACCTCGGCCAATCTCGGCTCGGCGGCCACCCTGGTCGGCAACCCGCAGAACATGATCATCGGCTCGTTCTCGGGCTACGGCTTCGGGGACTTCCTCCTGCGCGCCGGACCCGCCGCCGCCGTCGGCCTGGCCGTGAACCTCGGGCTGCTGTGGGTCTACTACCACCGCAAGCTGCCGGCGCACTTCGCGGCGCACACCGCCCCGGCCGAACCCGCGCCCGCCAACGGCGGACTGACGCCGTCCCTGGTCGTCACCGCCGGCATCGTCGCCGGCTTCTTCGCCGGCGGAGATCTCGGGTTCACCGTGCTCGCCGGCGTCGCCCTGCTCGTGCTGTGGGAACACCGGCACGAGCCGCGGGACGTCCTCGCGCGCGTCGACTGGAGCCTGCTGGTGTTCTTCTGCGGCCTGTTCGTGGTCACGGCGGGCCTGGCCAAGACGGGACTGGTCCGCCAGACCTGGGAGGCCGCCGCACCCGCGTTCCACCTCGGCGACGCGCCCGGGATCGCCGCGCTCACCGGGCTGCTCGTCGCCGGCTCGAATGTCGTCTCCAACGTGCCGATGGTCCTGCTGACCGGACCGTACCTGGGCGCGCTGGGGAATCCCGGCTTCGGCTGGGTCCTGCTGGCCTACGTCACCACCGTCGCCGGAAACCTGACGCTGGTCGGGTCGGTGGCGAACATCATCGTCGCCGAGCGGGCGCGGGACGACTATGTCCTGGGCTTCCGCGAGTACCTCAAGTTCGGCTTCGTGTCGACCGTCCTGGTCCTTGCGGCCGGCGTGCCGATCCTCTGGCTCACCTGCGGCTAGACGCTCCAACCGCCGCCGCCCGGCCCGGCAAACTCACTTCGCCAGCCGGCGGTGGACGTAACGGTGCGGCGTGGCGGCGGCCTGGCCGAGACGCCGCCGCCGGTCGGCCTCGTAGTCCTGGCAGTTGCCCGCGAACCACACGACCGTCCCGTCGTCCTCGAAGGCCAGAATGTGGGTCGCGATGCGGTCCAGGAACCACCGGTCGTGGCTGACCACGATCGCGCTCCCGGCGAACTCCTCGAGCGCCTCCTCGAGGGCGCGCAGGGTGTTGACGTCCAGGTCGTTGGTCGGCTCGTCGAGCAGCAGCAGGTTGGCGCCCGAACGGAGCAGCTTCGCCAGGTGCACCCGGTTGCGCTCGCCCCCGGAAAGCTGTCCGACCCGCTTCTGCTGGTCCGGCCCGAGGAAGTTGAAACTGGCGACGTAGGCCCGCGAGTTCACCTCCCGCTCGCCCAGCCGCAGCACCTCCTCGCCCCCGGAGATCTCCTCCCACACCGTCCGGGAATCGTCGAGCGCGTCGCGGGTCTGGTCGACATGGGCCATCTTCACCGTCTCGCCGATCCGGATCGTGCCGGCGTCCGGTGCGATGCGGCCCGTGATCAGGTTGAGCAGCGTGGTCTTGCCCGCGCCGTTGGGACCGATCACGCCCAGCACCGCGCCGGGCGGCAGGACGAACGACAGCCGGTCCAGAATCACGCGCTCGTCGAACGCCTTGGAAACCTCGCGGAACTCGACCACCTGGTTCCCCAGACGCGGGCCGGGTGGAATGTAGATCGACAGCTCCTCGCGCCGCCGCTCGGTCTCCTGGCTCAGCAACTGCTCGTAGGCGTTCACCCGGGCCTTGCCCTTCGCCTGGCGCGCCTTGGGCGACATGCGGATCCACTCGAGCTCGCGGGCCAGGGTGCGCTGGCGCCGCTGGTCGGCCTTCTCCTCGCGCTCCAGCCGCTGCTGCTTCTGCTCCAGCCACGAGCTGTAGTTCCCCTTCCACGGAATGCCGTGGCCGCGGTCCAACTCGAGGATCCACTGCGCCACGTTGTCGAGGAAGTAGCGGTCGTGGGTCACCGCGATCACCGTCCCCTTGTAGTCGCGCAGGTGCTGCTCGAGCCAGGCCACCGACTCGGCGTCGAGATGGTTGGTCGGCTCGTCGAGCAGCAGGATGTCCGGCTCGGTCAGCAGCAGGCGGCACAACGCCACCCGGCGCCGCTCGCCGCCGGAAAGGATCCGGACCGGCGTGTCGCCCGGCGGACAGCGCAGCGCATCCATCGCCCGTTCCAGGCGGTGGTCGAGATTCCAGGCGTCGGCCGCGTCGATCCGCTCCTGGAGCGCGGCCTGCTCCTCGATCAGCGCGTTCATCTCGTCCTCGTCCGTGACCTCGCCCAACCGCTGGCTCACCGCCTCGAAACGCGCCAGCAGCTCGACCGTGTCCCGCACCGCCTCCCGCACCACCTCCTGCACCGTCTTCCCGGGGTCCAACTCCGGCTCCTGCGGCAGCAGGCCGCGCGTGTATCCCTTGGAGAGCATCGTCTCGCCCGTGTAGTCCTCGTCGAGACCGGCCATGATGCGCAGCAGCGAGCTCTTGCCGGCGCCGTTGAGCCCGAGGACGCCGATCTTCGCGCCGTAGAAGAAGCCGAGCGAAATGTCGCGCAGCACCTGCTTGTTCGGCGGGTGGGTGCGCGAGACGCGGACCATCGAGTAGATCACCTGCTGCGTATCGACCGTCGGCATGGCCACCCTCCCCGGCGGTGCGGGCCCACCCGCCCCCCCGGCGGCGGGAGGATCGCCGGACGAGGGCCCGTCGTCAACGGTCGGCCGGCTTCCGCGCGGCCGCTCGTCGACAAGAGGACCGGATCCGCGACGTTCCGTGCTACGGTCGGCGCCGGGGAAGGAGGACGGTCGGATGACCAGCGAAACGGAGGCCGGGAAGCCCGGAGGGCTGTTGCGGCAGTTCCCGCGGACGTTCTGGGTCGCGAACGTGATGGAACTGTTCGAACGCGGGGCGTACTACGGCCTCAACGCGCTGCTCGGCCGCTACCTGACCGACCGGACCGGCGGGGCGCTCGGGTTCTCCGAGGACGAGGCGGGGCTGCTGCAGAGCGTGGTCTACGCCCTGACCTACGTGCTCCCGATCCTCGGCGGCGCCCTGGCCGACCGCTACGGCTACCGCCGGATGCTGCTCGCGGCGTTCTCGTTCCTCGCCGCCGGATACTTCGCCTCCGGACAGGTCGATGCCTACGGCGCGGTGTTCGCGATGCTGCTGGTGATGGCGACCGGCGCGGGGCTGTTCAAGCCGATCATCTCGGGGACGATCGCCCGGACGACCAACGAGCGGAACTCGGGCTTCGGCTTCGGCGTGTACTACTGGACGATCAACCTCGGCGCCCTCGTGGCGCCGTTCGTGGCGGGCCAACTCCGGGATCGCTTCGACTGGAGCGCGGTGTTCACGGCGTCGTCGCTGTACTGCGCCGCGATGCTCCTCCCCACGATCTTCCTGTACCGCGACCCGCCGCGGCCGCAGAACACCAAGACCCTCGGACAGGTGCTCGGCGGGGCGCTCGACGCCCTGTCCGACGCGCGGTTCATGTTGCTGATCTTCATCTACTCCTGCTTCTGGATCCTCTACTTCCAGAACTTCGGCACCGTGCTGTGGTACCTGCGCGACTTCGTCGACCCCGCGCCGGTCAACGCCTTCTTCGCCCGCCAAGGCCTCGACTTCCGCTTCGATGCCGAGCACGTGACGATGATCAACGCGGGGACGATCGTGCTGCTCCAGATCGCGGTCAGCCGCATCGTCCGGGACGTGCGACCGCTGCCGACGATGGTCGCCGGCATCCTGATCGGATCGCTCGGGTTCCTCTGCCTCGCCCTGTCGCGCGAAGCGTGGGTCTTCATCCTCGGCATCGCCGTGTTCTCGATCGGCGAGATGACCTGCCACCCCAAGTACCTCGGTTACGTCGGACAGATCGCCCCCGCGGACCGCAAGGCGAACTACATGGGCTACGCGTTCCTCTACGGCGTGGTCGGCTCGCTGGTGGGCGCCAACGTGGGCGGCGAGGCCTACAGCGCGCTGCTCGCGCCGCTCAAGACCGACCCGCACGCCGCCGGACCGACGCTGCGCTGGTTCTGGCTCGTGTTCGCCGCGCTCGGCGTCGCCACGATGCTCGGCCTGCTGGCCTACGACCGGCTCTTCGGCCGGGACACCCCGGACACCCGACGGCGCGCCGGCCGCGTCGTGACCGCGATCTACGCCGCGCTGCTGGCCGGCGCGCCGGCCCTCCTGGCGTGGGTCTGGTCCGCCCGCGGCGCCCTGCCCGTCAAGACCGCGATCCAGGCCGGAATCATGATCCTCCTCGGCGCCGGCGGCCTGGCGATGCTACGCCGCGGACGGGTCAGAGCAGGAAACTGAAGCCGACGGCAAGGTTGAACTCGAGGCTGCGATAGCCGAAGTACAACTCCCCCACGTAATCCTCCCCCTCCGCCTCGTGCGTGTGGAACGTCAGCACCACGTCCGCCAGCAGCGAGACGACAAGCCAGTCGACCAGGTCGACCCCCAGGCCGAAACCGACCTGCAGGAACGCACCGACGTCCCCGTCCGGCTCTGAGCCGAGCTCTTCTTCCCAACCAGCGGCGACTTCCGGCCCGAGACCCAGCCGCGCCAGCAGCCAACCCCAGTTCCACAGACCTGCCAGCCGCCCGCCGGCGAGGATGCGTGCCCGGCCGCCCTCCAGGTTCTCGTCGGCGTAGGTGTACGGATCGTCGGGCAGGGGAACGTCGGGGTTCCAGACCAGGTAGTCGACGCCGGTCTCCGGGCCGAGCAGGCAGCGGCCGTCCTCGTCGCCGACCGGGAACAGCCACGCCAGGTGCAGGCCGCCGAGAAAGGCCGGTTCCAGCGCGTCGGCATACGGCACCGCACCCGTGCCGAAGTCCGCGCCGGCCGTCCCCGTCACGAACCCGACGGCCGGCAGCGCCGCACCCAGCTCCGGTTCGAGCACCACGGTCCGGACGCGCGGAATCCGGCCCGCGGCCGGCGACGCAACCAGCACCGCCGTCGCGAACGCGACCACCGCCATCGCTCGAACGCCGGCCCTCGTCCGTCTCACCACTGCACCCCGAACCGAAGAAGTGGAATCCCGAGCGGCACGTACGGGATCAGGCTCCACGCATACTCGAACAGCGGCATCACGAAGCCGATGTCGCCCCAGATCGACTCGCCCAACACCCGCACACCATAGCTCAGGGCCCACGCCTCGCCGTAGGGGAACACGCTCTCCCCTTCCCCGTCGATCAGCCCGGGCGCGAGCAACTCCGCATGGATCTTCGCCAGTCGCGACACCCGCCAGCTTCCGCCGATGCTGGGCAAGAACAGCACCAGCGTGCTGTACGGTTCGTCCGCCTCGTAGCCGTCGGCCGTCCGGTCGAAGATCGTCAGCCCCCAGATCCCGAGCGCCACGTTGAGGAACAGGTCGTGCGAACCGATGGTCAGGGCGGGCGTGGCGTTCCAGACCAGCAGCACCATGTCCGCGTCCGGATAGGGCAGCCAACAACCGAGCTGAGTGCTGAGCCCGATCGAGACGCCGTCGGCAAGCTGCGCGGCGAACCGCGCCGCGGGCATCACGCCGACGTTCAGGATCGGAACGGTGACGGCCACCCCCAGCTCGACGTGCGGGCTCAGCGTGTACGCGATGTCCCACAGCCCGATGTTCGTGGTGCGGATGCTCCAGGTCCCCTCGCGCCGGAGCAGGGCGGTGGCCGTCCAGCTCACGGTGCTCGGGTCCGGGTCCGCGTAGGGCCACCCGGCCGGCTCCCCCGCCCCGCCCGTCGGCGCCTCGACCCCGCCCGGCCCCTCCCGCCCCTCCGGCAGCGGCACCGCGGGCAACCCTCCCGCCCCGACGGCGTCGAGGCGGAGCGCCTCGCCGAAATCCAGGACCATCCGCGAAAACGCGGACGACGTGGCCAGGTCCGGCGCGAACGCCGCGCTCCGGCGGCAGTCGTCGACCGCCCACTGCAGCCGGTCCAGCGCCGGGTTGCCTTCCTCCCGCCACGCCTCGAGCACCTCCTCCCGGGCCAGGATGTTGAGCGGCATGCCCAGGCGCCGCAGGTCGCAGATCACCGTGTTCCAGTCGAGCATCGCGGCGAGGAGGGCGGCGAAACCCGACGCGTCGGCGCCGTAGTGGCGTCGCAGCCGGCCGGCCCGCGTGCCGGCGTCGCCGGGCGCCGCCACGGCGCACGCGGTGGACGGCGCCTCCGGCAGCGGCACCGGCGGACCCTCGGGGCGCAGCCAGCGGGTGTCCAGCGCTCCGGCGACCGCCGCGGCCACGTCGCCGATCGGTGCGGCCGCGCGCAGCGCCGCAAAGCCCGCCGCGTTCTCCACGATCCGCAGCGCCTCGGCCAGCGCCGAGGTCGGCAGCACGTACGCCACTTCGGGGTCGTCCCGGTGCCGCATCGCCACCACCCCGACCCAGCGCCCCGCCTCGTCCAGCACCGGCGCGCCCAGCACGCCGGGCGCCGGGCGGACCGCGATCTCGCACAGGCCGTAGACCTGCGGCTGCCGCACCGTCGCCTCGACCGGCTGCCCCGCCACACCCTGCACCCCCGGCGCCACGGCGAAGACCGCGAGCCGCTGCCCGACCGCCAGCGGGACGTCCGCGGCGGAAAGCGCGGCCACCGCCGCCGGCCGCGGCGCCGGCAACAGGAACGCGACGTCGCCCGCCGGCGGCAGCGCCACGCCGGCCGGCACCAACTCCGCGGCGCCCGGCGTTGCCAGCAGCACGAACGCAGCCCCGGCAACCGCCGTGCGAGCGGTGACCGCCACCCCGTCCCCCGTCAGCGTGACCCCCGTGGCGACCGTGGCCACCGGAATGCCGAGCCGCTCGTCGCCGAAGACAACCGTACTCACGTTCCGCGGGACGATCACCGCCACCGCCGCCGCCGCGAACGACGCCACCCGCTCGCGGGTGGCGAGTTCCGGGCTCGGCTCCGCCGCCGCGACCGGGAGAGACGGCGCGTCGGGGGACGGGACCGGCTCCCCGGGCGGGGCGATCTGTGCCGCCGCCGTCGCCGGCAGGCAGAACAGCAGTCCGGCCGCCGCGAGCCGATTCGTCCGGGATGCGACGGAATACCGTCCCCGCCGCTGCATCGCACGAATCCTCGCACGAAATGCCCCCGGCGTCCACCGGGATGGTTTGCCACGGGGTCGAAACGCGGTATCCTGCACGGGCGCCCGGGACGCAGGACGGCGTCGCGCCGTCTCCGCCGGGCCGGGAGGGACCGGAAGATGAAGCGCAACGCGATCCTGTGGACGCTGGCCGCCGTGGCGGGGTGGCTCGGAGCCGCCCGCTGCGGCGACGACGGCTCGACGCCGACCGAGGATTGCACGAACGACATCGACGACGACGGCGACGGGCAGGCCGACTGCACCGACTCCGACTGCACCACCCACCCCTACTGCACGTCGGTGACCTCCGAGGTCGATTGCGACGATCGGCGCGACGACGACGGAGACGGCCGCACCGACTGCGACGACTCGGACTGCGCCGGAACCGCCGCCTGCGTGCCGCGGGAAATCTCGTGCCGCAACGGCGTCGACGACGACGGCGACGGGCGGACGGACTGCGACGACGACGAGTGCGACGGACGCCCGCCCTGCGCGACGACGGAGGAGACGGACTGCGACGACGCCGTGGACGACGACGGGGACGGGCAGACCGACTGCGACGACACCGACTGCGACGACGACCCGGCCTGCGGCGGGACTCCCGAGACGATCTGCGGCAATTCGGTCGATGACGACGGGGACGGGCAGACCGACTGCGACGACAGCGACTGCGACGACGATCCGGCCTGCGGCGGGACTCCCGAGACGATCTGCGGCAATTCGGTCGATGACGACGGGGACGGGCAGACCGACTGCGACGACAGCGACTGCGCATCGGACGCGCACTGCATCCCGGAGAGCGCCTGCAACGACACGCTGGACAACGACCTGGACGGCGCGACGGACTGCGCCGACGGCGACTGCGCATCGGACGCGCACTGCATCCCGGAGAGCGCCTGCAACGACACGCTGGACAACGACCTGGACGGCGCGACGGACTGCGCCGACGGCGACTGCGCGACGGCGGCGGTCTGCCTGCCGGAGAGCGACTGCGGCAACACGGTGGACGACGACGGGGACGGCGCGACGGATTGCGCCGACACCGACTGTGCGACGAGCCCGGCGTGCCACGTGACCGGCGGGGAGAGCTGCGCGTCCGGGCCCTACGTGCTGCCGGACGACCCGAACGGAACCTGGCGCGGGACGATCGATGCCCTGGCGAGCGATCACCGCGGCTCGTGCGGAGGCAACGGCGGGCGCGACGTCGTGCTCCAGTTCACGACCACCGCGCGGGCGACGATCACCGCATCCCTGGAAGGCAGCACCTTCGATACGGTGCTGTACCTGCGCAGCGGCGCGTGTACCTATCCGGGCACGAACGAGGAAGCGTGCAACGACGACGCGATGGGCGGCGCGACCTGGTCGCGGATCAGCACCACCGAGAACGCCGGCACGTACTGGCTCTTCGTCGACGCCGCCTCGGCGGCGACGACCACCGGCACCTACGTGCTGACGATCCGCGTCGCGCCCTGAAACCGCCTTGCCGGGGCCGTTGCGGCGGGTCCGGTAGTCGTCAAGTCGGAGCGGCGCGTCGTCGGGCCGTCCGCGCGCCCGCGGACGGCGCCGCGTCCGGAGCCGCCAGCGGCCCGGCGGCGCCGCCCTACTTCTTGCGCGGGTTGGCGGTGTGCACGTTGCCGGCGGTGTCGCTGATCGACAACAGCAGGTTCCGCTCGTAGATCAGGTGCGACCGCGCCTCCACCGGCCGCGGGTGCAGGCCGGTGTCCATGCGGATCGCATCGCACGGGCAGGCCTCGACGCACAGCCCGCACGACACGCAACGCAACTCGTCGATCCAGAACTCGACCGGGTACTTCTCGACGTGGGCCAGCGGGTGCTCCGGCGGGTACTCGCCCGCCACGATGTGGATGCACTCCGCGGGACACGCGGTCTGGCAGCACATGCAGGCGGTGCAGCGCGGGGCCCCGTCGTCGCGCTGCGTCAGGCGGTGCAGGCCGCGGAAACGCGGCGGGTAGGGCCGGCGCCGCTCGGGGTAGAGCAGCGTGACGGTGTCGCGGCGCCCGAAGACGTTGCGGAAGAAGTGGCGCAGCGTGACCCCCAGCCCACGCACCGTCTCCGGAACGTAGGACTGCTCCCAGAGGTTGCGGTCGGGACGGCGGACGACGTACGGCATCCCCGGCCTCCTAGCGCAGCGCCGCCAACACGACGGCGGTGACGGCGATGTTGCCCAGCGCGAGCGGCAGCAGGACCTTCCAGCCGAGGTCCATCAACTGGTCGTAGCGGAAGCGCGGCAGCGTCCAGCGCAGCGCCATCTGCAGGAAGACCATCGCGCCGACCTTGACGGTGAACCCGAACAGCTGGACCAGCACCACGACCCCGTGCGGCCAGCTCCACACCCAGACCTCGCGGAACGGCAGGTCGACGTGCAGCCCGTCGGCGTACAGGAACGGCACGTCCCAGCCGCCGAGGAAGAAGACGGTGAGCAGGATCGCCAGGACGACGATCTCCATCAGCTCGCCGAGATAGAACATGGCGAACTTCATGCCGGAATACTCGAGGAAGTAGCCGGCCACGATCTCCGACTCGCCCTCGGGGAGGTCGAACGGCACCCGCTTGCTCTCGGCGATCCCGGCGACCAGGAACAACAGGAACGCCAGCGGCTGCACCACGATGCCCCACACGTGCTCGTGCTGCCACAACACCATCTGCTCGATGCGCAGCGTGCCGAAAACCAGAATGCAGCCGACGAGCGAGGCGCCCAGCGTCACCTCGTAGGAAATCATCTGGCTCGCCGCCCGCAGCGACCCGAGCAGCGAGAAGCGATTGTCGGAGGCCGCGCCGGCCAGCACCGCCCCCACGACCCCCGTGCCGGCGAGGGCCAGCACGAACAGCAGGCCGACGTCGATCGTCGCCACCTGCAGCGTCGTGGCCCAGGGGCCGGAAAACAGCGGGCCCTGGTGGTTGACCGCGCCGAGATGGGCGAAGTCCAGCGTCGGACCGAAGGGGACGACGGCGAACGTCACCACCACCGGGAAAAAGGCCAGAATCGGGGCCAGCGCGTGCAGCAGCCGGTCCGCGCGCCGCGGAATGAAATCCTCCTTGACCATCATCTTCAGGCCGTCGGCCACGACGTGGATCAGCCCCCACAGCCGGAACCGGCCCAGGTTGGCCCGCTGGGGGCCGATGCGGTCCTGCATCATCGCCGACAACCGCCGCTCGACCCACACCATCAACGCGCCCCCCGTGAGGATGAACAGCACGAAGGCCGCGATCTTCAGCACGGTCGTCCAGATGAAGAAGGCGGTCACCGCGCACCTCCTTCCGCTCCCGGCTGCGGCAGCCGCGGCGCCACCGCCGCCCGCACCTCTGCCGCGCTCCGGAACGGCAGCGCCAGGTCCAGACGGCGGGCCAGCCGCGCCAGCAGCTCGGGAACCTCCAGCGCCTCGCCCCGCGGCGGCATCGCCCGCGGAAACTCCTGCGCCCACCCGCGGGCGTTGACGTACGTCCCGGCCGCCTCGGCGAACGACGGACTCGGCAGCCGCACGTGCGCCACCTCGGGCAGCGGACCCCGGCGCGGCGCGATCGCGACCAGCGCCTCCAGCCGCAGCAGGCCGGCGGCGGCCGCGGGACCCGGGACGGCGGCCGCACTGCCCAGCGCCAGGACGCCCCGGATCGCACCCGCGGTCGCCTCGTCGGCGAGCCGTTCGAGCGGCTCGGGCTCCGCGCCGAGCATCCACCGGACGCCGGCGCGGTTCGGGTTCTTGTCGGCATGCCGCAGCAGCTCGTCCGCCGCACCGGCCGCGCGCCCGGTCACGAAGAACCGCTCCACCCCCAGCGCCTCCCGGGCGAAGGCCGCCAGCGCCCAGTTCTCCTCGCACGAGTGCTCCGCCGAGAGCACCGCGGCCCGCTGGTTCCGCGGCACCTTCCGCAGCAGCGCCGCCGCCTCCGCCAGCGCCTCGTCCCACGCGACCGGCCGCGCCTCGTCCCCGCGCCCCACCTCGGGGACGATCAGGCGGTGGTCGTTGTGCAGGCGGAACGCGAGCACGCCGTCGTCGCAGAGCCAGCTCCGGTTGATCGCCGGGTTCTCCCGCGGCCGGAGCCGGAACGCCTCGCCGCGGTGGTGGTCCAGGAACGCGTTGCAGCCGGTCGCGCAACCGGGGCAGATCGTCGGCGTCGAGGCCAGGAACCAGACCCGGCACTGGAAACGGAAGTCGCGGGACGTCAGCGCGCCCACGGGACACACGTGGGCCGTCATCAGCGAGTAGGCGTGGTCCAGCGTGCGACCGGGGGCGACCGCGATCTCCGAGTGGTCGCCGCGGTGAACCTCGATCAACACCGGATCCCGGACCACCTCCGCGCAGAACCGCACGCAGCGCGTGCACATCACGCACCGCTCGGCGTCGTACACCACGTGCGGGCCGAAGACCGCGCGCTTGCGCTTGCGGACCTTCCCCTCCTCCGACCACAGCCGCGAGGCCCTGAGATCGTAGAGCATGTAGTAGTCCTGCAACTTGCACTCGCCGGCCTGGTCGCAGATCGGACAGTCCACCGGGTGGTTGAGCAGCAGGTACTCCATCATCGCCCGGCGCGCCTCGCGGACCCGCGGAGTGTCGGTGCGGACCACCATGCCGTCCGCCGCCTCCAACTGGCAGGACGGCTGGAGCTTGGGCTGCTGCTCCACCTCGACCAGGCACATCCGGCAGTTCGCCGCGACCGACAGCTCGGGGTGCCAGCAGAAATGGGGGATCTCGATCCCCAGCGCGCGCGCCGCCGCGATCACCGTCGTCCCCTCGGCGACCTCGATCTCCCGTCCATCGATCGTCAGCTTCCGCATCGCACGGCTCCTAGCGGTCGCACTCGCCGCCGATCATGTTGATCGACCCGAACGTCGGAATGATGTCGGGCAGCAACCGCCCCCGGACCAGCTCCGGCAGCGCCTGCAGGTTGGCGAAGCACGGCGGCCGGACGCGGCACTTGTGCGGCCGCCCCCCGCCCGTCGAGACGATGTAGAACCCGAGCTCCCCGTTCGCCGCCTCGGTGTACGAATACACCTCCCCCGCCGGGACCTGGATCCCCTCCGTCACGATCTTGAAGTGCTGGATCGTCCGCTCGATCGTGGTGTACGTCTGGAGCTTGTCGGGCAGGATCACGCCCAGGTCGTCGGGAACGGCGATCGGACCTCCCGGAAGCTGGCGCAGCGCCTGGTCGATGATCCGCGCGCTCTGCCGGATCTCCTCCAGCCGCACGACGAAACGGTCGTAGTTGTCGCCCCGGCTGCCCACGGGGACGTCGAACTCGAGCTGGTCGTACACCAGGTAGGGGTGGATCTTGCGCACGTCGTAGGCCACGCCCGTCGAACGCAAACACGGGCCGGTCCAGCCGTAGGCCAGCGCCCGCTCCGCCGAGATCGCCCCGACCTCCATCGTGCGGTCCATGAAGATCCGGTTGCGGAGCAGCAGCTTCTCGCAGTCCTCGACCGCCGCCAACGTCTTCCCCAGCGCCTCGCGCAGCCGCTCGCCGAACCCCTCCGGCAGGTCGTGCCGCAGGCCGCCGATCCGGCAGAACGAGTGCGTCACCCGGGCGCCGGTCACCTCCTCCAGCAGCTCGAACAGCCATTCGCGCGCCTTGACCAGGTAGAGGAACACCGTGAACGCGCCGAGCTCCATCGCCATCGCGGCGTTGCAGACGCAGTGATCGCAGATCCGGGCCACCTCGCCGAGGATCACCCGCAGGTACTGGCAGCGCGGCGGGACCGTGATCCCGAGCAGCTTCTCGACGGCCAGGGCGTAGCCGATGTTGTTGAGCAGCGGGGAGGCGTAGTTCAGCCGGTCGGTGTAGGGGAAGACCTCGGTCCACGTCCCCCCCTCGCACTCCTTCTCGAAACCGCGATGCAGGTAGCCGATCTGGACGTCGCAATCGACGACCTGCTCCCCGTCGAGCCGCAGCACGCAGCGCACCGTGCCGTGCATCGCCGGATGGCTCGGCCCCATGTTCAGGACCATCGGGTCCGCCGGCAGGACCAACTCCTCTTCCCGGTACTCTTCCATCCCTCTTCCCTCTCCCCGCGTTCCTCGTCCGCTCCCCTAGTGCGGTCGTTCCGGGAACGGCGGCGGCTGGGGCGGAGCATCCTCGCGCATCGGCACCAGCGGCTGGCGCTTCTCCTTCGGATAGTCCTTGCGCAGCGGGTGCCCCTGGAACTCGTCGTACAGCAGAATCCGGCGCAGGTCGGGATGTCCGACGAACCGCACCCCGTACATGTCGAACGCCTCCCGCTCGAACCAGTTCGCCGCCGGCCACAGCCCCGTGAGCGACGGACAGGTGCAGTCCTCCTCCGGCACGCCGACCTTCACCCGCAACCGCTCGCTCGAACGCCACGCCTTGAGGTGCAGCACCACGTCGAACCGCGGCCTGCGCCCCGGCCAGTCGACACAGGTCAGGTCCACGAAGAAGTCCATGGCCGTGCCCGGCGAGTCCTTGAGGAACCGCACGACCTCCAGGTAGTCCTCGCGACGCACGACGATCGTGTCGTCGCCGCGAAAGGCGTGGGCCTCGAGGACCGCCTGGGGAAAGCGGGCGCGGACCAGATCGACGATGCGTTGCGCCATGGCGCGCCTCTCAGCCGGCCTGGCGGCCGGCGCCCGGCTGCCGCTGCTGCCAGCGCGACAACTCGCCCCGGCCGACCTTCTCCTGCAGCAGCATCAACCCCTCGATCACGGCCTCGGGCCGCGGCGGACAGCCCGGGATGTACACGTCGCAGGGGATGATCTTGTCGATGCCCTGGACGACCGAATAGTTGTCGTAAAACCCCCCGACGGCGGCACAGGTGCCGAAAGCGACCACCCACTTCGGCTCGCACATCTGCTCGTAGACCCGCCGGAGCGCCGGAGCCTGCTTGTGGACGATCGTCCCCACCACCCACAGCACGTCGCTCTGCCGCGGCGACCAGCGCGGGATCTCCGCGCCGAAGCGCGACAGGTCGAAGTGCGCGCACATCGTCGACATGAACTCCATCGCGCAACACGCAGTGACGAACGGGTACTGGAACAGCGACCAGCGCCGCGCCCAGGCCAGCAGCGGGTCGAGCCGCGTGGTCAGCCAGCCCGCCTGCGCAACGCCCACCGGACCGGACGGCGGCCCGCCCGCCGGCGGACGATCGCCTACTCCTCCCATCGCAACGCTCCTTTCCGCACCAGGTACAGCAGGGCCACCCCGAGCACCGCGAGGAACAACAGCATCGCCAACACCCCGCGCCGCCCGAGATCCCCGAACGCGGCAGCCCACGGATACAGGAACGCCAGCTCGACGTCGAACACCACCAGCAGGATCGCCGTCACGAAGAACTTCGCCGACAGCCGGATGCCGCCCGTCCCGGTCGTCTCCGACCCGCACTCGTACGGGATCAGCTTCTCCCGCGTCGGGTTCTTCGGCCCCGTGAAATGCCCCAGCATCCACAGCGCCCCGGCCAGGAACAGGCCGAAGACGACCGCCAGCAGGATCGGGAAATAGACCGTTGCCATGCAGGTTTCCTCCCGCGACCCGGGTCCGGGACGGGGCGGCGGACCGAGGCCCCCCGAATCCCGTTCTCCCGCGGTTGATACGGGAAGCCCCCGGCGAAGTCAACGCCTTCGCGGACGACCCGGACGCCGCGATCCCCGGTCGCCCGGCCGGCCCCGATTCCCTCGTTGCGGCCCCAACCCCACTCGGGCTAGCTTGCCGCCCCGACGGAGGTCGCCGGCCCACGATGCGTGCAGGGGCAGCACTGGCCAGGTTCTATCGTCCCGCCGCGGCGGTCGAGCCGATCCCCGACCCGCAACGGGTGCGCACGGAGTGGGTCCGCTGGCGCGCGCGCATGTTCTTCGGCTTCTTCGTCGGCTACGCCGTGCTCTACTTCTGCCGCAAGAACATCTCCACCGCCCTCCCCGTGATGGCCGGCGACCTCGGCTACTCCAACACCGCCCTCGGCATCGTCGGCTCCACCCTCTACGTCACCTACGGCCTCGGCAAGTTCGTCAACGGCGTGCTGGCCGACCGGGCCAACGTCCGCGCCTTCCTCGCCACCGCCCTCGTCGTCTCCGGACTCTGCAACCTCGCCTTCGGCTCGCTGTCCGCCCTGTGGGCGCTGGCCTTCGCCTGGGGCGCCAACGGCTGGTTCCAGTCGATGGGCTTCCCCCCGATCGCCCGCGGAATGACGCTGTGGTTCCCGCCGACCGGCAAGGCCACCCGCTGGGCGCTGTGGACCTGCTCGCACCAGGCGGGAACCGCGGCGGTGATGGCGTTCACCGCCTGGATCCTCGGCTGGGGCGGCTGGCGCTGGTGCTTCCGCCTGCCCGGCCTGATCTGCATCGGCCTGGGCCTGGCCCTGTGGTTCGTGATGCGCGACACCCCGGCCTCCTGCGGCCTCCCACCGCTCGACCCGTTCCCCGACCGCAGGCGCGGGCCGGCCGAGGACGAGGCCGACTACCGCGCCACGTTCGTGCGGCTCGTGCTGCGGAACCGCAACGTCTGGGTCATCGGGTTCGCCGACCTGTTCGCCTACGTCGTCCGCTTCGGCTCGCTGGACTGGGTGCCGAAGTTCCTCAACGAGGCCCGGGGCTACGAGGCCGGGGCGGCGGGCTTCTCGAGCGCGATCATGCCGCTGTTCGGCGTGGCTGGCGTGCTGCTGGCGGGCCTCGTCGCCGACCGCGTGTTTCGCGGGCGCTATCGAACGGTCAACGCCATCGCCTTCGCCGTGCTCGGCCTGGCGCTGTTCGGCTTCTGGAGCGTCGGCCCCGGCCACCCGCTGCTCGACCTGGCCCTGATGGCGGCGGTCGGCTTCCTGGTCGAGGTGCCCCAGTCGATCCTCGGCGCCGTCGCCGCCGTCGATGCCGGCGGCTCGGCCCGCATCGCCTCGGCCTCCGTCGGGCTGGTCGGCATCCTCGCCTACATCGGTGCCACCGGCTCCGCCGTCGGCACCGGCTCGTTCGTCGATGCCTTCGGCTGGGACGGCGCGTTCTACCTCTGGATCGGCTGCGCCGCCGCCGGCCTGCTGCTGTGCCTGCTCGTCTGGAAGGAACCGCCCGCGCGGACTGCCGGCCCGGAACGCGGCGGACGGTCGGCTCCCCCGCACCCCCCGCGGAGCCCCCACGGCCGCCTCGCCGCGGAAAGCCGCGCCGCGGTCCGCGCCGCGCTGCCGGCGGACGGCCGGCCTCGCGCCGCCGCCCCGGACGGACCTCTCGGGCCACCGCCATGACGCGCGACGCTTGATCGCCCGGCACGGCGATGGTAGCAGCGACGCATGCGGATCGCGATCATCGGTCCCGGGGCCCTCGGCTGCACGCTCGGCGCGTACCTCGTCCGGGCGGGCCGCGACGTGGTGCTCCTGGCGCCGGACGAGGCGGAGGCGGAACGCCTGACCCGCCAAGGTCTCGACGTGGAAGGCGTGCGCGGCTCGTTCCACATCCCCGCCGCGGCGACCTGCGACGCCGCCCGCGTCGGTCCCGTCGAACTGGCGATCGTCGCGACCAAAGCCTACGATACGGTACAGGCGATGTGGCAGCACGCCGCCGTGGTCGGACCGGCGACGATCGTCGCGACGTTCCAGAACGGCCTGGGCAACGTGGAGGCGATCGGCGGCGTGGTCGGCCCCGGCCGGGTGCTCGGCGGCACCACCGCCCTCGGCGCCCACCTGCTCGCCCCCGGCCGCCTGCATCATGCGGGAGAAGGCGACACCTTCGTCGGCGAGCCGTCGGGCGGGATCTCCGGCCGCGCCGAGTACGTGGCGCGGGTGCTGACCGAGGCCGGCCTCCCGACCACGGCCGTGCCGGACGTCACCGCGCGGATCTGGGCCAAGCTGGCGGTCAACGCCGGCATCAACGCGCTCACCGCCCTGCTGCGCGTGCGCAACGGCGTCCTCGCCCGGCACCCCGAGACGCTGGCGCTGCTCGAATCGGCCGTGCGCGAGGCGACGGCGGTGGCGCGGGCGCGGGGGATCCCGCTCGAGGCGGAGATGCTGGTCGAACGAACGCGCGAAGTGGCGCGGCGCACCGCCGACAACGTCTCGAGCATGCTGGCCGACGTGTTGGCCGGCCGGCGCACCGAGATCGCCGAAATCAACGGCGCGGTGGCCGTCGCGGCCCGCGAACTGGGCGTCCCGGCGCCCGTCAACGAGGCGCTGGCGATCCTGGTCTGCGCCGCGGAGGCGACCCGCGCCGAACGCCTCGACGCCCCCGGACCCCGGCCAGCCCCCGCCGCCGGGTCGCCCCCCAACCGCCGTTCACCTCCTCCCCGGACGGCTCGCCCCCGCCGGCCCGCTGCGGCGCGCAGGACGCCCCGGGCGAGGCCGTGAGATCCGCGCGCGAGCCGCCGCCCGCCGCCTCGCGCTCCCCGCCGGTCGAACAGGTCCGCGTCCGCCCGGGCCGCCCCCCCCGCCGGTCGCCCGCCGGTGCCCCCGCCGCCCGGCCCCGCCGCCGCCCCGGGCGGGGAAACCGTGCCGCGCCTCCGGTCCGCAAGGCGGGGCCGGCCGATCGCACAACCGCCTTGTTCCGCAGGATGCAGGCGATATACTGGCGCCCGAGGAGCGACGCGATGGCGCTGGACTGGCCCGAAGAACTCCTGGCAATCCTGGCGTGCCCGAAGTGCAAAGGCGGGCTGGACCGGCTGGCCGAGCCGGAAGGGTTCGGCTGCCGGAACTGCGGCCTGTTCTACGCGGTGAGCGACGGCATCCCGAACTTCCTGATCGAAGAGGCGGTGCCGTGGGACCCGGCGACGACGCGCGCCGGCGCGGGCGGGGCCGCGCCGGCACGGCCCCGCTGAGGGAGGGCGCACGATGGCGGGGCCGCGGATCCTGGTGGTCGAGGACGATCCGGACATCCAGCGCATCGTGACCACCGTGCTGTCCAAGGAATACGAGGTCCGGACCGCGAACGACGGACTGGAAGGCCTGCTGGCGATCGAGCAGGGCTTCAAGCCCGAACTGGTGATCGCGGACATCATGATGCCCCGCCTCGACGGCATGGCGTTCGTCAAGGCGCTCAAGGGACACCGCGACACCAACCGCATTGCGGTGATGTTCCTCACCGCCAAGAGCGCCCCGCGCGAGGTGATCGAGGGGATCAACCTCGGGGCGCGCTACTACCTGACCAAGCCGTTCAAGGTGGACGAACTGCTGCAGAAGGTCCACCGGTTGTTGCCGCCCAAGTGATCCCGGCCGGCGGATGAGACGGGGATGAAGCGTCGCAGGCTCGCCGACTACGCCCCCGCGGCGTCGCTCGCTGGGCTGGCCGCGTCGTCGGGCGCACTGTACTTCCTCGGCTTCGCCGGCTTCAACCAGTGGTACCTCGCGTTCCTCGCCTACGTGCCGTTCGCCGAACTCGTGCGCCGGGCCGGCGGCGGCAAGGCCGCGTTCTGGTCCGGATGGCTGATGGGCCTGGTGACCCATCTCGGCGGCTACTACTGGATTCCGGCGACGATCGAGCGCTTCGGCGGATTCCCCTGGCCCGTCGCACTCCTGTTCGACGTGCTGCTCTGCGCCTGGGGCGGCCTGTCGTTCGGCCTGCTGGCCTGGGGCCTCAAACGCTGGTGGACGGCCGGCGGCCGCCCGTTCCCCTCGCTGATCGCCGGCGTCGTGTTCGTCGAGTTCGCCTACCCGCTGCTCTTCCCCTCCTACCTCGCGAATTCGTTCTGGCAGCTCCCGGTGTTCCTGCAGATCGCCGAACTCGGCGGCCCGCTGCTGCTCTCCGCGGTCGTCGTCGCCGTCGCCACCGCGCTGTACCTGCTGCTCCGCTGGCGGCCGGGCGGCGAGAAGTTCCCCCGGACCCCCGTGCTGGTCGCCGCGGCCGCCCTGGTCGCGACGCTGGCCTACGGCGCGCTGCGCATCGAGCAGGTCGATGCCGCCCAGCCCGAGGCCGAAGCCCTGCGGGTCGGCATCGTCCAGGTCAACCTGGGGACCTACCAGAAGCACGAGGAGCCGGAGGAGGGACACCGACGCCACGTCGCCGACTCGCTCGCGTTGCAGGCGGCGGGAGTGGACCTGATCGTGTGGCCCGAGTCGGCGTACCTCTACGCCGTGCCGTGGGAACCCGGCTCGGACCTGTCGGAGTACGTCACGCGACGGGCGGACGTGTCCGGGGAGATCCGCACGCCGCTCCTGTTCGGCGCCCCGCGGACCGACCGCAGCGGCGGAGGCCGCCCGCGCCTGTACAACTCCGCCCTGCTCCTCGACGCGCACGGCAAGGTCCTCGGCAGCACCGACAAGACCTACCTGCTCGCCTTCGGCGAGTACCTGCCGTTCGGCGAAACCTTCCCCTGGCTCTACGACCTGTCGCCGCGGTCCGGTCACTTCACGCCCGGCACGCGGCTCGAAGCGCTGCCGTTCGGCGGGTACCGGATCGGCGCGCTGATCTGCTACGAGGACGTCCTGCCGGGATTCACGCGCAAGCTGGTCAACGCCGCACGCCCGAACCTGCTGGTGAACCTCACCAACGACGCGTGGTTCGGCGCCACGACGGAGCCGGAGATCCACCTCGCCCTGTCGGTGTTCCGCGCCGTCGAACACCGGCGCTGGCTGGTCCGCGCCACGAACTCGGGCATCTCCGCCGTGATCGACCCCGTCGGCCGCGTCGTCGCGCGCAGCGGACAGATGACCCGCGAAACCATCCGCGCCACCGTGCGCTGGCAGTCCGGCCGGACACCGTACGGCTTCGCCGGCGACTGGCCCGGCTGGCTGTCCACCGCCGCCGTTGCCTGGGCGTTCTTCCGCATGTGGCGGCACGGTCACCTGCGGCTGCGGTGGCGCCGCGCGAAACCGCAGCCCGGCACCAAGGTCAAAGGCGGACGATAGGCGCGGCCCGGCCGCGCGAGGACGGAGGAAATGGCCGAAAACCCCCGGTTGGACCTGGGCTACGAGTTCCACGATCCCTCCCTGCTGCAACGGGCGCTGACCCACGCCAGCTACGTCAACGAGTCGAGCGAACCGCTGCAGAGCAACGAGGTGCTGGAGTACCTCGGCGACGCCGTGCTCGACATGCTCGTCGCCGAAGCGCTCGTGGCCTGCATGGCCGAAGCGGGGGAGGGTACCCTCACCCGGCTCCGCGCCACGCTGGTGGCCGAGGCGGGCCTGGCCCAGGTCGCCCAGGAAATTGGCCTCGGCCAACACCTGCGCCTCGGCCGGGGGGAAGAGGCCCAGGGCGGCCGCGAACGCCCCGGCCTCCTCGCCGACGCCCTCGAAGCGGTGATCGGCGCCGCATACACCGACGGCGGCCTGGAAGCCGCCCGCGCCGTCGTGAACCGGCTGTTCGGCCCGCGCCTGGCCCAGGCCGCCGCCACCGCCGGCATCGATCCCAAGAGCCGCCTGCAGGAGGTGGTCCAGGCCCACCGGCACCTCACGCCGAGCTACCGGCTCCGGCGGACCTGGGGCCCCGACCACGACCGGCAGTTCGAGGTCGAATGCCTGGTCGGGGACGATGTCGTGGGCACCGGCCGCGGTCGCAGCAAGAAGGAGGCGACGATGGCCGCCGCCGCCGCCGCGCTCGAAAAAGCCGCACCGCCGCCCGGCACGGAACCGCCGCCGAGCAGCAAGAATCCCGCCGGTGGCGGCACGGCCTAGAACCCCGCGGGCCTGCCGCGCGCGGGGCCGTCTCGCGACCCCGCGCGCACACCCGCCGGGAGGATCGAGGCCCGGCCGAGCCTCGAAGCCCGGCCCGCGCTACGCCGGCCGCCCCAGGATCGCCGCGAGATCCTGCTCCGGCGTCGTGATCGCCATGACGTTGAACTTCTCCGCCAGCACCCGGAACGCCGCGGGCGTCACGAACGCCGGAAGCCGCGGGCCGAGACGGATATTGCGAACCCCGAGGTGCAGCAGCGTGAGCAGGATCGCCACCGCCTTCTGCTCGTACCAGGACAGCACCAGCGACAAGGGCAGCCCGTTGACGTCCGTGCCGAATGCCTCGGCCAGCGCCCCCGCGATCCGGATCGCCGAGTAGGCGTCGTTGCACTGGCCCACGTCGAGCAGCCGCGGGATCCCCGCCACCTCGCCGAAGTCGAGCTTGTGGAACCGGTACTTGCCGCAGGCCAGCGTCAGGATCACACAGTCCTTCGGCACCGCCTCCGCAAACCGCGTGTAGTAGTCGCGCCCCGTCTCCGCCCCGTCGCAGCCCCCGACCAGGAAGAAATGCCGGATCCGACCGGCCCGCACCGCCTCCACCACCGCCCCCGCCACCCCCAGCACCGCCTGGCCGCCGAAACCGACCATGATCGTCCGGTCGGGACCGTCCTCGGCGAAACCGGGCGCCGCCAGCGCCGCGCGAATCACCGGCGCAAAGTCCCGGTTCGCCACGTGGGTCACGCCGGGCCAGGCCACCAGACCGCTGGTGAAGATCCGCCCCCGGTACGACTCCTTCGGCCGCTGGATGCAGTTCGTCGTCATCAGGATCGCACCCGGAAACTCGTCGAACTCGCGACGCTGGTCCTGCCACGCACCCCCGTAGTTGCCGGCCAGGTGGGGGTGCCGGTGCAACCCCGGATAACCGTGCGCCGGCAGCATCTCGCCGTGCGTGTAAACCTGGATCCCGGTTCCGGCGGTCTGCTCCAGCAACACGGCCAGGTCCCGCAGGTCGTGGCCCGAAACCAGGATCGCCTTCCCCCGGCGCGGCGTGATCCGAACCTTCGTCGGCACCGGGTGGCCGTAGGCCCCGGTGTTCGCCGCGTCGAGCAACTCCATCGCCTCGAGGTTCGCCTCCCCGACGCGCAGCGCCAGCGCCAGCAGTTCGGGAACCGTCGCCGGCCGGGTCAACGCGTCGAGCGTCTCGTGGAAAAAGGCGTACAGCGCCGGGTCCTCGCGCCCGAGGATCTGCGCGTGGTCGACATAGGCGGCCGCCCCCTTGAGACCGTACAACACCAGCTCCTGCAGGCCGACCACATCCGCACCGTCGGCCGCGATCCGCCGCGGGATCTCCAACCCCTCGCCCTGCCGGACCAGACCTTCGAGGTCCCCGGCCGGAACCAGCACCGCCGGCCCGGCCGGCGTCTCCGGAGCACAACCCGCCTTCGCGCAGGCCGCCTCGTACCGCGCACGGGCCCGCGCGCGCAGTTCCGCGGTCCGTCGAACCAGGTCGGCCAGCCGGTCGGCGTCGAAGTTCACGTTCGTCACCGTCGTGAACAACGCCTCGATCACCCCGAGGTCGACTTCCGGGTCCCGGGCCTCCGGACCCCCGACCTGCCGCGCCCGGTGGGCGTACATCGCCACGCCCTTGGTCGTCTCGACCAGCAGGTCCTGGAGCGCCGCGGCGCGCGGATCCTTGCCGCACACCCCCGCCGACACGCAGCCGGTACCCTTCGCGGTCTGCTCACACTGCCAACAGAACATCGCTCCTACCTCCTCGTGCGCTCGTGGCGCACCTGTTGCCCCGGCGCATTCTCGCGGCCGGAGGGACGACGGGACACCGACGCCGGCACGCTCTCGCCGCCGGCGAGACGACGGGACGACGACATCGGCACGCTCTTCTCGCCGCCGGCGGGCTGCCCCAGGCCCGGCGCCCCGTCCAACCGCAGCGCGGCCAGCGCGGAGAGCCGCGTGCCGGAAAGGTACGCCCGCACCTCGGCATCGACCCGCCGCAGCAAGTCGCCGAGCACGCAGCCGGCGGCACCGCAGGACGGCCGGCCCAGCAGGCAGGGGGAGGGGCGCAGCGGCCCCATCACCGCCTCGTAGACCTCCAGCAACGTGATCTCCCCCGCAGGACGTCGCAGCACGAACCCCCCGGCCGGACCACGGACGGAATGCACCAGCCCCGCGCGCGCCAGCCGCTGCAACACCTTGGCCAGGTGGGCCTGGGACACGCCGAGCGTCGCGGCGAGCTCGCGGGCCGGACGACGCCGGCCGGGATCGGCCGCCAGCAGGCCGGCCGTGTGCAACGCCAGCGACGCCGCATCCGAGATGGCCAGGATTCCGCTCACCACGACCTCCCTACCGGATGAAAACGCATTACGGTACTTCTATACCTAAATAGCCCGGAGCATGTCAAGCGGAAAAACGCGGGTCGGACGGGGCGGTCGGACGGGGCGGTCGGACGGGGCGCGGCGGACGGGGCGGTCGGACGGGGCGGTCGGACGGGGCGCGGCGGACGAAGGTCAGATGCGGATCGTCTTCCAGCCGCCGGCGCGGAACTTGAGCAGCATCACCGCGGCGAGGGCGGCGGCGTAGCAGGCGGCGGCGATCCAGACCCCCAGTACCTCCAGGTCGAGCAGCACGCCGAAGACGTAGGACAGGGGGATCAGCAGCCCGAAGTGCAGCGCCGCCTCGACGTACATCACGAAGCGCGTGTTGCCCGCGCCGAACAGGCAGTGGGTGCCCAGGATCGCCGCGGCGATCAGCGACTCGAGCGCCGCCATCAGGCGCAACGGCGCGCGCGCCACCTCGATCACCGCCGGGTTCCCGTTGAACCATCCCAGCACGACGTCGGGGACCAGGAGTTCGAGCAGGCCGAGGAGACCGAAGAGATAGGCGCCGAACTTGATCGTCTGCCAGCCGTAGCGTTCCGCCAGCTCCGGGTTCCGTTCTCCGAGACTCTTGGAAACCAGGGTGGCGGCGGCGGTGCCGAGCCCGATCGACCCGATGAAGGCGACCGAGAGGATGTCCATGATGATCTTCGTCGCCGCGGTCTGGACGGAGCCGGGTTCCGGCGTCAGGCCGTCGATGTGCGAGACGACCTTGAGCACCATCAGGAACCCGGTCATCACGATCGCCGTGGCCGCACCCGAGGGGAGCGACAGCTTCGCGATCGCCCAGACCTGCCGCAGCGCGAGGTTCCGCCGGCGATACGGCCGGTAGCGCGCCCGGTCGCTCGGGCGCAGCGTGAACAGCAGCATCAGCAGCAGCCCGGCGTAGCTGGCGATCATCGAGGCGATGCCGGCCCCGGCGACCCCGAGCCGCGGAAGACCCAGCTTGCCGAACACCAGGGCCCAGTCCAGCGCGATGTTGAGGACGTTCATCACGGTCGCCGCCACCAGATGGACCCAGGTCCGCTCGGTGCCGTCGTAGAACGCCTTGAACGAGAAGGTGCCGACCATCGACAGGATCCCGAGAAAGCGCCAGCGGGCGTACTCGACCCCCAGTGCGCGGACGCCCGGGTCGTCGTGCATCAGGCCGAACAGCGGCGGGAGGAGGAACCAGCCGGCCAGCGTGGTGATCGCGCTGACGAACAGGGTCAGACCCAGCGAATTGGCCAGCACCGCGCCGGCAGCCTCCGCGTCCCGCTCGCCATGGCGCCGCGCCACCATCGCCTGCGTGCCGACGCCCAGCGCCGAACAGAAGCCGCCGAACATCCAGTACAGCGGCATCGAGATGCCGATCGCGGATTGGCCGTCGGTCGCGACCGACGCCGGCGTGAGGTGACCGACGAAGATCGTGTCGGCGATGTTGATCGCGGTCTGCGTCAACATCGCCAGGATGACGGGCGCGCCGAGCGTCAGGACGCGCCGGATGATCGCAAGGTCGAGGGCGAGGTTCATCGAGTCGCCTGCGTTCCCCCGTACGGACCGGGCGTTGCTAGCGGAACGGGGCGGGGAACGCAAGAACGAACCGCCGGCCCGCCGGCACCGGAGGCGAGACCGTCGCGGCGGCAGAAACACGGCAGGCGCGAAAAAAAAGTCGGGCGGTGGCGCCGGACGCCTTGCGGCGCCCGGCCCGGTATCTTCGACGGGGTGCTCCCCTTCAGAGACGATAAGCAACCTCGAGGTGCCGAGCCGACGTCGCCGCCGACCCGACCATCCCCTCGTGGAGTTAGGCTGACCTTCGAAGCTCACTCGGAACGACGTATCGACGTGTCCGGTTCGCCGATCCCCCTGCGACCTTTCCCAGGTCCTTGGGGTCTTCCGTCGCTCCGCCGGCCTCGGTCGATTGCTCGACCTACACGCCTGGCTCCCGTGGCCTTCGCCCCTCCTCCAGGGTTTTCACTCGAGGCCGCCCGCCGCGCTTCCCGACCCTCTCGCGTGCAGGGCCGTTCCGCGCGACACGCCTCTCCTGGGGTTTCGTGCCCTTCAGCGCATCACGGACTCGCGGGTCCACTCATCACGGGGCTTCCGACTTCCCCGCTACGTTCCGTCCTCAGGGTTTCGACCCTCCCGACGGCTTACTCCCCGCGAGCCCTCCCGACCCTCTTTCAGGCCGGAGCGCTCCTGGGCTTCGCCCTTCAGGGGTTTGCTCCTCCGGGTCCGCCGGTGCCTCTCACGAGGCCCATCACCCCCACGACGTTGGAGACCCGCGCGCTGCGCACCTCGCCGCGGCCAGGGTCGCGCCAGAACCGGCGCGCGACCCGCCTCCCCGTCCTCGGGGCTTCCCGTCCCCGGAGTCCGCTCCCGCCGACCGGTTGTTCACCGGTCCCGGCAGTTGCGCTCCCCTCCTGGGCTTCATCCTCCTTGGGGCCCTTCCGCCTCCCGTCGCGCCGCCCCGATCTGGCGGCCATCCCCCCCTGGGCTTCCGGACGGTCTTCGGACTTGCGCCCCGCGACCGCCCCGGCCCTCCGGGGTCTTCGACGACGAGCGGCCTAGCTCGACTCCGGGAGTCGAGCAGCCCCTCCGAGGTTTCTTCCCCACTTGTGAAAGAGCCGTTCTCTCGGCCGACGCACCTGCAACACCCGCCGCCGCCCCGAAGCGTCCCCCGAGACGCCGGCCGGTGCCGTCGATGGTCCGTCCGCTTGTGAGAGAGCGGGTCCTTCGGGGACCCCGCCGAGCGATACCCCACCGCCCGACCTTTCGACTCTCTCAAACCCGAGACCTTTCGTCAACCGGCTTTTTTTGTCCGACGGACCAAAGACGCAACCTCTCGGAATCACGACGACCCGACGGAAACGCCGACCGGCCTGGAACCGCTGTCCGACGACCCATGATTGGATCCCGGTCGGCGGAGCTCGACGGCATCGAATCCGGCGGATGAATGACGCGCGGAATCCGTCGCCATCGCATCGCGCGCGAAGCCGACCGGCGGAATCCGATGGCACCGTCATTCGCGGAACTACCAACCGAAACGACTCGCCGCCATCGCACTCCGCGCAGCGGGTGCGTCGGGAAGCCCGTCGCCACGCTTTCGAAGCACCGCAGCAACCCCGACCGGTCGCGGATGCACCCGGAAACGACGGACCGGTTGCTTCTCCCGTCCGATGGCCCTAGGATGACGCCGCCCGAAGGCCCGACAGGGAGCAAGACGATGCTGGAGCGGATCTTCCGGCTGCGGGAGCACGGCACGAACGTCCGGACGGAGGTGGTCGCCGGCCTCACGACGTTCGCGGCGATGGCCTACATCGTGTTCGTCAACCCGGCGATCCTCTCCGCCGCCGCGGGCGGCCCGGCGGCAATCCCGTCCCTGCTGTGCGCGACCTGCCTCGCCGCGGCTGCCGGCACCCTGCTCATGGCGTTCGGCGCCAACTACCCGGTGGCCCTCGCCCCCGGCATGGGCGAGAACGTCTTCTTCGTCGGCGCCGTCCTGGCCTGGGGCCTCAGCTTCGAACAGGCGCTCGGCGTGGTCTTCCTCTCCGGCGTGCTGTTCGTGCTGCTCACCGTGCTCCAGATCCGCCAGCGGCTGTTCGACGCGGTGCCCGACGGGCTCAAGTTCGCGATCGCGGCGGGGATCGGCCTGCTGATCGCCTTCGTCGGCCTGGCCGACGCGGGGATCGTCGTGCGGGACCACGGCGGCCTGCAGGGGGCGATGTCGGCCGTGGCCGCGGCCCCGGCCGCCGGGACCGACGCGCTGCGCGAGCAACTCCTCGGCGCGCTCCGGACCTACGCCTCCGCCCCGGGCTTCGTGCGCCTCGGCGACCTCACCCGTCCGCCCGCCCTGCTCGCCCTGTTCGGCCTGGGCGTCACGGTCGTCCTCGTCGTGCGCCGGATCCGCGGCGCGATCCTGTGGGGCATCGTCGCCGCGACCGGCGCCGCCTGGGCGGCGGGACTCGTGCGCTACAGCGGCCTCGCCGCCCTGCCGGCCGCCCCTCCGGCCTTCCGGCTGGACCTCGCCTCGCTGTTCACCGCCGAGGTCTGGACCCGGGCCCTGCCGCTCGTCGGCGTGTTCCTGTTCATGGACGTCTTCGACACCATGGGCACCCTGATCGGCGTCGGCGAACGCGCCGGACTGATGCGGGACGGCCGGCTTCCCCGCCTGAACCGCGCGATGCTCGCCGACGCCGGCGGCACGGTCGCCGGCGCCCTGCTCGGCACCAGCACCGTCACCTCCTTCGTCGAAAGCGCCGCCGGCGTCCAGGAAGGAGGAAGAACCGGACTCACCGCGGTGGTCGTCGCGGCGCTGTTCGTCGCCGCCGCCTTCCTCTCGCCGCTCGTCGCGATGGTCGGCGGCGGCGTCGCCGTGCCCGGCACCCTGCCCGGCGCTCCCGTCTTCCTCCAGCCGATCACCGCCGCCGCCCTGATCGTCGTCGGCGCGATGATGGTCCGCCCGATCACCCGGATCGATTGGGAGGACTGGAGCGAGGCCCTGCCCGCCTTCGTTACCCTGCTGGTGATGCCGCTGACGCTGTCGATCGCCCACGGCATCGCGGCCGGCTTCGTGACCTACGACCTGGCCAAGATCGCCAAGGGCGAGGTCCGCCGCGTCGGCTGGGTCGTCCATCTCGTGGCCCTGCTGTGCGTCGCGCGCTACGCCGCCGAGGGGATCTCGATCTGAACCCCCGAACCGTAGCACCCACCGGGGCCGCGGCCGGCCGGCGGCGCATTCGGACGCGGGACGGTCAGGCCGGCGGGCCCGGATTCGCGCGGGGCAGGGCGCGCACGAACTCGCGGTACAGGTACGAGCCGGGCCCGTAGATCGCCGGGACGCGCGGGTTGTCGGCGCGGTCCCAGGCCAGCTTCATCCGCGCCAGCGTGTCGAGCAGCTCCCAGGGCGGGCCCCCGGCGTCCCGCCGGCCCGCCTCGACCAGCTCGAGCACCGCGTCGTGCGCCTGCCGCGGATGCACCAGCAGGCCGCGCGCCAGGATCGGCGCGCCGTCGCCCGGCCGCAGCAACCGCGCGTCCAGCAGGTCGCAGGTCTCGACGCCGGCCGGGGCCGCGGCGGCCGGCAGGTCGAACGCGGCACCGCCGATCCGGTCGAGCAGCCGCAGGCGGGCGGCGCGCGAACGGTCGACCTCGAACAGCGAACGGTGACCGGCCGCGAGCAGGGCGCGATACACCGCGCGCTGCTCGTCCGGCAGCCCGACCCCCGCCTCGGCCAGGTACTCCGCCAGCCCGACGCGACCGCTCGGCAGCACGTGGTCGAAGAGGAACCAGTCGTGGAACATCCGCACCCGCTCCTCGTAGGCCGCACCCGCCGCGTCGTACTCGCCCGTCCGCGCCTGGAACACGACCTGCGCCTCGGTCAACCACGCGCCGCGGGGCGGCTCGGCCAGCCAGGCCAGCGCCCGGTCGAGCAGCGTCCACAGCTCGCGCGGCTCGTCCATCGCACGGCTCAACGCGGCCGGATCAGCGGCGGGTCGTACAACGCGAGCGGTTCGTACCCCAGCAGCACCAGCAGCGTGTTGGCGACGTGCGAGAGGCCCGGCCGCGCGACGGTCGGGTCGAACTCCCAGTCCGGACCGAGACGCGTCGCCGGCACCCGACCCGCCACGCCGAACGGGGCGCACAACTCCGGCGCCGGGACGTCCTCCGCCGCCGGATCCTCGATCGCGAACACCACCGGGTTCAGCGTGTGCGCCGTCTTGGCCTTCGGCCGTCCCGCGTCGTCGCGGTCGAAGTCGCCCCGCTTCGCGTTCCATTCGTACATCTCGTCCGCGTTGCCGTGGTCGGCGGTCACCACCAGCGTGCCGCCGGCCGCGCGCACCGCGCGGCGCAGGCGCGCCAGACACAGGTCGACCGACTCGACCGCGATCTCGGCGGCGGGGAGGATCCCCGTGTGCCCCACCATGTCGCCGTTGGCGTAGTTGATGCGGACGAACCGCCAGCGGCCGGAGGCCAGCTCCTCCAGCGCCCGGTCGGTCACCTCGGCCGCTTTCATCCACGGCCGCTGCTCGAACGGCACCCGGTCGCTCGGCACCTCGACGTAGCGCTCGCACCGCTCGTCGAACATCCCCGTCCGGTTGCCGTTCCAGAAGTAGGTCACGTGCCCGAACTTCTGCGTCTCGGCCAGCGCGAGCTGCGGCACCCCCCCGCGGGCCAGCAGCTCGCCCAGCGTGCGCTCGATCGCCGGCGGCGACACCAGGAACCGGGCGGGAAGCCGCGTGTCGCCGTCGTACTGCATCATGCCCGCATAGCGCACGGCGGGCCGCGGCCCGCGGGGAAATCGGTCGAACGACTCCTCCTCGAAGGCCCGCGAGATCTCGATCGCCCGGTCGCCGCGGAAGTTGAAGAACACGACCCCGTGGCCGTCGCGGATCGGACCGACCGGCCGGCCGCCCTCCTGGATCACGAACTCGGGCAGGTCCTGATCGATGATCCCCGGCTGCTCGCGCCGGTACGTCTCGATCGCCTCGCGAGCCGAGGCGAACGCGCGGCCCTCCCCGCGCACGTGCGCCTTCCACCCCCGCTCCACGATCCGCCAGTCCGCCTCGTAGCGGTCCATCGTGACCTTCATCCGCCCGCCGCCGGAGGCGATCCGGCACCGGCGGCCCGCCCCGCCCGCCTCGAGCTCGCGCAACACCGTCTCCAACGCCTCGATGTAGCGCAGCGCACTGGTTTCCGGGACGTCCCGGCCGTCGAGCAGCGGGTGCACGTAGAGCTGGCGGACCCCGTCGGCGGCCGCGCGACGCAGCAGCGCGAACAGATGCTCGATGTGACTGTGCACGTTGCCGTCGGACAGCAGCCCGATGAAATGCAGCGGCGTGCCCTCGGCGACCGCCGGCCCCACCATCCAGCGCCACGTCTCGCCGGCGAACAGACGCCCGTCCGCGATCGCGCCGCCGACCAGCTTCGCTCCCTGGTCGAACACCCGCCCGGCACCCAGCGCGTTGTGGCCGACCTCCGAGTTGCCCATGTCCGCGTCGCTCGGCATCCCCACCGCCGTGCCGTGCGCCCGCAGCTCGAGCCACGGGCGGCGCGCGACGAGCTCGTCCAGCGTCGGGGTGCGGGCCCAGCGCACCGCGTTGCCCTCGTCGTCCCGACCCAGGCCGACCCCGTCGAGAATCACCAGCACCAGCGGACCCGGCCGGGGCCGCAGACGCGGATGCGGACGCAACGACCACTCGTCGTTCATCGGACGCTCCTCCACCAGCGGTACCAGTCGACGAAACGCGCGATCCCCTCGTCGAGCCGCACGCGCGGCCGGTAGCCCAGCGCCGCCTCGGCCCGCCCGAGATCGGCGAACGTCGCCGCCACGTCGCCCGGCTGCGGCGGCCCCGCGATGCGACGGCCGACGCGCCCCACCACGCCCTCGATGACCCGGATCAGCCGGTCGAGAGCGATCGGCTCGGCGTTGCCCAGGTTGAGCAGCTCGTCCGGCACCGGCCGCCGCAGCGCCGCCACCACCCCGTCCACCACGTCGTCGATGTACGTCATGTCCCGGCTCGCCGACGCGTCCCCGTAGACCTCCAGCGGCCGGTCCTCGAACAACGCCTCGGTGAACCGCCAGTACGCCATGTCCGGACGTCCCCACGGACCGTAGACCGTGAAGAAACGCAGCCCGAGCGTCTCCAGACCGAACAGGCGCCGGTAGGAGTGCGCCAGCAGCTCGCCCGCCCGCTTCGTCGCCGCGTAGAGCGACCGCGGGTCGTCCACCCGGTCCGCCTCGGCGAACGGCGCGCGCACGTTGCCACCGTAGACCGAAGACGAGGAGGCCCAGATCAACCGGGGCGGCGGACTCCGCCGCCGGACGACCTCCAGCACGTGGAGCATCCCGAGCAGATTGGAGCGTTCGTAGGAGAACGGGTCGACCAGCGCGTGGCGGACCCCGGGCTGCGCCGCCAGGTGCAGCACGACGTCCACGTCGGCCGCCAGCGCCTGCAACCGCTCGAAGTCGGCCAGGTCGCCGACCTGGAACTCCAGCGGACCCGCCCGGCGCAACGCCGCGACCCGCGCCCGCTTGAGCGCCGGGTCGTAGTACGGGACCAGGTTGTCCAGGCCGACCACCGCGTCGCCGTCGGCGAGCAGCCGGCGGGCGACGTGGTAGCCGATGAAACCCGCACAACCGGTCACCAGCACCTTCATCGGAGCCGAGTCTGCACCGGCGGCGCCGCCGAGCCAAGGGGGAACTCGGCGGGTCGAAGCACGCTGCGGATGCGGGCCGCTCCCACCCTCTTGACTTTCACCCAAACAAGTGTTTGATTGGCACCCGTGGAACGACGACGAACCCCGAGCACGACCCCGACCCGGCGGCCCGCCGCGCGCGGGAAGCCCGCGGCACAGCGGGCGGGAGGACCCGAGCGCCGCCAGGCAATCCTCGATGCGGCGCTCGACGCCTTCGCCGCGCGCGGGTTCCAGGGGTCGTCGGTGCGGGACATCGCGCGGGCCGTCGGCGTCAACGAGGCCACCCTCTACCACTACTTCCCGTCGAAGGCGGCGATCCTCGACGCGCTGATCGATCAGCTCCTCGCCGGGCGCAACGTGGTGTACACCGTGGCGGACGACCCGACGCGGACGCTGGAGGAGGCGCTGCACGAGTTGATCGCGCGGTTCATGGCGCTGATGCAGGAGGAGCGGGAGCGCAAGTTCCTGCGGCTGCTGATGATCGAGGGGCCGCGGCTGGCGGTGATGGGACGCTACCCGTTCCTGCGGGTGTTCCACGATGGGGGGCAACGGCTGACGGAAGTGTTCGAAAGACTGATGGCGACGGGGCGCATGCGGCGGACGAACCCGCGGGTCGTGGCGCTGCAGTTCCTCGCGCCGCTGATGATCTACGGTTTCCACCAGCACGGCCTGGGCGGCCGCAAGGCGGAGCCGATCAACATCGCGGAGTTCGCGCGCGCGCAGGTCGAGCTGTTCGCGTGCGCGCTGGCTCCCTGAGGGAACCGCCATGTCGACGAGCGCGGGGCGCGGTGGGCCGGCGGGGGGAAGTGCGACGGGACGACGAGACATCGCCGCGTGGGCGGTCCTGCTCGGACTGCTGACACCGGCGTCCGCCGGAAGCCAGCCGGCGGGCGGGGACCCGGGGGCCGCCACGGGCGGGGACGACACGACCGCCGCCGGGCCGCTCGACCAGCCGTTGCGCGAGGCGACGCCGGGGCCGGTGCTCACGCTGGACCAGGCGCTCGAACTGGCCCGGGCGCGGCATCCGTCGCTGCGCGGCGTGCGCGAGGAGCTGGAGAAGGCCGACGCGATGCTGGCCCAGGCGTGGGGCGCGCTGCTGCCGCGCGTCTCCGCCCAGCTCATGTACACGCTGAACGACGAGCCGACCGTCGTGGACTTCAGCGCGATGGCGCCGATCCCCATCGAGAGCGACCCGATCGTGATCCGGCAGCAGCACATCGTGCAGGCCCAGCTCTCGATCCAGGCGCCGCTGTTCAACATGCCGATCCTGTCGGCGATCGAAACCGCCAAGCTCGGACGGTCGATGGCGGGACTGGCCGAGCAAGAAGGCGCGCGCCAGCTCCTGCTCGGGGTCGCCACCGCCTTCTACGGCGCGCTGTCGGCGCGCGAACTGGTGGAGGTGCAGGCCGACGCGTTCGAAAAGGCCAAGGGCCGGGTACGCGCGGCGCGGGCGCGCCTGGCCGCCGGCGCCGGGATCCGGATCGATGTCGCCCGCGCGGAACTCGAGATGGAAACGGCGCGGCTGGCCCACGAGGCGGCCCTGCTGGGCTTCGACAACGCCCGGCAGGCCCTGGCCGGGCTGCTGGTGATGGACGAACTGCCGGTCCCCCTCGTGCCGGACAGCGACCCCGAGGCGCCGGCGACCGCGGAGGAACTGGTCGAACGGGCGGCGGAAGAACGCGCCGACGTCGAACTGCGGCGGCTCCAGGTGGCGCTGGCCGAACGGAACCTGGAGTCGGCCTGGGCCGCGTTCTATCCGTCGCTGGCGCTGGCCTGGCAGCTCCAGTCGGAACTGACCGACCCCGCGGGCTTCGGCGGCCGCCGCAACGCCTGGGCGCTGGTGTTCGTACTGTCGATCCCGATCTACGACCAGCCGCGCTACGGCCTGCTGGACCAGCGACGGGCCGAGATTCGCCGGGCCGAGGCCGACCTGGAGGCGTCGCTGCTGTCGCTCGACACCGAGATCCGGTCGGCCTTCCGCGCCTACGAGTCGTCGCTGACCACGATCGCCACCGCCGAACGGCAGGTCGGCCTGGCCGAGGAGGCGCTGCGCCTGGCGGAAGCCGGCTTCCAGGCCGGCGCCGCCACCAGCCTCGATGTCGACGACGCCCAGCAACGCGTCAACCAGGCGCGGATCAACCTCGCGGTGCAGCGCTACCAGAGCCGCCTGGCCCTGCTCAAGCTGGTGTTCCTGGCCGGCGAGGTTCCGGGCGGCGAGTAGCCCTCAGGCGGCCCCCGCGGCGACGGCGCCCCGCGGCTCCGCCAGCGCCACCCCGTCGCGCAGCCGCACGGTGACGATCTTCGACACGCCCGGCTCCTCCATCGTCACCCCGTACAACACCTCGGCCCGCTCCATCGTCTGCTTGATGTGCGTCACGACGATGAACTGGGTCCGGTCGGCCAGGTCGTGGATCAGGTCGCAGAACCGGCCGACGTTGGCGTCGTCCAGCGGCGCGTCGACCTCGTCCAGCACGCAGAACGGGCTCGGTTTGTAGAGGAACAGCGCGAAGACGAGCGAGACGGCGGTGAGCGCCTTCTCGCCGCCCGAGAGCAGGTCGATCGATTGCAGCTTCTTGCCGGGCGGCTGGGCCACGATCTCCACCCCCGCCTCGAGCAGGTCCTCGGACTCGGTGAGCTGCAGGTAGGCGCGGCCGCCGCGGAACATCCGGGGAAACAGCCGCTGGAATTGCTCGTTCACCGCGTCGAACGTGGCCCGGAACCGCAGCCGCGACTCGCGGTTCATCTTCGCGATCGCCGTGCGCAGGTCCGCCACCGCCCGCTCCAGGTCGTCCTTCTGCCGCGTCCACTCCTCCACCGTCGCCGCCGCCTCCCGGTACTCCTCGATCGCCAGCAGGTTGACCCCGCCCATCCGTTCGAGCAGCCGGCGCAACTCCTCGGCCCGCCGGCGCGCGTTCTCGTCCGGCGGCGGCGCGGCGTGGTGCGCCGCGATCGCCTCCTCCAGCGACGCCTGGTGGCGCTCGCGCAACCGCTCGTCGAGGAACCGCACCTCGCGCAACGCCGCCTCCGCGTCGGCCCGCGTCTCGGTCACCCGGGCGGCCAGCGCCGCCTGCCGCTCGCGCCGCTCCCGCACCGCCGCCTCGCGCTCGAGGATCGCCGAGCGCTGCGTCTCGAACGACGCCTGGGCCATCGCCAGGGCGTCCGCGCGCTGCCGGTGCCCGGTGGCGAGGTCCTCCAGCTCCAGCGCCGTGCGCACGATGCGCCCGCGCGCCTCGCCCCACGCCGCCGCGTTGCGCTCGGCCTCGAGATCCGCCTGCTCGTTCTCGCGAGCCAGGTCGGCCAGCCGGCGCTCCAGGCTCTCCACCAGGGCCCCCGCGGCGTCGAAACGCGCCCGGGCCGCCGCCACCGCCTCGCGCTCGCCCGCCTGCTCCGCCGCCGCGGCGTCCAGCTCCCGGCGGGCCGCCTCGAGCTCCGCGGCGAGTTCCGTGGTGGTCCGTTCGAGCGCTTCGCCGGCGGCGGCCGCGGCCTCGCGCTCGCCGGCGAGCCGCTCGAGCGCCGCGGCGGCGTCGGCCAGGGCCGCCTGAAGGGCGGCGCGTTCGCCCTCCAGCGCGGCGATCTCCTCGTCGATGCGAACGTGCTCGCCGTCCACCGCGGCCAGGTCGCCGTCGCACCGCGCCGCCTCGACCTCGAGCTGGTGGGCGCGGTCGGCCAGCGCGCGCTGGCGCTCCTGCGCCTCGCGCAACTGCCCGCGCAGCGCCTCGTGCTCGGCCGCGGCCGCGGCATGGCGGGCCTGCAGCTCCGGCAGCTCGCGCTCCCGGCGCGCCAGCTCGGCCCGGGCGTGCAGGAACGGCGCGAAACGGTCCTCCGCCGAACCGCCGCAGAGCGTGCCGTCCGGCAGCAGCACCTCGCCCGCCCGGGTGACGAACGTCGCCGTCGCACCCTCGGCGCGCAGCCGGTCGGCTTCCTCGAGCGAGCCGACGACCAGCACGTCGGCCAGCGCCTCGCGCGCCAGCGCCTCCGCCTCGGGCGCCGCACGGACGTGGTCGAGCAGCCGGACCGCGCCGGACGGACACTCGGTCGCGGCCGCCGCCGCCCGCGACCGCCAGCCCCGGCGGGGGGTGATCGCGGCCCGCCCGAGCCCCTCGTCGCGCAGGCGCGCCAGCGCCGCCGCGGCCACCCCGCGCTCGTCGCAGACCAGGCGCTGCAGCGTGTCGCCGAGGACGGCGGCCAGCGCCGCCTCGAAGCCGTCGTCGCAGGCGACCAGGTCGCCCAGCGGGACGAAGGGGGAGGGCGCGCCGCCGGGATCGGCGGCGAGCAGCGCGCGGACGCCGTCGCCGAAGGCCTCGTGACGCTCCACCAGCTCGCGCAGCGAGGCGACGCGCGACTCGGCCAGGTCGCGCGCCGCACGGCTCTCCCGCAGCCGCTCGTCGCTGTCCTGCAACGTCCGCCGCAACCGCTCGATCTCGTCCGCCGCGCGCTCGACGTCGCGCACGGCGCCGGCCCGGGCGTCGCGCACGTCGTCGCGGGCCCGCCGGGCGTTCCCCAGCGCGGCGTCGGCCTCCGCACAGCGACGCCGCGCCTCGGCCAGCCGCTCCTCCACCACCGCCAGTCGGCCGGTGCGCTCGCCCTGCGCCGCGGTCGCCGCCTCGCACGCCGCGCGGGCCTGCGCCGCCCGGCCCGCCGCCTCGACCTGGGCCCGCCGCGCCTCGGCCAGCCGCTCCTCCGCCGCCCGACACTCGTCGCGCCGCCCGGCCACCCGCACCGACAACGCCGCCAGCCGCTCCTCGCCGCGGCCCAGCTCGGCCGCCGCCGCGTCGCGCACGGCCCGGTGCGCCGCCAGCTCGTCCGCCCCCCGCTCGAGCGCCACGGCGTTGAGCGACCGCTGTTCGGCCAGCGTTCGCTCGCGGTCCCGCAACCGCTCCACCTCGGCCCGCGCCGAACGCATCGAGGCCTCGGCGAGCTGCATGCGGTTGGCGATCTCCCAGACCGCGGTCTGGTGGTCCTGCACCGCCCGCTCCCACTCCTCCAGCACCAGTCGCTCGGACGCCAGCCCGGCCTCCAGCGCCGCCAACTCGGCCCGGCCAGCCTCCACCTCCGCCGCGACCCGCGCGTGCTCGCGCTGCAGCAGCCCGACCAGCGCCAGCTGCGCCAGCGCCTCGTGGGCCGCCAGCTGGACCTCGATCCCCCGCTGCTCGTCGCGGTAGGCCTTGAACCGCTCCGCCTTCTGCGCCTGCCGGCGCAACGTCGCGGCCTGCTCCTCCTTGTCGTGCAGCCGGTCGCGCAGACGCAACAGGTTCTGCTCCGTCGCCGCCAGCTGCCGCTCCGTGGCCTGGCGCTTCACGCGGTAGCGCGTGATCCCCGCCGCCTCCTCGATCAGCGCCCGCCGCTCCTGCGGCCGCGCCGTGACGATGTAGCCGATGCGACCCTGCTCGATCAGCGAATAGGCGCGCGTGCCGGCACCCGTGCCGAGAAACAGGTCGGTCACGTCGCGCAGCCGGACCGGCACCTTGTTGATGAAGTACTGGCTCTCGCCGGAAGACCGGAACATCCGCCGCGCGACCTCGATCTCGCGATAGGCGGCATACTTCACCGGCACCAGGCCGTCCTCCGTCGAGAAGGTCAGCGTCACCTCGGCCATCGATTGCGCCGGACGACTGTCCGAACCGATGAACACCACGTCGTCCATCTGCTTGCCGCGCAACGCCTTCGCCGACTGCTCCCCCATCGCCCAACGCAGGGCGTCCATGATGTTGCTCTTGCCGCACCCGTTCGGTCCGACGATCGCCGTGACGTTCGAGTCGAAGCTGAGCACCGTCCGGTCGGGGAAGGACTTGAATCCGCACAACTCGATCCGCTTGATCCGCATGCCGCTCGCTCTCCAACCCGTGCCAAAAGCCCGCGTGACCATACGTGAACACGTATGGTCGCCCATGCCCAATCGGACGAACCATACCACTCGTCCGTTCAGCAGTGCAAGTCCCTGGTCGCGGTTCGCCACGGACGACGGGAAAAGATCGAGGCGCGACGCCCGGACGCGGAAGACGGCGCGATCACGCCCGAGCCGGAAGAGGTCACTGGTAGGTGAAGCGGAACTCGTAGTCGCAGATCTTGAAGACGTCGCCTTCCTCGATGCGCTTCGAATCGATGCGCATGCCGTTGTACTCGATGCCGTTCGTCGAGTTGAGGTCCTTGATGTAGTAGGCGCCGTTGTGGAACAGCACCGCGGCGTGGCGGCGGGAGATGTTGGTGTCCTTGATCGCGAGGTCGGAGGTCTTCAGGCCGCGGCCGATGATGAACTGCTCCTTGCGGATCGGGATGCGCTGGCCGTTGAAGATGATGTAGAGCGGCGCCCGCCCCTGGCCGGTGGACGCCGCCTTCGCAACCTCGAACGAGACGGCCCCGGGCTGGGCCGGCGCCGCGGCCGGCGCGGGCGCCGGAGCCAGGCCGCCGGTCCGGCGGAGCTGGGCGAAGGCGTCGGTTTCCGGGGCCACGCCGGCCGGGGCGGCGGCGGGCGGCGGGGCGACGGGAGAGGAGGTGGCGCGCCCGTCGAGCGGGAACAGCGACTGGCGGGCGGGCGGCGGGGCCGAACCTGCCCCCACGGGTCGCGGCGGAAGCCCCGGCTGTCCCGGCATCGCCGGAGGGACTCCGGGCAGCGGCGAGGGACGCGTGGGCATCGCGCCGCCCGGCATCCCGGGCCGCGGCGGGCCGGCCGGCCGCGGCGGCAGGCCGCCCGCGGGAGTGGCGCGCGGCACGCCGACCGGCGGCGCACCCGGAGCGGGCAGCGGCGCCGCCGCACCCGGCTGCTCGGCGGCCGGCACGGCATAGCGCCGACTCTTGGCGTACTGCCGCATCGCCTCGTTGATCAGATAGTCGACAGAACATTCCAGCTCGCGCGCCATCTCCTCGAAGATGGTCCACAGCGCGTCGCGGCAGTTGAACTGGCGTACCGTCTTCCTCGCCCGGCTATCCTCCATCGTCGTCTCCTGCCTCGACGGCGATCGGCGTCGCGCCCCGCGACGAGATCGCTTCCACCGCGCGCTGCGCCAACTCGCCCAACGTCCGCTCCGGCCAGCACGCCGACCGCTGGCTCGAAGACCGGAACGCCGCCAGCGCCGCGGCGTGGTCGGGCGTGCCCACCCGCGCCAGCACCTCGACGCCAAGTGCCATGATGAACGGATCTCCGCTCTCAAGCAAGAGATTGGCGGCGGTGGCCGACCGGCGGGGCGCCATCCCGGCCAGGGCGTCGACGACGGCGTCGCAACGCCCCGGGAGCGCCGCGAGCCGCGGGGCGGCCGCGGCCAGGGCCCGCGCGAACACCAGGATCTCGCCCTGGATCTTCACGAACCGCAGCGCCGGAGCCGCGGCGGCGAAGATCGCGGGGTCGGGCGCCAGGGCCGCCGCCGCCGCCACCGCCCCGTCGCCCTCGCGCGTCAACGGCCCGGCCAGGTCGGCCCGCAGCGCCGCCGGGGTGTCCTCGGCGAGGACCAGGGCGCCGAGACCCGACGGCCGGAGGGGGAACCCGAGTTCGAGCAGACGGGCCAGGGCGACCGAACGGGAGCGCGGGTCGCGCGCCGCATCGCGGACCTCCAGCACCAGCGCGTCGCGCAGCTCGCCGAGGTCCGCCAGCAGATGGTTGTCGGGGTTCACGGGGGTCTGCCCGCCCGCCGCCGCCTTCAACGCCGCGACATCGCCGCTCAGACCGCGCAGCGCCGCCAAGACCCCCGCGCGCGTCTCCGCCCGCTCCGCCGGGGAGTCGAACGGCGCGGTGCGGAACAGCTCGGCGGCCTCCGCCCGCAGCCGCAGCCGGTCGGCGTCCGTGCCGAGCTGCAGGACGGCCTGGGCCAGCGCCGGGTAGTCGGACCACCGCCGGGCCCCGCGAAGCGAAACCGCCGCCGCGACCGCCGTCCGCACGGCCGGGTCGCATCGCGCGAGCGGCATCTCGCCGGTCGCGGCCCGCTGCGGCAGGTCGGCGGTGAACCAGCGGACCACCACCCCGCGCGTCTCGCGCCGCAACCCCGGACTCATCCACTCCTCGAGCAGCAGCAGCGCGTCCTTGGCGAAGATCTGCGGCTGGCGCAGCCGGCCCTCGGGCACCGACCCGGCCATCGCCAGCCACGTGAGGTTCGGCACCAGCAGCTCGACCAGCCGCGCCGCCTGCTCGATCGGAAGCTGGCGGAGCCCGCCCCGCAGCTGGTCGACCCGGCCCATCTCGACGAGCCCGCGCATCGCCCGGAGCCGGACGGAAAGCGAGGCGTCCGGGGCCACCAGGCGCGCGCGAAGGAAGTCGGGGGCGTCGGCGCGCGACCGGGCCAGCTCGACCTGCTCCTCGGGAGAAAACAGCCCCTGGTCGTCGCCGCCGCAGGCCGGGAAGACCAGACCGCAGGCCGCGGCGAGCACCAGGAATCGACGAAGAGATCGGTGGCGGTGAAGGGACTCGAACCCCTGACACAGCGGATATGAGCCGCTTGCTCTGACCACCTGAGCTACACCGCCCAGTTCACGGGCGCGCAGGATACCAGCCGGTCTCCTTTCGGGCAAGCGGGCCGTTCCGGCCGATCCGGGACGCGGCGAAGGCACGCCAGGAACGTCAGCGCGCCGCCCTCGGATTCAATCGGTCCCGGAACCCCTGATGGGCCTTGAAACCCACGATCAGCCGCGGAGGGATCTTCACCTTCTCCTGCGTCTTGGGATTCCGGCCGATGCGTCCGGCCCGACGGCGACGCACGAACGTGCCGAAGTCGGGGTAGGCGAACTTCCCCTCCTTGCGGATCGCCCGCTCGATCTCGGCGAAAACGGCGTCGAGCAGCGCGCCGAGCATCTTCTTGGAGATGGCTCCGCGGAACTCCTTGGAACCGTGGATGTGCTCGATCAACTCCGCCTTGGTCATGGCGCCGTTCCTCCTTCGTGCGGTCGCGTCCGAGTCGCCAACTTGCCCAGGCCCGCCCTCGGTACCCAAGAAACCTATCGAACGGGCCTTGACCGTGTCAAGGGGCGGTCCGCGCTCGGAGGCTGCTGACAAACCGGCCTTGATCTGACGCGGAGTTGCGGCCGGCCTGCGGATTTCGCTTGACAGGTGGTTCGCGACCGTGATACCTAGCCAGATTGTTATG
>Ga0101944_10000942_pt1 | contig 72105 bp, 65 predicted proteins | sample DewCreD2012metaG_FD_75245 | JGI IMG/M metagenome (GOLD analysis project Ga0101944, IMG submission 75245) | Hot spring sediment bacterial and archeal communities from British Columbia, Canada, to study Microbial Dark Matter (Phase II) - Dewar... ... | reverse complement strand
GTGGTTGAGACAGTGCCCAAATCGTTACACCATTCGTGCAGGTCGGAACTTACCCGACAAGGAATTTCGCTACCTTAGGACCGTTATAGTTACGGCCGCCGTTTACTGGGGCTTCGGTTCAAAGCTTCGCTTGCGCTAACCTCTTCCCTTAACCTTCCAGCACCGGGCAGGTGTCAGTCCCTATACATCGTCTGAATTGACTTAGCAGAGACATGTGTTTTTGTTAAACAGTCGCTTGGGCCATTTCACTGCGGCCTCATTCAGCTTGATTTGTACAATCTCACCTACTAGAGGCACCCCTTCTTGCGAACTTACGGGGTTAATTTGCCGAGTTCCTTAACCACGGCTCACTCGAGCGCCTTAGAATACTCATCCCATCTACCTGTGTCGGTTTGCGGTACGGTCTGATATAAATCTCCTATACGAAGTTTTTCTCGGCAGTCTGATTAGGATCAGTTTGTGGGCAAGCCCTCCCGTTCGTATCTCGGTCTTACAGAAGAGCGGATTTGCCTACTCTTCAAACCTACATACTTAGACCACCTAATCCAACAGGTGGCTGATCTTTCACTTCTGCGTCACTCCTTATAGTCGAACGATTTATACCAGGTACAGGAATTTTCACCTGTTTCCCATCGCCTACGCCTTTCAGCCTCGGCTTAGGATCCGACTAACCCTGAGATGACTAACATTGCTCAGGAAACCTTAGATTTTCGGCGTGAAGATTTTTCATCTTCATTATCGTTACTTATGCCTACATTTGCGTTTCCATTCGCTCCAGCATAGCTCACGCTACACCTTCGCTGCAAATGGAATGCTCCTCTACCACCCGGCTTATGCCGGATTCATAACTTCGGCAAGTAGTTTAAGTCCCGAGAATTGTCGACGCTAAGTCGCTTGACTAGTGAGCTATTACGCACTCTTTAAATGAATGGCTGCTTCTAAGCCAACATCCTAGTTGTCTGAGCAACTTAACATCCTTTATCTGTTAACTACTATTTTGGGGCCTTAGTTGATGATCTGGGTTGTTTCCCTTTTGGCAACGAAGCTTATCCCCCGCTGCCTGACTCCCGAGAAACATATGACCGGAATTCGGAGTTTGTCTGGGTTTGGTACCGTTGTGACAGCCCTAGCCCAATCAGTGCTCTACCTCCGGCATACTATATACTCGAGGCTAGCCCTAAAGCTATTTCGAGGAGTACGAGCTATCACCGAGTTTGATTGGTCTTTCGCTCCTACCCTCACCTCATCCAAGCGGTTTTCAACCCACATTAGTTCGGACCTCCATGAGGTTTTACCCTCACTTCATCCTGGACGAGGGTAGATCACCCGGTTTCGCGTCTAGCGCCTGTTACTTAAACGCCCTATTCAGACTCGCTTTCGCTACGGCTTCTCCACTTAGCGGATTAACCTTGCAACAGACGACTAACTCGTAGGCTCATTATCCAGAAGGCACGCTGTCATCCCGATAAATCGGGGCTCCAACTGCTTGTAAGCATACGGTTTCAGGTACTATTTCACTCTCCTGTTAGGAGTTCTTTTCACCTTTCCCTCACGGTACTTATGCACTATCGGTCACAAAGGAGTATTTAGCCTTAGCAGATGGTTCTGCTAGATTCACACAGACTTCCACTTATTCCGTGCTACTTGGGAATGCTATCCAAGAAGTTATATTGTTTTAATCTACGGGACTATCACCCTTTATAGTTGAGCTTTCCAGAACATTCGACTAACAATATAATTTTTGACTTCTCGACTTATTCGTAATTCAGTCCGATAACACCCCACAACACCGATAACACAACAGTTACGACTTTTAGCATGTTAATCGGTTTAGGCTCTTTCCGTTTCGCTCGCCACTACTCAGGAAATCACTTTTGTTTTCTCTTCCTCCGGGTACTGAGATGTTTCACTTCCCCAGGTTGGCTCTTCTTATCCTATGGATTCAGATAAGAGTTTCTCGACATTACTCGAGAAGGGTTGCCCCATTCGGAAATCCACGGGTATTAGGTTGCTTCCACCTCACCGTGGCGTATCGCCGGTAACCGCGTCCTTCATCGCCTCTTTGTGCCAAGGCATCCACCGTATGCCCTTAGTAACTTAGCCAAAATCTTTATCACAAGATAGATGCTATTTAATTTTTATTTGTTTATGGACTCAGAGTAAGTAATATTTACTTACAACTCTTTCAATCTTTCAAAGAACAAAATCAATTTGTGGAGCTAATCGGGATCGAACCGATAACCTCCGCCTTGCAAGGGCGGCGCTCTCCCAATTGAGCTATAGCCCCAAAACAACTTATTGATGTTTGGGGTCGGTTAAAAACTTAAAGCAACACAACCCAACACAGTGGGCCTGAGTAGAATTGAACTACTGACCTCACGCTTATCAGGCGTGCGCTCTAACCATCTGAGCTACAGGCCCGTGATTTAATCACAGCAGCCTAAGCTGCTCAGTAAAAATAATAAGAGTGAGTAACAAGATAATTCATAGAAGCCAAGATTACTCTTTAGAAAGGAGGTGATCCAGCCGCACCTTCCGGTACGGCTACCTTGTTACGACTTAGCCCCAGTCACCGGTTTTACCTTAGGCAGCTCTCTCCTTACGGTTGAGTCACTGACTTCGGGTACCCCCGGCTTCCATGGCTTGACGGGCGGTGTGTACAAGGCCCGGGAACGTATTCACCGCGCCGTGCTGATGCGCGATTACTAGCAATTCCAGCTTCATGGAGTCGAGTTGCAGACTCCAATCCGAACTGAGGATGCCTTTTAGGGATTGGCTCCACCTCGCGGTTTAGCTACCCGTTGTAGCACCCATTGTAGCACGTGTGTAGCCCTAGACGTAAGGGCCATGCTGACTTGACGTCATCCCCACCTTCCTCACTACTTGCGTAGGCAGTCCCATTAGAGTGCCCAGCATAACCTGATGGCAACTAATGGTAGGGGTTGCGCTCGTTGCGAGACTTAACCCAACACCTCACGGCACGAGCTGACGACAGCCATGCAGCACCTGTACAAGCGCCATTGCTGGAAGGGTACTTTCATACCCTGTCGCTTGCCTTTCAAGCCTAGGTAAGGTTCTTCGCGTTGCATCGAATTAAACCACATGCTCCACTGCTTGTGCGGGCCCCCGTCAATTCCTTTGAGTTTCAACCTTGCGATCGTACTCCCCAGGTGGAATACTTAATGCGTTAGCTGCGGCACTGATTCCTATTGGAACCAACACCTAGTATTCATCGTTTACAGCGTGGACTACCAGGGTATCTAATCCTGTTTGCTCCCCACGCTTTCGCGCCTCAGCGTCAGTTACGGACCAAGTAGCCGCCTTCGCCACTGGTGTTCTTCCAGATATCTACGTATTTCACCACTACACCTGGAATTCCGCTACTCTCTTCCGAACTCAAGATTTGCAGTATCAAAGGCAGTTCTACAGTTAAGCTGTAGGATTTCACCCTTGACTAACAGATCCGCCTACGCGCCCTTTACACCCAGTAAATCCGGACAACGCTTGCCCCCTACGTATTACCGCGGCTGCTGGCACGTAGTTAGCCGGGGCTTCTTCTAAGGGTACAGTCAAGTTCCGATGCTATCGGAATTTTTCGTCCCCTTCAAAAGGAGTTTACAACCTTACGGCATTCATCCTCCACGCGGCGTTGCTGGGTCAGACTTTCGTCCATTGCCCAATATTCCTCACTGCTGCCTCCCGTAGGAGTCTGGACCGTGTCTCAGTTCCAGTGTGGCTGATCATCCTCTCAGACCAGCTACCGATAGTCGCCTTGGTAGGCAGTTACCCTACCAACTAGCTAATCGGATGCAAGCTCATCCATAGGCGTTTCGAGAACTTTAACAACATCATCATGCGATGCCGCTGCATTATACGGTATTATCCCGTCTTTCGACGAGTTATTCCGTACCCATGGGTAGATTACTTACATATTACTCACCCTTGCGCCACTTTACTCGGGATATTGCTACCCCTTTCTCGTAGACTTGCATGTGTTAAGCACGCCGCCAGCGTTCGTCCTGAGCCAGGATCAAACTCTCCGTTGTAAATTTTGTAAGCTTATGTAATCTCAAAGTTTGACTTCTAAAGAATTTCTTTAGTTACTCACTCTGTCAAAGAACTTTCTTAAATGCGGACAAGAAAAATAATATTTAATTTTTTGTTTGTCAAGAACTTTATTAAAAAATTAAGTTATTATTTAATTCTTGAGGCAATATTTCAAAGGTTATTAAAAATGAGGATGCTAATATATGCGTCCTAAGTTAATTTTCCAAATCTTTTTATAAATTTTTATAAGGAACTAAATAATTAGTACTCTGGTTAAAGAATTAAAAAATGAGGTTGACTATGGAAAAGAAGATAAATTCAAGCTCATTAATGAATCCTTTATCAGATCTTATCCCAGATGATATTTATCATTTATTACATGCAAAAGGTTTAATTAATGAAAAATCCGTAAGAGATTATACAATCAGGAAAAAATTTCAAGAATTAAAATCCCAAAACATTTCGGCAAGCGAAGCTATTGAACGAATACGAAATGATTATCCTTATCTTCAATTTGATACAATAAGAAAAATTGTATACCAATTAAACAAATGAATTATCTTGACAAATGAAGTTTGGTAAACTATATTTAGAATGTATGCTTTTGGGATTATTAATTCCGAAGGCATCGTAAGCCCAGTGTCTCCCCCCAACACTGGGCTTTTTTACTTACGAAATAAGGACAACTTTATGGCAAAGAGAAAAGTATACTCAAAAGAATCAAAAATAAAAATCTCTCCCTTCAATGATTATTGGGGAAAATATAATTTTTATTTTTTAATGCTTTCTATCGGATTTTTAATAATTGGTTATTATCTGATGTCTATAGGTACCTGGGAAAGCAGTGTTTCTCTTAATATTTCACCAATAATAATAATCTTGGCTTATTTATTTTTATTACCATTAGCAATACTGATAAGAACCAAATCGAAAAAAGAGGCTGCAAGTGTTTCTGGCAAAAGTGAAAGGTAATATAATCTCCACACAAAAAAACAACTATCTACTGGGCCATAAATTATTATTAACTCACCCAATAGATTTCAACGGTGATTTTCAGGGTAACAAAGATATAATAGCTTTAGACTTAATTGATGCGGGGGTAGGCGATACTGTCATTGTTTGTCAAGAAGGGGATGCTATTCAACAGATTTTGGGACACAATAACGCACCGGTTAATACTATGATAATAGGAATTGTTGATAACATTGAAATCAATGAGTAAATAAACTTAAATACTAAGTTGGAAGAAAGTAGATTAGAAAATCTATCATACCTTAAGTTTTTACTAAGCATCGAAGGTATAGGCCCACAAAAAATCCTATCAATAGTTTCAAAGTTTAATTCAAGAGATGAATTGTTTGAAAATTCCAGAGTAAATTTAAATTCTATAGATGGAATAAATAACATACTTTCTAAGAGAATTATTGAAGCAAAGAAAAATTTCATTAAAATTAAAGAAGAAACAGAAAAAGAGGTGGAAAAATTACAAAAATTAAATGGGAGTATTATAACTTATTGGGATGATGATTATCCTAATCTTCTGAAGGAAATCTATTATCCTCCGATAATTCTTTATACGGTTGGCAGTTTAGATAAGATAGAAAACAACAATATTTCAGTTGTTGGTACAAGGATGCCTACCCCTTACGGAAAGCTTCAAGCAGAATTAATTTCTTCTGAATTGGCAAAAAGAGAACTATTAATTGTAAGCGGTTTAGCAAGGGGGATTGATTCAATTGCACATAAAGCTGCTTTAAATTCTGGGGGTAAAACAATAGCAGTAATCGGTTCGGGCTTGGATGTTATTTATCCTCCTGAAAACAAAAAGCTCTTTAATGAGATACTTGAACAGGGTTTGATTGTAAGTGAGTTTCCATTAGGGACTAAACCTGATGCACAAAATTTCCCTAAAAGGAACAGAATAATTTCCGGAATTTCTTTAGGGACGCTAATAGTAGAAACCAAATTGACGGGTGGTGCAATGCAGACAGCGGCATATGCAATTGATCAAAACCGTGAAGTATTTGCTATACCCGGAAATATTAACAGCAAACAAAGTGAAGGTCCAAATTCCTTAATTCAGCGAGGTGAAGCAAAATTAATAAAAAATGCTGACGATATTTTTGAAGAATTAAAGTCGAAATTAGAGTTAAGAGAAAACAAAGAAAATATTGAAAAAAGGATAGACCTTAATTTTTTTGAAGAAAAACTTTTAACGGTTTTACAAGAAGAACCAAAGCATATTGATGAGATAGCTAAATTAACATCTATGTCGGTGCCAGATTGCTTGGTAAATTTGTTGATGCTTGAGTTTAAGGGTTTAGTAAGACAATTACCTGGTAAAAATTTTTCATTAAACTAATACTTTTTTTTATCCTTCCAAAAACTCTTTAATCTATCTTTGATTGTCTTCTCGGATCCATTTTCTGTCGGGAAATAATATTGTTTATTCCTTATTTCATTTGGTAAATAGTTCTCATCAACAAAATGATTTGGATAACTATGAGGATATTTATATTCTTTACCATAATTCAAATTTTGCATCAACTTGGTTGGAGCATTCCTTAAATGTAAAGGAACAGAATAAGATGGAAGTTTTCTTAAATCTTCTAAAGCAGTATCAATTGCAAGATAAGCACTATTACTCTTAGGAGATGAAGCTAAATAAATCGCACATTGAGAAAGTATAATTCTACATTCAGGCATGCCAATTTTTTCAACAGAACTAAAAGTTGATTCAGCTAAAATTAGAGCATTGGGCGAAGCATTCCCAATATCTTCTGCTGCAAGAATTATCATTCTGCGTGCAATAAATAATGGGTCCTCTCCACCTTCGAGCATTCTTGCTAACCAATAAACAGCTGCATCAGGGTCTGAGCCACGGATACTTTTAATAAATGCAGAAATTAAGTTATAGTGCTCTTCACCAGATTTATCATAAAGAATATTCTTTTTTTGAATAACTTCTTCAATGACATTTTTGTCAATGATTATCTTTTCAATATTTATCTGGTTCAATACGGACGCTTCAAGGACGTTAAGTAAAATTCTCGCATCTCCACCTGAGATATAGATTAGAAAATCCGGATCTACAACAGTCAGATTCAGCGATTTTAAGAATTCATCTTTTGTTAAAGCAAAATTAAGTATTTCATTTAGATCGTTATTACTAAGCGGATCAAGCACGAAGATTCTCACCCTGGAACGTAGAGCGGGTATTATTTCAAAAGAAGGATTTTCGGTAGTAGCACCAATTAATATTATTTCTCCTTTTTCCACGGATGATAATAATCCATCTTGCTGAGCTTTATTAAAGCGATGAATTTCATCTACAAAAAGTATTGTTCTTTTATTATAGTTTAAGTTGGTTGCTCCAATTTCAATAATTTCTCTCAACTCTTTAACTCCAGAGGAAACAGCATTGATCTGAAAAAATTCTGAATTAGTTGTTTCGGCAATAATTTTAGCTAAAGATGTTTTTCCTGTACCAGGTGGGCCCCAAAGAATTAATGAACTTAATGATTGGTTCTCTATCATTTTGCGTAATGGCTTTCCCTCACCCACCAGTTTCTTTTGACCAAAAAAATCATCTAAACTTTTGGGTCTTATTCTTTCTGCTAATGGAGCAACAGGTAATATGATTTTACTCTTCAATTTAATATCAATTTTCTTCTATTTTCAAAACACGTTCGTTACTTTTCATCATATGATACTTTTCACGAGCGACTCTTTCAATTTTATCCCTACTTGTGTTTAACGAATCTATTTCTTGATTCAGTTTCTTAATTTTTTCTTCACTACTTTTTATTTGAGAATCAAGTTGATCAATTTCACTTCGTAGATTAAGATATTTAATCAAACCATTTTGATTAAAAACCAAAAATGCCACAACACCAATAACAAGAATTATTAAAATTATTCTAACACTAAACTTTTTTATTATTCTTATCATTTAAGTGCGTTTTTAATGATTTCGTCAATTAATTGTTCGAAAGAAATTCCTGCTGCAGCTGCCATCTTGGGCACAAGACTTAAATTTGTCATTCCCGGAAGAGTATTCACTTCAAGACAATAGGATTTATAATCTTTAGTAAGACGAAAATCTACCCGAGCATAACTTTCGCAACCAACAGAGTTAAAAGCAAGCAATGCCTGATGTTGTAAATGTTCTGCTACTTTAGGCGGGATAACAGCCGGAACTATATATTCTGTTTTACCGGATGTATATTTATGCTCATAATCATAAAATCCATCTATCGGTTTTATTTCCAAAACCGGAAGCGCTTGTTTACCTAAAATAGCAACTGTTAATTCCCTTCCATTAATGTATTCCTCAATTAGTATTGTTTTGGAAAATTGTGACGCTTTTTTTACAGCTACTGCAAGTTCTGCATCACCTCTACAAATAGTTAAACCGATAGTGGAACCCTGGTCGTTCGGTTTAATAACACAAGGGTAGCCAAAAAATTTTTTAATCTTTTCTTTAGTCAGGTTAAAATCAACTTCGTTAATATCAACAACAAACCATTTTGGTGTATTGACATCAAAATGCTGGAACATAATTTTTGACATATATTTATTCATAGCCAAAGCACTCGACAGAACCTTTGAACCTGTATACCTGACACCTCTCATTTCTAATAAAGATTGTAAAGTACCATCTTCACCCCATTTACCGTGTAAACCGATAAATACAACATCAGTGCCATCCAGCAATGTTGAGTTAATTGCCTCCAATTGATTTCGATTGGAAATTTCCGAGTAATCTTTTTCTTCAAAAAATCTAAATTCCTCTTTAGGTTGAATTAATCCATAAGCGGGATCAATTACTTTTACTTTATAGCCCAAATCTTTTAATGCTTTAAAGATAGATTTACCAGATGCTTTTGAAACTTCTCTTTCCGGGGAAGTTCCGCCTACTAAAAGTGTTACATTGATTTTTGTTCTTTCCATAGAAAATTCCGTTGTAAAATAAATTATCTGTAAAATTCTCTTTTATTTATTTTAATTCCATAAACATCGTTTGCTATTTCAAAAAGTTCTTTCACTTTTTTTGGTGATAATATTTTTTCTTTACCGATTAATCTGGTCATTATTAACGTATGCGCAGTATGTTCCAATTTTTCCATCCTGTAGTAAGCTTCCTTTATACTTTTCCCGAATGTAACTGCACCGTGATTAGCCAGAAGCAAAGCACAACAGTTTTGTATGTATGGCAAAATAGAATTAGCCAAATCATCTGAAGATGGTGTTGCATATTTACAAAGCGGAACAGGTCCTAGAGTCAATAATACTTCTGGGAAAACCGGTTGTGTCAAATCCTTACCCGCTGTTGCAAATGCCGTTGCATGGACAGGATGACAATGAATAACACTTTTAATATCCGGTCTTTTTTTATATGCTAACAAATGCAACTTTGATTCTGTAGAAACTTTACCTTTCCCTTTAACAAGATTTCCATTAATATCTATTTCAAGTAAATCTTGATCAGTTAATTCTCCTTTGCATATACCTGACGGAGTAATTAAAAAAGTATTTTGGCTTTTCCGTACTGATAAGTTTCCATCATATGCAGCAACAAAACCTTTATCATAAACCTTATGACATGCTTCAATAAGTTCTGATCTTAACGACATTGTTTTTCTATCTCTTCAATAATTTTCATTGCTTTCAATGCATCTTCACCCGGTACTAATGAAGGAAAATTTTTAAGAACCGTTCTTTGTACCGATTTTATCATATAAGAAATTTTATTGGCTCTTTTCCTGAAGGCTTTCTTTGCTTCACCTTGCAGATTAATTACTAATTTTGCAGAAACGTTTTTCTTACCTACGAAGTTTTCGAGACTGATAATTCCTTTATGCCCAAGAATTTCAATTCTGTTAAATGACTTATTAGAGTTATAAGACACATTAAAATAACCGTAACCACCTTTTTCGAATTTAACAACTGCAGATGCAAAATCTTCTACTTCACTTTTATAAACGATGTTATCCATATAACCTTTTACATCAATAATTTCACCTCCAAATAATCTGAGCATATCAATCATATGAGAACCAAGGTCGCGTAAAGCACCTCCGCCGCTCAATTCTTTTTTAAAACGGAAATTATCATTTGGTGGATAATCGATGTTGAATGAAGCGGAAACAGATACAATTTTACCAATCATTCCGCTTTCGACAAGCTCTTTTGATTTAAGAACTAATGGATGAAAACGATGAGTAAAATTGACTGAAAAAATAACGTTATTCTCTGCGCATGTCTCAATCATTTCTTGAATTTGCAAAGAATTAATTCCGGCTGGTTTTTCGCAAACAATGTGTTTTTTTGATCTTGCTGCTTTGATTACCTGTTCATAATGATGTACGTTTGCCCCGGCGATATAAACTATATCAAAATCATCTTTTAAAAATTCATCATAATTGTTATGATAATTCTGAGCCCCAAATTTACCGGCGATATATTCTGCCCTTTTAATATCATGACTAAAAACAGAAACCAACTTACTTCTTTGAATTAGATTAAGAGCCGGTAAGAATGAAGTTTCGACAAAGTTACCACAACCGGCCACACCCCATTTAAGTCTGCGTGGGATTGCTGCTTTGATTAATAATTTACTTGGTGAACTTAGGATCATTTTATATTCCCAGTTTTTTCATTAACATTTTAATAGGTTTTGAATTCTGCATAACATAAAAATGAATTGCCGGAACTTTTTTATTTAATAATTCTTCTACTTGATGGTAAGTCCATTCTACACCAATTTCCATTGTATGCTCAGGTTTAGCTTTATCCAATTCTTCCACAAGTGCAGCTGGTATATCAATATAAAAATTTTTAGGAATTGAGTGAGCATGAGCTCGCGATGTAATAATTTTTAATCCCGGTATAATAGGAACATTAATTCCTTCTTGTCTGCATTTATCAACATAATCAAAATAAAATTTATTATCGTAGAACATCTGAGTAACAATATAAGAAGCGCCGGCTTCAATTTTAGCTTTTGTATATTTAATATCTGTTATAAGATTAGGTGCTTCGAAATGTTTTTCGGGATATCCACTTGTTCCGATACAGAAATTCATTGGATAAGCATCAAGCAAACCATCTTCAAGATATTTACCGTTGTTGAGGTCGGAAATCTGTTTTATTAAATCAATACCATATTCATTAACACTTCTTCCGAATTTAATAGGTTTCTGATAGCTACTTTCATCACCTCTTATTGCCAGCACATTATCTATACCTAAATAATGAATCTCTATGAGAAAATCTTCTGTTTCTTCTCGTGTAAAACCGGAACATAAGACATGAGGGACAGCATCAATGTTATATTTATTTTGAATCAATGCACAAATACCAAGCGTGCCGGGGCGTTTTCTTTTTACCTTCATCTTCATTTCGCCGTTTTTAGTTTCTTCATATACGACTTCTGCGGCGTGACTTGTAATATCAATAAACGGCGGATTATATTTAACAATATCATCCAGAACTGTTAAAAGCTGTCTAATATCACCTCCGCGTTTAGGAGGTATTATTTCAAAACTTATTAATGTGTCCGTTGATCTATCTAAGTGTTCTGTTACTTTCATATTCCAGATTTATTTTGTGAACTAATTTAATATATTGATAAATAAACTTCCCAAAGTAAAACTAAGGAATTAATTTCAATAAATGAGCTGAAGATTTAATAAACTCTTCCTTGCTTAATGAAACTTTTTTATACTTTCCTTTAAGCCACATCTCAGTCATATCTTTATAATGTGGACTAAAAAAATAACCGGATTGACCAGTTGGTAAAATCATAATAAAATTATTGGGGTCAGCAAAATCAAAAATATATCTCATGGAAGGTCCCAAAATATTTTGATATGGTTCTGATCTGCGGGGTTTAGATAAATTTCTTTCTTTTTCATATATCTCCGAAAAAGAGTATTCGGTATTGAAAACTGTTGTCCCATCTCCCCCAATTTCGAAAGGACCGATATCAATTATTCTATCTAAGAAAGATGAAGAGCCGGAAAACATATGGCTAAACTTTACTTTATGAATATTACCCCATTGCCAGGAATAAATTTCTTTTCCTAGTTTCAATTCAAGCTCATTTAAGGCATCGACCAAGCTTTGTCTAATAATATCATCTCTTGTTTCAATTTGCGGAGTTAAAACATTATCAAAGAATGATGATGAATTTTCTTTTAAATATTTTGGAATAATTCTGTAAGGAATATTAGCAAGAATAACATATTCCTTTAACAGTTCGTTACCAAGTTCATCTTCGAAAATATTTTTTATTAGATAATGAAAGAAATGAAGATAAATTGTAGGGACCTGACTTGAAGCAGACATTTCGAAATTCCAGTTGTCGAGCAGCTCGAGAGCTATTTTAAGATTTTTATCCGTAATCTTTGCGTCCTTAAATGCATTAAGAATGCAAGGGACAATTTGTTTGGCATATGGTGAATAAAAATCCATCTGATAATCTTCAAAATCCTTGGTCGAATGTATGCTTTTGGACTGTAATAATTCTGTAATCCTTTCAATTCGTGATGGTGGTTCCCAAAGGTTAGATATGTGATAACGAAAATTATTTACTACTTTATTATTAGCTGTTGCAATAAAGTTCTGAGGAGGATTAAACAACTTAGGCATTTCTTCATAAGGCACAAAACCTTTCCAATCATAAGCATCTGTAGAACCATCATACACAAGAGTTGGACTAAAACTTGAACGAATTGGTAACTTTGTTGCACAAATGTAACCTATATTACCTAATCGATCTGCGTAAATAAAATTTTGACCGGGGACAGTATAATATTTAAGTGCGGATTTAAAGTCTTCCCAATTTTTTGCTTTATTCAATGATATGGCTGAAAATACCTCATCACTAAAATCGAGAGCTGTCCAGCGCATACTTATTGTTGAATTTACTTTACCATTATCTGGATAAAGAACATTGAATAAGTGAACATCTGAAATTATAGGTCCACGAAATGTATTTCTTACAGTAAATTTATAATATGAAGAATCTTTAACGGCAAATGAATCCTGAAATGTTGCGATATCCTTCCATTGATTATTTACCAAATGTTTTGTTCCGCTTGAATCAGTTTTTTCAACATAAAAGTCAGCATCATCGGTCATAACATTTGTCATTGCCCATGCAATATTTTCATTCTTACCAATTACAATAGCTGGTAATCCGGGAATAGTAAATCCTTCCGCATTCCAGTCATTGCCCCTAAGAATAGCAAAGAACCATTTGCCGGGTGCAGTAAAACCAAGGTGAGGATCGTTTGCAATTATTGGTTTACCTGATTTTGAAATTTTACCGTTTATTACCCAATTATTTGATCCGATATGCGTACCGGTTATTCCAAAAAAATCTTTGTACTTTCGATCTATATCAATTAGTTGCTTACTAATATTTGCAAACGAAGTAATTTCTTTGGGTATGATCGTAGGTGCATTTTCAGGAAAATCTGGTAAAAGTTCTCTCGCTTTATCAAGACCAACTTTTTGTATAAGATTACTAAAAGCTATATCGCTCCACCAACTTATGTTTAATTCCCAGGCCATTAACTTTGCAATCAGAAGACTATGTTCTGGTTTCCAGGGATGCGGATCATAATCAAGTATATCAAATTCTATAGGGTATTTCCCTTTTGAATCTTTAATAAAACTATTTACTCCTTTCGCATATGCAGAAAGAATTTTTTGAGAGACCGGATTAAGTTTCGGTATACTTGATTCAACAACTTTATAAATACCAAGAGTTCTGAACATTTTATCGAAAGGTATAGTACGACTACCAAAAACCTCGCTCAAACGTCCTTCTCCGGCTCTCCGAGCTAAATCCATTTGAAAAAGTCTTTCCTGTGCATGAACATAACCAAGAGCAAATGCTAAATCTTCATCACCCCCAGCAATGATCATAGGAATGGCAGATGAATCACGATAAATTTTTACTTCGGCAGACAAACCAATAGTTTTAACTTGTCCATCGTATTGTGGTAAAGGTTTTCTTAAGATTAGATATGATATTACAAAAAAAACTATGATGATTATTAAGATTGAAGCTAAAATACCAATTAGGTTTTTTTTCCAGTTTTTCATTAAACCTCTGTTGAATTACTACAAAAATATAATGAAATAATATTTGCCGAATAAAAAAATATTTAATAAATAACCAAAGGTTTTTTCAATTATTTTTCATGGAGCTTATATGAACGAAGTCTTCCTAATTGTAATACTTGTTACTTCTTTTGTTGGACTTATAATACTCTGGTTGACTTATAAAAAAATTTCCAGTGGATTTCAGGTTAATCTAAAAGATGAACTTGACAGAATAGACAAATCATTTAGAGATGAGTTATCGCGAAACAGAGATGAAATAAGTAAGTCCGGTAAATCTCAGCGGGAAGAATTAAGCACTACAATAAAATTATTTGGCGATCAATTTATTGACCAACTTTCCAAATTAGTTCAATCGAATGAACAAAAATTTGATAAACTTCAAAACAGAATTGAAACCCAATTAAAAGAGATACAAGAAAATAATTCAAAAAAATTAGAAGAGATGCGTCAAACGGTTGATGAAAAACTACACAGCACATTAGAAAAAAGATTAGGTGAATCATTCAAACTTGTAAGTGAACGATTAGAAGCAGTGCGTGAAGGATTGGGAGAAATGAAAAATCTTGCGGTTGGGGTTGGTGATTTAAAAAAAGTATTGACTAACGTAAAAACACGCGGGACATGGGGAGAAATACAATTGGGAAATTTAATTGAGCAAATTTTGACTACTGATCAGTATGCTAAGAATATTGTAACAAAAAAGAACAGTAATGAAAGGGTTGAATTTGCCATTAAAATGCCAGGCAGAAGTGAAAATAAAGACGGTTTCTGCTGGCTCCCGATTGATGCAAAGTTTCCTATGGAAGATTATCATAGATTATTGGCAGCACAAGATACTGCTGATATTTCCTTAATTGAGGAAGCATCTAAGGCATTAGAAAACAGAATTAAAATTGAAGCTAAATCAATACAAGAGAAATATATTGAGCCCCCAAATACAACAGATGTTGCTCTTTTATTTTTACCTGTTGAAGGTTTATTTGCAGAAGTTTTACGTCGGCCTGGTCTATTTGAAAAGCTTCAAACAGAAAATAAAGTAATCATCACGGGTCCTACAACTTTAACTGCTATTCTTAATAGTCTGCAAATGGGTTTTAGAACATTAGCTATTGAAAAACGAACCAGTGAAGTATGGAGTTTACTTGGTGCGGTCAAAGCTGAATTTGGGAAATTTGGAGATGTTTTGGAAAAAACTCAGGATAAACTTCGTCAAGCTAGCGAATCAATTGATTCTGCTAAAGTACGAACACGAGCAATTGAACGTAAACTAAAAGATGTACAGGAATTACCTTCTTCGGAACAAACAGAACTTCTCCCATAAAAAAAAGACGCTTATTAAAGCGTCTTTTTACACTAGTACAAATAATTAACGATACGCTGGGATGCCAGTAATTTCTTGACCTGTTATTAAAAGATGAATATCGTGTGTCCCTTCGTAAGTGATAACACTTTCAAGATTCATCATATGACGCATAATCGGATAATCGTTGGTAATACCCATGGCACCTAATACCTGTCTTAATTCTCTGGCAACATTTAAAGCCATAGCAACATTATTTCTCTTTGCCATTGAGATATGAGCTGCAGTAGCTTTGCCTTCATCCTTCAATACACCACATCGCCAAGCGAGTAATTGGGCTTTAGTAATTTCTGTTAATGCTTCTGCTAATTTCTTTTGTTGTAGCTGAAATGCACCGATCGGTTTACCAAACTGTTTTCTTTCTAATGAATATCTTACTGCTGCATCATAGCAATCCATTGCAGCGCCAATTGCACCCCATGCTATTCCATACCGAGCAGAACTCAGACACATTAACGGTCCTTTCAGACCCTGAATATTTGGAAGCACATATTCCTTGGGTACTTTAACATTATCAAACACAAGTTCACCCGTAACGCTTGCACGTAAAGACCATTTACCATGTTGTTCCGGAGCAGAATATCCTTCCCATTCTTTTTCTACAATCATTCCGCGGACAATACCTTCTTCATCTTTTGCCCATACAATTGCAATATCCGCAATTGATGAATTAGTAATCCACATTTTAGCTCCATTGAGCAAATAATAATCACCCATGTCTTTAACCTTGGTAGCCATACTACCCGGATCTGAACCATAATCGGGTTCAGTTAATCCAAAACAACCAATTATTTCTCCGGAAGCAAGACGAGGCAAATATTTCTTTTTCTGTTCCTCACTTCCAAAAGTAAAAATAGGATACATAACTAAAGAGGTTTGCACTGAAGCAAATGACCTGATGCCCGAATCACCTCTTTCAAGTTCTTGCATAATCAATCCATACGAAACATAATCCAAATCAGCACCACCATACTCAGATGGAATGAATGGTCCAAACGCTCCGATTTCAGCCATCTCTTTTACAAGGTGCATTGGGAATTTTGCCTTTTCAGCATATTCCTCAATGATTGGTTTTACCGAATTATTAACCCATTCACGTATCGTGCTTCTAACCATCTTTTGTTCTACTGTAAATAATTCATCCATTAAATAATGATCCGGGGGATTAAATTGAATTGTACTAGACATAATTAGCTCAAATTTGTTTTGAAATTAATTTTGATAAATCAAAAATCTGCAAATAACCAAGAAAATTCTTTCGAAATATATCAAAGGTTTGGATTACTTTTTATAATTTTCGTTAGGTATTATTCGGAATAATTATTCTACATAGTTGATATGCTCAATTTTGACAATTTTTCAGTGGTTTTATGATAGATGAAAAGAAAATAGTTTTTACCGACAATTCAAAAATTGTAATTGAAGCGTTAGTCGAAGCCGGAGCGGACGTTTTTATTGGTTACCCAATTACACCCGCAAATTTACTTTATCACTATGCATCAAAAAGATTTCCGGTTTTTATGGCTGCACCTGATGAAATTACTACTCTTCAATGGATGACCGGTTTTTCTGCATCGGGAAAAATTCCTGTAACTGCCACCTCGTTCCCCGGATTTGCATTGATGGTTGAAAGCATAAACATGGCTTATATGATGGAACTTCCGATGGTAATTATTCTTGTTCAGAGATTAGGTCCGGCAACCGGTACTGCTACAACAGGTGCTCAAGGTGATTTGTTATTGCTTAATGGTATGATATCAGGAGGGATGTCGGTTGCAACATTTAATTATTCGAATGAAATTGATTGCTGGGAATTATCCGCCAAAGCTTTAGAGTTTGCAGTAAAACATAGAACACCTGTAATTTTACTAACATCCAAAGAAGAGATGATGACAAAAAAAAGTGTGAATGTAAGTCAACTTGAACCCATTAAAAAGTTTGAGCGAGAATTTTACAGCTCTGCTGAAAAGTATATTCCCTACAAACCTGAAAAAAATCTTGTCCCGGCTTTTTTACCACTCGGCAATGAAGAACATCAGGTTAGAATAACAGCTTCTACACATAACATGCGTGGAATTATTCAGAATAGTACTGTAGAAGCAATAAATAATTCCAAACGATTACACTTTAAAAATCTAAGAAACATTAGTGAATACACTTTTTACGAACTTGATGAAGATGAGAATGCCGATACAATTATTTTGTCGTATGGAATTACATCCCAAGCGGTGAAGGAAGCTGTTCTTAGTTTGCGAAACGATGCTAAAATAATTTCTTATTTGATAGCTAAAACTATTTTACCGGTTCCTCAGATTTATTTTGATATTTTATCAAAATACAAGAACATATTTATTGCTGAAGAAAACTTAACTGGTCAGTATAAACAGATTTTATTCGGTAATAAATCAGAAAATAATATTTTCAGCATTACTGATTTTGGAAAAATGATTAGTCCATCAGCAATTATTAAAGAAGTAGAAAAATATGTATAGAAAATATCTTGAAGATGGCGAGCTTCCATTTTGCAAAGGTTGTGGTCATTCATTAGTAGCAAACAATATTGATCTTGCTTTGCAAAAGAACAACTATTCAATTCTTGATGTAATTATAGTTACTGATATTGGTTGCCACGGTATAATTGACAAATCATTCAAGACACATACAATTCATGGATTACATGGAAGATCGGTTGCTCTCGCCTCTGGAATTTCTGCCGGTATAAATAATCCAAATAAAAAAATAATTGCTTTGGTTGGTGACGGTGGCGCAACAATAGGTATGCAACACATTATTGATGCAGCACATCATAATTTTAATATAACTGTGATTGTACATAATAACATGCTTTACGGAATGACCGGTGGTCAACCAAGCGAATTTACTCCTTATGGTTTTAAGACAACCACAACACCGGAAGGTATGAAAAGAATTGGTTACGACATTTGTCAGATTGCAATGACAGCCGGCGCATCATTTGTTAGCCGTGTATTCGGAACCGGCGATTTCTCAGATCTACTTTCTAAAGCTTTTTCAACAAAAGGTTTTTCACTTGTTGAGGTTATGGAAATATGTCCAAGCTACGGTGTCAAAGCAAACCCGGGGATGAAACTAAAAAACATAGTTGAAGAAGCGGGATTAGAAGTAAAAACTTTTGTAGATAAAGAAACTGACTATTTCAAAACAGATGTCAGAACTAACACAAAAAGACTTTTGTTGGATGAAGAAAAAATCACAATAAACTATAACTCGGAAATAAAACAACCTGTTAACATTTTATTAAGTGGTTCAGCCGGCGAAGGTGTACAATCCGCTGCAGAATTATTCGCTAAAGCTGCCGTAAGTAGCGGACTAACTGTATCGAAAAAAGGAAGTTATCCGGTTACTGTCGGAGTTGGTTTTTCTTCTGCCGACATTATAATATCCCCAAATCAAATTCTATTCACCGGCACAAAAGAACCGAATGTAATAATTATTACTTCTCAGGACGGATTAGAATTTTCTGCGTCATCAATAAAAAATTCCAATAACGCAATTATATTTTGTGATAGCAGTTTATCCTTACCTGAAACAAACGCCAAAGTAATTAAGTGTGATTTTAGAAATAAAGTGTCAAGTAAAAACGTATCATTTTATGCTCTTTTATATTACCTTAATTTCAGCAAAGTATTCCCAATGGAAGCTTTTATTGAAACAATCAAAAATGATAAACTAAGTTCCAGACTCGATTGGGATAAACTTCTCAATTTTTCATAAATAATTTACTCCATTTACCGATTGATTTCCGCTATTCACCGATTTCTTGTTCAGATCTTAAAACCATTATAATATTTTTACGTCAGATTAATCAGAAATAACAAAATTCGGAGGCAATTATGGCTTGGCATAAAGCTAAATCGAGTGTAGTAGTCGGTATAATACTTGTTTTAATTGGCGTTGTTTTCTTATTGAGAAATTACAACATCAATTTATTTCCTATCGATTTTCTGACATGGGAATATTTCTCCATACTCTTTGGAATTCTATTATTCGTTCTATCCGATAACAAAACTGCCGGTATAATTTTTCTTGCTATTGGTTTGTTCAGTCTTATTCCTGAGCTATGGCCGATAATATTCATAATAATTGGTGCTTACATTCTCCTTAAAAAAAGAGGAAGTAAGTCTTACTCACATTTCAAATATTTTCAAAAAGAAGATGCAACTTTTACGAATGAAAAATCCAACGACTTTTTGGAAGATGTAAGTATTTTTGGCGGAGGGAATAAAACAATAAACACTGACAACTTCAAAGGCGGCAGCGCAGTTTCAATTTTCGGCGGTTCAGAAATTAATTTATTTGGTTCTAAACTTGCCGATGGTGAAAACACTCTCGAAATAACCGCAATTTTCGGAGGTTCTACTTTTATAATTCCTTCAGATTGGAAAGTTGAGCTTGACGTGCTTTCAATTTTTGGCGGATTCAGTGATAAGCGCAGAAAAGATCCTAACATTGTTTATGATGATAAAAAAGTACTCATCGTGAAGGGACTATGTTTATTTGGTGGCGGTGAAATTAAAAACTAATTTTTAAGGAGAATATCATGAGAAATAATACAAAAGATTGGCTCGGAATAATTTTAATCGCAATAGGGGTTTTGTGGATTGCTGATAACTTCTTTTTCTTTGATTTCGATATAGGAGGATTAATTTTTTCTTGGCATACTCTTTTTATCATAATTGGTATTGTATTACTGAACAATTCAAGTAATAGCGTCCCCGGTGTTGTCTTTTTAGTCTTAGGGTTATTCGGAGTGTTAAATCATATTGCACCCTTTAATATTCATTTTAGATTTAGAGATTATTGGCCAATACTACTGATTATTATTGGTTTTATAATACTATCTAAAAGAAAAAGTATTCCAGTCAAAACTGAGAGTAAAGAAGAATTCAGCACAAATGAAAATAATACTTATTACGGGGATACCATAGATGAATCGACAATTTTTAACAGTACACACCGCATGATTAATTCGGATAACTTCAAGGGCGGAAGAATATCATCTGTTTTTGGTTCATCAAAAATTAATCTATACAATGCAAAATTATCACCGGGAGAAAATTACTTAGAACTGACTTGTATTTTTGGTGGATGTGAGATAGTTGTCCCAAGAAATTGGAAAGTAATTGTAAATGTTACCTCGGTCTTCGGTGGATTTGATGACAAAAGATTTTTAGCAAGTGATGCAATTTATACCGAAGGAGTCTTGATTATAAAGGGAACAGTTCTATTTGGTGGCGGAGAAATATTAACATATTAAAAAACGGACAGATATGGGAAATCCATTTATAAAGAATTTTAAAATATTTACAGTATATCTACTTATATGGGTGTTTATCAGCATTGTTCACAATTTTGTTATAATATTTTTACTCGATGTTAAGCTTGAACAAGCATTCACAGAAAGCATTGTTTACAATACTCTATATTTTTTGCTCGGTATAAGTTTGTGGTATACTGTTAGTTATAATACTTTAGAAAATTACACTCCGGTTAAAATATTTGTTAACCATCTGGCTGCGGCAATTTTAACGTCAGCCATATGGGTTTTAGCCGGTTATTATATTCTCATCAACATATTTAATGATGATGCTAATTATAAAGCTTACCTGTTTAATTCGGGTATCTGGCGATTTATGATAGGAATTTTCTTTTATGCAATTTCTGTAGCAGTTGATTATGTAATTATATATTACCACAATTTTCAGCAAAAATTATTCAAGGAATCTGAACTAAATGCGTTAGTGAAAGAAGCAGAGTTGAAATCACTAAAATATCAGATAAACCCACATTTTATTTTTAACAGTCTTAATTCAATCAGCTCGCTAACACTTAGTAATCCCGATAAAGCAAGGGAAATGACAATCAAACTTTCGTCTTTTTTGAGAAGTACTTTATCAAAAAACGAAAAACAAAAAAGTAAACTTTCTGAAGAGATTGAAAATGCCAAACTTTATCTTGATATTGAAAAAGTCCGCTTTGCAGAAAAGTTCGATTTTATTGAAGAACTTGATCCGGAATGTAAGGAATTAGAAATCCCGAGTATGATTTTACAACCTCTTTTCGAAAATGCAATTAAACATGGTGTTTACGAAAGTATTGATAAAATAAAAATAAAATTGAAATGTAAACCGGAAAATGAATATCTTAAAATTATTGTTGAGAATAATTTCGACCCGGAAGCAGTCCCAAGAAAAGGTGAAGGGATCGGAATCAAAAATATTCAGCATAGAATGAAATTGATGTACAATCAAGATAATCTGGTAACTGTGGAAAAATTAAATAATCTTTTCAGAGTTAATATTTATATCCCGAGGTAGCCATGGAGAAGAAAATAAGAACATTAATAATTGATGACGAAAAACTGGCGCGGGATATAGTTAAAAATTACTTAGGCAAATATCCATTTATAGAATTATTAGGTGAGTGTTCAAACGGTTTTGACGCTATAAAAATGATAAATGAATTATCACCGGACTTAATATTTCTTGATATCCAGATGCCAAAACTTACCGGATTTGAAATGCTTGAGATAATTGATAATCCGCCGGCAATTATTTTTACCACCGCATTCGACCAATATGCCATTAAGGCTTTTGAAGTGAATGCTATTGATTATTTACTAAAACCTTTTTCGGAAGAACGGTTTAATGAAGCGTTAAACAAAGTAATTAAGCAACTTGAAAATAAATCCGAATCAGGAAAAAATATTGAACGCCTATTAAATCATGTCGATAAAAGAACAGAATATATGGAAAGAGTTGTAGTTAAAATCGGACAGAAAATTTCAATAATACCCGTCAATGAAATCAAATACATAGAAGCACAGGATGATTATGTAATGATCTATTCCCAAAAAGGAAATTTCTTAAAGCAAAAAACGATGAAATATTTTGATGAGAACTTAGACCCGAATTTATTCTTCAGAATTCACCGCTCATTTATTGTCAACATTGAAAATATTAAGCAAATAGAATTATTAGAGAAAGAAACATACGTTGCATTATTGAACGATGGGCGGAAATTACCAATAAGCAAATCAGGTTATCAGGGATTAAAAGAACTATTAGATAAATAATAACTTTTTAATTTGTATTTCAGCTTAATTGAAGTTTTAGTCCCCTATCTTTATATTTCGTTAAGAAAAGAATGGGATACTTGATGAACTTCGATAAAGACCTTCAATCAATTCAAGAAGCACGTAATTTAGCAGCCACTGCCAAAGAAGCCCAATTAGAGTTCAAGCATTTTAATCAGGAACAAGTTGACAAAGTTGTTAAAGCAATGGCTGAAGCTGGTTTCAAGGAGGCAGAGCGACTTGCAAAAATGGCTCATGAAGAAACAGGATTTGGCAAATGGCAAGATAAAGTAATTAAAAATCAGTTTGGGACAAGGGACGTTTGGGAATCAATTAAGGATTTGAAGACTGTCGGAGTAATAGATATCCAAAATAACGGGAAAATTTTGAAAATAGCAGAACCGATGGGTGTGGTTGCAGCACTTATTCCATCAACTAATCCAACTTCTACAGCAATGTTTAAAGCTATCATTTCTTTGAAATGTAGAAATGGAATAGTTGCAAGTCCGCATCCTAAATCAATAAAGAGTACTCAAGAGGCATTAAGAGTTGTATCAGAAGCTGCTGAAAAAGCCGGGGCTCCAAAAGGTTTAATTCAATGTATGACAATTCCAACGATTGAAGGAACCGAAACCCTAATGCGAGATAAAAATATTGCAGTCATTCTTGCTACCGGTAGTACACCGATGGTAAAAGCAGCATATAGTTCCGGTAAACCGGCTTACGGGGTTGGTCCGGGTAATGTTCCCGCATTTATAGAGCGAACTGCTAATTATCAAAAAGCTGTTGCAGATATAGTTTTTGGGACTACATTTGATAATGGTGTTTTATGTTCATCTGAACAAGCTATGATTGTAGACAGACCAATCAGAGAAAAGGTAATTGAAGAAGCCAAAAGACTTGGATGTTATTTTGTAAATGAAGAGGAAAAGAAAAAATTAGAAAATACTGTTGCCAAAGGGGCAAAATTAAACGCAGATATCGTAGGAAAATCTGCTGTATGGATTGCCAATTATGCGGGTTTTTCAGTTCCACCTTCAACCACAGTCCTTGTAGCGGAATGTTCTTCGGTTGGTAAACAAGAACCGTTATCAATAGAAAAACTTTCACCAATGTTAGCTTTTTACACTGTCGATGGTTGGTTAGAAGGATGTCATAGATGCATTGAATTATTAGAATTTGGAGGTATTGGGCATACACTTGTAATCCATTCGAATGATAAAGAAGTAATAATGAAATTTGCTCTTGAAAAACCGGCATTCAGAATTGTTGTAAACACCCCTTCATCTGTTGGTGCCGTTGGTTATACAACCGCATTAACACCATCAATGACTTTGGGACCCGGAACATGGGGTGGTTCAATAGTTTCTGAAAATGTATCTGCAAAACATTTGATGAATATTAAAACACTTGCTTTTGAAACTCGCCCAGTTAATTCTGGCATTGCTGTATCTTCTTTCGATTTACCTTCGTCATTAAACCTATCCGGTGCTAAGTCGGAGGGTAATTTTACAAAACAAATTGAAGAACGATTACGTGCACGTGCTGGTAACCCTGTAACAAATCCTCTTGGTACTGTTTCTAAAAAATATGTTGGTTCTACTAAAGAACATGTATTAGGGAGTGGTATAACAGAGGAAGAAATCCAGAAAATTATCAAAGAATTTAACAGATAATTTTCCGCGAATTGAATTATTTAATACTCACAATTGTTTTGTCTATGTGACAGTTGTCATCAAAAAACAAGACAGAAAAAATTATTTTTAACCTGTAGTAAATCAAGAACCATAGAAAATATGACAAACTCAAGCTTCAACAATTGGTCAATAGAAAAAGGTGATTACAAACGGGACGAAACTTCAACCTGGACTTTTCAGAAGAAGTTAATTCGTAAACGAAGAATTAAAAAAGCATTAATAGTAGTATTATATACCCTTATCATATCAGTCGTTTCTTATTTTATTTTTTCTTAACCTTCAGAATATCTATCTAATCTGAATTTTTCACCAAGATACATTTTACGTACCTCACTATCTTGCGCAAGAAGATCGGCAGTCCCTTCTTTAAAGATTTGTCCATTTATCAGAATATAAGCCCTATCAACAATACTAAGAGTTTCATGTACATTATGGTCTGTAATTAATATACCTATGTTTTTATTTTTCAGGTTAGCAACAATATTCATAATATCTTCAACAGCAATAGGGTCAACACCTGCAAAAGGTTCGTCAAGAAGAATAAATTTTGGTTCTGTTGCTAAAGCACGTGCTATTTCGGTACGCCTTCTTTCACCGCCGCTAAGCTGATATCCCATTGTTTTTCTAACTTTAACAATGCCCAGTTCTTCTAATAATTTTTCTTGCCGTAACTTTCTTTCCTTCTCTGTTAAATCCAACATTTGGAGAATTGCCATAATATTATCTTCAACTGTAAGTCGCCTGAAGATGGATGCTTCTTGTGGAAGATAACCAATCCCCTTTTTTGCTCTTTTATACATTGGCTCGTGTGTAATTTCCAGATCATCTAAAAAAACTTTACCGGCTTGAGGTTTAATCATCCCGACAATCATATAGAAAGTAGTTGTTTTACCGGCTCCGTTTGGACCTAAAAGTCCAACCACTTCGCCCTGTTTAACTGCTACCGAAACATCATTAACAACAGTTCTCTTTTTATAAACTTTTTTTAGTCCTTCGCTACGTAACTGAGATCTATCTTCCATAGTGTTGTAATTTATTCAATTGAGAAAATATTTTGTTAATTCTTTTGCCAAGTATTAATTCTTTAGTTGGTCTATTATTAAAAATCATAAATGACGGGATTGTAAAATCTTTTTCTTTACCTTCAATTAAATTTTCCGGATGATATTCGCTTGCTGCATTACCATAGAATTTAACTTCTTCAACAGAGTTATCCTTAAATAGAATAACTGCCCTTTCAGAACTGGATTTCATTAAACCATTTGGTTCATTATCTTCAAACAAGAAATAAATACTAAGCACATTGCCGTTAACTTCTGTTTTTTCTAGACCACCACTTTCATCAAAGTACATATCTATTTTTCTCCCTGAAATCTGATCATATTTAAAACCATATTTTTCATTTGAAGAAATAATGGAAGCATTTGAATTAATAATCAGTTGCTTAAGTTTGTTATCTTTAAGGAAAGCACTTATTGTATCCCCCACAAGCTGCGCGTTTTCATTCCACATAACCGGTGAAGAACTTGATATTTCCGTTTTGTAAGTGAACAAAAATTCTGAATTTCTATAGAAAATTGTAATATCATTTATAGAAGAAAAATCTCTTCTTGCTATACGAACCGAATCGGTAGCGACAACTCGTTTAGTTGAATCATCATACGATTCCATCAATCGGGCAGAAATTACGAGTGTATCCAACTGTCCGTTATCTGTTGTATCTATTTTAACAAGAACCGGATCATCATAAATTTTTGAATAATCTTTTTGTTTATAGCTTTCCAAACGATTTGAAAAAATAGCGAGACGACTTTGGGGATCATAAATGACAACATTATTATAAGCAAACGAAGTCTTATTGTCACGATAGTGAATAAGACTATCGGCATACATTACAGAAGATGTATCCTTTACTTCAACATTACCAGCCGCAACAGCTTTATTTTCATCATTGTAATAAGTCAGTCTTTCCGCTAACATAGTAGTAATTTCATCAAATAATTTTACTTTATCATAAAAGAAAGCTTTTTTCTCATCAAAATAATAATACCCGTTTTTCGAACTAAGGTTAACGTGACCATCATAAAGACTGATCCCGGACTTTGAAAAAGCAACTTTAGTATTACCATAGTAATAACCAATATCCGTATTAATAATTACGCTATCTTGCTTTACAACTACTTTGCCTATTAACTCTGCTTCGTTTCTTGCAATGTATTGAATTGCTTTAGAACATGTTATTCGGACATTCCCTTGTGTTAAAACTACATTCCCATGAACTTCGCGTATGCTTTCTCCATTTATTGTTTTGCCGACAAGACTATCGCCATTAACAATAATCATATCTCTTGCTTGTTGTGCGAAAAGCAAAGATGAGAATAGAATTGATGATATAAGAAATAAAGTCCGCACTATTTTTTCTTTTCGTTAAGAGCAGAATATGTTACATTGAAAATTACATAATTATGAAGATGTTGGTCAGATTCTAATCCATATCCTTCAATAATTTCTTTTGATGACTTAATAGAAACAAATTTATCGGTTGTTATTTTTTCTGTGGAGTTATTCCACTTAAGTTCCTGAGTAGTCAAAACCGTTCCGCTATCGTTCACAGCAACAACACTGTCTATTGCAAACATATCCATTGTCATATCATCAACTTTACCTCGTCTTGAAGTCAATGTTGTAGATATTTTTTGTTCTGAATTATAAAAGTGAATTTTCACACCTTCCAGAAGAGTTACTTTTTGCAATTCATATTTTTTTAGATGATCAGAAAACAAAACGGCTCTTATTTTACCTTCATTAGTAAAAGTGATTTTAGAGTTCCAGCTTTCGTGAGCAGGAATCTCTGTTTGTGCGTTATCGTTTTCTAATATCGGTTTAATTTTTTCTTCGGAACAGGATATAAGCAATATTAGAATTGCTGTAACTAAATACTTCATCTCGATTGTAATCCTAATTTTACTAGATCGTGTAAATGAACAACGCCTTCAGGTTTATCATTTTCGTCGACGACAATTAATGAAGTAATATTAAAATTCTCCATCTGTTGTAATGCAAATGAAGCCAGTAAATCTTTTTTCATTGTTTTAGGTTTTCTGGTCATAACATCAGATGCTGCAAGATTTTTTATATCTAAAGTCCTTTCGAGTAATCTACGTAAGTCGCCATCGGTTATTATTCCGCTCAATTTTCCGTTATCATCAACTACACACGTCATACCTAAACGCTTAGAAGTGATAACGAAAATAGTATCTTTAATGGAGGTATTTTCTTTAACAACTGGAACATCATTACCGGTTATCATTATTTCAGAAATCTTTAGCGATAATCTTTTACCTAAACTTCCGCCCGGATGGAGCATCCCAAAATCTTCTTTAGAGAATCCTTTCAACTCCAGAAGAGTAATAGCAAGTGCATCGCCCATAACTAATGCTGCAGTAGTTGATGCAGTGGGCGCTAGATCATAAGGACAAGCTTCTTCTTTTACACCAACGTTTAATACAATATCACATTCTTTAGCTAAACGTGAATTTATTTCACCAAGCATTCCAATCATAGTTACATTTATTCTTTTAAGCATTGGTACAAGCTGAATCAATTCTTCTGTATGACCACTCTTGGAAATCAGAATTACAATATCATCTTTACGAACCATACCGAGATCGCCATGGAGTGCATCAGTAGGATGCAAAAATATTGAAGCGGTTCCTGTAGAATTCATTGTGGCTACAATTTTTCTGGCAATAATTCCTGATTTACCAACTCCGGTAAATACAACCCGCCCTTTTGAGTTATAAATTACATTTACAGCTTTAACAAATTCACTATCAATGCTATTAACAAGATTAAGTACAGCATTCCCCTCTATGCTAATTACTTCTTTCCCTTTTGAAATTATTTTTTCTTCAGACACATTTCCTCTGGTTTAGTTTCTGATATTTTTTAATGCATCCAATAATTCTGATAGAATAGATTTTATATTATTACCCTTAAAAATGTATTTGACCGATCTTTTGACATCTCGCTTTGCCCAAGAGGGAGAAGCTGAAAAACCAACTTTACTTAGTAGTGGTAAATCCAGTACTTCATCTCCCGCATAGAATACGTTGCTAAAATTTAACTTTAACCGATCAAGTAATTCCGTAACAGCATTAACCTTTTCTAAAGTTGAATGTATTAGAATTATATTTCCGGATTTCTCCAACTCTGTTATTAATTCATCTTTATTTCTTGCAGTAACAATTCCAAATTTTAATCCCAATACTGATAATTCATTACTAAAATTTTTTATTTCTTCAATAACCAATTTTGTTTGGGAATCTGTTAAATCTTCATTATGAATAAGAACTCCGTCGAGATCAAAAAGAAATAACTTTACATCAGAAAGAATTTTGAGAAGTTCATTTTTCATTTTTTAACAATCTTATCAATTTCTTTTATAGTAACCAAAAGATCTTTTAGCTTAGAAAGTGGTAATTGACTTGCCGAATCGCTTAATGCTTTATCTGGATCGGGATGAACTTCTAAAAACAAACCAGCGATACCAACAGCCGCAGCAGCTTTAGCAAGAGTTGGGACAAATTTTCTTTCTCCTCCACTTACTCCACCTTGACTTGGAATCTGAACAGCATGAGTTGCATCCATAATAACCGGATAACCGATTCCTTTCATTATTTCCAAACCACGCATATCAACAACAAGGTTATGATAGCCAAAAGTTGTTCCCCGTTCTGTCAATAAAATTTTATTATTCCCGGTCGATTCAATTTTTTCAGCAGCGTGTTTCATATCCTCCGGAGCTAAAAACTGACCTTTTTTAATATTAACAACTTTTCCAGAATTTCCGGCGGCAATTAAAAGTTCTGTTTGCCTCGATAGAAAAGCCGGTATTTGTAAGACATCAGCTACCTCGGATGCAAAAGAAATCTCCTGTTCTGTATGTACATCAGTTAGTATTTGGAGTTCGAACTGCTCTTTAACTTTGTTAAGTATATTTAATGCATCTTTTACTTCTAAACCGATAAAGGATTTAATACTTGTTCTGTTTGCTTTTTTATAACTCGACTTAAAAATAAATGGAATCTTTAACTCGTCTGTTATCTTTTTTATTTGTTCAGCTGTTGATAATGTAATTGCTTCGTTCTCCACGACACAAGGACCAGCTATGAGAACAAATTGATTAGCATTATCAATTTTTATTTTTCCTACTTCTACCATTATTTATTCCAAATTAAATAAACTTTCTTGGTCTTTAATTTTACCTCTTTTTTTATTGAATCTGATATACGCCAGTTCCGTGGCTTCCCTTCCGCGAGGTGTTCTCTGTATAAATCCCTGTTGAATTAAGAAGGGTTCATATACTTCTTCAATAGTACCGGCATCTTCATTAACTGCAACAGATAATGTGTTAAGTCCAACCGGACCACCATTAAATTTTTCTATTATGGTAAGAATTATTTCCTTATCCATTTCATCAAGACCATACTCATCAACTTCTAATGCTGTAAGAGCTTTTTTGGCAATAGCCGAATCAATTACTGATTTATTTTCGTAATCGGCAAAATCCCGTGTTCTTCTTAACAATCTGTTTGCAATTCTTGGAGTTCCTCTTGAACGTTTGGCAAGTTCAGTTGCAGCATCTTCATCAATTTTAATATTTAGTAATCGAGAAGATCTTTCAATAATTTTTTTTATTAGATCGGCTTCATAATAATCCAGGCGAGATTTAATTCCAAAACGATCTCTTAAAGGAGCAGTAAGTAATCCGGCACGTGTTGTTGCACCAATTAATGTGTACTTTGGCAATTTTATTTGAACCGTTCGCGCATTAGGTCCACTATCGATCATAATGTCTAACTTATAATCTTCCATTGCTGAGTAGAGGTATTCTTCAACAACTGGACTTAATCTATGTATCTCGTCAATAAATAAAACCGATTTTTCCTCAAGATTTGTTAAAATTCCGGCTAAATCTCCGGGTTTTTCAAGAACAGGTCCAGAAGAAACTTTTATTTTGACACCAAGTTCATTTGCAATTATATGGGCAAGAGTTGTTTTACCTAATCCCGGAGGACCGGTCAGAAGAACGTGATCAAGACTATCATTTCTTTTTTTAGCAGCACCAATAAATACTTTCAGGTTATCAGTAATTTTAGATTGACCTGTAAATTCCGCAAAAGTTTTCGGTCTTATTGATTGTTCAATCTTTTTATCTTCTTCTGCTGCAAAGGGGTCTAAATTATCAGTTCTCTTTTTCAATTTTTACTCTACTAAATTTCTGATGTGGCAAATTTATTCTTTTTCAGCAATTTATATCTTTCTAAACCAATTACCATTAAAAACATTAGTAGAATCATTACAACTGCAGATATAATAGAGCTGTAAAGATCCATTCTTCTTGAAAATATATAACTTAATCCCGGTATCCAAGCACTTCCATATAAAATAATAACATGAACTGCGTAAACGAGAAGTGTATGCCTTCCAACTTGTTTAACAAAATCAGGAATCGATTTTATTTTTAATGCAAGAAAAGACATAATACTATTTAGAACAAATACCCACCCTAACCGCATAGTAATTACGTATATGTTATCTGTCCAAAATTCTTCTCGATTATATAACTTGTACTCAAGAAATTCAACTAAACGTGAAGCAATTAAAAATGAAATACCTAAGAGAAGTAATCTCTTTGAAAATTTAATTGTAGTAAAAGCAACAGGATTTTTTGCAAGGTAATTTCCAAGTAGTGCCCCTGAAAGTACGTAACCAGCCCAGGGAAATAGTGGAAAGAAAGAACCGGTTTTATGATATAAATATGCTGCAAATGGAATCGGTAAATAATTAGCCCAATTTATATTTTCTGTTATATTATAAAGTAGGAAGAAGAATAATGCACCAGCAAGATAAATAACATAATCATTTACTTTCAGTTTTTCTGCAATTAGAGTAAGAATTAAGATAAACAAAATCCCAAATCCAATCAGGTGAAGAGCATCTACAGTAAAGAATCCTAACCATTGTTCTACTCTGACAACGCTAAAATCAAAAACAGTATACGTTGGATACCGTAATAAATAACCGATCAACAGTAGAATTACAAAGCGTTTAATACCTTTGCTTACTCTTGGGTTTTGGAAAAAAGGTTCTTTATGCGAGCGCAAAAGAAATGTAAATACAACTCCGGAAGTAAACATAAAAATTGGTGCGGTAAAACCTCTTATTGTAAACCAAATACTAAACAAAACCGAATCGAATGTTCTATATTGATCAGCAAGAAAAGTATCTATTGTATGACCCTGAACCATCATCAAAACTGCAAGGGCACGCATCATATCCAGAAAAATAATTCTGATACGCTTATTATATGACATCTAAAATCCATTTAATATTATTCAAAAATAAAGAAAGAATCGGTTTATTGAAACAAATATGAGTATAATAGAAACCCCCTTAAAAGGGGGCTTAACGGAAAGATTATTTTATTTTTTAGGATGTTTCTCGACCCAATCTTTTAGGAATTTGATGATCTCTGTGGTTGGAGTCCCCGGTGTAAAAAGTTCTCCTACTCCCATCTCTTTAAGTTTTTTAAGATCATCTTCAGGAATGATTCCGCCGCCAAACAGCAAAATATCGTCAACATTTTTTTCTTTCATCAAGTTTAGGATTCGGGGGAAAATTGTCATGTGAGCACCGGATAAGATGCTGATTCCGATTGCATCAACATCTTCCTGAATGGCAGCTTCTACAATCATTTCCGGAGTTTGACGTAAACCTGTATAGATAACTTCCATTCCCGCATCACGTAAAGCAGCAGCAACAACTTTTGCTCCCCTATCATGTCCATCTAATCCGGCTTTTGCTACTAAAACTCTTATTTTCTTTTCCATATTAATCTCGTTTATTCAAAAATGTTCTGTTTTACATTTCAAAAATAATATCAGTTTAGTCGAAATACAATTCGGACTTGATGCTTAATACTGGATACTTGATGCTGGATGCTAGATGCTGGATGCTGGATTATAGAACGAATTTATAGCAATCAACGGCGGGATTTTTCTGATGATTTCATTACTTTTTCGTAATATTTTCTCGCTAACTCGAGGTCTGCTGGGGTATCGACCGATAAGCTATCATAATCCGTAACAACAATTTTCATTTTATAACCGTACTCGAGAAACCTTAGTTGTTCTAATTTTTCTGTTTGTTCGAGGTCGGTTGGCTTTGAAGCGGTAAATTTTAATAGGGCTTCTTTTCTATAAACATAAAGACCGATATGTTTATACATTTCGGCATTCTCAATCCTCTGTAAATTTGTTCTTGCATCACGTGCAAATGGTATTGGCGAGCGTGAAAAGTACATTGCAAAGTTATTATAATCGAAAACAACCTTTACAACTGAAGGTGATTTCATCTCTTCAACACTTGTAATTCTTTTAGCAAGTGTAGAGACACTAACCTTTTTATCAAAAAGAAGAGGTTCAATTGCTTCGTCAATCATTTTACCCTTAATAAAAGGTTCATCACCTTGGATATTCACAATTATTGTTGCTTCGGGTATTTTTTCAGCAACAATTGCAATTCTGTCTGAACCGGTTGCAACATTTTGAGGAGTCATATATACTTCAGCACCAAAACTCTTTGCAACTTTATAAAGCCGGTCATCATCCACAGCAATAACAACTTTATCAATTAATTTAGATTTTTTTGCACTTTGATAAGTATGTTGAATCATTGGTTTACCGCCAATATCAGCAAGCGGTTTACCCATAAGACGTGTTGATGCGAATCGTGCAGGTATTATTCCAATAATCATTCTTAAACAGAATTTTTAACTAATTACTTTAGGAACTTTGAAAAATTCTTCATCGGCATCCGGGGCATTTTTTAGTGCTTGTTCCCGTTCAAGCGAATTAACAACTTTATCTTCCCTAAAAACATTTTCATTCGGAATGGGATGAGATAAAGGTTCTACATTTTCAGTATCTAATTCATTTAGTTTTTCAAAGAAAGATAATATTTCATTGAATTGAGTGGTGAAATTCACCAATTCGTTTTCATCGAAACTAAGTTTAGCAAGGTTAGCAATATATTTTACATCATCTATTGTAACAGACATTAGAAAACCTTTTTAATTAAATCCAGCACTGTTGAATTTTGTTGATATGAATGACTCGTCCCCCTGATAGGGATTATTTTTTATTCTTATTTTTAATGAATGATCCTTATTACCTCTTTTCGGACTACTATACTTTAATAAATAAAAACTATTCGCAATTTTATTCATAGAATTTTCTAACTCAATAAATCGTTTTATGATCTCTATTTCCTGACCTGGTTTAAAACTTCCTCCGGTACTAAAAGCATTTATAATCTCTGGTTGTAAAGCGGGACCAAGTGCAATTGAATAAACAAGTTTATTATGAACTGCATTTAGTCCATCTGCTAAAGATGTAGAGCCCTGAGTATCTTCCCCATCTGAAATAACTACCAAACAACCTTGAACTACACTATCCATATTAGCAACATCTTCCCATCTTTTCGCACCAAATTTCATCGCTCCGTAAAAATCCGTGCTTCTTACTCCAAGAGCGTAATTATTGTCAATAATATTCTTCAGTAAGTTAATATCACCGGTAAAATCCTTCAGTAAGATTGGTTTATCAGAGAACTGATATAATGCAACCAATTGATTTGGTCTGATTCCATCAACTATTTGTTTTGCAGAATTTCTGATAGTATTAATATCATTTTCAAGACTTGTACTGTTATCGAGCATTAGCACAGTTTTGAATTTATTAATATCAACGGGACGTTTTTCAACTGTTAAACCAGATTCGGAAATTGATAAAGGCAGCTCATCTTCAAAAACTTCGAAATCGGAGAGTTGTAAATTTGTTATACCGCTTCCATTTAAATCCACTACCTGAAAAATGACTTCCACAGTATTTGGTAATTTTGTTTCTGTTTTATAAAGCTTTAATGCATATCCATTTACCGTTGAAAGTGTTGAAGGAATTGTAGTAAAACTCCATACCGGACCTGTTCTTGTTATTCCGTCATTACCTTTGACAACAACACGCCAATAATATCTGATGCCATATTTTAATGGAGGAGTTGTATAAGACCTAGTTGTTGTAGTTGTATATTTAATTAGAGGAGGATTTGTCTCGCCTAAATAGACATCATACTCGGATGCATTATTACATTCCCATCTTAATGTAACAAAGAGAAGTTGATTAATAGCGCCATCAGTCGGAGTGGGTGTATTAGGGAAATTTGCATCTATATTCTGTGAAGCACCGGTAGAACCAGAGGTTTCTGTAGGAGACTGAGAATCGAATGAACATCCTGAAATAGCAATCAAGAAAACTATTGTTAATATAATATTTAACCTGTTACGGATTAGCAATTCGATTTCCTTCTTTCTACTATCGAAATATAATGATAAAAATAATTAATGTAACTCTGTTAAATATTACTTAATGCTCTAATACGTTTTTTAATTGAGGGGTGGCTATAAAAAAACCATTCTACAACCGGATGTGGTTCTCTATCGGCTAAATTTTGATCTGTTAATTTTTCTAATGTACTAATGAACGCTTCTTTTTTATTAGTTACTTCTACCGAATACTGATCTGCCTCATATTCAAATTTACGTGAAATAGAATTTGAAATAGGAGTTATGATAAGACTAACCAAAGTAGCCCACAAACCAAGCAATGGCAATGCTGATATTGTTGTGATTGAATCAAACCCGAAATAAGGTAATGTAATCAGATAAAATTTAGAAATTAGATAGAATGTTGCAAAACTTGTGATTGTTCCTATAAGAATATTTTTAATAATATGTTTCTTTTTATAGTGACCGAGTTCATGTGCAATTACAGTTTCTATCTCATCAGTTGAATAATTCTCTAAAATTGTATCGCCTAATAAAATCCTTTTCGATTTTCCCAATCCGGTAAAAGAGGCATTTGCTTTTTTTGTATTCTTGCTCATATTGAATTTGTAAATATTTTCTACACTAAGACCAGCGTTTTTACTTAGCTCTATAATTTTACTTTTTAATTCTTCATTTTCGAGCGGAGTAATTTTATAAAAAATTGGTAGAATAATTACGGGGAGAATTTTTGCAAGAAAGACCGAGATAATAAACAGGATAATTGCAAATGGCAGCCACCAGCTTTCACCAAATAGGTTGAGGAAATAATAAAATATAAAAAGAAGCGGTAAACCAATAACTAAACCAACAAATGTTTCTTTAGTTTCTTCCCAAATCCATTTCCAAAACGTCTGATTTGATAAATTATATTTATGCTCTAAGTAGAACTCTACAAAATATTTAACAGGGAAAAACAAAACTGAAGAAGCAAAACCAATGGAGAGAGCAAAAATCAATAGAACTAAATAATCATTTGAAGCGAAAGTGCGAATATATTTTTCTAATAACGAACTATACCCTAACAAGACAAATAATAACAAGATTATAAAAGCAATTATACTCTTAGTAATACTAACAGCAAGTTTTATGTTATTATATTTTTTTGCCGTAGAATTATCTTTCATTTTATCTCAGTCTTTCGCAAGAACAAATTATTAAATAAATCCAAAGACATTTTTTTGTATCCAACCGACTTTCCCATCAACAAGACGGATTTTATACCATTCATTCACCTGATCTTCGACTGTAAATTTAATCCCTTCGTGAATTACAAAAATGTCATTGCTTCTTGAATCCGGTGCGCCTTTAACAGAATAAATTTGTTCTGTCAGAATACCATAATTCGTTACAGCTTCATGATTATATCTTGAAATAAGAATTACTATCGAAACAATTAATATTGCTAATGCAAACGAAGATACCATCAAAGATGCTTTCTGAACTCTAATCTTTTTAGCGAAAATGAATAGACCAATAGACCCAAGGAAAATCCAGAAAATGACAACAGTAATAAATGCCCATTCCGAGGTTGAAAAAGCAGTAATTAACCTTTCCCACCATTCAACAATAAATAATTTGGGTAATTCTGTTATTTTATCAACAGTCCTTGAATTAGCAATCCTAAGGTTAAAAATAATATCATCATCCCCGGGTGAAAGTTTTAGTCCCTTTTCATAATACAAAATGGCTTTCCCCAAACTACCGGCTTTGAAATATGCATTCCCGAGATTGTAAAACAATGCAGAACTTTCATATCCCTGAGCAATAATCTTTTTATATAATTCTATAGCTTCATTATACTGTTGTTCCTGATAATATTTATTTGCTTCCTTCATTAAATCTTCAGCAGATTGCGCAAAAAGATTTGATGATTGTAAGAATATTATATTTACGATTATGACAGTAATAAATTTTGATATCTTATTTCTCATCGCTTCTTCTCCAATTCAGAATCAACTTCTATAATCAGTTTAACAGCTTCGTTATAAATTTCAGTTGCAGATGCCGAAGTTTCTCCCTGAGGAGCAAATCGAACAAATTCACATTTCTCAGCAATTGATCTTACTCTATTAACTAAACTCTCGCTAATATGTTTGTTGAATAATTTTTCTATAGCCCTATCCAATGTAAACTCGGATTTCTGAATACCAAGTTTATCTTCCAAGTATCCGTAAAGAGCTTGAGATAATTCTGCATAAAATTCGGATATCTTGCTTTCATCCAATGCTTTCTTTGCTAATTTCAATCTTTGTCGTGCAGCTTTTTCTGCTTTCTGATATTTAAGTAACTGAATATTCCCATAAAGTTTATCCTGACGTTTTTTATATCCAACTGCTAATAATAATCCAATCAGTGGCAAAAGAAGAGATATCCAGAACCATGGTCTTATGAGTGAATTCTCTTGCCTTGGTCTTAGATTGAAGTCAGATGTTTTTATAAATCTTATGTCCTCACTTAACAGTTTAACATCTTCTTTAGAAAAATTACCCGCAACAGGTTCATACTGACCTTCTCCTTTAGTAACATTTATTTTAAAGGAAGGTGAATTTAATGTAACATATCTATTTGATTCCGGGTTGAAGTAAGAAAACTCCATAGATGGAATTTCTTTTTCGCCCGGAGTTCTTGGTACTATAAGATATTCAACAATTTTTTGTCCTGATATAACTGAACCTTTATTAACATTATCATACACTTTAGGATCATATTTATCCATTCCACCCGGTAATTGTGGTTCCGGAGCTTTTAATAATTGTATGTTACCATTACCAGAAAGTGTTAACCTTAGCATAATACTCTCATTAGTAACAACTTTATTCTTATCAATTTCTGCTTTGAAATTAAAATTGCCGACTGCCCCATTAAACGAAGGCGGGACATTATTGGATGGTAATGGTTCAACATTAATTTTAAGCGTGTTCGATTTTGCTAAGTAATCAATGGTCTCTGTTCTGCCGAAAAATGAATCATTAAAAAATTCATCGAATATATCGTTGCCAGTTCGTTTTTTCTTTACAATCACAGGAATATTTAACTCAAATGGAGTAACATTTAGTTGACCGGTTTTAGTAGGAAACAAAGCAACTTTTTTAATTGTTGCAACACGATATCGCTCACCTTTATACATTCCGATATCGAATGTTATTGTCTGAGCCGGATCAATTTCCACTGCCCAAAATCCCTGATACTGAGGTAGCTTTGTAATTTGAGGAGATGAAATGTTTAGTTTAGTGTATAACTTATAAGTAACAGTTAACTGTTCACCTAAAAAGACACGACTTTTGTTTGACTCAGCCACAATAAAAACATTTTTAGAGAGCTCTTCTTCAGTATAGCCACCATTACTTTGTTGCTGTTGCTGAGGTGTGCCTTTTTCAACTTTTATATTAATTGGATTTGTTTTATAGGTTTTACCGGAATATTCAACAGAAGCAGAACCAATTGTAAAATCACCAATACTTGTCGGTTGAAGAATATAAACGAACGATAAGGAAGCTGAAACCTTACCATTAATTATTTGCATACTTGTCGATTGATTTGGACCGGATAAAACTTTGAATCCAGAAAAATTTGGTGGTCGGAAATCCCGCACAGAATTTATATCGCTACTGTTGAACGTAAAATAAACCTGAAATCGATCATATTGTCCGACGGTTGTTCTATCAACACTTGCAACAAATTCCTGAGCAAAAGATTTTCCAACAATTCCAAATAAAATTAAAAAAATGATTGCCAGAAGTTTTGTTTTGTTTCTATTGTTCATATATCTTAAAAAAATTATTTGCTCTTTTATTCATTTTTACATGCAGAATATTTAGTGTCATTTCTAATTACTAACACAATCTAAAATGTTTTTCTGATACTTTGCATTCTTAGCTCTACTCTCTGCATTCTGCATTCATAATTCTTCATTCTTTTTACCAGTCTTTTTCTCTAACAACAGGTTGACCTTTAATTTGTCTTAGTTTTTTTTGTAAATCCTGTTCGTTGTTTTTCAAAGCTTCCAAAATTCTTTCAGCATCATTTTTAGAGATTTCGTTCTTAGGTTGCTGTTGTTGTTGCTGGTTCTGATTTTGCTTATCCTCGTTTTTATTCTGATCATTTTGATTCTGATTTTGTTGCTGTTGTTGCTGATCTTTGTTCTGATCTTTATTATCCTTGTTTTGCTGCTGTTGTTTATTCTGATCCTGTTTAAGCATATTCAGAGCGTAAGACAAATTGTACTTAGTTTCTAAATCATTAGGATTAAGTTTCAGTGCATTCTTATATGCTTCAATGCTTTCAGGATATTTTTGAGATTTGAGCAGAGAGTTACCAATGTTATGATAAACTTTAGCTTTGTTGACATTGTCTTCTGTGAAAGCTAAAGAATTTTTAAAGGACTGAATTGCTTCATCATATCTGCCTTGTTTATAATAAGCATCACCTAAATTAAAATGTCCCTGAAAAATATTATTATCCTTTTCAAGACCTTTTTTGAAGTTTATTTCAGCAGCGGCAAATTTATTGTTTTTATAAAGTTCAACACCTTCGTTGATTAAACTACGTTTACTTTGCGCCGATGTAACTGACCAGGTAGAAATAATCACAAATAAAATCAGAGATTTATATTTCATAATTATTCTGCCTCTCTTAACTTTTCGAATCTCATAAACAACTTAGATTTATTTGATGAAACAAAAAAGTCAATTAACAGAAACAAGATTGCCGGAAAAAGGAAATAGTAGAAACGATCTTCATATTCTGTAATTTTTTTAGAACCGTATTCTGACTGCTCAATTTTTGATAGATCATTATAAATTGCTTCCAATTCGTCTTCTGTGTTAGTACCACGATAATATTTTCCATTCCCTTTTTCAGTAATAGACTTAAGAGTTTCTTCGTCAAGTTTTGTTAAAACTATATTCCCCTGATTATCTTTCTTATATCCAACTTGCACACCGGCTTGATTATAAATTGGTATCGGAACCCCGGTTGGTGAACCAAGACCAATAGCATAAATTGCGACATCTTTGGAATTTGCGTCAGAAATTGCCGCATCAATTTCACCTTCATGATCCTCACCATCTGTAATCAATACAATAGCTTTTTTAGTCCCGTCATCATATCTGAATGATTTTAATGCTAATTCAAGAGCCGGACCGATTGCAGTTCCTGGCTGAGGCACAGAATTAACATCAACAGCAGATAAAAATAGATTAGCCGCCGAATAGTCGGATGTTAATGGTATCTGAACATAAGCCTGACCAGCGAAAACAATCAAACCAATTCGATCCCCTTTTAGTCTTTGAATCAATTTAGAGATTTGGAACTTAGCTTTTTCTAATCTGCTTGGTTTAATATCTTCCGCAAGCATGCTTTTAGAAACATCCAGCAAGATATATACATCAATCCCGATTTGTTTTACTTCTTCAATTTTAGAACCTACTTGCGGATTAGCTAAAGCAATTAAAAGCAGAGTTAAACTTAACGTGTAAAGTGCAAATTTATAATTTGATTTGAACTTACTTCTTAAAGGGAAAAGAACTGCGTGTAATTTTGTGCTGGCAAATTTTTCTAACATCTTATTATGCTTACGGGATGTAAACCAATAAAAAGCAATAATTACCGGAATCAGAATCAATACATATATAAACTCAATATTTGCAAAGCGAATCATTTTATTAAAACTTCTCCATTAACTTATAAGTGAATAAATCTATGGTAATCGTCTTAAATAAGTTCTCGATAAACCGAACTCGAGCAGTAAAAGTAAAAATCCAGCAAATGCCCAGTTAAAGTACAATTCTTTAGCATGACGATATGATGTTACTTCCACTCTCGTCTTCTCAAGTCTGTCAATCTCTTCATAAATTTCAACGAGCTTTCTGTTATTTGTCGCTCTAAAATATTTTCCACCGGTAATGTTAGATATTTGTTTAAGCAAAGATTCATCTATTTCTACAGGAACCATTTGATATCTTTTTCCAAATGGAGTTTGAAAAGGATATGGCGCTTCTCCGATTGTTCCGACACCAACGGTATAAATTCTTATACCAAACTTTTGCGCAATTTGAGCCGCAGTAATAGGATCAATCTCGCCGGCATTATTTACACCATCAGTAAGTAGAATCATAACTTTGCTTTTTGCTTTACTATCCTTTAATCGGTTTACACCATTTGCAATCGCATTACCAATAGCCGTTCCATCCTGAATCATTCCGCTATAAATATCTTTAAGTAGATTTCTTAGAACAGAATAATCTATGGTTAAGGGACATTGAGTAAAACTTTCACCGGAAAAAACAACAAGACCTATTTTATCAGAAGTTCTCCCTTTGATAAAATCATCAATCACTTTTTTTGCGGCTTCAAGTCTGTTAGGTTTAAAATCCTCTGCGAGCATACTACCGGAAATATCCAGCACCATTGCAATATCAATTCCCTCAGTAAAAATATTTTCTCCACTCGAAAATGTTTGAGGTCTTGCAAGAGCAATAATTAAAAGAGCAAGGGCTATAATTCTCAAAAAAACCGGAAGGTGAATAAGTTTTTCTCTTAAACTTTTAGGCACATCACCAAACATTTGTAAAGTTGAAAAAGTAATGTTAGGTGTTAATTGTTCTTTCTTTTTCCACCAATAGTAAAAAACTGCCGGTAGTAGAATTAAAAAATATAAAACCCAAGGATATGCGAAAGAAACATCTTTAAACATTTTGAGTTACCTCGACTTCCACATTCTTAGGTATTGTATTATTTACTATTTGAAAAGCTTGCGCCATCATTTCTTCATTCACCTGAGGCATGGGTTGAAATTTGGCAAACTTAACAAGGTCCGCATTGCTAAAGAAGCGATTAGCAATATCAACAATCGGCTTGCTTTCTTCCATATAACTTAGAACGGCTAAAATTTCTGCCGAGGTCATTTCTAATGCCCTAAAGTTAAAACGATCCTCAAAGTATCTTCGAATTATTTCGGTTATTTCCGAATGATATTGTTTTATAAATCCCTGTTGCCATAATTTCTTTTCTTCAAGCTGATGTAATTGATTTAATGCTATCTCATGTGGAGGAATTTTTATCTCGTTTACAACTTCTAAAGTTCCTTCTTTTTTATTCTTAAACCTTTTATAGAGATAATAACCACCTATGATTAATCCAATTGATAGTAAAATAATTATCGCAATTAATAACCAGTTAGGAGGAAGTTTTAATGGTTCTTTAACATCTTTAATGTCTTCCTGTGTATTAACGGGTAATGTATGAACAACTATTGAAACTGGATTTGTAGAAATAAATAATTTGTTGCTGCTTTTGTACTTTGTATAAGCGATTTGCACTGAAGGAATTGTAACCTTACCCGAATCATATTTCGAAAAGATAAATCTATGATATTCAACAACATTTTCCCCAACGCTTTTCTTTTCAACCGGTAATGCCCTGATAAAATCGAGTACCTTTATGCTATCTTTTACGGAAGGAATATATACAGCAAAATTTTTATCGTGACGTATTTCAATTGAATATGTGATGTAATCACCCACCGTATAACTGCTGGTATCAGTAGAAGCAATAACAGTCATTTCCTGAGCAATTATTATAACTGAGTTAAATAATAAACAAAACAATATAACCCGTAGGAATTTTACCATCTTTTCTCTCTCATTCTGAAAAAGTCCACAAGCGGTTTAATGTAAGTTCCTCCAGCTTGAATATTGATTGAATCTAAACGGCTGGAGATAAAAAGCTGTTTTCTATAGTTCTCAAATCTTTTTTGAGTTTCTTTGAAATGTAACTTAAAATCTTTGTTGTCTGTATCTATATATCTAATCTCACCTGTTTCAGCATCCCGGAATTTTATAATTCCATTACCACTAATTTCTTTTTCACGGGGATCGCTCAAAACAATTCCAATTAAATCGTGCTTTTTACCTACAATGCGTAAAATCTTTTCATAACCAAGATCAAAGAAGTCAGAAATAAGAAAAACAATAGCTTTCTTTTTTATTGTATGGTTGAAATATTCAAGAGCGGTGCGAATATTAGTTTTATTACCTTGCGGTTCAAACGAAAGTAATTCTCTAACAATTCTTAAAGCATGACTTTTCCCTTTCTTGGGAGGAATAAATTTCTCGATTTGATTGGTAAATAAAATTAATCCTACTTTATCATTATTCTTAAGAGCGGAGAAAGCAAGTATTGCGCTTAATTCAGCGGCAATCTGTTGTTTTGTTTTGTCAACAGACCCAAAGCTCAATGAACCACTTAGATCAACCAATAGCATTACAGTAAGTTCACGTTCTTCTTCAAATATTTTAACAAACGGATGTCCAAACCGTGCGCTTACATTCCAATCAATACTTCTAACATCATCACCAATTTGATATTCTCTAACTTCAGAAAATTCCATTCCTCTTCCTTTAAAGACGGAATGGTATTCGCCTGAGAAAACATCGTTTACTATTCCTCGTGTTCGAATTTCAATCTGCTTAACTTGTTTAAGAAGTTCTTTTGTTAACATTATTTAGTATTCGGTTTACAGTTTACAGTTTACAGTTTTCAGTTTACAGTTTTCAGTTTACAGTTTTCAGTATTTACTATAAAAATTCTATATCCTTAATCACGGTACTTCAATCTTATTTAGTATTTTGGAAATAATTGTTTCGGAAGTAATATCTTCTGCTTCTGCCTCGTAAGTAACAGCTATTCTGTGTCTTAATACATCCATACATATTGAACGAACATCTTCAGGAATTACATACCCTCTTCTTCTGATAAATGCCATTGCACGCGCACCTAATGCTAAATTAATTGACGCACGAGGAGAAGCACCGTAGCTTATCAGTTCAGTTAATTCGTCCAAACCATACTCTTTTGGATTTCTTGTTGCAAAAACAATATCAAGAATATATTTCTCAATTTTTTCATCGACATAAATTTCACTAACTAATTTGCGTGCCTTAATTATATCTTCGGGATTAATTACTTGTTTGGGAGCAGGTAATTCACCTGTGGAGTTCATCCGCATAATTTTTTGCTCTTCTTCTCTGTTTGGATAAGTAATCTTAACCTTGAGCATAAAACGATCGACCTGTGCTTCCGGCAACGGATATGTTCCTTCTTGTTCAATTGGATTTTGTGTTGCTAAAACTAAAAATGGGTCATCAAGTTTAAATGTACTTTCACCGATAGTGACCTGTCGTTCTTGCATTGCCTCTAACAAAGCACTTTGAACTTTAGCAGGAGCGCGGTTTATTTCATCTGCCAAAATAAAATTTGCAAAGATTGGTCCTTTCTTAATTGAAAAGTTACCGTCCTTCTGATTATAAATAAGTGTTCCTATTAAATCAGCCGGTAACAAATCCGGAGTGAATTGAATTCTCTGGAATTTAGCTTTCATAGATGAAGCTAAAGATTTTATTGCGAGAGTTTTTGCAAGCCCCGGTACACCTTCAAGTAAAATGTGTCCGTTGCCCAACAATCCGATTACAAGACGTTCGAGCATTTGTTTTTGTCCGATAATAACATTACCGACTTCATTTAAAAGAATATCGATGAATTCACTTTCGCGTCGGATTTTTTCATTGAGAGCTGTAATATCCAATTTACCCACCTTTTTATTTTGAAAACTGTTTGTTTCTACAAAACGGAATTAAGTTATGTTTCTTGATTCCTGTTAATTTTTGTTAAAAAATTGAATTTCGGTCGGTAAATATATGAATTTTACTGGTTACTATAAGGCAACCGGTCTAAGTAAGAAGATGCTTAAGATGAAATTCTGAGCCCGGCAAATTTTAAGTAAACAGTCTCTTCCATAGAAGGCAATACGGGATGATCCTTAGATGCATGATTAAAGTGAAAAATTTGCGCTTTGATACCAGCTTTTAACGAGGCAGAATTTATTATCTCAATAAATTGATCTTTCTTCAAATGGAACGAACAAGAAGAAGTAAATAAAAAACCATTTTCATTAACAACTTGCATAGCAAGTTTGTTTAACTTCTCGTAACCTTTAATTGCTGCCGGCAATGCTTTTTTGTTTTTTGCGAATGCCGGTGGATCAATAATAACCACATCATATTTTTTGTTTTGGCTGATACATTTTTGCAAGTAATCAAAAACATCCGAGTCAACAAATTCTGCTTTGGTGGTAAATTGATTTAATCGGTAATTAGTTTTTACACTTTCAATTAATTGTTTTGACGAGTCAACAAAAGTAACCATGTCAGCATTATTCATTGCAGCATGTAAGCCAAATCCACCCAGGTTACAGAAACAATCTAACACAGTTTTCCCTTTTGTAAATTTTCCGGCAAACTCTCTGTTATCGCATTGATCGAAATAAAAACCGGTCTTATGAGAAGAAGAAAAATCGATAGTGTACTTGATAAATCCATCATTAATTATCTCTTCGTTCATACTTCCGAAATAAATCTTATCTTCTAAGGGAAGTCCTTCAAGTTTTCTAAAGTATTCCTCATTTTTAGAAAAAATATTTTCAGCAGAATATTTTTCTATTAATATGCGGTTAATCAAATCAATATTTTTTTCCATACCGGATGAATAGACCTGAAGAACAAATGTGTTATTGTATTTATCGATAATTAATCCCGGTAGAAAATCGCTTTCGCTGAATACCATTCTGAATGAATTGCGTAGAGGATACATAGACTTGCGAAAATTGAAAGCATCTGTCAACCTTTTTTCAAACAATAATCCTAGGTCATGGACCTTTTCCCTTGAAATTATTCTAACAGCAATAAGGGAATTGGGATTATAAAATCCGGTACCAATAAAATTTTTTCTGGAATCAAATATTTCAACTGTATCACCACTCTGAACTCTGAACTCTTCACTCTGCTCTATCTTATCAATTTCGTTGCTAAAGACCCACAAGTGCCCTTTGTTAATTCTTCTTTCCTCGTTTTTTTTCAGAATTATTTTATTCAAAACTTCCTCGGATCTTTTGTGCAAATATACATCCCTTATAGTTCATAATTGACTTTTAATTATATTTGACAGGTCAATTTAAAAATAAGGGTTAAATAATGCGATACAGTATAATAACTTTAGTATTTATTTCTTTAATGATTGCAGCATGTTCAAAAAATGACGAACAGAAAAAAGAAAATACATCGGCAGTTCAAAATCAGCATAAAGCTACTGTAATGGAAGTAATTCCCGTTAGTGCATACACTTATTTGCATGTTACTGAAAACGGAAAAGATTATTGGATAGCTGCGCCAAGAGCAGATTTTAAGGTTGGCGAGGTCATTGTATTTTCTAATTACATGGAAATGAAAAACTTTGAGAGCAAAGAGCTCAAGAAGACATTCGAATCAATTCTGTTTATTGACAATGCAAGTGTAAAACTTGGCGAAGGAATTATGAATGAGCCGATGAAACCAACTATTAGTAAAGAGGATATTAAGATTGAACCGATAAAAGATGGTGTTACAATTGCACAGATTTTTGAAAATCCCGATAAGTATTCAAATAAGGTTGTGAAAGTAAAAGGTAAGGTTGTAAAAATTAATTCCGGCATTATGAAAAAGAATTGGATTCATCTTCAGGATGGAACAAGTTATCAGGATAATTATGATCTCACAATTACATCAAATGATATGGTGAGAAATGGTGATGTCGTTGTTTTTGAAGGTAAGATTGTATTAAACAAAGATTTTGGTTACGGATATTCTTACAAAGTATTGATGGAAGATGCTAAAGCTTCAAAAAATTTGTAAGTAAGTAGCACACAGATTTAGCGGTAAAATACTGTTTAATCTGTGTGCTAATTTTTTATTGTGATTTAGCTTTTTTAATTAACTCAACTCTATTTAAGCCGTTAAGTGCTGCAACGCGGTATGCTTCTGCCATTGTAGGATAATTAAATGTTGTGTTTGTAAAGTAGGTAATATTATTCCCTTCCCCCTTCTGGGACATTATCGCCTGACCAATATGAATAATTTCCGATGCACCATAACCAAAACAGTGAATTCCTAATATTTGTAGTGTTTCTCTGTGAAAGAGAATTTTTAACATCCCGACAGTTCTACCGGTTATTTGAGCTCTTGCAAGATGCCTGAAAAATGAATGTCCGACTTCATAAGGAATTTTTTTCTCGGTAAGTTCTCTTTCATTTAATCCAACAGAACTTATTTCAGGAAGCGTATAAATTCCTGTGGGAATATCTTTAAGTTGAAGCGTAGCTTTTTCATCAAATAATAAATTACGAGCGGCAAATCTACCCTGATCGTATGCAGCACTTGCAAGCGAAGGATAACCTATAACATCTCCGACTGCATATATATTAGGTACGTTTGTTTGATAGTATTGATTAACCGGAATTGAACCACGTACATCGGGAATAATTCCCATTTCTTCAAGACCCATATTTTGCGAATTACCTGTTCGACCTTGCGCCCAAAGTAAATACTCGCTTCTTATTTGTTTATTTGATTTAAGGTAGATTGTAACGCCGGTATCATCAGGCACGACTTTTTCATATTCTTCGTTATGGCGGATTAGTACACCGTTTTCGCGTAAATGATATGCAAGTGCATCAATGATTTCGTCGTCGAGAAATGAAAGAAGCTGATGACGTGTATTAATCAAATTGACTTTAATACTTAATCCACGGAAAATTGAAGCATACTCGCAACCTATAACACCTGCACCGTAAATTGTTAGTGTTCGTGGATTGTCTTTAATCTTCAGAAGTTTATCACTATCAATAATTCGTGGATGAGTAAAGTCAACATCGGGTGGATGATACGGACGCGAGCCGGTAGCAATTACAAATGATTCTGCATGGTAATTTTTTTTAAGTCCACTGTGCTCTGTTATTTCTATTGTGCGATTATCTAGAAATCGAGCACGACCAATTAACAGATCAACTGAATTCCGTCTGTAAAAACTTTCTCTTAATTCAACTTGAGATTTTATAATCGATTCAGTTTGGCGTAAAAGTGTCTGATAGTCTGAACCGGCTAATCTTCCGCCGTCCATTAAAATTTGGCTTGCATGTCTTAGGGCTTTACTTGGTATTGTCCCTTTGTGTGTATTAGCTCCACCGACAAGTGAAAAGTCATCACACAATGCAACTTTTTTACCATACTTAGAGCAAGCCATAGCGGCTCCCTCACCACCCGGTCCGCTGCCTATTACTATTATATCATATTTATTCATTTGGAAATATATTTTATGAGTTTATATAACAAAGTTATGTTTTAGAATCTGGAAAGGCAAAGTTAAGACTCTTGTTATTTTCAAAACTTTACTATCTTTCATGGTGTAATATTATTTTTAATAAAAAATCGCTTCTATTTTTAGTATAAAAACCCTTTGATGAAAATTGAAAAAAAAGATATGGAATCTGTACAAAAAATTGATATCAATTTCGAAAAAACGTGTGAATGTAATGGTTCGAACATTAATTGCCTTAGTGCGAAAGAATGGCTTAAGTGCCAACTCGGAGTATGGCAATTTACATATGAAAAAAGAGATATAAGAGATAAGGAAATACATCCCGCTACTTTCCCAATCTCATTAGCTAAAAAGGTTATTGAATTATTTACACATCAAGGTGAGCTTGTTTTAGATCCATTTGTAGGTAGCGGTACTACTCTGGTAGCCGCTCAGGATTTAAATCGAAATGCAGTGGGTTTCGATTTACTTCCAAAGTATATTGAACTTTGCAAAACAAGACTATCAGAAAATCATATATTTAATAAGGCTAAACAAATAGCAATACAGGATGATGCGCGAAATATTTATAAGTATTTTAATGAGGAGACAGTTAGTTTAATTTTCACATCGCCCCCATATGCAAACCTTCTTAACAGAAAGCGTCAAAATAAATCACGAAGGGACAGGAATAACAATCAATTGAATAAAATCGAACAATATTCACAAGATGAAAGAGATTTAGGAACCTATAATATTGAAAAATATACTCAAGCTATCGGTGATATTTATGAATCATTGTTACCACTCTTAAAGGAAAAAGGACATTGCGTCATTAACGTACCTGATATGTGGTGGGAAAATCAAAGAATTACAATTCACGTTTCTATTATACAAGAACTCAGGAAACGAGGATATGAATTTAGAAATACTATTATTTGGGATAGAACAAACATTGTCAATAATATTGGAATATTTGGTTGGCCAAGTAATTACATAACAATGGGAACAACTTTCGAGTATCTTTTAGATTTTTGGAAACCTCCTAAACATTAAGGATTTCTTTGATGAAAATAATTACCAAAGAACAATTAATTGGTAGATTAAAAAAAATAAAAAGTTTGGGTTGGATAAAAAATGCGCGCCAAGGGAATGTTGGTGGTGTGGGAAATACTTTAGAAGATTTATTAGGAATTGAAGAAAATAATCTCCCCATTCCTAATGCAGCTGAATGGGAGTTAAAAACACAAAGAGCAGATACATCCTCGTTAACAACACTTTTTCATATGGAACCATCACCACGTGCATTGAAATTTGTACCCCAAATATTATTACCAAAATACGGTTGGAAACACGAAGAAGCTGGAATAAAATACCCAAAGAACGAATTGAGTTTTCGTCAAACAATTTCTGGGAAGAGTAGAAGTGATAGAGGTTTTATGGTTATAGTAGACAGAAATGAAAGAAAAGTCTTAATTTCATTTGATTACAAATCTGTTTCAGAGCGACATTTAGATTGGCTAAAAAGTGTCGAACAGAGAATTAACCTTGATGAGTTGAACCCTCAACCTTATTGGGGTTTTGATGATTTATTTCATAAAGCTGGTACAAAGCTTATTAATTGCTTTTATGTTCAAGCTCAAGTAAAGAAAAAAAATGGGATAGAATATTTTCACTATAATAATATTCTTATGTTACAAAAATTCAGCATTGATAAATTTTTAACAGCGTTAGAAAACAATGATATCCTTGTAGATTTTGATGCAAGAACTGGCCATAACCACGGTACTAAATTTCGCTTAAGGCAGAATAAACTTCCTGACCTTTACGAAAATGTTACAGAAATATAAGTTTAATGAAATAGTAGTTTAACTAAACAAAAAACTTTAATTCTATGTCCAACGAACCAAACAAAATAATTTATTCAATGATCGGTGTTAGTAAGTACTACAATAACAAACCGGTCCTTAAAGATATTTACTTATCATACTTCTACGGCACCAAGATTGGAGTGCTGGGGCTAAACGGCTCAGGTAAAAGTACACTTCTTAGAATTCTTGCTGGTGTTGATAAAGATTTTAATGGTGAAACAGCTGTTTCTCCGGGATATACAATCGGACTTTTGGAACAAGAACCTCAATTAGATGATTCCAAAACGGTTAAAGAAATTGTTCAGGAAGGTGTTCAGGAAATAGTAGATGTATTAAAAGAATATGATGAAATAAATGCAAAGTTTGCTGAACCGATGACAGATGACGAGATGAATCAATTACTTGAACGACAAGGAAAAGTTCAGGAAAAATTAGATCAACTTGATGCTTGGGATTTAGATTCTAAATTAGAAATGGCAATGGATGTTCTTGGATGTCCTCCGCCCGATACACCTGTAAAAGTTTTGTCAGGTGGCGAAAGAAGGCGTGTTGCATTATGCAGATTATTACTGCAAAGACCTGATATTTTACTTTTAGATGAACCGACAAATCATCTTGATGCCGAAACAGTTTTGTGGTTAGAAGCAGAACTGAATCGTTATCCCGGAACTGTGATAGCTGTAACTCACGACAGATATTTTCTTGATAACGTTGCCGGTTGGATATTAGAACTTGACCGTGGCGAAGGAATTCCCTGGAAAGGAAATTATTCATCGTGGCTTGAACAAAAACAGAATAGACTTAAGTTAGAAGAAAAGAAAGAAACAGAGCGCCAGAAAACATTACAAAGAGAATTAGAATGGATAAGAATGGCGCCGCGCGCACGCCACGCAAAATCAAAAGCAAGAATTGCTTCATACGAACAAATGCTTCAGGAAGAAACCGAAAAGCGTCAGAAGGATTTGGAAATATATATTCCCCCCGGACCAAGATTAGGTAATGTTGTTATTGAAGCAGAGAATATTTCAAAATCGTATGGTGACAAAATATTATTCGAGAATCTTAGTTTTAAATTACCTCCCGGTGGAATAGTTGGAGTTATTGGTCCAAACGGTGCCGGTAAAACTACCTTGTTCCGATTGATTGTGGGTCAAGAAAAACCGGATAGCGGTTCTTTCAAAGTTGGTGATACTGTGAAATTGGCTTATGTGGATCAAAGTCGGGAAATCCTCGATCCCGAAAAAACTGTCTGGGAAATGATTTCGGGCGGAGATGAATTATTAAGACTTGGTAACAGAGAAATAAATTCGCGCGCTTATGTTGGACAGTTTAATTTCACCGGAGCAGATCAGCAGAAAAAAGTTGGAATGCTATCCGGTGGTGAAAGAAATCGCGTTCAGTTAGCATTGGCTCTTAAAGAACATGCTAATGTAATTCTGCTTGATGAACCAACAAACGATCTGGATGTTAATACAATGAGAGCGCTTGAAGAAGGATTACTAAATTTTGCCGGATGCGCTGTTGTAATTAGTCACGACCGCTGGTTCCTCGATAGAATTTGTACTCATATCCTTGCATTCGAAGGAGATAGTAAAGTTGTTTGGTTCGAAGGTAACTTCTCAGATTATCAGGAAAACCGGCGACAACGATTGGGTAAAGATGCTGATATTCCCCATAGAGTTAAGTATAAAAAGCTTACAAGATAAATATGTGATTCCTATTGTTGGGGAGAAAAATAGATATAGTCAGATCAAAGCAGAAAATCATTGACTATGTTTAAAAAAGTTTTCTGATTGTTGCACCACCTGGGGGGAGTTTAATGAAAACCATATTTGTAATTGCATTAATATTCTTAAGTGTTAATCAATTACTCTCACAAGAATCTGCTCAAGAACATCGATCAGAAATCAAAAAAGGATTACCTCCTATCACTACTCTTTCTGCAATTAAGAATTTTGCTGATACAAACAGAGTTCGGTTTGCCGAAATAGAAATTGATTCTACAAGTAAACTCTATTTTATCATTGAACATAAATTGAATGATGAATTATTCTATTGGTTAATTTTACCTTCCAATGAAACTCAAGACAGAATAATTTCTATATCCCCTCAAAAAGTAAATGGCAATAAAATATCTTTTAATGAAGAGGTTTTGATTGAAAAAGAATCATACACCGTAGCAATAGATTTAATCTCGGAAAGCAATTGCACCTATTCTATTTCAAAAATATTACCCAAAAAATTTCCATTTGAGCTCTCGGGGAATATAGTTCTGGAAATAATATATTCATTTTATAATCAGCAACAAACTTATCCTTATGTTTCAGAACCAAAGAAAGGAAGCGAACTCGACGGGATGGTTATTGCATTTTCAGGTAAAGCAAAAATAAGTGAAAATTATAGATTAGAAATCCGGCCAGCAATTATTTTACAAAGTTATTTAGTCGGTATTGATTTTGGTTTTCATTTAAGAAAAAAAATAAACGATTACCTTTTTATTGCTCCGGGGATTATATTCCATTACACAGCTCACTTTGAATCTGGTGGTCACTCCGGCTGGGCAACCAGAGACGGTTGGTTTGCATTTCCATCTATAACTTTTGGAATACCTGTATTAAAATCACTACCGCTTTTAATAAGTTATAATTACGCACGAATAAATAATTATTATAACCGCTTTCAAACTTTTCCGACACAAAGAGAGCAGAAAAATTTAACTTCCATTTTACGGATCGGATTTCAATTTGGGATATGGGATTTTTGACGCTTCTACTAAATATTTTCTAAAACACGTTGCAGTTTTGTTGAAACTTCGTTTGCTATCTCTTCCAAAGATTTATTACCAACATTCTTCATCGATTCCAGTGGATTTATAAAACTTACCTGAACAGTGTTATCAACTTTTTCCTGAACAACAACATTGCAAGGTAACAAAACACCAAGAGTTTCTTCAATCTGAAGCGCTTTATATGCGAAAGGTGGATTACAAGCGCCAAGTATTTTGTATTTTCTGAAATCTACATCTAATTTTTTCTTTAATGTTTCCTTAACATCAATTTCAGTTAATACACCAAATCCTTCTTTCTTCAATTCTTCGGTTACCTTCGCTATTGTATCTTCAAAGCTTGCACTTACAACTTTAGAATTGTGATAAGACATAAAACCCTCAATTTTTTATTTGTATGATGCTAAAAAACGATTCAGGATTCAGATTTTTTATTTCACAAAAAACAGATATGCAACCGCAACAACAAGCCCTATTCCAATAATGTTCAGAATAAAACCGGTTTTTGCCATATCAAATACACTTAATCTACGACTGCTGAATACGATTGCATTAGGAGGTGTTCCGACCGGCAACATAAAGGCTAGAGAAACCGAAAGAGTAGCTGGTATCATAAACATTATTGGATCAACCTTCATTTCAATTGCTAACGATGCTAAAACTGGAAGCATAATTGTTATCAATGCTGAATTTGAAAGAAGCTCTGTAGCAAAAACTATTATAAAGCCTATCAAGGTTATTATTGCTATCGGGGAAAGGTTAGTTAAACCAATAAAAGATTGGCTCATTATTTTTGACAAACCACTTTGAACAAAACCTTCTGCTAAAGCAAATCCTCCGCCAAAAAGAAGCACTATATCCCAAGGAATCTTTCTGACATCATCATAATCGAGTATGAATTTATGTTTGTTCAGTTTCCAATCGCACGGTATTAAAAATAAAACCAATGCCATTGATATCGCAACCGTGCTGTCGTCAATAAAAGAGGAAATGGAGAATAAGTTTGACCAACCCGGTATTTTTAATATACCAAGGTCTAAATCGCTTCTGAAAATCCACAAAAATGATGTAATGAAAAAAACTATCGAAACAGCTTTCTCTTCATAAGTTGTTATACCAAGTTTGGTCTTCTCTTCCTTAATAATTTCTCTGTTAAGAACAAGATTACTATCTGTTCGATATAATATTTTAGTCAGAAATACCCACGTAAGAATTAATAATACTGCGGAAAGAGGAACTGCAAAAATCATCCACTCTCCAAATTTTATTAATTCGGCAGTCGGAAAACTTATTTTATACATCCTCTGAAATATTAAATTAGGTGGTGTACCAATTAATGTTGAAATTCCACCGATCGTGCATGAATAAGCAATTGCAAGCATAAGCGACTTTGAAAAAGCATTCGTTCTATCTTTTCCAAATTCATTCTCTATTTTATATACAATTGACATACCGATTGGCAATACCATTAAACAAGTAGCCGTGTTCGAAATCCACATTGAAATAAAAGCACATGCAGCCATAAATCCAAAAATTATTTTCGAAGGACTGCTTCCAAAAAATAAAATGACGCTAAGTGCAATTCTTTTATGAAGATTCCATTTCTCCATTGCAATAGCAATAAAAAATCCGCCTATAAAAAGCATTATAGTTGAATTCATGTATTTATCTGCAATTGATGTTGCATTTACAACACCCAAAAGCGGGAAAAAAACTAAAGGGACTAATGAAGTAGCAGCAAGAGGGATTGATTCAAATATCCACCAACAAGCCATTAATGCGGCAACCGCAGCTACAATTTTTGCATTGGTCTGACCATCTCCAAAATCAACAAATATCAATATCAGAATAAATGATAGTATACCAAGGGTAAATCCAATACTTTTAATTATGAACGAATTCAAGGTGAAGTTGCCGCTTGGTTTCATTTATTTACCATTTTTTTCAGCACTTCTATGGATTTTTCAAATGATTAATAATATCTAACTCTATTTCTTCTTCACAATAAAATGGTTCGCCATAATCTTTACCAATCTTAAATCCAAAAACACGGGCACGCGCTTCCAAAAACTTTAGAAAGTTCGGATGACTAATAAAAGTTTCCGGCTCTACACTTTGGGGATTATGAAACTGTGTTTCAAAGGCCAAGATCGATTTCATCTTTGTTTCAAAGGTCGAACTAATATCAACTATAAACGTGGGTTTGAATTCATACATCTGCATAAAGTAAAATAATTTTTGCGGTCGGTAAGACGTTTGAATTTGGTCATTATCTTCTGTTACAATCTTAGGCAAACCGGAAAAGAAAAAAGCTTCTTTGACCAGTTGACTTGTTCCAATATGATCGGGATGTCTATCATTGAAATAAGGAGCAAAAACATACGTTGGTCTATATTTCCGAATCTTTGAAATAATTTTAATAAGATATTCATCACATAGTTTTAAGCTCCCATCCTTAAAGCCAAGATTTTCTCTTACAGTTAATTTTAGGATTTGAGAAGCTTTTTGAGCTTCATCTTTTCTAGTATCAATAGAACCACGAGTTCCAAGCTCCCCTTTCGAAAGGTCTATAATTCCAACTTTAAAGTCTGCATTTGTTAGTTTTGCTATAGTTCCGCCCATTGCAAGTTCGGCATCATCCGGATGAGCGGCAAATACAAGAATATCTAATTCCATTATCTCCTCAGATATAGACATTGATGTGCTTAAATTAATAATATTTTTCTGAAAGTAAACACCATCGGAAAACAAAAATATTACATGATTTTTATTTATCTTCGTCCCCAAAAATTTATTATATAATGAATCAGAAATACGAAGCAGTAATCGGTCTTGAAGTACACGCTCAGTTATTAACTGATACCAAAATATTTTGTGGTTGTTCTACTAAATTTGGTAATCCGCCCAATACAAATGTTTGCCCAATTTGTCTTGGTCACCCCGGTGTTTTACCTGTAATGAATAAAAAAGTTGTTGAATATGCTGTCTTAATGGGATTAGCATTAAACTGTAAAATAAATGAAAGATCAATTTTTGCCAGAAAAAATTATTTTTATCCGGACTTGCCCAAAGGTTATCAAATTTCACAGTATGAAGAACCAATTTGTGAACACGGTAAAGTTGAAATAAAATTTAAGGACGGTTCGAAAAAAGAGATTGGCGTTACAAGAATTCACATGGAAGAAGATGCCGGCAAATCGATTCACGACCAGAGCGATGAAACATTGATCGATTTAAACAGATGCGGAACACCACTAATAGAAATAGTAAGCGAACCGGATATACGAACACCGGAAGAAGCATATTTATACCTTACGCAATTAAAAAAGATTGTAACATACCTTGGAATTTGCGATGGTAATATGGAACAAGGTTCGTTACGTTGTGATGCAAATGTTTCTGTTAGATTAAAAGGTGAATCAAAGTTCGGCACTAAAACTGAAGTAAAGAATATGAATTCATTCAGAAATGTTGAACGTGCAATTGCGTATGAAATAGAAAGACAAATTGATTTGCTTGAAGACGGAAAAACTATAACCCAACAAACTCTTCTTTGGGATGCGGATTCAGGTAAAGTTTATCCAATGCGTAGTAAAGAAGAAGCACACGATTATCGCTATTTCCCCGACCCGGATTTAGTAACAATTGTTGTAAACGAAACATGGAAAAATGAAATCAAGAAACAATTACCAGAATTACCCGATGCTCGATGCACAAGATTTATACAGGATTATAATTTACCTGTTTACGATGCGGAAATACTTACTTCTTCCCGCCCTTTAGCTGATTATTATGAGGAAATGTTGACTGAATCAATAGACAAAAAAACCGCAAGCAATTGGGTTATGACGGAAGTGTTAAAAGTCCTGAACGAAAAAAATATCTCAATAGAAGACTTTCCTGTAAAACCAAAAGATTTGGGACAGCTTATTAAAATGATCGAGGAAAATAAAATCAGCAATAAGATTGCAAAAGAAATTTTCCCCGAAATGGTTACTTCCTGTAAAAGTTCAAAAGAAATTGTGTCTGAAAAAGGTTTAGTTCAAATAAGTGATACAACCGAGTTAGAAAGAGCTATTGAAAAAGTGCTTGCGAAAAATCCTAAAGATGTTGAAGAATACCGATCAGGTAAAGAAAAAGTAATCGGCTTTTTAGTTGGACAGGTTATGAAAGAAACCAAAGGGAAAGCTAATCCCAAAATTGTAAATGAATTATTGTTGAAAAAACTTAAACGTTAGCAAACATCTCATCAATAGATTCTGCAATACTTTTAGGTTGAATACCAAACGATTTCAGCTTATCAATATTTAACGAAACATCTGCAACTTTGTAAGGGATTCCGGCTTCATCCATTGTTGATTTTATCAATAGATTTTTATCGAATTTACATCTGTCACAAAGAATTTCTCCAAGTTCATAGCGCGAAACCCTTTCGTTACCGGCAAAGTTTATTATCTCTTCGCTAATATCTTTTTTAATTAACTCACTTATCATTCTTGCGGAATCTTTTACTGCCAACGGTGTTCGATATTGATCAGTAAAAAGAACAACTGAATTTCCATTAGAAAGTTTTTCGTACATTGTGTGAAATTGATTTCTTGAATGATGAAGTCCAAACCCATAAATGAGAGCTTCACGAAGTATGATATAATTATTAAATGTCTGCTGAATTTTAATCTCTCCCATTAATTTTGTTTCTGCATAAAGAGAAATCGGGATAAGTTTTGCATCTTCTTTAAGCATAGAACCACGATAACCGGCATATACCAAATCTGTGGATAAATAAATTAATTTTGCTTTGTATTTATCGCACCACTCGGCAATTCTTTGTGTCGAATTTACATTTATTTCATATACCTTCTTAGCTTCCATTAAATCTGCTTTTTCTGCATTAGAAACCGCTGCGGTGTGAACTATAACTTGTGGTTGAAAGGATTCATAAATTTTTTCTAATGAACTATAATCGCAAATATCTACCTTTACTGAATTATAATTCTTGCAATTTCCGATATGCGAAAAGTATTGGGTTAATATCTGATGTTCTTTACTTAATTCTATATTAAGATATTGACCAATTAACCCGCTACCACCAGTTATAAATATTTTCATTTGGTATCTACTTTCTCTAAATTTCAACGGCAATAATATTATTTTTGAACCAGAAACGGAATAAATTCGTTCATCAAAACAAAAACTTTCTTAATCCAGAAGGGGTTTTAACTTTACCCATAGTAGGATACAGCAAGAATAAATGAGGAACAGATGAAACATTTAATCGGCGCACATACATTTGTAAGCGGTGGTCCGGCATCTGCTATTGACGCAGCAGAGAACCTTGGATTTACAGCAATCCAAATATTTACAAAAAATAACAACCAATATTTTGCACGTGATTTGACTGAAAAAGAAATTTCTGATTTCAAAGAAAAGTTATCCAAATCAAATATAAAATTTGTTGTTTCGCATGATTCTTATTTAATAAACCTATGCGCAAAAGACCCTGATGGATTAAATAAATCACGGCAAGCATTTATAAAAGAACTTGAAAGATGTGAACAGCTTGGCATTCCACACCTGAATTTCCATCCCGGCGCCCATACCGGTCAAGGTGAGGAAGAAGGTATTAAAATAATTGCCGAATCTCTAAACTATGCTCACCAGAAAACTAAAGGATATAAAACAAAGAGTATGCTCGAAGCTACCGCCGGACAAGGGACAACGCTTGGTTACAGATTTGAACAGTTGAAAAAAATTATTGACTTGGTTGATGAACCTGAAAGAATAACAGTCTGTATAGATACAGCACATATCTGGGCTGCCGGTTATAATATTCGTGATCCAAAGGAATACAAAAAAGTAATAAAAGAATTTGATGAGATAATCGGTTTAGATCGTCTTAAATGCATCCATATGAATGACAGTAAAAAAGAACTTGGGTCGCGCGTTGATCGACATGATCACATTGGAAAAGGATTCATTGGTTTGGAAGGTTTTACCAATATTATGAACGATAAGAAATTAGAAAAAGTACCAAAGATTCTTGAAACACCTAAAGGTAAAGATCAGAAAGAAGATGTCGAAAACATAAAAGTGTTGTTGAGTTTGGTTAAGTAATTGTCTAATACTTTATTGGCTCAATGCTTAAAATATTTTTCAAAATTTCCCATTCTTTCCCTTTCAGCATAGTAAATCTTATCTTTCCTTCACTAAGACTGGCATAGAATTCACCAATCTGTCTTTTCTCTTTTGAATCATCTGTTGAATATAAAGTCTCATTTTTATATTCAATTAATACAATGGTTTCGTCTTTGAGTTTTACTACAAAATCCGGATAGAATTTATCGGTAGAAGTTTGTAACCAAAACGAATGAAATTCGTGACGCTCTATATTTCTAACCCAAAATTCAATATTTGGATTTGAATCAATGTTTAATGCACATTCTGCTTCTTCATCATTCATCTCGCTAATTTGTGAGTAGTAATGTTTTGAGAAACGAAAACTTCCCGAATATGGGTTTGAGACAGGATATGTTTCTGGAAAAATAAAATCTTCTCCTAAAGAAAATTTACTTAGTTTTTCTTTAACAACACCAGGTTCTATAAATAATAATTCCTGAAATCCTTTCTTCTTTGCATCGAAATAATGTTGCTTGATTTTTTCTCTAACAGCAGATTTTAATCTGAATCTCATAAAGACAAGATGATCAACCTGAAGATTTCTTGAAGAACTTAAGTTATCAACTAACTTTGATATAAAAACAATTGTTTGTGCATAAGGAATGGATGGATGCCTTAATTCTTTTACTAACCAATGAATCAATCCATCCTTATCCATAGTACTTGAGACGATTAAACTTTTTAATTCTTCTTGGATTTCAGACGGAGAAAAAGTAATTGCATTCCCTCTACTATCAATATCAATTATGCCTTTCTGAGCGGCAGCAACTTTAACAGGAAAATCATTTTCATTCAAAGAACAATCGCACTTTGCTAAGTTCCAATCTAAAGGAAGCAATACCTCATCATCAAAAATTCTTTTCTCTCCCTCAAAGTCAATAAAGAGTTGTGGAAGTTTGAAAACCTTTCCTTGTTTAGAGGGTGGCAATTTTTGCTTGGACTCTCTAACCATCTCATCATAGATAATGTCAACTTTAGTTTTATCTTCGTCAGACTTTAATGCATTCTTAATTTCTTCTTTTTCACTTTCTGTAATCTCTGATTTTAATACAATTGCTTTTTCTTCGGGGATATATTCAATTTTCTTTTTTACATCTTCACTAATCTTCGACTCATCAGGTTTGTTTGATATGTAAATTCTTGTGTTGCCAAAAAATGTTCCTAATTCTAATTGTTGAGGACTTACTTCAATTAAATCTGATACCTCTGCAGAAGTAAAACCGGCTTGAACTAAACTATCTCTTAAATTGATTGCTGTTTGATAAAAACTATTTGAAGACACAAATGCATAAGCTCTGTTTAATGCCTCTTTTTCTTTTCTTTGAACTTTTGGCATTCGCAATACTCGTCCAAGTAACTGTTCCACATCTTTACTTGAACTGACTTTAGCAACCGATGAAAAGATATAGGCAAAAGGACAATCCCAACCTTCCTTTAATGCTTGTTTGGTTATAATAAAACGAATCTGTTCTTCGTTCGAAAGAAGATCTATACCTTCGATTCCTCTTTCAGTACCAGTGGCAACAGCAATATGTTCATTTGGAACTTTTAATGTGTTTAGCAAAAAGTTTTTTACCTCATCAACATTTATTGTGCTTTCGGTTTTGCTATCGTGCTGAGCTTGAATTAAAACTATCGGACGAATGTATTCACCAGTAGTAGATTCTTCTTGTTTTGCAATTTCCTCTAATTCGCTTTGCTTTTTTACAGCATCTGCTATTGTAGTTTGCCAATCAGCGGTCGTTAAGAGTTCAATTGGCATTTTTATCATATTCTCTGCTTTTAGCTCGGCTGCAGAAACACTAAACAACACATTGCTTCTATCATTACCTTTTGTTTTGGGAGTTGCTGTAAATTCAATTAGGCAAGAGGGGTTTAATCTTTTCAGCACTTCAAAAGTTAATTCTGTTCTTGCATTATGCGCTTCATCAATTATAAAAATTGGATTGTTTAGATAAACCACATTTGCAAGCGAATGAACTGGTACATCACTACCATTCAATTTATCCAGTTTCTCTAACTGCTCTTGTTTTAGAAATTCAAAGTGTGAAGATAAACTGCCATTTTGCTCATAAACTTTTCTACCTTCTTTATCGCTAACTCGCCAGGAAGCAAAAGTAGAAATAATAATAACAGCATTTGATTGCAGAGAACCTTTCGAAATATTTCTCGCTTCATCAATACGAAGAATTTCAATATTACCATTAAAAGAATCATCAAGAACTCTTCTGTAAGGATGGTTATTGTCAATCAAACAATTATAAGTCTGCTCCAGAATTGCATTGCTCGGTACAAGCCAAATTACAAGAGAGAAATCTCTTGATAAATACTCTTTACAAATAATCGGAATTGAATGAGAAGCTAATAATGTTTTCCCTCCACCGGTTGGTAAACGAAGACACACATAAGGAATATTTGTAAAACCAGCGTCGTTGTATAAACCTTCCGCGCCAAAATTTTCTTTGGTTGATTCCGAATAAGCTTTCTTAACATCTTTATAAACAGCACACCTTTGAAGATATTTTGTTAAAGCATCAAGCGTGTTTTGTTGATATTTTTTTAGCATTGTTAATTTTGCTTTTGGTTGATGAAATATTTACTTTTGTTGTAGCTCGCTAAGGCGAATGTCGGCTACAAGCCGGGTGTAAACAGAGTTTATCTCTGTTTACCTAGCCTTAATCGAGCTTTATCTTTTTTAAATCTAGTTTGTTTCTATCGCTATACCATTCTCCATATTCTTTGTTCCGTTTATCGTCTAAATCCATTATTAACCGAAAATCATCCTGTAAATATTCATAAAACCTGGTTTCTTCTTTTTCAAAAAATCTTTGTAAAGCCCATAAATAATAATCTATTGCCTGAAGACCAGCTTGTTCGTGTGCATAAGCAGAGTAAATCTTAACAATCTTATCAGATTTTTTATTGTAAGCTCTTTCAAAGTTTGCTTTTGCACGTTCAATTGCTTGAGAAAGAGCTTTGTTCCTGTTAGAAGCGCCCCTTTTTGAAAAAACAATATAATTTTCATCTGCCTTATGCAGCATATTTCTGAAAAGACGCTTTATTAAATCATCATAAATGTCGTTTGCGGTTAGTTTCTTTCCTGTCATTTCAAAATATGTTTTTGCAAATTTTGCAAGCTCAATTTTTCTTCTTATCGCCACTACTACTTTTATGCCTGATAATTTCAGTAATTTGAAAACTTCCCTTCTTACTTCCGGCAAATCATTTTTTGCGTGGAATAACAAACTGGTTTTTCTATTATTTGGTTGCATTGATGGAACATCTTTGAAGTATGGGTCTTCTACTAAAATTTTTCGTAACTCATTTAAGTCATTTTTTAGCTCCATCGGATTAGGAATATCAGCAACACCAACCATTAAAAAATTTGAGACCCCTTCCCTTCCAACAATTATTTGTCCTTTCTTATTGAAAAGATTAAAATCTCCTGACTCATCAACAAAATAGTATTTTTTAATTATTTCTGTTTCGCTATTCATTAAGTCGTTTTTATTTCATAAGGAATTTGTTTGAAGATGATGTTTTCCTTTTTCAATCGGGCTGAACTTAAACGACAGCTTTCACCAAAAATTATTTTCTGTCCGCTGTGCGGAGGAAGTTCTGAAAGAATTTTACTTGTTAATACATTACCTCCATTCACAGATTTATCTCCAAGTATGCCATTAAATAAAAGATAGTAAGCAACTCCTTTGTATTTACCTATAAATGGCGAATTAAACTTTGTATTTTCTTTTAGTGGAACGCCGGTTTCGGAAAAGAAAATGTGAAATGCTAATTCTCTGAATTTTACTCCCTGACGAACATTTCCGAATTTATCAAACAATGGTTCGCCGAGTTTGCAGTAACGGAAACCACTGCCAAGTCCTTCAACTTTTTCTTTTGTGCCATTTTGTTTTTCAACCTCGTAACCATTTATAACTCTTTTAATTCTTTCTGCGGTTACATTTTTTGCAATCTCTTCTTCAAGCTCTATAAGTATGAATCTGCGATCGCCACCATCTTCTTTATTTAGTTCTAATACTGCGTGTCCGGTGGTGCCGCTGCCGGCAAAGGAATCAAGAATAATTGAGTTTTTATCAGTACTTATCTGTAAAATTTTTTTAATGAGAGCAACTGGTTTGGGTGTTTCAAATGGAAAAGATGACTCTGAGAAAATACTTTTTAACTCTTGTCTGGCTTGTTGATTATGTCCAACTTCACTATGAAGCCAAATCGTAAGAGGAACGATGCCTTCTTGAACTTCTGAAAGAAACCGTTTTATCCTTGGGACGTTATTACCCTTTTTACCAAACCAAATTCTGTTGTCATTAATCATTTCTTCCAGCTTCTCTTTACTAACACGCCAACAGTAACCAGCTGGTGGATTTACTATTCTGCCACTAGGTGTTCTAATTGGATAATCCATACTTGCAGTATACGTTTTTACTGACAAATCTCCTGATGTCCAAGGACCTCTTTTGTCATTATCAGGATTAGAATATCTTGCATTCATTAACTCTGTTCTTGGTAATAATTTTCTTTCCCAAAAATCTTTTTGTCTTGCATAAACAACAATGAAGTCGTGATTATCAGAGAAGTAACGTGCATCGTTTTGAGGAGAAAACTTCTTCTGCCAAATAATATTTGTGACAAAATTTTGTCTTCCAAATATTTCGTCTAATAGAAGTCTAAGATTAGCTTGCTCATTATCATCAATAGAAATAAAGATTACACCATCTTTTCTCAAAAGCTTTTTAAGTAGTTGCAATCTTGGATAAATCATACAAAGCCATTTATCGTGGCGGGACAAATCTTCACCTTCTTTACCAACAACTTCGTTCAGCCACTTTTTAATTTCTGGAGCGTTAACATTATCGTTGTATTTCCAACCTTCGTTACCAGTATTGTAAGGAGGATCTATGTAGATGCATTTAACTTTGCCAGCGTAATATGGTAGTAACGCTTTAAGTGCGTGGAGGTTATCGCCTTGTATAATTAAGTTACCGCTTTCCTTGTCTCCAACAAAAAGAGAATCTTCATATTCCAGTAAGCGATAAGGAATTTCGAGATGATGTTTTTCTACAGCTTGTTTACCAATCCAGGTTAATGTAGGCATAACTCAATAATTGTTTTAATACAAAATAAAAAAAATAATTGAGTATAAACACGCTACACTCAAATTTAAGTTTTCTTCCTAAATGTTAAAAAAGTGTAAGATTTTGTGGCAAGAAAAAAATTTTGATAACCTAAGTCACAAATTATCAGTTGCTCTTAGCACCATTATCCCGGTCTGCTTTTTATTCCCTTTAATATAATCTGATAATGGTTTTTCTGAGATTTGGACTTTATGACCAACATTAGGTGCGTGTAACAAATGAATTCGTCCATCGTCCATTCGGATAGCAATACCAGTGTGTGAAATATCCAATCCTTCAATGTTTGTTGTTATACCGATTATATCGCCGCTCTCAATTTTATTTTCTACCTTTTCAATTTTTTCCTGAGGTATGTAAAACATTTTTCGTTTACTAATTATTTTTTCAATTGTTGCTATCTCTAAAACAAACATCGGGTTTTCTTTAAGCTGTCTGTATGAATCAATATGTTTGCGCATAAAATCGATTTGTTTTTTGTAAGGGACACCGCCAATCTGTTTGGTAATATCTTTACCGATTCCGCGTTTGTCCATATCGTATATCCAATCAGAAAAGTAGTGAAGACGTGAAGGATACTCTTTTAAAATCCCGTCTCTGTAACGAATATTCTGCAACTCGTCTTTGTAATCTTCGAATGTAGTTTTACCGGCTTTAATACATCTTGCTAAAACTAATGTGCTTTCCAAAAAAGTATAACAATCCAAACCGGTTAAATGAATTACAAGTTGCTCCTTTTCCCCTTTCTCTAAAGAATTGGCTATGTAATCAGTTCCTAAAAAACTTTTTCCTATTTCAATAATTATTTCATTTATTGGTTTTTCAGAAAGATTTTTTGATAAAGCAAGTTCGAATTTTGAATTACATATTTCTACATCTTGTTGTGTGTAGATTGGTTGAGCAGAAAGCGATAATGTAAAAAATGAAAGAATGAAAAAAGTAAATAAAGGTATAATGACATAATGAATAATTGAATTGGCAAAATATGTGTGTAATCGTTCTCTGTTTTTTTTCTGCATAATGTAATTTTTTAGGTTTATTAAAATGGTGATTCTTCCAAAGCACCAATTGGTTCCTGACCAGCTGGAAGTTGATTTCTGAATCTTTCAAGATTTTCGAACCGCGCATATTCTTTAATAAATTTCAACCGTACTTCTCCAATAGGACCATTTCTTTGCTTACCAACAATTACTTCGGCAATTCCTTCAGTCGATTCACCTTGCATATCACCAGCACCGAATGTTTGTATCTGGTACATTTCCGGACGATATAAAAACAGAACAACATCTGCATCTTGTTCAATAGAACCTGATTCACGTAGGTCTGATAGCATTGGTTTTTTATCAGATCGTGTTTCAACTGCTCTGTTTAATTGCGACAATGCAACCACAGGTATGTTCAGTTCTTTTGCAAGAGCTTTTAATGAACGTGATATCGATGAAATTTCGCGTTCACGACTTTCCATATTACCAGCCGGATTAACAAGTTGTAAGTAATCTACAATAATCAATCCGCAATTCTTTTCGTTTTTTAACCTTCTTGCTTTAGCTCTAAGTTCCAAAATTGATATTCCGGGTGTATCATCAATATAAATTGGTGCTTTGCTTAATTTGTGAACGGTTCTGCTAATTTTAGCACCTTCTTCTGCTCTGAATTTACCGGTTCTGACATTATGAGCATTTATTCTTGCTTCCGCAGAAATTAATCTGGTTGCAAGCTGAATGGTTGACATTTCGAGACTGAAAATTCCTATAGCAGTATGATGTTCTATTGCCGCATTTCTGGCAATTGACATTGCAAATGCTGTTTTTCCCATTGAGGGACGTGCAGCAATTATTATCAAGTCAGATTTCTGAAATCCTCCTAAAATTTCATCTAATTCAACAAATCCTGTCGGTACAGAAAAAGAAGAAATATTTTTTGAGTGAATTGCTTCGATAAGTTCTAATGCTTCCTTTACTGCTTTATCCATCGACTTAAAGGATTCTTTAATTCCTTCTTCAGAGATTCTAAAAATTTTAGATTCAGCCGCATCAAGCAAATCGAATACGTCTTCGTTTCCTTCGTAAGCAGTATGTGCAATATCCATTGAAGCAGTAATTAACTGCCTGAGAATCCATTTTTCTAAAACAATTCTTGAATGATAATCTATGTTAGCAGCAGAAGAAATATCCTGAGAAAGTTTACCAATGTAAGCAGCACCACCTACCTCATCTACTTTACCTGATTTCTTTAGCTCTTCATAAACTGAAACGGTATCAATCGGTTCGTCAGCTTCATAAAGGGAAGTCATCGCTTCGAATATAGTGCGATTCTTTTTATCGTAGAAAGCATCCGGCTTTAAGATTTCGATTGCCTTAGGTACAGCATCCTGATCTATTAACATTGCACCAAGTACAGACCTTTCAACTTCTACGGCATTTGGTGGTTGTTTGGATGCGGTTCGTAGTTTTTCAAGAATAGCATCTTCTTTATTATTTTTTTGGTTTGTAACTCGTTTTGCCATTTTAGTTTGTTAAAAGTTCGTCATACAATTTTTTAAATTTTTTAACATCTTCCCAACAACCCCGTTTCCAACCAGGGTTTCTTAATAAAGCTGCCGGATGATATGTTACCAATACTTTTATTTTATTAAACTCGTAAACATTGTTCCTTAAATCACCTAACGAAAGTTTTTTATTCAGCAATCCATTAGCAGCTACTCTTCCTAAACAAAGAATTATTTTGGGATTAATTAACTCTATTTGTTTGTGAAGATAAGGGATACAAGTTTCCATTTCCAATGGTTGCGGATCTCTATTTCCGGGAGGTCTGCACTTTAAAATATTTGCTATGTAAACATCTTCTCTTTTAAGATCAATTGCTTTCAGTATATCATTCAACAATTTACCGGCACGTCCAACAAAAGGTTCGCCTTGAGCATCTTCGTCAGCACCGGGAGCTTCGCCAATTAGCATTGCATGTGCATTCGGATTACCAACACCATTAACAAATTTATTTCTGGTTTTCCCGAGTGGACATTTTTGACAATCTTTTATCAATGCATGTAGTTCTTCAATTGACTTTGCTTCTTGAAAATCTTCTTTGAACAGTTCGCTACCGATTTCCATTCCGAGTTTTTCCGTTACTTTGATATCTGAACTTCCACTTAATTGGTTAGCAGCTATACTTCCGGTAAAAAGAAGATCTCCAAAAATTTCCTTTTGATCTTCCAATGCTTCTTTCAAAAGTTTTTTAATATCAGCTTCCAATATTTCTACAAGATTTGCGTTTATTGATGACTGAATTTAAGAAAAATGAATCGATTTAAAAACAAAAGCGGAGAATATATTTCTCCGCTTTTTCAAAGGTCAAAATGCTCGATTACTTTTCCTTTTCTGTTTTGTAACGATATTCGATCCCTTGGTTAACAAGCTCGTTTAATGCTTGAATATGAGGTTTTTCCCTTTTTTCAAATTCAAGAGAGAGTTTTAATTGTTCTGGATTTTCTCTGTCCTCAAATTCATCATCCTGACCTGAAGTAACAGTGCTGAGCAAGGTGTTGAACTCAAGTTTAGTATCGTCGTTAATTTTACGTGCTCTTTTAGCAGCAACAATTACAGCTTCGTAAAGATTAGGAATTTTTTCCTTAATCTTAGTAAGACTAATTGGTTTAACCATTTTATTTTTCCTCCTTATTTAACTCTTTTTCTATAATCTCTTTAACTTCCTTTTTCGCTTGTTCAAGGTTGATATTTTTTACAACATAATCAAATTGATTTTGAAAACCGAGTTCCATTTCGGCCCTTTCGATTCTTTTCTTCAAGTCTTCATCGGACTCGGTATTTCTTTTTATCAACCGCTCTTTTAATTCTTCTATACTTGGCGGTGCTATAAAAATTAAAGTAGCAAACGGGTAAACTTTTTTTATACTAAGAGCACCTTTAACATCTACTTCGAATATTGTTACCAAACCTTTAGATATATTATCATCAACAATTTTTTTTAGCGTACCGTAATAATAATCGTAAAATTTTTCCCACTCTACAAATTCGCCGTTTTCAATTTTAGTTTTAAATTCTTCTTCTGTTATAAAAAAATAATCAACGCCATCCTTTTCAATATTTCTTCTTTTCCTTGTAGTAGCAGAAACAGAGAAAACAAATTCAGGATATTGTTTTAGAATTTCTCTGACAATTGTGGTTTTTCCAGAACCGCTTGGTGCAGAAAATACAAATAGTTTCGCTTTCTTAGATACCATTTACTCAATATTTTGAATTTGTTCTCGGATTTTTTCAATTTCTTCTTTGATATAAATTCCCAAATGAGAAATTTCTGAAGCTACAGCTTTACTGTTTATTGTATTTGCTTCTCTGTTCATTTCCTGTAAAATAAAATTTAATCTTCTGCCGGAATCATCAGATTGATTTAGTGTGTCCAGAAATAATTTAATATGGCTTCTCAACCTAACACACTCTTCCGTAACATCATATCTCTCCGAAATAATTGCAAGTTCTGTAAACAAACGTTGGTCGTTATCAATTATTTCTTTTGTTAATTGCTTTGCCTTTTCTTTAAATCTATTAAAATATTCGATAAGACTTTCTTCTTTTATCTTTTCTATTTTAGAAATAACATCATCAATGTTACCGATCCTGTTACGTATATCTTTTTCTAACTCATAACCTTCAGCTTCGCGCATTTTATTCATTTCATCAATAGCCAAATCGATTGCTTTTTCGATTAGTGGCATTTCCGTTAAAGCTTGTTCATCGTCTTCCTTAAAAAACATGTTTTGAAATAACATCAAATCACTAAAGGAAATCTTGTTTTTTAATCCTGAAGCTTTACGGATATCCTTTAAAACTTTCATTGCAGCTTTAACTGAAACAGGATCAACATCATTAAACTTTTCGGTCAAATCACCTTTTCGAACAGATATTGAAAGATAAATTTTCCCTCGTTTAATCCGTGATTTAATCTTTTCTCTAATCTCAAATTCCTTTGCAGCTAAAAACTTTGGCAATCGAAGGGAGAGATCTAAGTATCTGTTATTCAAACTTTTTATTTCGACTTCAACCGATAATTCTTTTTCCTGAACGCTACTTTTACCATATCCAGTCATGCTGGAAATCATAAATTCTCCCTAAAAGTGATTGCAAATTTACTTAAAACGGAGCTACTAAACAAAGAGCCAAAAATGGGCTTAAAAAGAGAAAAATAGAGCGAATTTTAGAATGCTTCACCAATTCCGATATGAAATTGAACAAGTTCCTTAAAGAATTTTTTTGAGGAAAAATTTCTTTTATCTGCTGGGTCGTAAAGTTTAATTCCAATATCAAAACGGATGGGTGCAAAATCGGAATAATACCTGAATCCAAGTCCTCCAGCAACTGCAATCTGGTTCGGTTTAAATTCTTTTATGCTATTCCATGTATTACCATAATCAAGAAACAGCGCCGTTCCAAATTTCCCGAATAACCGATTACGAGATTCAATAGAACCTTCGAAAAGGAAAAATCCTCCTGTTGCTGCTCCTTTTGTTAACACAGCTTCCAAATCTTCCTGTGTAGGATTTTCAAGATTTAATAAAGGCTCTAACGGAACAAGTTGACGAGTGCTCCAGCCACGAACAGAGTTACTTCCGCCAGCATAAAATCTTTGATTGAGCGATATATCCGCCTTATCACCGTAATAATTAAATATCTGACCGGCTTTGAATTTTATTCCAAATGCATTCGCTCTTGAAGAATAAAATGGCAAAAAGAAAGAAGCTGTACCAAGTAATTTAAAGTAAAGAGGACGACTAATGGAAGAGCCCAATAAATTGCTGATTAAGTAAGGAATTGAATTTGATTCTTCAATAAGTAATGAAAGCGAATAACCTGAAGTCGGAAAGAAAATATCATTGGTCTTGTTGGCACCCATTATAATTCCAAGAAGAGTATTTGTGCTTCGCGAAAATAAACGTCCTTCCAATTCTTCATCAACACGTTTTGTTGCTAACGAATCTGCTTCCTCTTTGGTGTAATTTTTATCAGGATTTCTTTGAAAATTTCTGCTCAATAAATCAATAAGGTAATTTCTTTTGTACTTATATTCTGATCTTTCTACATTGAAATAAGTTGAAAACGAGTTTAAGTAAGTAAACTGTGCCAGTTCAAAATCGAAACTTAGTTTAGCGCCATATAAAGTTGAATTATACTCGTCTTTCCTTTTTTGTAAAGTAAAGTATGTTTCAATTTTTGTATTAATCGGTCTACCGAAAAGAAATGGTTGCTCTATACTAATTCTGGAATCTGTGTATCCGAATACAGTTGAATCATTCAGAGCCATTTCTTTTAAGAATTCAGAGATGTTCTGTGCTGCCGCAGAAGTACCAATTGTTAGTTTCCTTGCCTCACCTAAGAAGTTTTTCTTTGTAAAACTTAAGCCCAATCCAAGGTTAAATGTATTATCTTCGTTATTGACAATTATCTCCGGCGAAAGTTCGTGTAACAGACCAATATCAGCACTGATATTTAATGGTACTTTGTTATTTACAGTGTCTGAAATTATCGCATTAATTATGGCAGAATTGAAAAGCTCTGTTCTGTACAATCGCACTTGTCCACGCTGAATATCATAATGACTATAATACATCCCCGGTTTTATTCCAACTATATCTTTGAGTAATTGGTCTTCCACATAATCTTTACCTACACCTGTTCTAATAGTTCGAACATCGCTTATTAAATATCTTTTACCGGGATTAAAATTAATAATAACATCAATGCGATTAACCAAAGTGTCAATAATAAGAGTTGGCTGTTCATAGGAAGCGAGCATAAAACCATGATCTCGTAAGTAATTCAAAGTATAATCTTTTTTGTCTTCTAAAATTGCATCTGAATAGGTAAGATTTGTGTCAACCTTTATGTAAGAATTTATTACATCAAGGAATTCGATGGGTATTTTATTTTCTAATCCGTTTATTGTAAAGGTTCTAAACTTTGTTGGTTCAGATTCATTAATCAAATACCTTAAATATGCCCCATCTTCATTTATTTGATATTCATATGAAACTTTTGCCTTAAAAAAACCGCGCGTTATATATAAAGTTTTTATTGCCTGAAGATCAGATGGAATTAGTAATGAATCGAAATAAACAGGAGGATTACCAAAACTCGAAAAGCTATTTAAGAATTGAGAGAATTTGGAAGGAGACTCTTTAGATAAAATTACCGAGCTTAATTCAGAGCTTGAAATTGCTTTATTGCCAACAAACTCAATCGCCTTTAATTCAACAAACTTGATTTGTTGAGCATAAACAAAGCTAGTTAAGAATATTATCGTTAATAATTTTCGCAAAGAGATCTCAGAATGTTTCAGTAAGTTATTTTTACATATGTTCCAATTTTCACAACAGATGAAAGTTCATCAATACTTTTATTACTTATAGCCACAGAACCATTAGTCCAATTGAAAATGAAAGGTAAATTTCTAAATATAATATCATATTCGCCTATCCCATGTATTCCAATATTCGCTCCTAATTTAGTATTTGAAACCGGGCATTCATTTTTTGAATTAACTATAATTTCAAACTCTTGTTGTGTAATGTATCCTCTTTTTAATGCTTCTGCTGCATCCCTTTCGTTCGGATAATTAATTTGTAAAAATTTATGATACTTATGATTGTTATCAATAGAGCATATTCGATACTCGCCAATAGGTGTCACAAGATCGTCTGCTGAAGTTTTTATTTTACTGGGGTTTTTTCCAAATACAGTTTTATATGATTTAACTAAAATATTTCCTGAATATAATTGTAACCTGTAACTACTCCTATCGATAATTATTTTAGGATTTTCAATTTTGGTTAAATTCAGTTCCTTCATGGCTTCTTCTAAAGAAACTTCACCTGAGTTTAATATCAGACCGTATGCAATCAAACCAATGAAGAAAATGATAATACTGGCAATTATATATAAAACATTTTTCAGCACGATATTTTTAAGTGAAATAAAACTATTTCTTAAAAATATAAAAAAAGCGCCTAATAAGGCGCTTTTAATAATAACTTAGGTAATTAGTTAAAAATAGGTCTAAGGGAAAATTGTTATATTAAATAAAGCCCTTAGACAAAATGATAATAGAGCAAATAAGTCAAATAACAACTGGCAGTATCT
>Ga0101944_10000941_pt1 | contig 72143 bp, 62 predicted proteins | sample DewCreD2012metaG_FD_75245 | JGI IMG/M metagenome (GOLD analysis project Ga0101944, IMG submission 75245) | Hot spring sediment bacterial and archeal communities from British Columbia, Canada, to study Microbial Dark Matter (Phase II) - Dewar... ... | reverse complement strand
GCGCGTTGCTTCGAATTGAACCACATGCTCCACCGCTTGTGTGAGCCCCCGTCAATTCCTTTGAGTTTTAGCCTTGCGACCGTACTTCCCAGGCGGTCCACTTAGCACTTTTGCTTCGACCGCAACAACGTCAGAGCCGCTGCGATCTAGTGGACATCGTTTAGGGCCAGGACTACCGGGGTATCTAATCCCGTTTGCTCCCCTGGCTTTCGTGTCTCAGCGTCAGCTTGCCCCCAGCGACCTGTTTTCACCGTAGGCGTTCCAGACGATATCTACGCATTTCACCGCTCCACCGTCTGTTCCAGTCGCCCCTAGGCAGCTCAAGACCGCCAGTATGCCCAGCCATTCCACGGTTAAGCCGTGGGATTTCACAAGGCACTTAACGATCCGCCTACACACGCTTTAAGCCCAGTGATTCCGCCTAACGCTTGTGGCCTCTGTCTTACCGCGGCTGCTGGCACAGAGTTAGCCGCCACTTCCTCTGGGGTAGATCAGAACTTTCTTTCCCCTGACAGGAGTTTACACCCCGAAGGGCTTCATCCTCCACGCGGCGTCGCTCGTTCACACTTGCGTGCATTGACGAAGATTCGTTACTGCAGCCCCCCGTAGGAGTCCGGGCAGTGTCTCAGTCCCGATGTGGCCGGCCGACCTCTCAGTCCGGCTACGCGTCGTCGCCTTGGTAGGCCGTTACCCTACCAACAAGCTGATACGATATCGCCCGCTCCCTCAGCGGATTGCTCCTTTGAGCACAGTCCCATGCGAAACCGTGGTCTTACCGGGTATTACCTGCCCTTTCGAGCAGCTATCCCCGTCTGAAGGGTACGTTAGCGATACATTACTCACCCGTCCGCCACTGGTGTATTGCTACACCCGTGCGACTTGCATGTCTTAACCACGCCGCCAGCGTTCAGGCTGAGCCAGGATCAAACTCTTCAATTGAAATTCGCGAGCCTCACCGGATCCTCATGCACCCCGTTACAGGATGACTGACAGTTTCACCGGGAGGTTGTTCTCGAATCGAGTCTGTCCAGATTACGTTGAAAGTCCAAACGTCAAATCGCCTGAACTCCCAACGGCAAGGCTCAAACACCTTCACTAGCTTCTACTCAATCAGAATGATCAAGGATCACTCTTTGCGTATGCACCACGAAGATGTCTGAGTGCGAAACGGGCCCGATTCCTCTGACCCGCTTACGCTTTCTACACATCCTCGCGGCTGTCCGACTATTCACTTGCCAAAGAACACTTGAAACGGCGATCAAGTTTCGATTCTGATTCCGTTTCGGCCAGCCGTTCCCGACTGGGGAGGGCGAATCTTATCGCCCGATTTTCCGTTGTCAACGCCCTCCGCAGACTTTTTTCTTATCCGCGGCAGCAAGCCAAACTTGGCCCGATTCACGGGATTTTTACTATCGGCCCACAGAGGGCCATAACTTGAGCGGCGATCGGCACACACCACCATAGGTGGCCGATGCGCACACACATTTTTCGCGAGAACGTCGTGATGCGCGAAAAGCCGCGCCGACAAACTCGGCAGTTTTTCGCAACCGCCGCATGAGCGACCCTCGAATTCCCTGTTTGTCCGGGTGAATCCAAGCGCGGGCGGAGATTGCGCATCCCACAAGATCCAGAATGTCTCTGGAGGGTCTACCAGAAAGAGCGGACCGGGCCGGTTCCCGTCCCGCGTCCTACTTGGCCATCTCCCTGGCCCGTTCGCGGGCTTCCTCGATGGCGCCGACATAGAGGAAAGCCTGTTCGGGCAGATCGTCCGCCTCGCCGTTGCAGATGGCGTCGAAGCTGCGCAGGTTGTCGGCGATCCTGGTGTAGTTGCCCTTCTTGCCGGTGAACTGTTCGGCGACGAAGAAGGGCTGGGAGAAGAAGCGTTCGATCTTGCGGGCCCGGCTGACAATGAGCTTGTCCTCTTCGCTCAGTTCGTCGATGCCCAGGATCGCGATGATGTCCTGGAGGTCGCGGTAGCGCTGGAGCATGCCCTGGACCTGGCGGGCGATGCGGTAGTGCTCCTCGCCCACGATCTGCGGATCAAGGGCGCGCGAGGCGGACGCCAGCGGGTCGATTGCCGGGTAAATGCCCTTGGCCGCGATGGAACGCTCAAGGTAGATGAAGGCGTCGAGGTGGGCGAAGGCGTTGGCCGGGGCCGGGTCGGTCGGGTCGTCGGCCGGCACATAGACGGCCTGGACCGACGTGATGGCGCCGTGCTTGGTGGAAGTGATGCGCTCCTGCAGTTCGCCCATTTCGGTGGCCAGCGTGGGCTGGTAGCCGACGGCGCTGGGCATGCGGCCAAGGAGAGCGGACACTTCCGAGCCGGCCTGCGTGAAGCGGAAGATGTTGTCGATGAACAACAGGGTATCGGCGCCGGTGACATCGCGGAAATACTCGGCCATCGTCAGCGCGCTGAGAGCGACGCGGAGTCGCGCGCCCGGCGGTTCGTTCATCTGGCCGAAGACCATGACGGTCTGGTCGATGACGCTCTTGCCGGTGTTGCCGATCTTGGCGTGCTGCATTTCCAGCCAGAGGTCGTTTCCTTCACGGGTGCGCTCGCCGACGCCGGCGAACACCGAATAGCCGCCGTGCTGTTGGGCGATTCGCGCGATCAGTTCCTGGATGACGACGGTCTTTCCCAGGCCCGCGCCGCCGAACAGGCCGGCCTTGCCGCCGCGGACGAAGGGGGTGAGCAGGTCGATGACCTTGATGCCGGTCTCGAACACTTCGGTCTTGGGCACCAGGTCCACGAATTCAGGCGGCTCGCGGTGAATGGGGCGGCGTTCCTTGACTTCGATCGGGCCGCGTTCATCGACCGGGTCGCCGAGCAGGTTGAACACCCGGCCGAGGGTTTCCTTGCCGACGGGGACGGTCACCGGGCCGCCGGTGTCGATCACGTCCATGCCGCGACGGAGGCCGTCGGTTGAGCCAAGGGCCACGGCCCGCACGCGACCGCCGCCCAGATGCTGCTGGACCTCGCCGGTCAGGTTAATGGTGGTGCCGTCGTTCTGGATGCTGACCTTGATGGCATTGTAAATGGCGGGAAGCTGATCCGCGGGGAACTCCGCGTCGAAGGTAGAACCGATAACCTGAGTGATCTGACCGGTCGCGGGCATTGTGGCTCCTGTCGATACGGTGTAGGCGTGCGACCCGATGCGTGGCTGGGACGCCCATGCGCCTTCACCAAAGGGGAGCGATTCTACTCGTGTGCATTCTTCTGACAAGGGTTACAACCCGCAACCCCGCGCGAGGGTTTCGGCGTGGGGTGGCGGCCCGCACGGCGATGTTGAGGGTTTTCTGAGCGTCGGTGCCTGCACGAAGCTTGGGCGCGGGCAAGATGCTCGTGCTACGGGAAGTGGGGCACGTGGTGTGTCGGGGCACGGGCAAGATGCCCGTGCTACGGGAAGCGGGGCACGTGGTGTGTTGCGGCACGGGCGAGGACGCGCGTGCTACGGGGTCGTTCGTTGGAATTCCGACAGCCGTCCGCAGTGACGTGCGGCGCGGGACATTTAACTAAAGTGATACCGCAATCTACCGAAGAGAGGAGGGGGGATGGTATCCGGTGACTGGTCCGGGCTTGGTCGCGCGAAGGCTGACGGATACCTGACGGGCTTTATTACAATTGCGGAGGCTCAGGTGGCTGGCATGAAACTATCCCTGAAGGTTCGGCTGATTGCGGTTACTTTTGGACTGGTATTCGTGGCGGTGCTGGTGGTCGGAGGGATTGGCCTGTACGCCCTCCGATCGCTGGGCACGCAGGTGACGGCGCTGTCGCGGGATGGACTGGCACAAACGGCCCAGGACAGCATTGTGACCGGCGCTCGGGCAGACAAGGAACGAGCGGCCGCGGTGGTCTCGCGGATCGAGAGCGACGTGCTGCGGCTGGCCAGTTCGGGGCCGCTGACCAGTTTCGTGGCCGCCCGCGAGGGCAAGCACGAGGTGTTCCTGAAGGTTGCGCAGCGCGAGGTGAACCGCATCGTGGACGGGCTGGTGCTGACCTGCCAGGCGCAGACCGAACTGCTTGAGAAGAAGGTGGCTTCGGATCTGAACGTGGCGCTGGATGTCATGGGGCGGCTGGGGGAATTCAACCTGGCGACGGACCAGCAGGTGGAATGGGAGGCGGTCAACCAGTTCACCAAGCAGACGGTGGTCGTCAGGCTGCCGGCGGTGAAGATCGGTCAGACGATCGTCGAGCGCAACACCTCCTTTGACAAGCCATCGCCCGTGGTGGACCTGGTCCGCCAGACCACTGGCGATGTCTGCACGCTCTTTCAGCGGATGAACGAGCAGGGAGATATGCTGCGCATTGCCACGAGCGTGCGCGGCGGTGACGGCAACCGGCCAATCGGCACGTTCATCCCGGCCAAGAACGCCGACGGCAAGGACAACGAGGTGGTCGCGGCGGTGCTGGCGGGCAAGCGGTATCAAGGACGGGCCTTCGTCGTAAACGGCTGGTACACCACCGCCTACACCCCGATTCTCGACAAGGACAAGAAGGTGGTTGGGGCGCTGTTTGTGGGCGTGCGCGAACAGGACGCCGAGAGCCTGGTCAACGTCATCTCCCAGGCGAAGATCGGCGCCAGCGGCTACGCGTTCATCGTCGATTCGGCGGGCCAGACCGTTGCCCACCCGCGGCGGGAGCTGGTGGGGAAGAACATCGTTACGGACTTGAAGCTGGAGCAGCTTGCGCCGATGCTGCGGGAGCGCGAAGCGGGCAAGACGAAGGTGATCAATTATTCCTTCGAGGGACGCAGCAAGTTCGCAATCTACATGTACTACGCCCCGTGGGACTGGATTGTCTGCGGCAGCGGTTACTGGGATGAGATGTCGGCCGAGATGACGACCCTGGCCGGCGACCTGTTCCGGGCCGATCTGATGGCGACGTATCAGACCTGCACGTTCAACATCGAGGGCAAGACTGTCCCCGGTTACATGCAGATCCGCTTCCTTGATCCGTTGGGCAAGGAACTGATCAATCTCAAGCAGGGCACATTCAGCCCCAAGCTGGAAGACAAGAGCGACCAGGACTGGTTCAAGGCGGCGAGCAAGCTGCCGGCCGGCAAGGTCCACAACAGCGGACTGGTCATCGCCGCCAATACCGGCCAGCCGGAGATACGCGTCTCCACCCCGATCTATCTTGACGGACAGTTCAAGGGCGTGTGCGCGATCAGTCTGGATGGGCGGGCACTGGACGCCGCCATTCGGGGAAGCGTCTACGGCAAGACCGGCTACAGCTACATCACCGACAGCAAGGGAACGCTGGTGGCGCATCCGCAGTACAAGCTGACCGACAACGTGAGCCTTACGGACCCCAAGTATGGCGCCCTGGCGACGATCTGTTCGAGCCAGATGCTGACCGGCAAGCCCGGCGAGGCACAATACACGTTCGAGGGAATCCTCAAGAATGTGGCGTGGGAGCCGCTGGTCATCGGCGACAGGACGTATGTTGTCGCCTCGACGATGCCGCTCGAGGAGGCGATGACGGCCGCCATCCAGATTGCCGAGGCCGGCCGGGCGAAGATGACCTCGGCCACGAAGATGCTGGGGGTCGCGGCGCTGGTCATGGGCACGATCGGCTGCCTGATCGGGGTGCTGATCAGCGGCGCGATTGTGCGTCCGATCAACGGGATCATCGGCAGCCTGACAGCCAATTCCGACCAGGTGGCCAGCGCGGCGTCGCAGGTTTCGTCCTCCAGTCAGACGCTGGCACAGGGGGCCAGCGAGCAGGCCGCGGCCCTGGAGGAAACGACCAGTTCGCTGGAGGAGATGTCGTCGATGACCAAGAAGAACGCCGAGACGGCCGCGCAGGCGTCCGCGATCTCCACCGATGCGAAGAACGCCGCGGACAAGGGCAACGAGGCGATGGCCAGAATGGCCTCGGCCATTGACGAGATCCAGAAGTCGGCGCAGGAGACGGCCAAGATCATCAAGGTGATCGACGAGATCGCCTTCCAGACCAACCTGCTGGCGCTGAACGCGGCGGTGGAGGCCGCCCGGGCCGGCGAGGCCGGAAAGGGCTTCGCCGTGGTGGCCGAGGAGGTCCGCAACCTTGCGATGCGCTCGGCGGAGGCGGCCAAGAACACGGCCAGCCTGATCGAGAAGTCGGTGACCAACGCCAAGAACGGCGTGGCCATCAGCGCCGAGGTCGGCAAGATGCTCCAGGAAATCACCGGGTCGGCCAGCAAGGTCAACGCCCTGGTGGGTGAGATCGCCGCTGCCTCCCACGAGCAGAGCCAGGGCATCGGGCAGGTGAACACGGCCGTGGCCGAGCTGGACAAGGCCACGCAGTCCGCCGCGGCCAACGCGGAGGAATCCGCGTCGGTCGCCGAAGAGCTGGCGGCCCAGGCCAAGCAGCTGAAGTCGGCCATCGACGACCTGACGCGGCTGGTGCAGGGAGGAATCCAGCAGCAATCAACCGCCGCCGGCGTGGCGGTCGCCAGCTGATCGGTCAAAGTCCCCGAGGGTGGGCGCGGTGCGCCCACCCTTTCTTGTTTCCATCAACATTCCGGTCCCTTAACCGCTAAAGAGTATCTGACAAGCAACTCGTACCCAGGCTTTGGAGGATTCGATGCGGTCCAGCGTTTCAATCACACTCGTCGCCACGCTCCTGTTGGCCGTCCTGGCCCGCGCCCAGACGCCCGAGGGGTTTACGAGCATATTCAACGGCAAGGATCTGACCGGCTGGGAAGGAAACCCGGCCATCTGGTCGGTGCAGGACGGGGCGATTACGGGAACGACCACGGCCGAGAACCCGCTCAAGGCCAACACCTTCATAACCTGGAAGGACGGCAAGGTGGCCGACTTTGAGTTGCGCCTCAAGTTCCGCATGAACGCGGGAAACACGGGCATCCAGTATCGGTCCAGGGAGAAGGGCAACTGGGTGGTCAACGGCTACCAGGCGGACTTTGACTTTTCCAAGCGTTACGCGGGCATTCTTTATGAGGAAGGCGGGCGGGGGATCCTGGCGGATATCGGCACCAAGGTCACCATCGGTCCCGACGGCAAGAAGACCGTCACGGGACAGACGACTGACCCGGCCGCGATCCGCTCAGCCATTCGGGACAACGAATGGAACGACTACACGATCATCGCCCGGGGCAACAAGCTGACGCATATCATCAACGGGAACACGACGGTTGAAGTCATCGACGAGCAGGCCGACAAGCGGGCGATGGAAGGGGTGCTGGCGTTTCAGGTTCACGTGGGTCCGCCGATGAGGGTTCAGTTCAAGGACATCTATCTGAAGGAACTGAAGTGAGTGGGGTGTGGCGATTCGCCGATACCGCCCGTGCATCTTTCCCAGCCTGCGTGGGCGATCCCCGGCTTTGGGGACAGATGGGCCATTTGTGATTGCCCGGCCTGCGGATAGACGATACTATTGCCGATGTACGGACAATCTGCGGTGTTTGAGCTTGAGGGCGAATTTTTGGGTTAACCGATATGCAACCCTCGGGGCTCACCGCATGCCGGCCGCACGACCGCGGTACTCGCCCGCCTGCCGGGTTTGAGTCGGACGGGAAGCGAAAGGCGTGAATCGCCGGGAGAGTTCTTCCGGCTGGTGCAGCACCCACCTTAAACTCAGGGTTGGCCTAAAGGTCCTCACACGGCACAGGTGGATTCTTCCGTCATTCGAAAGCTCGTTCGCTTCGTGCGATCGGGCTTTTTTGTTGCGCGGATGACAGAGGTGTGCCGACGCCTGTAGGGCAAAGGGGCTTTCGGATGGCCGGGCAACGGGGTCGGCCCCCGCAATCCCCGACTGCCGACCGCGGGAGTGTCGCGCAGCCCCGGGGCAAACCGTTGTTTTTTCGGTTGACCGACCCTGCGGACTCGTCCATAATCTTCTATAGATGGCCAAGTTCCGTCTGGACAGCATCGGCCAACTGGCACGACAACTGGCATTTGCACCTGTGGACATCCGGGCCATGCAGCTTGCCAGGGCGGAGGAGTTGTTGCACGCCATCGACCCGGGCAAGGCCTATCCCCTGGACTTTGTCATATACCGGATCACGGACTACCGCCCCCGCGGTGGCGGAGACGAGATGCTGACGGGGCTGGCCCTTCAGCACGATCTGGGACTGCTCATCGAGCAGGTCAGCGAGTCACTGGATGTGCGGGCGATGTCGCTGGACGAGCCGGTGCTGGATATTGACGACGTGTGCGCCCGCTTCAACGTCACCAGCAAGACGATCCAGCGCTGGCGCCGCAAGGGTCTGCCCGCCCGGCGGTTTGTTTTCCGGGACGGCAAGCGACGGATCGGCTTCCTGCTTTCCAGCGTCGAGCACTTCGTGGCCGCGCACCGCGAGCAGTTGGCCCAGTCGGCCAACATCTCGCAGGTGGATCCGCTGGAGCGCGGGGCGATCCTTCGCCATGCTCGCCGGCTGGTGGCCCGCGGCTGCTGCGTGGACGAACTGACGCGCCGCATCGGTCACCGCATGCGCCGCTCGGCCCTGACGATTCTTCACACGATCCGCCGGCACGAACAGGAGGATCCCGACGATGCGATCCTGGCGCATGCCGCGCCGGGACTATCCGAGTCTGAGCGCGCCGCCGTCATCAAGGCGTGGCGGCGCGGCGCCGGCATTGCCGAGCTGGCCCGCAGGCTGAATCGACCGCGGTCCACGATTTACCGGGTCGTGATCGACGACCGGGCCGGCCGGCTGCTTCGCCGCAAGACCCGTTTCTTCGACGACCCGCTGTATCATCAGCCCGACGCCGAGGCGCAGATCGACGCGATGGTCTGCGCCGATTCGCTGCACGACGAGCCGCGCCGCGAGGAACTGCGCGTGCCGCGCGACCTGCCGCCCTATTTCCAGGATCTGTACCGCACGCCCCTGCTGAGCAAGAACAAGGAGCGCGCCCTTTTCCTCAAGCTCAACTTCCACAAGTTCCAGTTCGTGCAGGCCCGCAAGAAGCTGGACCCGGAACTGGTTCGCGGCCGCGACCTGGCCGTCCTGGAGCGCCACCTGGCCAGGATCGCCGAGACGCGGAACGCGATCGTTCGCGCCAACCTGCGGCTGGTCGTCAGCGTCGCCCGGAAGCACCTGCGCGGACGGTTCAACCTGCTGGACCTGATCAGCGACGGCAATCTCACCCTCATGCGGGCCGTGGATGGTTTTGACGTGAACCGGGGGAATCGCTTCAGCACCTACGCGACCCTGGCCCTGATGAAGGGTTTCGCCCGCAGCGTTCCGGCCATGCTCAGCCACCGCGACGTGCCGGCCGACGACGAGTTGCTTCGGCAGGTTCCCGATGGCCGGCAGACGGTCTGCGCCGACCGCGTGCAGCAGCGCGACGAGGTGCGGCAATTGCTGTCGCGGCTCGACGAGCGCGAGCGACGGGTGCTGTGCGCCCATTTCGGGCTTGACGACGGCTCCGGCCCGACCACCTTCGAACAGGTCGGCTCCCGCCTGGGGCTGTCCAAGGAGCGTGTCCGCCAGATCGAGCAGCAGGCCATGGCCAAGCTCCGGGCAGCATTCAGTTCGCGTTGATCCTTCCGCCTTCAGTCAGCCGCTTGATTTCACCCGCCGACCGGCAATCATCTTCGCTATGAGGATCTACACCCGTGGCGGCGACGACGGCAGCACCGGCCTGCTGGGCGGCACCCGCGTCCGCAAGGACGACCTTCGCGTGGACAGCTGCGGAGCGCTGGACGAAACCAACGCCGCGATCGGGCTGGCATGCGTGGTCGCCGGGCCCGCCATGCAGGCGATGTTGCGCCGGGCGCAGAACGACCTGTTCCTGCTGGGTTCGCACCTGGCCGCCATTCCCGGCGCCGAGATCCTGCTGCCCCCGCTGACCGAGCAACTGGTCGCGAGCCTTGAGGCGCAGATCGACGAGGCTGACGCCCGGCTGCCCGCCCTGCGGCAGTTCATCCTTCCCGGCGGCGGCGAACTGGCCGCCCGCCTGCACCTGGCCCGCACCATCTGTCGCCGCGCCGAGCGGACCGTCGTTGCCTGCGCCGCGCAGAACGCGGTTCCCGAGCTGGCCATCCGCTACCTCAACCGCCTGGGCGACTGGCTTTTCGTCATGGCGAGGCTGGCGAACCACGAGGCGGGCATCGAGGACATTCCCTGGACCAAACCGTGACCATGCACATCCGCACATTCGACAGTATCGCCGACTTCCTCGGGCACACCGCCTTATTCCTCGAACGCAGGGAGGTCGAAAACAACCTTCTCCTGGGCGTACTGGGGCATCTTCGGCAGACCCCGCCGGCCACGCCGCCGCTCCTGTGCGCCGTCGAGGACGGCAGCGCGGTCATCGGCGCGGCCGTTCATCAGGCCCCTCACAAGCTGCTGCTGACGGACATGCCTCCGCTGGCGGTTGCCTCGCTGGCCGACGCCCTGGCGCGAAAGCGGCTGGTATTTCCCGGCGCGCTGGGTCCCGGCCCGGCGGCGGAGCTGTTCGCGCGAGCCTGGGGGAAACTCTCCGGTCGATCGGTTGCCGCGCCGCGCGCTCTGTTTCTCTACCAGGCTGACAGGATCGCCGCGCCGCGGCCGGCGCCGGGCAGGTTCCGGGAGGCGATAGCGGGCGAGGCCGAGCTTCTGCTGCCGTGGATTGCAAGTTTCCTGGACGAGGTGCAGGATCGCACCATGAAGGCCGAACCGAGGCTTGTGCAAACCCTCATCGCCGAAGGCAGGCTCTTTGTCTGGGAAGACGGGCCAGTGGTCTCGATGGCGGCCTGGAGCGGCGGCGCGCTGCGATATGCGCGCGTGAATTTCGTTTATACGCCGCCGGGCCATCGCGGGCGCGGCTACGCCTCCAACTGCGTGGCCGCGCTGAGCCGTCGGCTGCTCGAGTCGGGCAAGGCCGGATGCTGCCTGTTCACCCACGCCGACAACCCCACCCCCAACGCGATCTACCGCCGCCTTGGTTACGAGCCTGTCGGCAGCTTCAGGGAGTACTGGTTTCAGCAGGCGAGCGCTTCGGTCCCTGGATTTTCACATCCTTGAAGACCAATTCCCCGTCCCAGATTTCCGTCAGATCAACAGTTGATTCCACCGCGTTGAGGCTCGGGCGCAGGATCACATCGCACACGTCGGCCTTCAAGTCCCTGACCTGGCTGCCGTCGTTTTGCCATTACAATCCGCCCCCGCGCGTGTAAACACCGCGGGTTTCGTCGCGTATGGCACGAAGACCCGCGATCCCGGATTGCAGGGCACAGAATGCATCACGCACCTTTGCCGTGCTTTGCGTGGTGAATCTGCCAAAGACCTACGCCCGAGCCAGGGCCTTGCCCAGCAGCCCCGCCGCCTGCTCGTAGACCATCGCCGGCGAGACGCGCGTCATGCAGCGATGATCCAGCGGGCAGACCTTTTTCTGGCACGGCCCGCAGAACACCGGAACCGATATCTTGCGCTCCTGCGCGAAGTTGATCTCCGTCCATTCCGGGTGAGTCGGCCCGAAGATCGTCACCACCGGCACGCCGAACGCCGCCGCGATGTGCCGCGGGCCCGTGTCGTTGGTGATCATCAGATCGCATCGCCGCACGATCTCCTTGAGCGACCCCAGGTCCATCCCCTTGGTCACCAGGTCCACCGCCGCGTGTCTCATGTTGCGGTGCACGGCGTCCAGCACGCGCCGCTCGCGCGGAGCGCCGCTGATCAGGATGGTCGCCCCGCACTCGTCCACCAGCCTGTCGGCCACCTGCGCGAAGTGTTCGGGCAGCCAGCACTTGGCCGCCCCGTACTGCGCGCCGGGATTGAGCATCACCAGCGGGCCGCCGCCGTTGCGCCCCGGCCGCTCCAGCGATGGATCCAGCCCCGCGCGCTCAAGGACGCGCTGGGCCGATGCCTTTTCCGACGGCGTGACGAACAACTGCATTTCCAGGTTCCGCGAGCGCGAACCCAGGTAATGGGCCAGGCCCATGTAGTAGCGGATAATGGGGCTGGGAATGAACTTGCCCTTTTCCTTGGCCGGGAGGAGCTTGTCGGTCAGCAGAAAGCTCCGGCCGTCGCGCTCGTAGCCCACCACGCGCGGGATCCGTGCCAGCTTGCACAGCAGCGCCGTCTTAAAGGAATTGGGCAGCAGCACCGCCAGGTCGAACCTGGCGGCGCGCAGCCGGCCTGCCAGGTCGAGCATCCCCTTGCCGGTCTTGGCGCGCGTCCTGCCGGTGCGATAGGTGATCAGCCGATCACACCAGGGCATTCCGGTGTAGATGGGCTTGACATAGCGCCTTAGCAAGTATGAGATATGCGCCGACGGGTACAGCTCGCGCAGCGCCCGGAGGGCGGGTGTGGCCATCACGGCGTCGCCCACCCAACTCGGCTGCACAACCAGGATTTTCTCTGCTTCAGACATCGACAGTCAATATACTGGATCGGCAGGGGAGAAGGAATTCGCGGGAGATGCCATGCCAATCCGCTGGGGCATCATTGGTTGCGGCAACGTCACCGAGGCCAAGAGCGGCCCGGCGTTTTCCAGGGTGGCCGACAGCCGGCTGGTCGCCGTCATGCGGCGGCGCGGCAACCTTGCCGCGGACTATGCCAGGCGCCACAACGTTCCCCGCTGGTACGACAACGCCGAGGATCTGATCAACGACCCCCAGGTCGATGCCGTCTACATCGCCACGCCTCCCGGCTCCCACCTGGAACACGCCCTGCGCGTCGCCGCGGCGGGCAAGCCCGCCTATGTCGAGAAGCCCATGGCCCGCAATCACGCCGAGTGCCTCCAGATGCTTGAAGCCTTCGATCGGGCCGGGGTTCCGCTCTTCGTCGCCTACTACCGCCGGGCGCTGCCCCGGTTCCTGCGTGCCAAGGAACTGATCGAAAAAGGCCGCATCGGCACCGTCACCGGCGTCAGCCTGCGCTACGCCGATCCCCGCCACTGGCGCGTGGTCGGCAACGAACTGGAGTGGCGGCTGGTCGCCGAGCATGCCGGGGGCGGACTGTTCCTGGACCTGGCCAGCCACACCCTGGACATCATTGACTTCATCCTCGGGCCGCTCACCCAGGTCGGCGGGTCGGCCGCCAACCGAACCGCCAACTACCTGGTCGAGGACACGGTGGCCATGCACTTCATGACCGGCTGCGGCGCGGTCGGCACGGGCTCGTGGAACTTCGCCTCGTTTGCCCGCGAAGACCTGATCCAGATCACCGGGACGGCCGGCCAGGTTACCCTGTCCACCTTTGGCAACGACCCGGTGAAGCTCACCACGACCGAGGAGACGCGCACGTTCGAGTTGCCCAATCCGCCGCATATCCAGGAGCCGCTGATCCAGAGCATCGTCGATCACCTCCTGGGACGGGGCACCTGCCCCAGCACCGGCGCGTCGGCGGCACGCACGTCCCGCGTGATCGACCAGGTTCTGGCCGGTTACTACGGCGGCCGCGACGACGCCTTCTGGTCCCGCCCCGACTCCTGGCCGGGAAGACAGTGCAGCGCGCAGAACCGGACCTGTTGAGCCTCATGGCCGCAGGTTTCGCAGCGCCTCGTAGAGAGCGATGCCGGCCGCTGTGGACAGGTTGAGACATCGCTCCCCCGCAGCCTGCGGTATTCTCAGGCATCGTGCCGCATGTCGATTCAGCAGCGTCTGGGGAAGTCCGGCCGTTTCCGATCCGAAGATCAGCCAGTTGTCATCCGCAAACTCCGCCTCCCAGAACGACTTGTCGGCCCTCGTCGTAAAGAGCCAGAACCGCCCCTGCCCCGCCGCTTTCCAGAACGCCTCTAGGTCATCATGCACGGTCAGCCGCAGCCTCGGCCAGTAGTCCATGGCGCTGCGTTTCAATTCCCTGTCGCTGAGCACAAAACCCAGTGGTCGGACCAGGTGAAGCTCAGCGCCCGCGGCCACGCACAGCCGGGCGATGTTCCCCGTGTTGGGCGCAATCTGTGGATGGACCAGGACCACCTTCAACCGGTGCGGGCGCAGGTCGAGCATGCCTATTATCGTGGTGGTCAAGCGAGGTTTTTCAACCATGTCCCCCGCGGTTGTCGAACAACTCCGCCGTAAGCGATGCCGGGCCTGTGCCCCGGGCACTGCGGCGCTCGACGCCGACCGGATTCAGCAGACCCTGGCGGCCCTTCCCGGCTGGGAATTCCGCGATGGCCAGATCGTCCGCATGTTCCAGTTCAAGGACTATTACCAGACGATGGCCTTCGTGAACGCCGTCGCCTGGATCGCCCACCAGGAAGACCATCACCCGAATCTGGAGGTCGGTTACAACCGCTGCACGGTCCGCTACAGCACACACGCGATCGGCGGGGTTTCGGAAAACGACCTGATCTGTGCCGCCAAGGTGCAGGGACTGCTTGATGAGTAAGATGCAACCGGCATTGCCGCCGAGGGCGGGGTAATCGGGCAAGACCACAGCTACGTCTGCACCGACCGGGGGTCCGCCACCAGCCGTTGCGCCTTGGTCGCGGGAATCTTCAATGCCCGCAGCAACCGGTTCTTCAGCGTCGTCCGCAGCCTTTGAACTTCCGCTTCCGAGCCGCTCTGCAGCGGAATCGCCCCGCCGGCCTTGGTCTTGTGCCCGCCCCCTTCTCCCAGGTGGCGCACCAGCCGCCGCATGACGTCGGCCGCGGAGATCTTGCTGCTGGTGCGGAGGCTCATGGTCAGGTTCTGCCCGCGAATGGCGGTCACCAGCACCCAGTCCACCGCGTCAAATCGCAGGAGGAAATCGGCGATGATTGCCGTCATCTCCGGCGAGACCTGCCCGTCCAGGTGCGAGATCAGCGCCTTGTCGTAAAATACCGCGTTGTCCAGGCCCTCCGCGTAGGCCAGGTAGACATTCTGCGGCAGCTCGGCATACCGCATGCGGTAGAGCTTGCGCGGGTCGGCCAGCAGCGTCAGGCTCGACAAGGCCATGTTGTCCAGTTCGCCGGGGGTGCCCGCCGCACCGGCCAGGTCGGTCTCGATGGCGAACAACAGCGCCGCCGCCAGGTCGGGCGGGATGTCCACCTCCAGTTCCATGTAGTAGGAGAAGACAATCGAGCTGGTGGCCCCCACATCCGTTCGAACGTCGCAGAACGGGCAGGCCGGTTTTCGCCCGCGGGCGCGGTGATGGTCGATCACCGCGGTGGGGACGATCCCCTCGGGCAGCGGGTTGAACGAGAATGGGGGCTGGACATCCAGCAGGAGGATGGCGTCGTACTGGGACAGTTTCCTGTCATCCCAGGGAATGGTCCGAAAGTCGTTCTGTTGGGCGAAGGCCGCGTTGTAGCCCGTCCCGATGGAACCCTTCACCGAGAGGCTGACATTCGCATCCTTGAGCTTGATGCGAAGCAGTCGGGCCATCGCCATGGAAGATGCCAGGGCATCGGGATCGGGGAACTGGTGGGTGGTGATCAGGATGTTCTTTTTGTCGGCCAGCAGGCGGAGCAGGCGCTGAGCCCTCGGGTGGTGGCGGTGGACGCGCTCGATGGCGACGGCCGACCCGGCGGCGGTTTCAACACAGGATTCGACGAATGCGGTCATCTTCGTGCCGGACTTAACCGGGTCCGAGCCCAACAGGCCTCGGAGCGTCGGTGCATTCTTGAAATCGACCGGGGACGGCTGCGGCATAACGATTCAAACGCCTGATCCAATAATAATGCCGTTAACAATGCCTTCCGTGCCGTAGCTGGGACATCCTGCGCGTGCCCAGTCTTCAGGGACACGGGGAAAGGCCCGGTCTACGGGTTGGCCGCGAGCGTGATTCTCGCGAGCCGGTATTGTAGCATGCTCGCGAACAAAGTGGGACACGATGGAGCCCAGATGGCCCGCGAAGAGCAAACCGACGAGCCTGACGATTGGGAACTGCCTGATCCAGAAGATGTTACGGATGAAGACGATCCGACTTACCCCTGTCCCTATTGCCGCAAACCCATCCATGAGGAATCGGAGTGGTGCCATCACTGCGGCCAGTACCTGTCGGAGGAGGACCAACCAGGCCGCACGGGATGGATGGTGTGGGTGGTGGTGGTCGTCGTGGCTCTTACGGTCCTTGGACTGGCGGCGGGTTGGCTGCTGCGGTAGCAGGATGGGGCGATGAGTCCGGCCTGCACGGTCCGCCACGGGAAGTATCACGCACCCTCCGGCTCCGAAGCCGATCAGGTCGGTTTCTTGACACCCCCCCGGCACCCGTATACAAAACCGTTCTTTCCGGTACGCGATCGAGGTTGACGGGTCGCCAGTGCCAAAGATCGTGTCTCCTGTGAAGCGGCTCATTTGCGTATGGCGTTTTCCATTCTGAGCTTGGCCGAGCCTGCCCGCAGCGTTTTCGAGCGTTTCTTCTTTGGCGACGGCGAGCCGCTGGGGTTGTTTCTATCGCTGTTGTACGGGGCGGCGATCGTGCTGTTTGCGATCGTGCCGTTCGTTCTGGGGCTGGCGATGATCGCCATCTGGGCCGAACGGAAGGTGGCCGGGCATATGCAGAGCCGCCTGGGCCCCAACCGCGTCGGACCGTTCGGGCTGCTCCAATCTTTGGCCGATGGCATCAAGCTGATCCTCAAGGAGGATCTGATCCCGGGCGACGCCGACCGGGTGCTGTTTCGGCTTGCGCCGTATGTTGCTTTTGCGCCTGTATTTGCGGCGTTTCTGGCCCTTCCCTTCGGGCCCGACATGATATTTGAGCGGCATTTGAATTCGGGGCTGTTCCTGATTCTGGCGATGCTGAGCGTGGAAGCGATGGGGGTGATTCTGGCGGGCTGGTCGAGCAATAACAAATGGTCGGTTTACGGTGCTATGCGGGAGGCCTGCCAGATGATCAGTTACGAAATCCCGCTTGGGATTTCGCTGATTGTGGGCGTGATGACCGTGGGCACGCTGAACCTGGCCGACATGGGCCGCGTGCAGGGCGGTGGCCTGCACACCTGGCTGATCTTTCAAAACCCCTTCGTTTTCGTCGCCTTTTTTGTCTATTTCACGGCCAGCCTGGCATCGAACAAGCGGGCGCCGTTTGACCTGCCCGAGAGCGAATCAGAACTGGTGGCCGGCTACCTGACCGAGTACAGCGGCATGCGCTGGGCGTTTTTCTTCTTTGCCGAGTACGCGGCCATGTTCATCGTCGGCGGCATCCAGGTCGCTCTTTTTCTGGGTGCCTGGCACGATCCGTTCGGCCTGATCGGCAAGTATCACGCTCAGTTCACCCAATACGACAATGTGCCGGGGCTGATCATTGTGAACCTGATCGGCGCGGGCATCTTCGTCGCCAAGGCGTCGATCATCGTCTTCGTCCAGATGTGGCTGAGGTGGACGCTGCCTCGTCCGCGAATCGACCAGGTGCTGTACGCCTGCGTCAAGGTTCTCCTGCCGCTGGCGTGTGTTCTTCTGCTGGGCGCGGCCCTTTGGGAGCTGTTGTTTCCGTCCGGTTTCGGGATTCCGTGGGTTGATTACCACCCCTTCAGCTGGATCGGTTTGACTCACGCCGTGACCGACCACAAAGGCAATTTCATCGCCCAGGCATCGGCGCTGGGGGTGGCGGTGCAACTGGCGCTGACCCTGGTGGGCCTGGGGCTGTTTCTGGCCATTTTGGGCTGGATTGGATACGCATTTGTGACCGGCCGTTCGATCAGGAAGCGGCTGACGGACCCGGAGGAAATCGTGACCGGCGAGCCGGCGGCCGGGTGAACCGGCGATGCAGGGTGCGGGTTGCGCACCGAGGCGGCTGCAGATCGCCACGAGGAAGCGATGTTTGGAATGGTGCTTGCACAGCAGAACGAGGTTGCCGCGGCCGTGCTGTTCTATGTTTTTGCGGCACTGGCGGCCGGATCGTCGGTCGGCGTGGTTCTTTCGCGCAACATCGTGCGCATGGCCACGTGCCTGCTGTTCACCCTTGGCGCGGTGGCCGCCCTCTACTTTCTGCTGGCCGCCGAGTTTCTCGCCGCGGTGCAACTGGTGGTGTATGCCGGCGGGACGCTGATCCTGATCGTCTTCGGCATCATGCTCACGAGCAAGTCGCCGTTTGTCCGGCTGGAACCGCGGCGCGGCGAAGTGATGGCGGCGGTCGTGATCGGAGCAATCCTGCTGGCGGCGCTGGTGGCCGGGATTCTCGCGGCGGTGAATCAGGGTCTTTTTTCCGGCACGCCCATCGCGCACGACGAGAGTTACCCGGTCGATCGCCTTGGGCAGGTTCTGCTGGGCGATTTCCTGGTCCCGTTCGAGATTGTCAGCGTGCTGCTGCTGGTGGTGATGATCGGCGCGGCCTACCTCGCGAAGGCGCGTAAGAGAAGTTGACAGTTATTGGTTGGCGGTTGCCCGCGGCATTCGCCGGCAGCCTGCAACCGGCGATTATGCTTCTGGCAGAACTTTACCTTTTCCCCGTCGGCCTGCCGCACTACCTGGTGCTGGCGACGGTGATGTTTGTTTGCGGGCTGGTGACGATTCTCACCAAGCGCAACGCCATCGGCATCCTGATCGGCGTGGAGCTGGTCCTGAACGCGGCGAACGTGAACCTGGTGGCGTTCAATCGCTATCTGCATGGTTCGGCGCTGTCGGGACAGGTCTTCGCCCTGTTTGTGATCGTGCTGGCGGCGGCCGAGGCGGCCGTCGCCCTGGCTATTTTTCTGAACTTCTACAACAACTTTTCCACGATTGACGTGGAGAAGGCTCGGGAACTGAAAGGATAGTTGGCAGAATGCGGTTGGCAGTCGGCAGTGCCAAAGGTTGCTGCCGACTGCCAACCGCCAACTGCAAACTCGCAGCCTATGCCTCTTCCCGCACTGCTGCTGATCATCGCCACCCTGCTGCCGCTGGGGTCGTTTGTGCTGCTGATGTTCGTCGGCAAGCGCATGGGCCGACCGCTCGCGGGGATCGTCGGCACGTGTGCCATCGGCACAAGCTGCCTGTTGAGCCTCTGGGCCCTGGTGAAGTGGATGAGCGAAACCCACGCCGCCTGGGGCTATGAGAAGGGGCCGATCAACCTTCCGCTTCCCTGGGTTCCGGTCAATCTCGTCGGCCTGGCCGGCAAGTGGGCGCTGGAGATCGGCGTCTATGTGGACAGCGTCACCATCGTCATGTTCTGCATGGTGACCTTCGTCTCCACCATCGTCCACGTCTTCTCCATCGGTTACATGGCCGAGGACAAGCGTTTTGCGCGTTTCTTCACGTACCTGGGCCTGTTCTGCTTCTCGATGCTCGGACTGGTCATCGGCGGGACGATCCTTCAGTTGTTCATCTTCTGGGAGCTGGTCGGGCTCTGCTCGTACCTGCTGATCGGCTTCTGGTACGAGAAGAAGTCGGCCAGCAACGCGGCCATCAAGGCGTTCGTCACCAACCGCATCGGCGATTTCGGCTTTCTGATCGGACTGGGGATTCTGTTCTATCACCTGGGGAACGTCACCCTGCCGGAAGTCTGGGGCCTGCTTGACGCCAGCCAGTTGAAGGACGCCGCGGCCGGCGGCATCAAGCTGGCCGACGGAAGCATCTTCACCTACGGCCTGCTCACGGTCATGGGCATCGGTCTTTTCTTCGGGGCGGTGGGCAAGAGCGCCCAGTTTCCCCTGCACGTCTGGCTGCCCGATGCGATGGAAGGCCCCACGCCCGTCAGCGCCCTGATCCACGCGGCCACCATGGTTGCGGCCGGCGTATACCTTGTCGCCCGAATCTTCCCCATCCTGACGCCGGATGCCAGGCTCTTCATCGCCACCATCGGCTGCGTCACGCTCACGATGGCCGCCCTCATTGCCATCGCCCAGAGCGACATCAAGAAGGTCCTGGCCTATTCCACGCTGTCGCAGCTTGGCTACATGATCCTGGCGATGGGGATCGGGAGCTGGGTGGGCGGGCTGTTTCACCTGATTACCCACGCATTCTTCAAGGCCCTGCTGTTCCTGGGTTCAGGGAGCGTCATCCACGCCGCCCACCACGAGCAGGAACTGCCCCAGTACGGCGGGTTGTGGCGCAAGACGCCCATGACCGCGCTGACATTCCTGATCGCCGTCCTTGCGATCGCGGGCGTGCCCGGGCTGGCCGGGTTCTACAGCAAGGACCTGATCCTCGCCAACGCCGCGTCCTTCTCCCTGCTGGCGAGCCGCGGCAGCCAGGGCGGCGGCCTGTACTGGCTGCTGTTCATTCTGCCCGCCTGCATCGCTTACGTGACGGCGTTCTACATGATGCGCTGCTGGATGCTCACCTTCTGGGGCAAGCCCCGCAACCAGCACCTTCATGACCATGCCCACGAGTCGCCGATCCTGTGGATCCCCCTGGTCTTCCTGGCCATCATGAGCATCATCGGCGGCTACGAGATGACCAACATCAAGGGGCTGATCAAGACCGCCATTGGCGAAAGCACCCAGTACGTCCAGGCGCACCACAACAGGAACTTCGACGGGTTTTCCCTGGCCTGGCCGTCAGCGATGCCGACCGCGGAGGAACTGCACGAGGGGCTTGCCGGGCACGGCGGCCAGCATTCGGAGCCTCCCTACTTCTATGAAGGCTGGGAACTGGTTCACAAGTTTGTCGCCTGGGCTCCCTGGATCGGGATGGGGATCGGGTTCCTGCTCTACATGAACGGCTATGCCGTCGCCAGCCGCCTGATGAAGATCGCCCCGCTGCGGTGGATCCACACCTGGCTCTACCGGCGGATGTACTTTGACGAACTGTACAACCTGCTGCTGGTCGGACTGACGCTGGCCCTTTCGAGGATCAGCGCGGCCATCGACCGGTACATCATTGACGCGATCGTGAACGGCGTGGCCCTGCTGGTGAAGCTGATCTCCGACCTGGTGGGGCTCAACGACAGGTACGTCGTGGACGGCGCGGTGGACGGCCTGGCCGGCGCAGCCCAGGGCCTTGGCGCGGCCGTCCGCGCTCCCCAGACCGGCCGGATTCGCCTCTATGTGACGATGCTGCTGGGGTTCGTGGCCCTGGGCATCGCCGCGGCGGTGATCGTTGTACTGATGAGCTGAAAAGAGTTGCCCGCCGTTCGTTGTCGGTTGCCGGCAAGGGCAACTGACAACCGGAGGCCGGCAACAAACAACTGGCAACCAGTCATGGAATTCCTGAACCACTACCTCCTGACAATCCTGATCTTCCTGCCCTGCGCGGGGGCGTTGCTGGTCCTGCTGGCCAGGAGCAGGGACGCGGTCCGGTGGACGGCGCTGATCACCACGCTGGCGACATTCGTGCTGTCGCTGCTGATCCTGATTCCGTTCAAGTTCAGCGTTTCCGACCAGGACCTTTCCAAGAGCACCTACGCCTACCGGGCGGAGGGCAACTTCGGCGTGGTGCAGATGGTGACGGCCGCCAGGTGGATTCCGGCGTTCAACATCGAGTATCGCGTGGGGATTGACGGTCTTTCGCTGCCGCTGGTCCTGCTTTCGACCTTCATCTGCGTGCTGGCCTGCATCGCCTCCTGGAACATCGAGAAGATGACCAAGGGTTACATGGCCCTGTTTCTCTTCCTGGAGACCGGCATCCTGGGCGTGTTTCTCTCGCTGGACTTTTTCCTCTTCTATGTCTTCTTCGAGGTTTCGCTCCTGCCGATGTATTTCCTGATCGGCATCTGGGGCGGACCCCGCAAGGAATACGCGGCCATCAAGTTCTTCCTCTACACGCTGGTGGGTTCCATCGGCCTGCTGATCGTGCTGATCGGGATGTACCTGCTGAGCCGCAACGTCGTTCCCGCCACCGCCGCCAATCCCGTCGCCGGGACCTTCGACCTGATCCGCATGGCCTCGCCGGAGTTCCAGAGCAAGCTGGCGACGCTGATGCCCGGAGGCCTGGGCGGAACCGTTGCCCTGACGTTCTTCGTGCTGGCGATGATCGGTTTTCTGATCAAGGTCCCGGCCGTGCCGGTCCACACGTGGCTGCCCGACGCCCACGTGGAAGCGCCGACTCCCATGTCGATGATCCTGGCGGCGATCCTGCTGAAGATGGGCGGATACGGCATTTTCCGCATCGCCTATCCCCTGTTTCCCGAGGCGGCCAAGTCGCTGTGGATGCTGTTTGCGGTCATCGGCGTGGTGAGCATCATTTACGGCGCGCTGTGCGCGATGGCCCAGACCGACTTCAAGAAGCTCGTGGCGTATTCCTCCGTTTCGCACATGGGTTTTGTGACGCTTGGCGCGGCGATGATGACGCCGGCCGCCGTCAACGGCGCCCTGTTCATGATGGTGGCTCACGGCATCACCAGCGCCGCGATGTTCTTCCTGGTGGGCGTGGTGTACGAGCGGGCGCACCATCGCGAGATCGGCCGCTTCGGCGGCTTGGCGACGACGATGCCGATCTACACGGGTTACTCCACGGTCGCCTTTTTCGCCAACCTGGGCCTGCCGGGCCTGTGCGGATTCGTGGGCGAGGTGATGTGCCTGCTGGGCGCATTCCAGGCAGCCAGGGCCGATTCGATCCTGATGAGGTCGGGCGCCAGCTACCACGCCATCGTGACGCTGGCGGTGATCTCCTGTTTCGGGGTGATCCTCACCGCGGGCTATATGCTCTGGACGATCCAGCGCGTCTTTTTTGGTCCGGAGAAGCCTGAGTACCGGGATTTCCCCGAGGTGGACGCCCGGGAGCAGACCGTGCTTGTTCCCCTGACGATCATGGCCATCGTCCTGGGGGTGCTGCCCTGGTTCACGGTCTTCGTGCTGACCAACACGACGGTGCACGGGCTGTTCAAGCTGTTCAACGGCGCGACGACCACGGTGATGCGGTAGCGGGGTTTTCATGGGCACACCTTTCATTCCATCCTGGGACCTGCTTCGGCCCTTCGTGGCCGAACTGATCCTCATCGCAACGATTCTCGCCCTGCTGATTGGTCCGTTTTTCCGCGGCCGATCCAACCAGCGAAGCGGGCTGACCGCCCTTGTCGGGGTCCTGGCGGCCCTGGTCGGCCTGCTGCTGGTCGGGGAGAAGGCCAACGCCGGGGTCCTGTTCCGCGGCATGCTCGTTTCCGACGGCTTCGCCGTTTTCTGGAAGGCCCTGCTGCTGCTGTTCACCGCGGGCGTCATCGTCATGTGGTTCAGCACCACCGCCTGGGCCATGCACGAAGGCGACGGTGCGGAGTTCTTCACGCTGCTGCTGGGCGCGGTCGTGGGCATGTGCCTGATGGCCTCCACCTCCAACCTGCTGATGATCTTCCTGGCCGTCGAGCTGACCTCCCTGCCCAGTTATGTCCTGGCCGGTTTCCGCAAGACCCATCGCGTGGGCTCCGAGGCGTCGCTCAAGTATGTCCTGTTCGGCGCGGCCACCAGTTGCGTCATGGTCTACGGGCTGTCGATGCTCTACGGGATGTACGGGACGCTGCAGGTGGAGCAGCTTGCCGGCAGGATTGCCGCCACCGGCGGGGTTCCGCTGATGATCGGCCTGGCGGGCATCATCGTCGGCATCGGTTTCAAGATCTCGGCCGTGCCGCTGCACTTCTGGTGTCCCGATGTCTTCGAGGGCGCGGGCGTCGATGTGGCGGCGTTTCTTTCGGTGGCCTCCAAGGGCGCGGGCCTGACGCTGATGCTCCGGGTCCTGATGTCCCTGGCCGAGGCGCAGGGCTACAGCCCCGACCCGACTGTCTCGGTTGTCGCCATCGTCATCGGGGTCATGGGCGCGGTCACCGCCACCGTGGGCAACACCGCGGCCTTCGTTCAGAACAACATCAAGCGCCTGCTGGCCTACAGTTCCATCGCCCACGCCGGTTACATGCTCTGCGCCCTGTCGCTGCTGGTCCGGGGCGACGCCAGGGGCAGCCTTGCCGACAGCGCCGCCCAGTCGATCCTGCTTTACCTGGCGGTTTACCTGTTCATGAACCTGGGGGCGTTCACGGTGGCCGGGCTGATTCACCGTGAAGTCGGCAGCGAGCAGATCGACGACTACGCGGCACTGGGCCGCCGCAATCCGGTTCTGGCCCTGTGCATGGCGGCGTTCATGTTTTCGCTGGTGGGCCTGCCGCCGTTCGCGGGCTTCGTCGCCAAGTGGAACGTCATGTCGGCGCTGGGCGGCAACGGCACGTGGTGGTGGATCCTGGTCGCCGTCATCGGCATCAATACCATCTTCAGCCTGTACTATTACGCCCGCGTGATCCGCGTGATGTACCTGGTGGACAGCGACAAGCCCGCCCTTCCGGTCAGCCCCCTGGGGCTGGGACTGAGCGTTGTCTGCGCCCTGATGCTCGTGGCCATGCTCATCGGCTACAACCCCCTGTGGCGAATCACCAGCCACTACGGGCGACCGCATCTGCCGGTCAGTTCCGTCCAGGCCGCCGCCGACATCAAGTGAGCCAACCATGATGGCAACCGACTGCTCAACTCGCGCCGCCGATGTGATCGCCGGGCTTCTCCGTCAGGAACAGGCCGGCATCGGCCATTTCATCGGAGAGGCCAGCCCTTATATCAGGCCGTCGGACCTTGCCATTGGGCGACTTGTCCGACGCATCGGAGAAGCCGACCGTCAGCGCGAAACGGAGCTTGTCGAGCAGGTTTACCGGCTGGGCGGCGAACTGCTTTTGCCCCCGGTCTGTCCCGAACGCCAGTACATGGCCTTCCAGTCCATCCGCTACCTGCTGCCCGGACTTATCAGCGCCCGCGAGCAATCCATTGCCCGCTACGAGCAGGCAGCCGCCCAGCTCCAATCGCATCCGGACCTGGTCGGCCTGCTGCGGAAACACGTCGCCCAGATGCGCGACGAGCTGGCTGAGCTCCGTCGCGCCGCCGCGTAACGGCGCCGGCCGGGTTGCGCCAGGCATCTTGCCGACGGGTGCGAGACAGTTTCAGCGTGGGGTGGAGGACAGCATGGCGATGTTGAGGATGTCCTGAGCGTCGGTGTCCGCGCGGAGCCCGGGCACGAGCGAGGGACGCCCGTGCCACGTGATCCGCCCCCGCCATCCTGGACCGCCGGCCACAAAGAGCGTCACACGCCCGTTGCCGAGTGACCGTCAATTTCAACTTCCCCTGCCTTCCGCTCCCGGGTACATTGTTGGCTCACCCTTTCCGGAGAGCCTATGAACCGCCGAGACTTTCTCAAAGCATCCGCCGCAAGTCTGATCCTTCCGACGTTCAATGCGTACCTTGCTCATGCCGCCGACCAGAAGCCCCTGCGCGTCGGGCTGATCGGCTCCGGCTGGTACGGCAAGGTGGACCTGTTCCGCCTCATCCAGGTCGCTCCGGTCAACGTCGTCTCGATCTGCGACGTGGACAAGCGCATGCTCGCCGACGCCGCCGAGCAGATCGCCGGCCGGCAGGAGAGCAAGAAGGCCCCGCGCACGTACACCGACTACCGCGAGATGCTCAAGGAGAAGGACCTGGACCTGTGCCTGATCGGGACCCCCGACCACTGGCACGCCCTGCCCGCCATCGCCGCCATGCAGGCCGGCTGCGACCTCTACCTCCAGAAGCCCATCTCGATCGATGTTACTGAAGGCCAGGCCATACTCGCCGCAGCTCGGAAATACAACCGAGTCGTCCAGATCGGCACCCAGCGCCGCAGCACCCCTCACCTGATCGACGCGGTTGAGAAGGTCATCAAGCCCGGCCTGCTGGGCAGGATCGCCTACGCCGAAATCTGCTGCTACTACCACATGCGAAACCGGAGCACGCTTGAACAGGCGCCGGACGCCGCTCCACCCGATTATCTGGACTGGGAGATGTACCAGGGTCCTGCGCCGGCCCGACCGTTCAACAGGATCGTCCATCCGCGCGGCTGGCGCGCCTTCACCGAATACGGCAACGGCATCGTGGGCGACATGTGCGTCCACATGCTCGACATGGTCCGCTGGATGCTCAACCTGGGATGGCCGACACGCATTTCCTCCTCCGGCGGCATCCTCATGGACAAGGCCTCTCGCGCCAATATTCCCGACACGCAGACAGCCACGTTCGACTTCCCCGAGATCAAGGTCGTCTGGACTCACCGCACGTGGGGCTCCTCTCCCGACCCCGATTACCCCTGGGCCGGCATCATTTATGGCGAAAAGGGCACGCTCAAGGCCAGCGTCAACAAGTACGAGTTCTTCCCGATGGGCAGCAAGACGCCCACGCTCAAGGGTGAGCCGCTGTTCGAGTACGAGAAGTATCCCATCGACAAGACCGAGAAGGACCTGGAACGCCACGTCGCGTCGGCCGTGCGCTGGCACATGAAGGACCTGCTCGACTGCATCGCCAACCGCGGCCGGAAGCTGCCCGTGGCCGATGTGGAGCAGGGCCACATTTCCACCGCATCCTGCATCCTGGCGAATCTCTCGATGCAACTGGGCCGAAGCCTTCAGTTCGACCCGGCCAGGCACGAAGTGGTCGGCGACCCCGAGGCGACGAGGCTGCTGACGCGCCCCTACCGCGGTCCCTGGGTGCATCCGGACCCGGCCAACGTGTGAGCGGGGGCCAGGCGCGTACGGCGGCGATGCGGGAAAAATGGCGACGGATTTGCGGACGGCGCCGCTTTGCGCCAATCAGGCGCGGTATAATGTCGGCTCTTGCCGGAGGCCCCGATGGCTTCTCGCGCTCCGCTTGTTTTCGTCACCTGCACCCTCGCCCTCACGCCATCGTGCAACACGGCCGAGGATGCGGCCCCGACGACCAGGCCCGCCTCGGCGCAGGGCGAGCAGTTTACGCCGCCGGTGGCCAGATCCGTGGGCGAACGCGTTGAGGACCGGCGATGGATGGTCCAGCGTCAGATCGCCGAGCCGCGCGACGGGCGCGACCCTGTGACGGATCCGGCCGTCATCGCCGCCATGCTGGCCGTGCCCCGCCACGCGTTCGTTCCCCGCAGTTCGCAGGGCAGCGCATACGACGACATGCCCCTGCCGATCGGTCACGGCCAGACGATCTCCCAGCCCTACATCGTGGCGCTGATGACGCAGCACCTGGCGGTCAGGCCCACGAGCAGGGTGCTGGAGATCGGCACGGGATCGGGCTACCAGGCGGCCGTGCTGGCGCAGCTCACGCCGCACGTGTACACCATCGAGATCGTCGAGCCGCTGGCCCGCCAGGCCGAGAAGACCCTCAAGGAGCAGGGATACGACTCGGTGCGGGTGAAGGTGGGGGACGGATACAAGGGCTGGCCGGAACATGCTCCGTTTGACGGGATCATCGTTACCTGCGCGCCCGAGGATTTGCCGTCGGCGCTGTGGGAGCAGCTTGCCCCCGGCGGTCGGATCGTGATTCCGATTGGCCGGCAGGATGCGATCCAGCAGCTGGTGGTGATCAGCAAGACGCCGGACGGCCAGCGGCGCACGCAGATGATCACCGAGGTGAGGTTTGTGCCGATGACCGGGGGGAAATAGTCCTGGCCGGTCGGGGACCGCCGCAGACGGATGCGGGGTCGGCGCGGGGCGGTCGCAGCGGGCCTCATCCGGGGATTGGCTTGCTGATTCAGGCCAGCGCCGGCCTGCCGAGGAGGGCGGACTGGGTTTCCCGGCCGGATGATCGGACGGCGGACTTGTTGTTGGTGATCACGACCGTCTCCCACAGGTCGATGCTTTCGAGCTTGTAGCGGTAATCGACCTGCACGCCGGTCTGTCGAATGATGTCCTGGAGAACCAGGTCGCTGCGCCAGCCCAAGCGGGTGCAGAGGGGGCACAGCCACTTTTCGAACATGGCAATGAACCGGTTGGTTGACTGGAAGTGGTTGACGATGACCATGCGGGCGCCGGGCTTGGCGACGCGCTGGGCCTCGCGGATGAGTCGGCAGGGGTCGCTCACGACGCTGATCACATGGCTGATGAACAGGTGATCAAACGAGTCGTCGGCGAAGGGCAGTTCCAGGGCGTTGGCCTGGATGAGCGTGACGTGGGACAGGTCGCGCTCGACGACCTTTTTGCGCGCCTCGCGGAGCATGCCGCCGGACAGATCGATGCCGATGATCTGTCCGAGCCGGGGGTAGTAGCTGAGGGAAACACCCGTGCCAATGCCCAGGTCCAACACACGGTCGGTGGGAGCGATGTTCATGTGCGAGATCGCCCGGGCGATCCGCCGCTTCACCAGCGCGCCGAAGGTGGCGTCGTAAAAAAACGAGTGGAAATCGTAAATGCCTTTGGTTGTGGCTTCCTGCATGGCTCGCTTCCCAGCCGGCCGGACGCGAAAAGGGCCCGGCCTGTTAACAACACAATCTAGCCATCCGGGCCGCGGCTGCCAATGGGGGCGCACGAGAAATCGGCCTACTGGGTCTGTCGCAGGTTCGGCGTTGGAGTGGAGGACCGCACGGCGAGATGGAGGATCTTCCGGGCGTCAGCGCCTGCGCGAAGATCGGGCACGGGCAAGACGCGCGTGCTGCGTGGTCCGCCGGCGCGATCCCGCACCGCCGACCGCGGAAGGTTTCACGTGCCCCGATCTACATCCCGGCGGCCGCGGCGTCCAGCAGCCAGGTCATCCGCCCGGAGGAGGGGCGGACCAACTGGATTGGCAGCCGCATCGGATCTTCCGGACCCTCAAGGGCTTGCTGCAGAGCCGGGGCCTTCGACGCGCCGGTCACCAGAACCATCACCTGGTCCGAGCGGTTCAGCATCGGCGCCGTCAGCGTCAGTCGCCATGCCGCCAGTCTTGCGACATAACTGGCCACACAGCGATGATGCGTTTCGCTCAGCGCAGCCGTGCCTGGAAACAGCGACGCGGTATGTCCATCGGCCCCCATCCCCAGGATCGTCAGGTCGGGGCCAAAGTCACCGAAGCGATCCTTGAGCATCTGCCCGTATTCCCTTGCCGCCGCCTCCGGCTCGATCTCGCCGCGCATGCGGCGGATGTTCTCGGCCGGTATCTCGACCGGGTCCAGCAGCAAGCGGTTGACCATCCCGTAGTTGCTGTCGGGGTGGTCCGGCGGCACGCACCGCTCATCGGCAAAATAGGCGTGAACGCGGTGCCACTGCATCTGCGAACGGAAGGCCTCGCCAGCCAGGAGTTGATAGAGGGCCTGAGGAGTCGATCCACCCGAGAGGACGAGGGAGAAGCGGCCGCGGTCGGCCAGGGCCTGCCTGGCTGCCGCGATCACCAATTCGGCGGCGTGGCGGGCGACCGAGTCTGGGTCGGGGAAAACGCGGATGGTGGGGCTTAGCATAGGGCTGCCCGATTATACCTGGTGCGCGGGCTTTGGCAGGTCGTCGTGGATCGTCTGCTGCCTGGGCTGATCCCCGTTGAAGCTGAACAGGATCATGTCGTCGTCGATGCGCGCCTGCAGATGCACCGGCCGCTGCCAGATTTTCCAGAGATTCTTGAGCGTTTCCACCGCCGACTTGATCTCGATGTCCATGCCGTTGTGCCGGTGAGCCAGGTAGAGTTCGCCGCGGTTGGCGTAGTTGCCGTCCACGACGTAAATGAACGGCTGGCCCATGTTGGTCAGCTGGTACAGGAGCGTCTGCTTGATCCGCTGGGGGTCGCGGCTGACGATGCGAAGCTGTCCGGTGTGCGGGTCGCGCCCGTATTGATAGAACCTGTGTTTCTCGATGAACTCCTCGGTCATGAACTCGTCGATGAAGTTCACGTCGTTGTAGACGCGCCGTACCTCGAAGATCTTCTGCCGTCCAAGCCCCAGCCCCTTGTCCCACCGCTGCTTTTCGCCGAGTCGCCCGGCCTCCTCGTATTCCTTCCCGAACTTTCCCTTGTTCCACCGGTCCTCGATGTCGCGGAACAGCTCCAGCCCCACCTTGTAGGGATTGAAGTTCCCCGGCGGCATGTGGACCGTCCCGCTGTGATGATCCGCGTAGTCGATGATTTCCCTGGCCTCCAGGAAATGCCGGGTCATCAGCGTCGAGTGCCAGTAACTGGCCCATCCCTCGTTCATCACCTTGGTCATCGCCTGCGGCGCGAAGTAGTAGCTCTCCTCGCGCACGATCGCCAGGCAGTCCATCTGCCAGTCCTCCAGGCGGGCGTGCTGGAGCAGGTAGAGCAGCACGTCCCGTGTCGGCCGGGCGGGCGTGGCGCGGCGCTGCCTCTCCTTCTGTTCCTTGGCCTTCTTGGCCTCGGCCTGGAGCATCTGCGGGGGGTTGATCCACCGGTCCATGTAGTCCTTGGCCTTGAACTTCGACACCGGCTCGCCGCGGCTGTGGTCGGGGGCCGCCGGCGGGTCGTTGGGACCGCGCGCCATGAACATGCTGTGCGGATCGATCAGGTGTTCCAGCGAAAGGCAGACGTCCAGGAATTTCTCCACCGTTTCATAGCCGTGTTTCTCGATGTGCCGCCGCACACGCGTCGCGTGGTTGGCCATCTCATCGACCATCTTGCGGTTGGTCTGGCTGAAAAACAGGTTGTTCTTGAAGAAGTCGCAGTGGCCGTACACGTGCGCAATCACCAGTTTCTGGTCCACCAGGGCATTGGACTCCTGGAGGTAGGCGTAGCAGGGGTCGTTGTTGATGACCATTTCATAGATTCGACCCAGCCCGTAGTGGTGCTGCTTGCGGAGCTTCTCGTACTCCATGCCGAATCGCCAGTGCGGGTACCGCTGGGGAAACCCGCCGTAGGCCGCCAGCTGGTTCATCTGTTCCCAGTCACACATCTCGAAAATGACGGGGAAGAAGTCCAGCCCGTAGGAGCGGGCCTGCTCGCGGATCTGCTTCTTGGCGGCCAGCAGTTCGTCGGGAAAGGGCGAAAGCGTATGCCTGGGCATAGACGGAGAACCTCACAATCGGCCGGGAGATTCTATTCTCCGCCCGGGGGCCAGGGGGCGGAAAAAAGCCGGCCGTGCCTTGCCGCGGCCGCCGCGAAACGCCCCGTTTTTTGCGGCCCGGGGGTCTCGGCAGTATGCTCCGGGCATGTCCCAGCCTGTCGCCTGCCAACGTGTTTCCGAGGACCAGTATTACCTGAACATCGCCCGGGAGGTGGCCGCCCGCGCCACCTGCCTGCGTCGGCGGTTCGGCGCGGTGATCGTCAAAAACAAGCAGATCATTTCCACCGGCTACTGCGGCGCTCCGCGCGGCACCATCAACTGCTCGGATGTCGGCCAGTGCCTCCGCGAGCAGCTTGGAGCCAGGAAGGGCGAGCATTACGAATGGTGCCGCTCGGTGCACGGAGAGGCCAACGCCATCATCCATGCCTCGCGTCTGGACATGATGGGCGCCACGCTCTACCTGTTCGGCATCGACGCCCGGACCGGGCAGGTTGTGGCCGACGCCGAGCCCTGCCGGATGTGCAAGCGCATGATCATCAACGCCGGCATCGAGCAGGTCGTCATCCAGGCCGGCGAGGGACAGATCCGCCGCGTGCAGGTCCAGACATGGATCGACAACAGCCTGGGGGAATACAGGGTAGTAGACGGTGTGATGACGCCGGTCCGCCCGGAAGGATATTGAGGATCACGACGAATCTCGAAACTTAAAGCGCGGATCGGCGTCAAGACCATCCGTGATCGAGTGGCCGGGAGGTTATACCCGATTCCTTGAGCCGTATTCGTCTCTCAGAGGAAAGCAATGAAGAATCTGCTCGCCTGCGCAATGATCGTTCTTGTGATGTCGCTGGCGGCCCGCGCCGCCGACGACGGCAAGGTCGTCCTGTTCAATGGCAAGAATCTGGACGGCTGGAAGCTCCGCAATGAGAAACTCGCCGACACATGGATTGCCGCCGGAGATGTCCAGCTGGACCCGTCCAATGCCGGCAACCTTCTGCCGGTCAAGGAAGGGCCCGGCGCCCTGCTCCGCAGGAAGATCGAGCACGGGTCGGACCTGGTTTCGGAGAAGACCTTCGGCGATTGCGAACTGCACATCGAGTTCATGGTCCCCAAGGGCAGCAATTCCGGGGTGTACCTGATGGGGCAGTACGAGGTGCAGGTTTTGGACAGCTTCGGCAAACCCGACGACAAACTCGGCCAGGGGGACGTGGGCGCCATCTACAGCGCCGCCGCCCCCCTGACCAACGCCTCGACGGCCCCGGGCACCTGGCAAACCTTCGACATCGTGTTCAAGGCCCCGCGCTTCGACGCCGCCGGCAAGAAGACGGACAACGCCGTCTTCGTCCTCATCAAGCTCAACGGCAAGACCATTCAGCGGGATGTCGAGGTGAAGGGGCCCACGGGCGGCCAGCTTCCCGGCGGAGAAAAGCCGATCGGCCCCCTCATGCTGCAGGGAGACCACGGCATCGTCGCCTACCGGAACATCTGGTATCGCCCCGCGCCGATGCGGTAGAGGTCTATCCTTCTCCAGGCGCCTACCCCGTGAGTACATCAAGCAGTTGTCTGAGGTCCCGGGTCTGCGGATCGTCGGGATTGGCCTTGAGATAACTGTCCAGCCACTGCCTCGCCGGCTGCGACAGGCCGCACCGCGCCAGCACCAGCGCCAGATCGCGCTGCAGCTGCGTTTCATCCGGCCAGAGCAGCATCTGCATTTCGAGCATGGCGGCAACGTGGCGATACTGGCCCCTGGTGCTGTGGATGTTCAGCAGGTTCTGCAGGATGCGGGTCAGCCAGAGACGGTGGCAGGCCGGTCGAAGCAGTTCCTCGGACCACTCGACCTGCTCGCCGAGCACCCGGCGGAGCAGTTCCCGCGCTTCCTCGACGTGGATCACCCGCCCGCCGGCGAAGGCGTCAATCATCAGCGGCGAGCCGCCGCATTCCACGCTGACCAGGAAATGCCCCGGCAGGTTGACGCCATGCACCCTCAATCCCAGCCGCCCGGCCACGTCCTTGTAGATCAGGCTCAGGATGATCGGCAGGCCCCGCTTTGTCTCCAGCACCGTCGGCAGGAAGTTGTTGGCCGCGTCGTAGTAGTCGTCGGTGTTTCCTGCAAACCCTTCCTCCTCGAACAGGACATCATGAAGATGCGCCACAACGGCCTGGGGCTGTTGCCTGCGGACGCGAGAACGAACCGCGTCGGCGTAGCCCTGGAGCCTGGCGTCCACGGCCGACAGGTCCACGTCGCCAAGGGCGTGCGTCGCCACGGCAACCGCCCCGATCATCAGCGCGTCGGGGCACTCAAGGCATCCGAGCTGCCGCTGGAGCAGTTGGAAAGCCTGAGGGGCACAACACACTGGAAGAGACTGGTGCATCACCGCTCCGTCGCCGGTTCGACCGGAAAATCATCCGGCCTGGTGAGTCAAAGGGGCAGACAGGCCGCACGGGCGACCCGAATCCAGCCCCGTTCGGAACGAGCCCGGCTGAGGATATATCGGCCGACGGCCGGGCGTTTCCTTGGTTTATCGAGCCGGGCGTGCACAAATAGGCCGGTTGCCTACGGCGCGTCGGGGTCTGCCCGGTGAACATGGCCGGGGCGGCGCGTGTTGTGGGCGGTCGGGTATCTGCTACAATTCCGCTTCGCTTTGGGAGTACCGGCATGGGCCTGCTGTTGTCGCTGACGATCTTCCTGCTGTTCGGCGCGGTTTTTGTCTTCGCCAACCTGGCGATTGGCAGTTTTGTGCGCCCGAACATCCCCAATGCCGACAAACTGGCCCCTTATGAATGCGGCGAACCGTCGATCGGTTCGAGCTGGGTTCAGTTCGATCTGCGCTTTTACATTGTCGCCCTGGTCTTCCTGGTGTTTGACGTGGAAGTGGCACTGTTTTACCCGTGGGCGGTGGCGTTCGGCAATGCGGCGCAGATGGCGATGGCCACCGGAATGGACGTGTTTCAGATCCGGCTGGTGGCGCTGGTTGACATGCTTTTCTTTTTCGGGGTGCTGCTGGTCGGCTTCGCGTATCTGTGGCGGTTCGGCTATCTCGACTGGGTCCGATCGGCCGCCACCACCAGCATCAAGGCCGAGTACAAGCCGGGCATCGATCTGCGCCAGGCGATGCGCCGGGATGACGGGGTGTAGGCATCCCGATTCCCTGTCCTGATCCACCCGGGGGATTATTCCTCGCTGAACAGGCCCTGATCCTCGGGCTGATTGCCTTCGGGCGGGCGCCACTTGATCCCGAGGTGTTCGTAGGCCGTCCTGGTCGCCCGCCGGCCCTGGCGGGTGCGCGTCACCAGGCCTGTCTGAAGAAGATAGGGTTCGATGACATCGACCAGCGTGTCCACTTCTTCGCCCATCGTCGCGGCGATGGCCTCCACGCCGGCCGGGCCGCCGCCGTAGACTTCGATCAGCGTGCGCATGAAGGCGCGGTCCTGCTCATCGAGGCCCCGGTCGTCGATACCCTCCAATTCCAAGGCAGATTTTGTGACTGGGAGCGTGAGCTTGCCCTTGGCCTCGACGGCCGCGTAGTCGCGAACGCGGCGCAGGAGGCGATTGGCGATGCGCGGCGTGCCGCGCGAGCGGCGGGAGAGTTCCCACAGGGCCTGGTCCTCGTATTCGACCTTGAGCAGCGCCGCGTTGGCCCGCAGAATTTCGTGCAGCGCCTCGGGAGCGTAAAACTCGATGTGCGAAACGATGCCGAATCGACTGCGCATCGGGCCGGTCAACAGGCCGATCCGCGTGGTGGCGCCGATCAGCGTGAAGGGGGGAATCGGCATGGTGATCGTGCGGGCGTGCATGCCGGCGTCGAGGGTGATGTCCACCTTGTAGTCCTCCATCGCCGGGTAGAGGTACTCCTCGACAATGGCCGGCAGACGGTGGATCTCGTCGATGAACAGCACGTCGCCCTGGCTGAGCTTGGTGAGGATGCCCACCAGGTCGGCGCCCTTGGTCAGGGCCGGACCATTGGTCACGTGAACCTGCGCGCGGACCTCGTTGGCAATGACATGGGCCAGGGTCGTCTTGCCCAGGCCCGGCGGACCGTGCAGCAGGACATGTTCGACCGGCTCCTTGCGCCCCCTGGCGGCCTGGACGGCGATCTTCAGCTTGCGGATCAGCGTTTCCTGGCCGATGTACTGTTCGAATCGCTGCGGCCGAAGCGCGTAGTTGAAGCGGTTCTCCTCCTCGCCCTGACTCTCGGCCGTGACGATGCGTTCCCGGGGCATAACGACAGTTTTAGCGATCGATGCCAAACTCACAAGCACCCGGCTTTCGGTGCCTCGCCGTTGCGGCATTGGCGCAAGGACCGGGGGGCCTCCGCGATCCGGTCCGCCCCCGCGAACTCAGGCAATGTGGAATATCTTCGGCGGGCCTTTGGATGCCGCGGCACGGGACGTTATTCTGCGTTGCTATGCCATGCGGGTCCGGACGATCGAATATGCGCGTGCTGCACGTCATCTCGGGCCTGGATGCGCCCGTCGGCGGACCGGCGGTTGCGCTGTGGGGGTTGTCCGAAGCGCAGGCCCGGCAGGGGCTGGATGTTTCCATTGCCGCCAGTTGGGTTCCGGGGACGGACCTGGCCGTCGCCGACCGGCTTGGAGGACGGGGAGTCAAGGTCCACACCGTCGGTCCGTGTCGGGATTTTCTCTGCTGGAGCGCGCAGATCCGCCCCTTCCTGCGCAAACTGGTACCGCAGTTCGATATCCTCCATATCCACGGGGTGTGGGAGGAGATTCATCACCAGGCCTGCCGCGCGGCGCAAAAGAGCGGCGTGCCGTACATCATCCGGCCCTGCGGAATGCTCGACGAGTGGAGCTACGGCAATCGCATCTGGAGCAAGCGGGTGTACATGCTGGTGCGCATGCGGCGAAACCTCGACCGCGCCGCCGCGATGCACTACCTCAGCGAGGCCGAAAGCGACTCGGTGGCACGGCTGAATCTCAGGCCCCAGGCCATCGTCGAGCCCAACGGCATCGACCTGGCCGAATTTGAGCAATTGCCGCCGCGCGGAACTTTTCGGTCAAAGCACCCCGTGCTAGGCGAGCGGCCCTACATCGTGTTCCTGGGGCGCATTCACAAGGGGAAAGGCCTGGAGCTGCTGATCCCGGCGATGGCGCGGCTTCAGCGGCGCGACGTGATGGCGGTGGTGGTTGGACCCGATAATGAGGGGTATTTGTCGCAGATGCAACAGCTTGCACGGCGGAAGGGCGTGGATGATCGCATTCTCTGGACGGGCCTTATGCGGGGAGCCGACCGGCTGGCGGCGCTGGTGGATGCCGAGCTGTTCTGCCTGCCCAGCTTTCACGAGAACTTCGGCGTGGCGGTGATCGAGGCGTTGGCGGCCGGATTGCCGGCGATCGTGTCGGACCACGTTTCGGCCTGTTCCCACATCCGCGCCGGACAGGTCGGCGGCGTGGCGCGGCTGGACGCGGACGATCTGGCGCGGGAACTGGACCGGTGGCTGGCCGATGACAGGTTGAGAAAGGGCGCGGCCGAGCGCGCCAGGCCGTTTGCATTCGAGAACTTCAACTGGACGCGAATCGCCGGGCGCTGGACCGAGCACTACCGGCGGCTGATTGGCACATGAGCATGGCCGACACCACACCCGACAATCTCCGCGTTCTCCACGTGATGTCCAGCATTGATCGCCGCGCCGGCGGTCCGGTGGCGGCGCTGGCGGGGCTGGCGCGAGCGCAGCTTGCGTGCGGCCTGCGCGTCTCGATCTGCGCCAGCTTCGGTGCGGGGGATGATCTGGCGCTGGCCGACGAGCTGCGCCGCGACGGTGCGGAGGTGCACACCGTGGGTCCCACGGGCCGCTTCGGCCGGCACCCGGAACTGGCCGGGACCCTTGCGCGCCTTGTCGGCGCGTGCGACATCGTTCACATCCATGCGCTCTGGGAGCAGATCCAGCATCAGGCGGCGGCGGCCGCGCGCGCCGCCGGCGTGCCGTACATCTTCCGCCCCTGCGGCATGCTCGACCCGTGGAGCCTGGCCCAGAGCAAGTGGAAGAAGCGGCTGTACATGCTCCTGCGGCTGCGGCGCGACCTGGATCGCGCGGCCGCGCTTCATTTCACCAGCGCCACCGAAATGGACCTGACCCGGCCGCTCAACCTGCGATCCCCCGGAATTGTCGAACCCAACGGCGTGGACCTGGCCGAGTTTGAATCGCTCCCGCCGCGCGGAGCGTTCCGCTCGAGACACCCGGCCATCGGCGAGCGCCCCATCGTCCTGTTCCTCAGCCGCGTCCATCCGAAGAAGGGTCTTGACCTGCTGATCCCGGCATTTGCCCGATCCGCCCTCGACGATGCGGTCCTTGTCATAGCCGGACCGGCCGAGGACAACCATGATGCGGCGGTGCGCGAGATGGCCCGGCGGCAGGGCGTGGCCGACCGGGTGCTGCTTGTCGGGATGCTCAAGGGGCGCGATCGCGTCGAGGCGCTGGTAGATGCGGAGCTGTTCACCTTGCCCAGTTACCAGGAGAACTTCGGCGTGGCGGTTGTCGAGGCGCTGGCGGCGGGCCTGCCGGTCCTGATCTCCGACCAGGTGAACATCCACCGCGAGATCAGCGCGGCCCGGGTGGGCGGAGTCGTTCCCGCGCAGGTGCAGCCGCTGGCCGACGAGCTGCGGCGCTGGATGCGCGATACGTCCCTGAGACGCGCCGCCGCCGAGCGCGCCCGGCCATTTGTCCGCGAGCATTACGACTGGCGGATGATCGCCGCTCGCTGGGCCGGACGATACCGGCAACTCATCGCCTAACCAGCGCCATCGCCCCGTTGGAGAGCATGTACCACCCCAACAGGAACGTGATGAAGTAGATGATCCGCGTGAACAGCACATCGCTCATCCGCCGGTTCACCCAGAACCCGAACAGCGCCCCGGCGAGCACCAGCGGCGTGAACTGGAGCGTGAACGTCAGTTCGGCCCTGGCGAATTGCCCCGAGGCCGCGTAAGCCGGCAGTTTGATCGTGTTCAATATGAAGAAATACATCGCGCATGTGCCCACGAACAGTTGCCGCGGCAGGTGAAGCGGCAGCAGGTACATGGCGATGATCGGCCCGGCCGCGTGGGCGAGGGTTGACGACGCCCCGGCGAATGCGCCGGTTCCCCAGGAGCGGAAAGGCTCGGGAATGAGGCGCGTCTGCTCGCCCCTGAATTGGCGCCACCAGTGCAGGCCGACCAGCAGGATGGATTCCAGCCCGATCTCGATGCGCATCAGCGCGCTGACGATCGCCTGCTGGCGATGGAACCACCACAGCAGCAGCCCGCCCAGGAGCACGCCGATAAGAGTGCCCGGCATGAGCAGGCGCACGTGGTGCAATGCCGAGTGCGGATTGCCGGGCGCCGGTCGGAACAGGCGGCGATACTGGTAGATTGCGATCAGGTCGCCGAAGACCAGCAGCGGCAGCAGCAGGCCCAGCGCCGCCTCCGCGCCGCGCGAAGGAATGTGCGACATGCCCAGGGCCGTCAGCGGCACGACGATCAGCCCCATGCCCGAGCCAAAACCCGACTTGGTCACGCCGATGAGGAAGATGGCCAGGAAAACAAGGAACCAGGCGAACGTCATTGGGGGGAACGATAACGGGTGCCGGCGCACATGCAACGCCAAGGTTCGTATCACGGGGGCGTGGCATTCAGCGCGGCGGGTACGCGCCAAGACGCCCGTGCTACGGCATCCGCCCCCGCGATACCGCAGCGACGGCCGCAAAGAGTATCATGCACCCCCGCACGACAAATGGCCTGAACGGAAGATTGCCCCGGGGGCCCAAACGGGTAACCTGAGGGGCTTGCGCCGCCGGGCAGCCCGCTTGCCCGGCGCGCCGACTTGTTTGCAGGACAACCATGAAGCAAGTGTACGAGGCAAAGAGTTCGACCGAGGCTCATTTTCTTCGGGGTCTGCTGGAGGCCGAGAAGATACAGGCGATCGTGCGAGGCGAGGCCATCGAGGTCGCCGACGGCTGTGCGCCGTCGGCCGAGGCCAGGCCGACACTGTGGGTGCAGGACCAGGACGAGGCTCGCGCCGCGCGCGTGCTGGAGGAATACGAGACGGCCGGCCCCGCGGCACGGGCGCGGCGCGGCTTGTGGAAATGCCAGTGCGGGGAGATCGTCGGCTCCCAGTTCACCCATTGCTGGTACTGCGGCAGCGAGCGGCCGGCGATGTCGTGAAGGGACGGCCGTCAACGTTCGGAAACGAATCCGGGAGCGATTGCGCCCCTCGCGGCGGGCACTGTCGGCGGGACCGCTACCTGGCCAGTTCGGCCCGCAGCGCGCCGGGCCGGTTGGTGGTGATGCTCAGGGCGCCCAGTTGCACGGCGCGTCGAGCGAGTCCTGGGTCGTCGATCGTCCACACGTGCAGTTCGATGTTCGCCTGCCGCAGCCCGCGCGCCAGTTCCTCGTTGACGATCGGCAGCGACTCTTCGGTCAGGCTGACGCCCAGGCCGGTGGCATTCATGCGCTTCATGCGCCCGATGAGTTCCTCGTGCGTGCTGCTCCAGACGCCGTCCTTGAGCTTGAAGGCATAGAGAAAGTTGGCCTTGATGTTCGGCATGGCCCTGCGACAGGCGGCCACCACCTTCTCGTCAAAGCTGATCAGCGTGATCTGCTCGGGGCGAAGCCCGGAGGCCTGGATGTCGCGTTGAACCAGCGGCACGATTTCCGGGCCCACCTTCATCTCGATCAGGATGCGCCTGTCGGGCGGCACCAGCGCCAGGATCTCGGCCAGCGTCGGCAGTTTCTCGCCCCGGTAGCGCGGGTCCTTCCATGAACCGGCGTCGAGCCGGCGGGCCTCCTCGAAGGTCAGGTCGGCCAGCTTGCCCTTCACCCCCGTCGTGCGATCGGTCGTGGCGTCATGCAGGCAGACGATCCTGCCGTCGCGGGTCAGTCGAAGATCGCACTCGATGGCGTCCGCATTCTGTTCCCACGCCAGCCGGTAGGCCGCCAGCGTGTTCTCCGGCGCATCGGCCGATGCGCCGCGGTGAGCGACGATCTCCACGGCCAGGGCGAGCGCGGGGACGAGCATGAGCCAGAGCATCGCACAAACGGCGTACATGGCAACCCTCCGGGGCCGGAGCGAGACGGGGAATCCCCGGGACAGGCGACGGCGGCATAAAGGCCGGGGACGGTCGGACATGCCCCTGATTATAGCCGCACCTATCGAACCTGGAGCAGGCCAACGGTCAGCGCCAGGGCGGCGGCGAAAAAGAGCATGACGGTGGCCAGCTCAAGCAAGGTGGAGATCAACTGCTGTTTCATGCGGACCTCCGGTACAAATGCCCGCGCGGGATCGCTGCTGAAATGATCGACAAACAGACGCCGCCGGCTTTGACGGATATGGCCGGAGAATCATCTGAATTTCACGGCCATCTCGTAGCGGCCATTGCTTAAGGGCCGGGAACGGACGACTTCGCACAGCCGGCCGGCAGGCCGGCCGTCCCGGACGTCGATGCGGCAGGTCTGCCCGACGTTCAGTGCCTGTCGGAGCAGGAAGCAGATGCCGCCCTGGGAGATGTTGCGGGTCTGGACATCGAAGCGCAAGCCGGCCAGGGGACCGTCGAGCACGGTGAGGGTCGCGGCGGCCTGCACCAGGCGGCGATGGTCGCGGCGACGATCGTGAAAGGTCGGGACCGGCGACGACGCCGAACCGGCAAGAGCCTCCATTTGTCCGTTCATGATGTTGCCCCGTGTGCCTGTTGCCCCCGTCCACCGTTCGCCGGAACCAAGACGCACCCTTCACACGGTGTATCGGCAATCTTATGGGCGGACTTCAACTCAAGTGCGATCCGGCGACAATGCCGCGGATTGGCCCGCCCTTCCGACCGCCGGGCCGTATAGAATGCATGCACCCATGATGGAGACAGCCGATGACCGGTTTTCCCGCATATGACGAAATTCGCGAACTGATCCAGCTGGCGCGAAAAGAGGACCTTGGAACGGACGATGTGACCAGCCGCCTGCTGGTGCCGGAGGGTGCCACGGCGGTCGGGACGCTGTTGCAGAAGGAAGTGGGCATCGCCTGCGGGCTGCCGATCGTGGAAATGATCTGCCGGACGTACGACGAGCGGCTGCGGGTCGAACCGATCCCGGGTTTTCACCTGAATGTCATCGAGGGTCGTTACAGCGACGCCCGGGTCACGCCCCTTCTGCGGGTGCGCGGGCCGATGCGCTCCCTGCTGTCGGCCGAGAGAGTGATTCTCAATTTTCTCCAGCACTTATCGGGCGTGGCGACGATGACGCATCGGTTTGTCCGGCGGGTGGAAGGCACGCGGGCGAAGATCGTGGACACGCGCAAGACGCTGCCCGGATTCCGCGCGCTGGACAAGTACGCGGTGCGATGCGGCGGCGGGCACAATCACCGGATGGGACTGTATGACGCGGTGCTGGTCAAGGACAACCACATCGCGCCGATTCCCACGCGGGAGTTGGCACCCTACCTGTCGCGCGTGGTGGCCCAGAGCCGTTCCGAGCGGGCCGATCGACCCATCGAGGTGGAGGTGGACAACCTGGAGCAGTTCCGGGAAGTGCTGAAGGTGGAGGGGATTCACATCGTGCTGCTGGACAACATGGATTGCCCGACGATGGAGCAGGCGGTGGCGATGCGCGATGCGGCCGGGCGCAGGGGAAGACTGGAGCTGGAAGCGTCCGGCGGGGTGACGATCGAGACGGTGCGGTCGGTGGCGCTGACCGGGGTGGACCGGATCGCGGTCGGGGCGCTGACGCATTCGGCTCCGGCGCTGGACATCGGCCTGGACATTGAAGATTAGCGCCGGCCGACAAGGCGGGTTCTTTCCCGGGGGCCGGACCCGCGACCACGCGGGGCCGTCATGAGTGGGGCTGGCATTCGGGGCCGGCCACCTGTTTCTTTTCGCCCAATTTGACACGTGGGGAATTGAATCGTAGATCGAACCTCGGCTCGCATGGGATGCGGGCCATGGATGAACGGATCCCTGACAAGGGCTAAGCCGCCGCGAGGCGGCGCTGTGCGAGGCCGAGGAACGCGGCGTCGGACAGCTCATCGCGCAGGGCCTGTTGAGGCGGCGCGGTGATGCGCAAAGCGTCCGGGTCTCCTGCGAGGGAGACGGCGGGCGTTGCCGAAAGGATTCCGAAGGACGATGGCGACGTGGCATGTTCACGAGTCGCCGAGACACGTCTTATCGGTCTGCCGGGTTGTCCGGGTGATCCGTCCGCTTCGCGATTCAGGACCGCTTTTCCGGGGGCCGGTGCGTAGCCGGGCCGGGAGAGTGCGCGTCCGCTCGCGGGGCAGTTAAGTCGGCGCGGGTCCGCGCCGATGAGGTGGAGGAGGAAACGGCAAAGCTCGCGGGCTCGGTTTTCGAGAGCGGGCGCACGCGGCGACGGGGCGATTGGAAACTGGCGGGTGCCGGTGGGCAGGCCAGAGGGACAAGGTCGACGTCGCCGCCAGCCGGGTTTTCGATTCCAGCGGCGGAGAGAGGCAAGAGGCCCTCGGGACGCGCATGGGAGTCGTTGAAAGGAGGGCAGTGTCAGCTTTTCCGGGCCGGCAGGATGTCACATGCGGGCCAGGAGAAACGGATCGGGGCAACGCTTGCAACGCGATGCGCTGCGGCCGTTGCCGATCAACCGCCGACGGATCGGAGTTCGCGGATCGACAGGACCGAAACAGCCGGAGGATCGCTTGTGCGCCCCGGCGGACGAAACAAGGCAGTCATTCTCAGAGGAGAACAACATGTTGTCTCGGAAGAATCGTGGTTTTACGCTCGTTGAAATCCTGATCGTGGTGATCATCCTGGGCATTCTCGCGGCGATCGTGATCCCGCAGTTCACCAACGCCAGCCAGGAAGCCCGCCAGAGCTCGCTGGTCAGCCAGCTCCAGACGCTGCGCAGCCAGATCGAGCTGTACAAGCTCCAGCATGGCGACACGCTGCCCAACCTGATCGCCGGCGGCGCCGCCCAGTTCGGCCAGGCGTCGGGCTGGGATCAGCTCACCAAGGTGACCACGTACAACGGCACCAACTGCGGCCCGTACATGCAGGCCGTTCCGGTGAACCCCCTGACCAACAGCTCGGTGGTTGTTGACGGCAACGAGACCTCCACCGGCGTGGTCGGCGGCTTCATCTACGACTACTCCACCAGCACCCCGCCGACGGGGCGCATCTGGGGTGTCGATGCGGCCGGCAACCCGGTTCACTAGACAGTGAAGACCCTCCCGGCGGCGGATTCGTCAGCCGCCGCCGGGCTTGAATGAAGGCCCGGACGCTAAAGGGCCCCGGCGAAGCAGACGCAGGATCAAGCCATGAGGATCGCAACGACCGGTTCATCTCACAGCGGCCAGCGGGGGCGGCGCGGAGGCTTCAGCCTCATCGAGATACTGATCGTGCTGGCGATCATCGGAATCCTGGGGGCGGTGGTGCTGCCGAAGTTCTCGGACGCGTCGCAGGTGGCGCGGGAGAACACGCTCAAGGACGAACTGCGCTATCTGCGGACGCAGATCACCGTCTTCAAGGCCCAGCACCGGGACACCCCGCCGGGCTATCCCGGCGGCAACCAGAGCCTGGCGCCGACCGAGGCCGACTTCCTGCAGCAGATGACCCAGAAGACCGACGAGACCTGCAAGGTCGGGATCGGGGCCGGTTTCCGGTTCGGCCCGTACCTGAGCAAGATGCCGCCAAATCCCGTAAGCGGCCTGAATACCATTCTCGTCGTGCCCAACGGAGCGCCGATGCCTGCGGCCAACGGTTCAACGGGGTGGATCTACAAGCCGCAGACGCTCGAACTCATCCCCAACCAGACGGGCGTGGACAGCGATGGCGTGCCCTTCGTCAAGTACTAGACCTCCGGCCAGCGCGGGCAACGGCCCGAGGGGGCCGGTTCCGCGCGCGCGGGGCTTCACGCTCCTGGAATCCATGATCGCCGCGACCCTCCTGGCGATCGCCACGGTCGCGGTGGTCGGCCCGGTCCTGGCGGCCCGGCAGCACGCGCAGTCCAGCGAGATCCGGCTCTCCGCCCAGTCGCTGGCACGCCAGCTCCTGGACGAAATCATGTGCAGACCCTACGCGGACCCGGATGACGGCAACACCGTCAGCGGCCCCGAGACCGGCGAGACGCGCTCCACCCTTGACAACATCGACGACTACGACGGCCTGACGGAAACGGTCGTGCGCAACGGCATGACGTTCACCAGGACTGTGAGCGTCCATTACCGGAACAGTCCGAACGGCCCGCGCGTGGCCGTGGGCGACTTCGCGCTGGTGACGGTGACGGTCGGCTGCCCGGCGGCGCAGCCGGTGACGCTGCGCTACCTGGCGACGCGAGGAACCATCCTGCGGTGACACGATGATCCGGACCCGGCCCATCCTCCGCGCTCGACGGCTCGCCGGCTTCACCCTGCCGGAGCTGCTGCTGGGCATGGCCATGACAGCGCTGACCCTGGGAGCGCTGGCGGCGCTGATGGGCGCGATGGCGCAGCAATGGAAAGAGGAGGAGACAAGCCGATCCTCGCGGGTGGCGGCCTACCAGGCCAGCGCCCGCATCGCGGAAATGCTCCGCGGATCGCGTTTCGTCGGCTGGACCGGGGCGTACGCCGACGGGAGCGGGGCGGCCTGCTTCATCTGGTTCCGCGACTACCCGCCCCAGGCAAGCATGGAACTGGCGGAGATCATGCTGCTGGAATACCAGGCGCCGGCTCGGCAACTGGTCCTGTGGCGCCTCGAGCCGCGCGCGGCCGCGGCCGCGCTGAAGTGCGCGAAGGCGGACATCGACGAGTTCAAGGACATCGCCCCCTTCAAGCAACTGGCGGGAATGCGACGGTTTGTGCTGCTCAACAACGTGACCAGCTTCAGCATTGCGGCCTTCGACATCAGCGCGGGTGCCCTGCGTCCGCGGGTGGAGTACTCGATCGCGACGAAGAACGGAGGCAGGAACCACGCGGAAAGCCAGACGGTGATGCTCCGGTGCGTGCAGTCGCCGTGAGCGGGAGCCAATTGCGGACGAGGTTTCGACTGGAGGTTGGCGGTGGAACCGAATCGAAGAAGACAAGGCTTCGCGCTGCTGCAGGTGATGCTCGTGGTGGGCGTGGCGACGATCATCGGATCGGCGCTGCTGGCCGGCGCGGTGCTGCAAGGCGACGCCGGGCGCAGCGCGGACGTGTCGGCCCGCGCTGACGCGATGGCCGACTCGGGAGTGAGCCTGGCGATGTATTACCTCCAGAACCCGGACAAGGCGCCGGCGGCGGAGGTTTCCGGGGGATACTGGCGGGGAACGCTGGCCGATCTGGCGCTGGTGCCCGGCTCCGGCGACGCGCTGCGCGTGAGCGTCACGCGCGACGCGGCCAAGCCCGATGAGTACGTGGTGACTTCAAGCGGAAAGGTGGCCGGCGACGGCGGCGCGGTGGTGATCCGCCGCTGCGCGGCGCGATTGAAGGCTCAGAGCGGCATCGTGAGGGACAAGGCGATCGTGTCGCGCAAGGACCTGTCACTGGCGCTCAACGGCAAGGTGACCGGCGACGTGCTGGTCCAGGACAAGCTGACCAGCAACCGGGGAACGATCAGCGGGACGGCCTGGGCCGCCAGCTTCGTGAACACGCTGGCCAGCTACGGCGCAATGCAGACGCTGCCGGCCGGCGCGGTCGTCAACGGGCCGTCGAAGAGCAACTTGCAGATGTACACGGGGACGGCCGCCGCTCCCAACACCTACGCACACACGGACGGGCGGGTCTATACGCGGGGAACGATCACCAAGAACACGCTGACATCGGCCGACACGATTGCCGCCAACGCCGGCAACGCGGCGGGAATCCACTACTACGAGGGAGACCTGACGCTCCGCGACTTCGTCCGGATAGACGGGACGCTGATCGTCAAGGGGAACCTGATCATCAACGGCACGTCGATTGAGATCACGCCCAGGGGCGGGTACCCGGCCCTGATCGTGACCGGGGATCTGCGGACCCGCGCCTATAAAAGCGCAACCATCAACGGTGCCGTGTTCGTCGGGAAGGCGATCGTCGGAGACAGCGGCGCCAGTTCCCTCACGACGCTCACGATCAACGGCGCGCTCTATTTCGACGGGCCGGGAAATATTGACTCGACCGCGGCCATGACTGTGACGATCAAACATACACCGGGAAACCTGAACGTCCCGGACATGGACACGGCGCTGGCGCGGAACGTGTCGGTGCTGTCCTGGTCAAGGCTGTGAGAAAGGATGTCGTATGAACTCGTCGAAGCTGCTGGTGGCGGTGGTTGTTCTCCAGGGGCTGATCCTGCTGGGACAGTGGACCGGATCGGGCCCGCTGTCGCCGACGTGGGCCCAGATTCCCGACGCGGGCGGGCAGCGAAACCAGATGATCGACGAACTGAAGGCGGTCAACGCGAAACTGGACAAGCTGCTGGACGTGCTCCAGAGCGGCAAGCTCCAGGTCAGGGCCGTCGCCGAGGAGAAGGAAGGCAAGTAGCCGGCCCGCGGGGCGTTTCGGGGGCGGCGCCTCGACGGCGGCGGACGGGAGTTCGGCAGGCGTGGTGCAGTCGGAGATGAACATGCGACAGCAACATCATCGCGGCATGCGCGCGTTCACGCTGATCGAGATCCTGGTCGTGGTGGTGATCCTCGGGATCGCCGGCGCGATCATCATCCCGCAGATGAGCTCGCGCGACGACCTGCGGGTCAGCGCCGCCAGCCGGATACTCATGGCGGACCTGATCTACGCCCAGAACATGTCGATCACCCGGCAGGTCAACCACTGCGTGGTGTTCGACATCGCCGGTTCGCCTCGCTCCTACTGGGTGGCGCGGGCCTCGGCCCTGAACACGCCCATCACCCACCCGGTGAACAAGGTGCCCTACCGGGGAACCTTCGGCGCCGGCGGGACCGGAGGCCTGGCGAACATCTCGCTGAACAGCGCGCGCTTCGACGGGACATCGGCCGGCGCGTTCACCAGCGCGATCGGGTTCGACGAACTGGGAACCCCGCTGATGTACAACAGCGACGGGACCTACGAGGTCCTCAGCCAGGGCGCCATCGAACTGCAGGCCGGCGCCCAGAAGATGCGCATCGCCGTCGAACCCTACACCGGACAGATCACCATCACCAACGTGCCATGATCGGCGTGAACCGCAACCATCCTCTTCCCATTGGCCTGGACGTCGGGCGCGACGCCGTGAAGATGCTCCAGCTCCGGGTCGCCGGCAACACGCTGGCGGTCCATGCGTCCGCCAGCCGGTCCCTCCCCGAGGAGGCGCGCGGGCAGCCGCAGCTGCGCATGGCGGTCGCCATCGAGCTGATCCGCTCGATGAGGCGCGAAGGGGGCTTCGCGGGCAACGCCGTCGTGGCGGCGCTGCCGCGCGAAATCGTCCACACCAAGAACTTCCGCCTGCCGCCCATGCCGGCGGCCGAACTGGACAACGCCGTTCACTTCGAGGCGCGCAATCTCTTCCCGTTCAGCCTCGGCGAGGCCCGCCTGGAGTACCTGTCCGCGGGCGAGGTGCGGCAGGGCAGCGACACGCTCCAGGAAGTGATCGCGCTGGCGGCTCGCAGCGACGAGATCGACGCCTTCGTGGAGCAGTTGCACCGGTGCGGCCTGCGCGTCGAGTCCCTGGACATCGAGCCTTGCGCGCTGTTCCGGTCGGTGGAGCGGTTCATCCGTCGCCGCGAGGACGAGAACGAGGTCCACGTGCTGCTGGACATCGGGTACGGCGGGAGCCAGCTGGTGATCGGGCGGGGCCGCGATATCAGCTTCATCAAGAACATCGACATCGGCAGTTCCCACTTCCACCAGGCGATCGCGCGGGCCCTGGGGATCAGCCAGGCCGAGGCGCAGACGCTCCGCCGGCGGCTGGTGGACACGCAGCAGGCGCAGGAGTCGCCCGAGTCGCGCGATCCCGTGCGCCAGGCGGTCTTCGACGCGGCACGGAGCACGATGGAACTGCTGGGCAAGGAGCTGTCGCTCTGCCTGCGGTACCAGCTCGTGACGTTCCGCGGCCAGCGGCCCACGCGGGTGCGGCTGCTGGGCGGCGAGGCGTGCGACCGGCAACTCCAGGCGGTGCTCGGCGGCAACGTGCCCATCCCGGTCGAGGCCGGGCATCCCCTGTACAGCGTGGACACCGCCGCGATGGGCATTGACGGCAGGAGCCACACCCTGGGGCAGTGGGCGGTGGCGATGGGCCTGTCGCTGAAGCGGACGCAGACGCGTTTTGCGCCGCGCGACGGCAGGCCGCGCGACCCGATCGCGCAGCGGGTGGACCTGGCCGCAGCGGTGGCGCAGGCCGACGGCGCGGCAGCGGAGGTGGCCCATGCGTGAACTGGAATTTCTCCCGGCCTGGTACCCGCAGCTTCAGCGCCGCCGGCGCATGGTCTTCCTCCAGTTCTGGGTGACGATGATCACGGCGATCGGCCTGGGAGTCTGGGTGTTCCTGGCCGACCGCAATCGCCGCGCCGCCGAGGAGGTGCTCGATTCGCTGCGCAGCCAGCTGAAGCAGACCGACGCCGAACTGGAAAAGATGGATCAGCTCCAGGCGCTGCAGAAGCAGTTGCAGCGCCAGAAGGAAGTCCTGGACCGCCTTGGGCTGCACGTGGAGGCATGGAAGCTGATCGGCCGGCTCGCGGCGGCCACGCCGGCGAATGTCGCCCTGCTGAGCCTGTCGCTGGAGACCGAGGAGGTCCCGGTCGCGCAGAGCGCCACGGCCCGGCTGGCGGCAAGGGAAAACGCGCCGCCCCCGGTGGATCGCCGCCTGAAGGTGCGACTGGGAGGCGTGGCACCGACGGACCTGGAGCTGTCAACGCTGCTGACGGAGCTGACCAAGGTTCCCTTCTTCGACCAGGTCGTTCCCACGATCGCCAAGGACCGGCGCGAGAAGGGACACGTGATGCGCGAGTTCGAGTTGACATTCTCGGTGAATCTCAACGGCGCCGGGAACTGAGGACGACGATGCGACTGCTCAAGAACCAGATCGGCTGGTGCATTCGGGCCCAGTGGGCGCTGGGCACCGGGCTGGCCGCCGCCCTGCTGCTGTTTTTCGTGGCCGGCTACCGCCCCGCCGTCTCGTCGCTGGCGTCGCTGCATCAGCAGATCGAGTCCCGGCAGCGGGAGCTGGAGCGCAACCAGACCCGGGCCAACAACCTGCCGGCGCTGGCCGCCGCCGTGCAGAAGCTCCAGGAGCAGGTTCGGACGTTCGACCGCAAGTTCCCGCGGCAGCCGGAAATCGACCAGTTCATCCGGGACATGACGCAGATCAGCCAGCAGTTGTCGCTGGCCGACTGGCGGTACCAGCCGGGGGCCCCGCGGCGGACGGAGGGATTCTTCGAGCTGCCGATCCTGATGAGCTTCCGGGGTGATTTCCTGAACGCGGCAAGCTTCCTCAAGCAGGTGGAGGACCTCCAGCGGCTGACGCGGGTCAAGCGGTTCTGGGTCAGGAGCAAGGAGTCCCAGAACGGAGCGGTCGAGGTCGAGATGACGGTCAGCATCTATTTCTCGGAGCAATGATGGGCGATTCCACCACACTGGGTCTGCGGGAACGCATCCTGGGCCAGGTGCGCAGGGAGCCGCGGAAGGCGGCCACGCTGGCGGTTCTCCTGGCGGTGATGCTTCTGGCGTGGGTCCGCGGCGGCGCACCGGGCAAGGCGGGACCCGCCCAGGCGTCGGCCAGCCCGTCGCCGGCGAACCCGGTCACAACGCCCGGTAACGCCGGACCGCAGATGAACCGGACACTCCGCGCGCTGGAGGAATGGCTCAACGGTCCCATAGCACCGACCGAGCGGAACCTGTTCCTGATGAAGCTGGACTATTTCCCCGCGGAAGCCTCCGCGACGGCGGCGCAGGCCGCCGCCGAGAAGGACGGGAACTCCGACGATGCGGCAAAGTCCCAGGCTGCGGCAGCCGATCTGGAGAAGGCCAGACGCAATCTCGAGGCGAACATCAAGGCCCAGGCGTCGCGGCTGGATTTGCAGAGCACGGTCATGACGAACGGATCGCCACGGGCACTGGTCAACGGGATGATGGTGGGCGAAGGGGACACCATCGAGGGGTTCCGCGTCGTGCGCATCGAGGCAAGAGGAATCGTGGTCGAGCGAGAAGGGGTCAAGCTCGAGGTGTCATTCAGTTTCAGGTGAACGGGCATGCGTGAACCCGTCGTGTTTTGAGGAGTCGTATATGAACAGGTGGAACAAGACGGCCGGCATTCTTTTTTTCGCCGCAGCGTCCGTTTATCCGGTTTCGGCGCTATCGGCGGCCGCGGAAAAACAGGCAAAGCCTGCCAAGGGAACCGAGGTGAAGCTGCTGGATGAGACCTCCGGTCCGCTGGCGGCGGCGACGACCCAGCCCGCCGGGCAGAGCGTCGGCGCCAACCAGGTGAACGTCTCCGACGCGGGAACAGTCGAGATCCATGTCAACGACGCCAACCTCGTCGAGGTGCTGCGGATGCTCTCCCTGCAGAGCCAGAAGAACATCATCGCCAGCAAGGAGGTCCGCGGCACGGTCACCGCCAACCTCTACAACGTGACCATCCGCGAGGCCCTGGACGCGATCCTCAAGGCCAACGGCTTCGCCTACCGGGAGAAGGGCAACTTCATCTACGTCTATTCCGCCAAGGAACTGGCCGACCTGATCAAGGCCGAGCAGCAGCCGACAACCGAGATCTTCAGGCTGTACTACACGCCGGCGGCCAACGCGGCGCAGATGATCAAGCCGGTTCTCAGCGCCGACGCGCAGGTGTCGCAGACCACCGCGGTCAGCGGCGGCGGCGTGGGCGGATCCGGCGGCGCGGCCGGCTCCACCGGCAGTTCCAGCAGCGGGACCACCGGCGGCTATACCCACGCCACCGAGGACGTGATCGTCGTCCGCGACTATCCCGAGAACATCGAGAAGGTCCGCAAGATCATCAAGGAAATCGACCGCCGGCCGCAGCAGATCCTGGTGGAGGCCACCATCATGGCCGCCCGCCTGACCAACGACAACAACCTGGGCGTGGACTTCACGATCCTGGGCGGCGTCGATTTCACCTCCATCCTGACGCAGCAGGGCAACATCATCGGCGCCACGCCGGGCGCCACGGTCGACGCCGGCAACCGCACCAGCAGTGTCGGCTCGGGCAACAACTTCACCAAGGACCTGAACCCCGGCTTCAAGGTGGGCTTTGTCAGCAGCAACGTCTCGGTGTTCGTCAACGCCCTGGAGCAGGTGACCGACACCACCGTGCTGGCCAACCCCAAGGTGCTGACCCTCAACAAGCAGCTCGGCGAGGTGCTGGTCGGTCGCGAGGACGGCTACAAGACCACCACCGTCACCGAGAGCACCGCCGTCGAAACCGTCGAATTCCTCCAGACCGGAACCAAGCTGGTCTTCCGGCCGTACATCGCCGACGACGGCTACATCCGCCTCGAGGTCCATCCCGAGGACTCCGACGGCAAGGTGGTCGGCGGCCTGCCCACCAAGACCACCACCCAGGTCACCACCAACGTCATGGTCAAGGACGGGCACACCGTGGTCATCGGCGGCCTGTTCCGCGAGAGCAGCAGCACCGCCCGCAGCCAGGTGCCCGGGCTGGGCAGCATCCCGGTCGTCGGGATGCTCTTCGGCAACCAGACCGACGCCACCTTCCGCGAGGAAATCATCATCCTGCTCACCCCGCACATCATCAAGGATGAGCAGCGCTACGCCAATGCCTCCGACGAACAGCTCAGGGACATGGAGAAACTGCGCGTCGGCGTGCGACGCGGCATGATGCCCTGGGGACGCGAGCGGCTGGCCGAGGGCGCGTACGAAAACGCCCTGGCCGAGATGAACAAGCCCAAACCCGACCGGAAACTGGCCCTGTGGTACCTCAACTGCGCCACCCACCTCAACCCCGTGTTCGGCGAGGCGATCCGCATGAAGCAGAGCATCACCGGCCGCGAGCTGACCAGCGTGGACAACAGCACGGTGCGCGGGTTCGTCAAGCGACAGATCCTGGCCGAACGCGGCGCGCAGGCGACGGCGACCCAGGTTCCGGACCCGACCGAGACCGCGGAGCCGACCGACAACGCCGTCCAGTCGCCGGTGGCGACGACCGAGCAGCCGCAGGCCTGCCTGCCGCCCAAGGCGCAGCCGCAGGAGACGGCGAGCGCGCCGACCCCGGCGCCCCAGCCCCGGGCCGAAGCCCGGCCGGCCGTGGAAACCGACAACAACCTGCTGTTGGAGCAGCGGAGTGAGACGGGCGCGGGCGTCACGGTCGCCCAGCCGGTCGCCCCGACGACCCAGCCGGTCGTCCAGGCGACAAAGGAACCCGAGACGGTCGTCACCGAACTCCCGCAGGAGCCGGTTGACGCCTCGGAGGAAGACGACCGGGAGTGATCCCCCCAGGTGCGTTCGCGGCGCAGGCGCCCGGCCCCGGCGGCCAGACCCGCGCCGCGAACGCTTCGCCCATTTCGCCCAGTCGCGTGCTTCGGGAAGAGAGGCACGATTACTTGAGGAGTTGTCATGACGTTCAGGCAAGTCATCGTGATCATGTGCGTGGCGCTGCTCGCCGTGGGGTGTTCCCAGCAGAGCAAAAGACCGGACAAGCCGTCGGCCAAGGCCCAGTGGAACTCCGCCCGCGCGGGCGTGCTCTACAGCCTGGCGCGGCAGCAGTACGAAAACGGCAACTTCGAGAATTGCCGCAAGACCATCAACGAGGCGCTGGCCCTGGAACCCGGCAGCAGCAAGCTCCACGTCCTGATGGCCAAGCTCCTGATTGAAGAGGGCAGGCTCGAGCCGGCGGAAAAATCCCTCCAGATTGCGCGCGACCTGAATCCCGCCGACGCCGAAATCGACTATTTCTTCGGCGTCATCTACCAGCGATGGCAGCGCAAGGAGGCGGCGCTGGCATCGTATGAGCAGGCGCTGGCCAAGGAGCCCTCCGAACTGGCCTACCTGCTGGCCCGGGCCGAGATGCTCGTGTCGCTGGGGCGGCACGAGCAGGCGCTGGCGTCGCTGGAAGAGCGACTGGCCTTCTTCGAGAACAGCGCGACGATCCGCGATTTCATCGGGCAGTTGCAGATGTACCAGGGCCGATACCAGCAGGCCGTCAACATCCTGCGACAGGCGGCGGCGCTGGCGCCGGAGGACCTTCCCATCCGCGAACGCCTGGCGATGGCCCTGTTCTACAACCGCGAGTACCGCGAGGCGGCCCAGGCGCTGGAGCGCCTAGTCGCCAATGAGAAGCACGCCGGCCGGGCCGACCTGTTCCTGGCGCTGGGCGAATGCCGGCTGCAGTCCGGCGACGCGCGGAATGCCCGCGATCACTTCGAGGCCGCCAGCCAGCTTGATCCCGGCTCGACGGCCGCGTGGCTGAGCCTCGGCAAGGTCGCCCTCGAACTGAACGACACCAAACGCGCTGATCTGTCCGTGAAGAAGGCCCTGTCGCTGGAGCCGCAGAACCCCGAGGCGCACCTGCTGCTGGGTTACGTCCGGCTCAGGCAGGGCCAGATGGGCGACGCCCTGTCGGCCTTCCGCAAGGCCAGCGCCCTGGACCCCGCCGACGCGGTCAGCATCTGCATGGCCGGCTATGTGCTGGAAAAACAGGGAAAAGCGACCGAGGCGATGAACTGCTACGCGCAGGCGCTGAAGATCAAGCCGGGCGACGACCTGGCGTCGATGTTGATGGCGCAGGTGCAGGTCAACGAATAGAACGTCGGGTTGGACCCGGGGAGGACCTGTTCCGCACGGGGAACGGTCCACGGGCCGGAGCGGGCGATTCCGGGATTCGCCGGAACAACACGGATTCCGGAGTCGCCGCTTCATCCCCAGGGTCGCGGGAGAATGTGCCGTCGGGCTCCGCCGGAGCCGCGGCAGGAGAGGTCGGGGCGTGCAATCGAGAATTCTCATCCTGGTGTTGTGCGGACTTCTGCTGATCGGGGGCGCGGTGGCCATGGTGCTGCCGCCGGACCTGCAATTCTTCATCGGACCGCCGCTGCGGACGGATGCCGGCCGCCTGATCGGCCCGCTTGCACTGGCGATGGCGGGACTGCTCGGCGCCTGGGGCATCACCGCGGGAATGCGCGCCAATTCGCGGCTGGCCGGGCAAATCCGCAACCTGGCCTCGGCCGGCGCTCGCGGCCGCCTGGAAGTCGGCGGCGCCTGCTCCGTCCTGGCCGGCGCCGTCAACGAGTTGATCGAACGCGCCCAGGCCGAGATCGCCTCGGCGCAGACGCGGGCCAAGGAACTGGAGATCCAGCTGAAGGTGGCCACGGCCGAGCGGCAGCATGCCGAGGCGATCATCTACAGCATCTCCGACGCGGTGCTGGTCACCGACCCGTTCGATGAGATCGTGCTGGCCAACGACTCGGCGGCCAAGACCTTCAGCTTCGATCTTCAGACCGCCCAGCGTGCCCCGGTGCAGCGGGTCCTCCGGGACGAGACGATGATCCAGCTGATCCGCGACATGCGCCAGAGCGACAGCCGCAGCGGGCGCCGCATCGTCGAGCACAAGGTGGCGACACCCGTCGGCGAGCGCACGTTCAAGCTGACGCTGTCGTGCGTGGCTCCGCGCGGGAACGCCGGCACGGGCGTGGTGGCGGTGCTCCATGACGTGACGCGCGAGAAGGAAGTCGCGGAGATGAAGAACGACTTCGTCTCGAACGTCAGCCACGAGTTGCGCACGCCCCTGGCCAGCATCAAGGCGTACGCCGAGATGCTGATCGACGGCGAGGCCGAGAATGACAAGGTCCGACAGGAGTTCTACGAGGTCATCCACAACGAGGCCAACCGCCTGGGGCGGCTGATCGACAACATCCTGAACATCTCGCGGATCGAATCGGGCCTGATCAAGATGAACAAGAAGCCGGTGAGCCTGATGGTGATCCTCAAGGAGGCCGCCGAGGTGATCGCCCCGCAGGCCAGGCAGAAGAACATCGCGCTGGTCGAGGACATCAGCCCCGCTTTTTATCAGACGCTGGCCGACCGCGACATGCTTTATGAGTCGGTGCTCAACCTGTTGAGCAACGCCGTGAAGTACACGCCGGAAGGCGGGCGGGTCACCGTTCAGACGACGGTCGATGAGTCCCGTAAAAAGGTCACGGCGCGCATTTCCGACACCGGAGTCGGAATTCCGGCAAAGGACCTGCCGTTTGTATTCGATAAGTTTTACAGATGCGACGCGAACAACCGCATGGCCAAGGGCACGGGCCTGGGTCTGTCGCTGGTCAAGCACATTGTTGAAAACGTCCACCACGGCCGGATCTTCGTGGAAAGCCAGGTGGGCAAAGGCAGCACGTTCGGTTTTGAACTGGACCTGATCGAGTGAGGAAAGGGAGAAGGCCTCCTCCGTCGGATCCCGTATGTTGCGGAGGGAAAATGACGGGAAAGACGATCCTGGTTGCGGATGATGAATCCCACATCCTGCACGTGGTCTCGATGAAGCTGCGCAACGCGGGCTATCGCGTGCTGACGGCCGGCGACGGCCGCGAGGCGCTGGAGCTGGCGCAGCACGACCGCCCGGACCTGATCATCACCGATTATCACATGCCCGAACTGTCGGGAATCGAGCTCTGCCAGCGGCTGAAGGAGAACGCCGACACCGCCGGCATCCCGGCCATCATGCTGACCGCCCGCGGCTACAACCTCGAACCCCAGGACACCGAACGGAGCGGGATCTGCTGCATGATCAGCAAGCCGTTCAGCCCGCGGCAACTGCTGGCCACCGTCCACGAGGTGCTGGAGAAGAAGGCCGCCTGATCGGCACACGCGAGGGTTTGGTATGGCGATCAATCCCCAGTCCACCATCGCAGGACCGGCCCGGCGCCAGGAAACCCTGCCCGCCGCCGTGTGGGAACACCTGGTCCTGCACAACCGCCCCGCCGGCACATGCCTGATCTACTTCTTGCCCGGCGGGACCATCGCGTGCCATGACGCGGGCGCGGGGGTCTTCTTCGAACGCTACGTCATCCCCGCACTGCGGCACCCCGACGTCTGCGGACAGGCCCTGGCCGGAAAGACCTCCCGGATCGAGCCGGGCTCCCCGCCCCAGATCTGGGAACTGGTCCCCGGCGTGCTGATCAGCGCACTGCCCCACGTCGAACGCCGGCAGGTCCGCGGCATCCTGGCCATCGCCGCCAGAAGCGAGGGCTTCCGTCTTGGCGAGGACGTGCTGCGACTCTGCTCCATGTTCGGCCTGGACGCCACCTGGCTGGCCCAGCAGGCCCGGCACGTGCCGGCCCACACCGCCCAGCACCTGGGCATCGGCAACAGCGTCATGCTGAGCCTGCTTTCCGACCGCCTCCGCCTCAACGCGCTGGAACAGGAGCTCAACACGCTCTCCACCCAGCTGGCCAACGCCTACGAGGAACTGACGCTGATCGAGCAGATCAGCGGCGGCATGCGCGTCAACCGGCGCAGCGCCGACTTCTTCCGACAGGCCTGCCTGGACGTCATGCAGGTCATGCAGGTCCGCGGGATGGGCGTGGTCGTGCGCAGCGACAAGCTTGAACATCCCCCGGTCCTCTATGGCGACCTGAGCCTGCCGCCCGGACAGGTGCATCGCCTGGCCGACGAACTGCTGCCCATGCTCCGCACGCGCAAGAACTTCCTGCTGGTCAACGACCTGGCCGCCGACAAGCGGCTGGGCTGGCTGGGCGAGTTCGCCTCGCGCCTGATCGCCGTCCCCATGCTCCGCGGGGAGCAGGTCCTGGGCTGCCTCTTCGGCCTGGACAAGCTGGCCGGTGACTTCGACTCCGTTGACGCCAAGCTCCTGACCAGCATCTCCAACGAGTCGGCCATCTACCTCGAAAACGCCATCCTCTTCGGCGACGTGCACGGCCTGATGATGGGACTGCTCCACAGTCTCACCAGCGCCGTAGACGCCAAGGACGCCTACACCTGCGGCCACAGCGAACGCGTGGCCCTGCTGGCCCGGCACGTGGCCCGCCAGCTCTCCCTCGACGACTACCAGGTCGAGCGCACCTACATGGCTGGCCTGCTCCACGACGTGGGCAAGATCGGCATCCCCGAGAGCGTCCTCCAGAAGACCGGCCGCCTGACCCCCGAAGAGTTCGAGGTCATGAAGAAGCACCCGCTCATCGGCGCCCGCATCCTCGCCGATGTCAAGGAAATGGCGGACGTGGTTCCCGGCGTGCTCCACCACCACGAACGCTACGACGGCCGCGGCTATCCCAACAACCTGGCCGGCAAGTCGATCCCCCTGGTCGGGCGGATCATCTGCCTGGCCGACTGCTTCGATGCGATGACCTCCAATCGCACCTACCGCCGGGCCTTGCCCCTGGAGGTGGCCCTGACGGAAATCCGCCGCTGCTCGGGCACGCAGTTCGACCCCGAACTGGCCGAGATCTTCCTGGCCATCCGCCCCGACGATTTCCGCGCCCTGCTCCGGGACCACCAGCTTGCGGCCAAGCGGCTGCTTGAACTTCAGGAGTCATTGCGCGCGGCCTAGCCCGCGCCGCGATCGCGTAAGGGAATGCTCGTATGTCCGTCAAGTGCGATGAGTACAACCAGGTCTGCGTGATGATGGTGGAGGGCGACTTCGCCGCCGACAACAGCGCCGCGGTGCGCAAGACCGCCGAGGACCGCATCAACGCCGGCCGCATCGTGGACTTCATCGTCGATCTGGAAAAGTGTCCGTTCATCGACAGCGAGGGCCTGGAGACCCTGCTCTGGATGAAGCGCAAGTGCGAGGACCTCTTCGGGCAGATCAAGCTCGTGGGACTCGACGAGAACGTCAGGAAGATTCTGGAGATCACGCGGCTGGAACACCGCTTCGAGTGCCAGAAGGACCTGGCCGCGGCGCTGAAGATGATGAGATGACAGTTTGGCAGCCTGCCGTGCTGCCAGCCGACCGCGAACTAAGTTATGATCGCCACGCTCGAACGAAAACCCCTCGGTCAGTTGCTGCTTGGCAGGGGCCTGCTCAAGCCCGAGCAGCTCGAGCGAGCCCTCGAGGAACAGAAACGCTCCAACCACCAGAAGCTGCTTGGCGAACTTCTGGTCGAGCTGGGCTTCTGCACCGAGGACCAGATCGTCGAGTGCCTGGCGCAGGCCTACGGTGTGCCCTACGCCCGCATCAGTCCGCGCATCGCCGATCCCAAGGTCATCGGCACGCTCCCCAAGGAGTTCCTGGAAAAGAACCAGGTCCTGCCGCTGTTTTTGGTCGAAGGCGAACTGACCGTCGCCATCCCCGAGCCGGCCAACGTCTTCCTGGTCGAGGAGATCGAGCGCGTCAGCGGCTACCAGGTCCAGGTCGTGGCCGCCACCGCCCGCGACATCCGCGCCACCCTCCAGACCTACCTGCCCAACGAAAGCGTCTTCGTCATCGACGACATCATCGAGGAGGTGAAGTTCGAGGATTTCGCCCTCGTCGAACAACAGGCGCTGGACATCGCCAACCTCGAACAGGCCGCCGGCGACTCGCCGGTCATCAAGCTCGTCAACTACTGCATCTACAACGCCGTCAAGGACGGCGCCAGCGACATCCACATCGAACCCGGCGACCGGACCCTGCGCGTGCGCTACCGCGTGGACGGGCGGCTCATCGAGAAGCTCCGACCCCCCTTCCAGATGCACGCGGCCGTCGCCTCGCGCATCAAGATCATGGCCGGCCTGGACATCGCCGAACGCCGCCTGCCCCAGGACGGCGGCATCCACGTGATGATGGACAAGCGCCCGATCGACATCCGCGTGAGCACCCTGCCCGGCAAGCACGGCGAGAAAATCGTCATGCGCCTGATCGACAACGACCGGGGCGCGGTCAACCTCGAACGCCTGGGCTTCGCCTACGACACGCTCAAGCAGTGGCGCAAGCTCATCGCCCTGCCCAACGGCATCCTCCTGGTAACCGGGCCCACCGGCTCGGGCAAGAGCACCACCCTCTACGCCAGCCTCGCCGAACTCAACCAGGTCGATGTCAACATCTGCACCGTCGAGGACCCCATCGAATACGCCCTGCCCGGCGTCAACCAGTTCCAGGTCAACGACAAGGTCGGGTTCACCTTCGCCAACGCGCTGCGCGCCCTGCTGCGCCAAGACCCGGACATCGTCATGGTCGGCGAAATCCGCGACGGCGAAACCGCCCGCATCGCCACCCAGGCCGCCCTCACCGGCCACCTGGTGCTCAGCACCCTCCACACCAACGACGCCCCCAGCGCCGTCACAAGACTCTACAACCTGGGCATCGAGCCCTACCTCGTCGGGGCAACCGTCTGCGGCGTGCTCGCCCAGCGACTGGTCCGCAAACTCTGCCAGGCCTGCAAGGAACCCTACGAACCCAACATCAACGAAAAACGCCAGATGGAAAAAACCGTCGGGCCGGTCGAAACGCTCTTCCGCCCCAAGGGCTGCGGCCGCTGCCGCAATCGCGGCTACACCGGCCGGATCGGCATCTACGAACTGCTGGTCCCGGATGACCCGATGTTCGAGGCCATCAGCCAGGGCAGCAGTCTCAACCAGATTCGCGAACTGGCCCGCAACGCGGGCATGAAACCCCTGCGAATTGACGGGATCGAGAAGGTCAAATCCGGCCTGACAACGCTGGAGGAAGTGTATCGGGTCACCGCATGACCGGCTGGCAGTGGCCGGCGGGCGACTCCGCATGACAACCGACAACCACTCCGATGCCCACCTTCGCCTACACAGCTCGAGATGCAACCGGCAAATCCTCCTCGGGAACCCTGGTTGCCACCACGCTTGATGAGGCGGCGCGCCAGCTTCGGGCCGAGGGCAAGTACCCTGTCTCCATCCGCCCAAGCGACACACCTCTGGCCGACCGGGGCGAGCAGCCGACCCCCTCCGTGCCGCGGGCGCGACTCTCCCGCACCGATGTGATCCAGTTCTCCACCCAACTGGCCGTGATGGTTGAAACCGGCGTGCAACTCAACGAGGCCCTCGAGTGCATCGCGCGCCAGGCCGACAGGCCCGCCGTTCGCGCCATCGTGGCCGACCTGGTGGAGCAGATCGAGGGCGGCGCCAGTTTCTCCGAGGCCCTGGCACGCCACCCGCGGAGCTTTCCGCGGCTTTACGTTTCCCTCATGGTCGCGGCGGAAAAGACCGGGCGGATGGGACAACTCCTCCAGCGGGCCACCAGCTACCTGCGCGATGAAAACGACATCCTGCGACGGGTGAAAGGCGCACTGGTCTACCCGGCCATCATGTTCGGCTTCGCCACGACAACGACGATCTTCCTGCTGGTCTTCGTGCTGCCTCGGTTCACGGGAATCTACGCCAGCAAGAAGGCCGCCCTTCCGGTGCCCACCCAGATCCTGATGAACCTCAGCGACCTGCTGATCGGACATTGGATGGGAATCCTGGCGACCCTGGCAGGCGGATTTGCCGCGGGGCTGCTCTATTTCACCTCGCCGGGCGGACGCCGGGCATGGCACTATATCCAGCTTGCCGCGCCGCTGTTCGGGCGCATGTACCGCAAGCTCCACCTGGCAAGAGGCCTGCGCATGGCCGGAACCATGGCCGGCGCGGGGGTTGCCATTCTGGACTGCGTCCAGACGGCGCGCGACCTGTGCGGCAACTGCTATTTCCAGGAACTGTGGGACCGGGTGGGCGAACAGATCAAGGCGGGCCGGCAGTTGTCCGACCCGCTGTTTGACAGCCCGCTGGTGCCGGCGGCCGTCAGCCAGATGATCAGCAGCGGGGAGAAGAGCGGAAGGCTGCCGGCGGTGATGGAACAGGTGGCCGGGTACGCCGAAACAGAATTGCGCGAGCAGATCCTCCAGCTGACGCGGTACATCGAGCCGGCCATGATCTGCGTGATGGGGCTGATCATCGGCGGAATCTCGTTAGCCTTGCTTCTGCCGGTGTTTACGATAAGCCGGGTGATGGCGGCGCACTGAAGTTGGGGAGAACCGATCTTGTCAAAACGCGTACGAATGCTATTCTAATGTCAGATGGCAGCGTAGCTCAGCTGGTTAGAGCGAGGGACTCATAAGCCCTAGGTCACTGGTTCGAATCCAGTCGCTGCTATTGCGTTATTCTGCAAGCATGCGTAACGATTGGTAAGCCCCGGTAAAGCCGGGGCTTTGTCGTTTGCCGACGTTGCCGTGTTCAGCAGCGCAAGAGCCCGATACGGCGGGGCACCGTGCCGGATTCTGTGCCGCGCGGTTGGCCGGCTCCGCACTGGCCTGAGCGGAATGGCACTCGGTCACTTGCAGATGGTGGATTTGCGCCACCCGTTCAGTATTCCCGCTACAGGCCACGCCGGTGGCGATCTACGGATACTCCACAAGGTAATAAGCCGTCTTCTCCGTCGCTCCGTCAATGACGATTGAACCATCGAGGACGGGGACGGTGCGGCCGGTCCGCCGGCCGTCGTGGTCGAGGGCATGCACGATGCCGCCCGGTTTGCGAACGGAGATCCGTGCGCTGACGGGTTCCATCAGCACCGGGCTGCTGCCGGCGGCGAGCATCTTGTCGCCCGCCGGCGAGAACTTCATCCCGGTGTTGCGGCAGCGCGCCACGGCCACGATCAGCAGCTGCCTGGAAGTGTCGATCGTCTTGTCGGGCTCGCGGGCGGTGACGTAAATGGCCGAAAAGGGCGTCTGCGGCGTGATGGTCACGTTGCCCAGATCGCAGGTCTGCCCGCCGCTAAAGCCCACGACGGCCTTGGTGGTCGGGGTGTCGATCGTGAAGAACCCGCCGGCCTTCCCATCCCCCTGTTTCCACCGAAGCTGGCCGGTAGTGGAAACCAGCGCGCCGTCCTTTTCGTGGGCCTTGATGTCGAATGCCGGGGTGTCGGTGTACTGATCGGTGAAGGCGACAACGCTGCGGGCCACCGCCAGCGAGGCGGCCGGGACCTTGCTGCTGTCCAGTTCCTTGTCGTCGTAGCCCTGGACCACGCGGTCGTCGAAGCCGAGCCTGCCTTCAAACAGTGACGGCACGTGAACGTTGCGCACGGCGACGACTTCCGACTGTTTCACGTCGCCGCGCAGCACCTGCCTCGAAACCGCCGGGAAGATGCCCATCACCTGCGGCGCCGTGACATCCCAGCGGTCCCGCCCGATCCTGGCGCTGAACGAGCCGCTGTCGCCGTTCTGGAACATATAGGAGACATCCCACCCCTGCAGGCCCATGCCATAGGCCCCGATGATGGCCGGGCCCTCGACGCCCATCTCGTTTGGAAACACGTGGATCCATTCCGAGAGCATGAAAGGCCGGTCGATGATCTGCTGCATGCCGCTGGAGAGCAGCCCCGAGCCGGCGCGGCCGAGCATGGAGGCGTTGGCCCGTCCCTCCCCGAAATAGTTGTGGCGATCCACCGTGCCCACCATCGCATCGGAGTGCAGGTTGGCAAAGTGGCTGAATGCCCGTCCCGCCTGCCAGTTGGAACTGAGAATCTCGCCGGCATAGCCGGCCTCGCGGATCGCCTTTACATAACGATCATAGAACTCGCATTGAAGCGTATAAAGAAACTGGAGGGTGTCCAGCATTCGGCGCTTGCGCGAAGCCTGCGAGCCGTTGAGCTGGGCCGGGTCCCAGTACCACGGGTTGCCCAGGGGCAGGATCGTGTTCCGGTCCAGGTTCTCGTCAACGGTGAAGCCGTCCTTCGCGAAGATATTGAGCGACCCCGATCCCCACGCGGCCACCAGCTTCTCCTGCGTGCCGTACTTGTTGCGCAGCCAGTCGCAGAATCGCCGGCCGACCTGCCCGCGGAGCGTGGCGCTGGCCTTCAGCGGCGCCATGGAGGTGTAAAACAGGATGCTCTGCTCGTTGATGATCTCGACGAACGCAACGGCGGGGTCCTCGGCGTAGGTCAGGCCGGTGTGGGGATTCCGGTGTTTGAGCAGGTTGACCATCTGCGCGATCTGGACCTTCTGCAATTCCGGCGAGTAGTGAACGGCGCTGTGCGGCGTCGCGATGCGATTGCTCTTGAACGGGCCGAATTCCTCCATGAACGGCACCAGTTCCTTCTCGGCCGGACCGAGCTTCAACGATCCGAAGTGCGCCGACAGCTTCACATAGATGCCGGCCTCCTTGAACTTCGCGACCTGGTAGTCCATGCGATCCAGGCCCGCCGGGTCGAATTCCACACAGCTGTCCTTCGACTGAATGCCCGCCCAGCCGGCGCCGTCGGCGAACTTGTGAAGACGGACGGAGTTGATGCCGTACCGGCGATAGAACGCCGCCCGCTTCTCGGCCAACGCCCTCTCCGGGTTGGTGTTGCCGTAGCAGAGATTCAGTCCCCAGAGCTTGATCGGCTTGTTGTTGTAAATCAGCGTGTCGCCGCGGGCGACGATTCGGCCATGCCCGCCGGCCGGTGCGTCGAACCAGTCGGCCATCGACAGCAGGCTCTCCGCCGCGTCCCCCGTCGCCTTCCACGGATACCAGGTGCCGATGCCCTTCTCATCCGGCAGTTCGGCCACGGACGGGTACCAGGCCATCGCGGCCGGCAGGTCAATCGTGATCGTGAGCTTGCGAACCTCGTTGGCGGGAAGCGAGTCTTTCGCCAGGAGAATCCGGGCGGCCCCGTCGGAGGCGATATCGACGGGGGGATCAAATCGGACTGTCGTGGCCTGGCCCCTGGCGTCGGTCAGGCGGATGGAACTGACCGCCTGCCCAAGGCCGCTCTTGTCGAGCGGAAAACGGACGGTCTTCTTCTTGCCCTGCGATTCGACGACCGCATCCCGGCCCTCGAAAACCTTCCCGGGCGCAAGCTCGATGCCGGCAAGGGTCAGCTCAGTATTGGCCGCCGCCTGCATCGCGTAGCTGAGGACCAGTTGCTGCGGCGCGGGACGCGATGCCTTGAAATCGACGCCCAGCGCAACACCCGTTCCCCCCAGCTTGGCCGAGAGTCTGCCGACGCTGGCGCCCGCTTCACTTCGCAGCTTGCCATCGAAACCCGTCCACGCCCAGTTGGGTCCCCAGGCGATCATGCCCAGGCGCAGGTAGTCGCCGCCGTCGTGGCTGACGATGATGTTGGCGTCGCCGGCCTCAAAGGCGACAAACCCCCCCGCTTCAACGGCGCCGATTATTCGGGTCGGCAGAAGCAGGGCCAGGACGACGACGGCGCAAACACGAACGCGGATCTGGTGCATGATGAATCCTCAGCCTCTTCTATCACGGCCAGTCGTTGACGTTGGCCTTTGACGTGCGGACGGGCCGGCGGTAGCGTGAATGGCGGCTGCGCCCCCGGCAAGCAGCCAACGGCGGCCCCGCAGGGCCCGCCCGCGCCGAAGCTTTCGCAAACGCCGCGACCGGCGATGGACAAGGTTGGCGATGGCGGATAATAATGGCGTCCGAGCACCCGTAGCTCAATTGGACAGAGCATCGGTCTTCGGAACCGAGGGTTATAGGTTCGAGTCCTATCGGGTGCGTTTCGTATCACTTCCGCCGAGTCCGCCGGATGCGGACACCCGCCGACGGTCGGCGGTGCGGCTTTCGACGCTTTTTGCGCGGTGTTACACCGCGCAAGAGGTACCAGGAGCCGCATCATGCCCCGTATCGCTCCTGTCTATCGCCAGCGCAAGGGCTAGGACCAGGCCATTGTCACCCTCCGCGACGCCGTCACCAGACGCGCTCGTGACTATTGGCTGGGGCCGTACGATACGCCCCAGAACCGGCGCGCTTGAAACCGCAGGGTCATCGGTGTTCCACCCCAGGGCAGATCCTGGATGACACGGACAGATCGGCTGTGGACGCGGCGCGAAGGGGTCCGGCACTTCGGGCAGCAGGCCGCTGCATCAATGCACCAAAGTTCCACCTCGATCGTCGCCGGCGTAACACCCAGTGAGTCGATAGTGACGTGATTGGCCGCCGGAAGCAGGTCAGCAAAGTGCAGTGCGTGAACTCCGTTCCACGAGTGACGCAGCAGCGTACGTCAAATGGCCTGTTCGCGCAAATGTTAAGATAGGGAATTCATCGAGAGTGCGGAAGAACCCCGTTTACACGCCTACTGCCAAGCCGGCCACGGCTGACGATCTGGATCCCCCTCAAATCAATGCCTCACTGCAAATCACCCTCGGCACCGCCGGCATGTCAGCCTGTGTGCCCCGGCGATCCAACCACTCGCGCATGTTGTGCTGCTGATAAACCCGCTTCGCTGACTCGAGAAGCCGCGCCCCGGTTTGGCCACTTCGGCGAATCCCATTAAGCTCCCGGTTGACGGACGTGGTGACTGCACCGCGGAATGCTCGCTCCAGCAGGTTAATCTGTGCTTTCTGATTCTCGTCCTCGATTGAACCAAATAGAAGCCTCAACTCCCTCAACACGTACCGTTGCCCATTCGTCAACGACATGGTGTGCTGGAGTTCCGCCTCACGATGCTTCACCTCTTCGCTGAATCGCCGCCGGACACGCATGACCAGTTCATTGTGATTCGCCGGAATCGCATGCGTCTTCTCATCCGGGCCACACTTGATGCTACCCAACACACGCGGAATATCGCGAGATCGGATCTCGCCCGCCTCCGTCACCAAGAACAGCTGCTGATAGCCCTTTTGATCCGGCCGATCCGGATGACACGCCTCACAGAAGACGTAACACCCTTTGCCCGACCCTGCTTTGGCACTACGGATGCCGTCGCGCAACCGAGTGATACGCTCATACAGCGCCGGATCATCGGCCTTAACTTGCCGCAGCACCTCCTCCGCATCCGTGAGGTTCACAAATTCGTCCTCCGTATCCTCTTCGAAGGAGTTCAACTGCGCCGAGTCACCCTCATAGATCGCGTACATGGCGTTTTCGTTGATCTGCTCGGTGCGATCCAGAATCTGCGCATCCTCGCCGATGGTTTCGTGGATTTCCTGAATCCGCCTCTGAAGCGTCGACCTAAGCCCCAGATTCCGATCCAGGCCTGTCTCGGGCAGGAAGTTGAATCCATAGATGATGTCATGATCGCTGCCGATACGGTCGATGCGCCCGAATCGCTGAATCAGCCGCACCGGGTTCCAGTGCAGGTCATAGTTGATGATCTTATTGCAGTCTTGCAGGTTGAGGCCTTCGGATAACACATCAGTCGCGACCACGGTGTTAAGTTCCGGCCCGTCCATCGAGCGCCGCAGCTCGGGGTTTGATCTTGGTGAGAAACGAGCCACGACGCTCATCTTTGCCTTGTCGCCGCTGTACACAACGTCAATGTCGTTGCGCTGGCCGCCGGGGTTCAGGTTTTCATATAGATATTTCGCCGTATCTGCGTACTGCGTAAACAGTAGTCGCTTGTCATTGTTCACTTGCGGTCGTTCCAGCAGCGTCTTGAGACACTGCAACTTCGCGTCCCTGTCCGCGGTGATCGGCTCAACCAATTTGAGTATTCGTCGAAGCAGCTCTATGTCGTGCGAAATATGCGCGCGTAGCCGATCTGCATCGAAATCGGCAATGCTGTAGCGCCCCGACACTGCCGCCAGGGCAGCCATGAGCTCTGCCTCTTCCCACTGGTCGGATTCATACAGGATTTGCTGGGCATCCCCGCCGGCCGGCACGATTTCTTCCGACAAGGCTGAGAGAAATGCCTCATGGACGCGGAGCAGGCGCCTGGCCGTCTCGCGAAAAGCATGCACTGATGATTCGAATCGCTTGAACATCATCACGCGCACCAGTCCACGCAAGTTCGCACCGGCGCGGTGCAACGAGAGATACGGCTCTCGCTGCTGCTTTTCCGGCCGGACGTAATGCCAAAGGCCATAGCGGGCGTACGTCAACTCCCCTTTGGGCGGCTGGGCCGTCTGTCGTCGTTGCTGCCGACCGAGATAACCGCGAAGCTCCTGGTACAACCCCTGGTACGTCTCTTCGATGCTGTACTCGATCGTCTCCAACTGTCGCTTGGGAAAAAACTGGTGGCGCCCGCCGACAATGACATAGGCGCGTCGCTTGCCGTCGAGGTACTCGCGGAATCGCGCAGGGTTGACCTTCTCGTGCGTGCCCGCATCATGGCCGTAGAACTTCAAGATGTCATTGCGGCGGCGCCGGTAGAGCACGTGTGTCAGGAGATCCTGCAGTTTCCTCCCGCCACCTTCAATCGCCTTGAAGTACTGTTTCAGGTCGGGGGGGTCGATGGGAATGAGCGTCTTATCGTCCGCGTGGAATAGCTTGATCTGATGATACACGTCCCATGCACTCCGGTTTCGCGGCGTGGCCGTCAGCATGCAGCAGCGGCGCGAACCTGCCTGTATGAACCGCTGAACGGCCTCGTAACGCTGCGTTCCAGGGTTACGGAAGTTGTGGCTCTCATCAATGAGGACGAAGTCGCGGTTTCTGTAAAAGCCGCTCACCGGGTCCAGCAGCTCCGCTGCGCGTTGTTCTTCGCCCAGCAGGCCCATAGAGACAACGGCAGCGTTGAGATCGTACACCTCATTGTACCGTTCCCACATTTCCACAAGTGACGCCGGGCAGATAATCAGCGGCTTCGCCCCTTCGATCTGCGCGAATCTCTTGACGATTGCCGCGCCAATGAAGCTCTTGCCCAGGCCCACCACGTCCGCCACGAATGCGCCGCCGTAGTCGCGGATCATCTGGCTCACGATCATCACCGACCGTTTCTGGAAATCCGCCAGCTTCTTCTCGATCTCCGTCTCGACCACGATCTCAGGCGTTTCCGGTCCTTCGAGGCGATCCTTCACCAGTTGGTACAGCGTCTTGAGGTAGATCTCGTATGGTGTCGCCTCGGCCATTGCCCATGACTGACGCATCTCCTGCATGAGCGTCTCATCGAAGTCCTCGGCTTCCCCCCACAACTCTTCAAACCATTTGGTCAGCGCCGCATGATTGTTGTTGCCATGCACCACGACGTTCAGTTCTGTGGGGTGGGTCACGCCGGCCAAGGTAAGATTCGACGATCCGACGACCGCTATGCCCCTTTCCCCCAGGTCTTGTACCTTGCCAAATGCGTCGTGGATCGGGCCATAATCGAAGATGTACGCCTTGGCGTGCATCCGCCCCTTGGTGTAGATGCGCACCTTCAAACGCCTCTCCTCGATCATGCGAACCAGCGTTCTGATTGCCTTCGCCGCGTCGTCCGTCTGATCCATCATCTCCAATGAAGTGCGAATATTCTCAGCCGTATCGGCGGCAATCTGCTTCGCCTCGCCGCGCCGGCGATACGTCTGCTTCTCAGTCGCATCTGCCACCAATTCCAACCTCCGGTAGCCCTCGGCCAACTGTTCCAGGGTCTGGCGGTTGGTTGTGTTGCCGATGAGGATGCGCACCTCCTTTATCGCATTCAGCTGATCGGCGATTCCCTCCAACCCCGATAGAAAGAGATATCCAACCGCGAACTTGGCACCCGCCGTCGAACCCAGGATCCGCCGCATGCGGTCGATCAACGTTTCACTACGATTATCGATGATGTCGTGCGATGGCACTTGTCGTCTCCTCGGATTGTTCTGATGGCAAGAGCGTCAGCCGCCTCTCGTGTGGCTCGAAAGAGCAGATGCTTCGCTCGCCGTGTGGGAACGAGTCTGCTGGCTCTGCCGTGATCAGAGACGGGCTTGGACCGCCGTGCCTCAGCGGATGCATGAGCATCATGAGGCTCTGGGGCCGGCGTGGCTCCCCCAATTCCAGTTTTCGCTATTCTCGAAACTTGAGAGCGGCTTCTTGTTTGCAGTATCCAGCCGCGCCGTTGTGACTTCAGTTCCGCTGTTAGAATTGGCGGCCACACCGGTCGCACCCGCCGATATCCGCTTTGCGGAATCTGGGCAGAAACAGCTTCATTCGCCCTCGAATCCGGCACGTCCTGGCTCTTTATCATTCGCTGGAGCATCAAGAGAGCCTTGGTCTCGAGTTGCCGAATACGTTCGCGTGTGACATGCAGGCGTTCGCCGATCTGCTTCAGGGTCATTTCGAGCCTGTCGCCCAGTCCAAATCGCAGTTGGACGATTTTGGCCAGACGCTCGTCAAGACTGTTGACCAGGCCATGAATGGCATTGCGCCAATCCAGGTCGATGGCATGCGCACACGGGTCCCCATCTCTGGAAGGGCAATCGCCTTCGAGCGAACGTACGCCCATGAATGCCGCCACTGCCCTCTGTACAATCTGCAGCTCTTTCAGGGAAATGCCCAATTCATCCGCAATCTCCTGCGGCGTGGGTCGATACCCCCGGGTCGCGAGCGAATCCCGCCAGATGTTGCGATAACGGGCTACGTGCTCCGCGAAGTGGCTCGGAATGCGCACGGTAGAGGACTGCTCAACGACGGCGCGCTGAATCCGCTGGCGAATCCAATATGTCGCGTAGGTGGAGAAGCGTGATCCCCGATCTGGATCAAACTTGTCAGCCGCTATCGTCAGCCCAATGCACCCTTCCTGCACAATATCATCCCATTCCAATCCGCGATGGCGGTATTCCTTTGCGATGTCAATCACCAATCGCAGGTTTGCATAAACAAGACGATTCCGCGCCGGGTGTGGTTTGCCAGCCTCAAATCGCCTTCGCAGTGATTGCTCCTCTTCCGCCGTAAGCAGTTCCCACCGCCCGATCTCCCGCCACAGCGGCGACTGCTTCAACACTGTGCGCCAGCGACGCGCGCGGGGCGTCTGCCGGAACATGCGATCCACCTTCGCCACCACCAACCCTAAGGGCAGCTCTTCATCCGTGCGAATGTCATATGCCTTTAGCGCGTAGAGTCGCCGGGCCAGCTCCATCGGCCCGAAAAGCGTCCTGTCAACGCAGATTCGTTGCACCCTGGGGCCGTCCACCGCGTCAACCAACCAGCAGAAATCCCACTCCCTCCCGCCGAAATTGGAGAAGACCACCAGCGCCGCTGGCCAAGATCGGCTCATCTTGCGCAGGATTGGCTCCTGCATCTTCGCCGTCAGCTCGCTAGTCAGCAGCTTCACATAGCAAACCGGCAGATCCTCGTGTCGCGCGAATATCCGGCATTCGGCCACTTCTGATCTGGCCGCCTCCGGCAGCACCGATGTCGGAATTGGCTGGTTTACCCGCTCGTAGTCCAAGATCTCCCAGAACAGCTTGCTCAGCATCGTCTCGCCGACCAACGACTGGATCAGATCGGCGATGCGCTGGGTCATTACATCAATGTGTGCCGCCGCCGGCCCATCCTGATCGCCCGTTGATGCCCCGCTGACCTCGCTTTGTGTCAGTTGACGCAACATTGCGTGCCCCCGGTCTTGCTATCGGTACCCCTTGTTGCCTTGCTCCGCCATCAGCTTGGCGAACTTGCTCCAGTTCATCTTGTAGCCATAGGTGCAGTCCTTGGGTACCCAGACCACGCCGCCTTGACTCACACGCAACTCGCCAAGTTTGCCTTCGTCGTTGAATACGTTGAACTCGATATCCTTGTATGCCAGCGGCCGTTCCGGCACGCTGAATCTAACCTGATCACTCATGGCACCTCTTCCGTCTCTCCAGTCAGAATCTCCTGTCAAGATGCGATGTCCATTCGCAATCCTCGAACAAGGCCCCATCATCCTGTTGGATATAGGCGAGTCTCACCGAGAAATGTCCGACCCTTCTCTGTGATCTCCCAGGCGCCGCGCGGGGAGTCACCCTTGAGCAGGCCGTCGCGGATCATGCTGTTTCTCGCCCACTGGGCGGCGTTGCGCCAGCGCGGGTTGTCCGGGCCGCTGGCCAGGGGCTGGTAGTCCACGTCTTTGAGGATTGGCTTCATCAGCCGACCGACGCGCTCGAGGACCTCGGCCACCTTGCCGTTGCCGCCCATCTCGTCGAGCACCTGGAGGATGGGCCGGTAGTAGGCCGACTCGGGCGTCCGCATGCCCTTGCGGAGCTTGCCGAGGTTACGGCGGGCGGTGCGGGTCTCCTCGTCCTCGCCGCGCTCGGCCGCCGCCGCCATCTCCTCCCACTCCTTGCGCAAGGCTGCGACACGGTCGCGGAACGCCGTCAGCGTGCCGGATCGCTCCAAGGCCTCCTTGGCCTTGTCGTAATCGCGGCTCTCGAATGCCTTCGACCCGACGCCGTTGACGAAGTCGATCTCGGCCTCGACCTCTTCCAGCAGCATCTCGAATGCCGACGACACGTTGGAGGGGTTGTTCTCGATCATGATCGCCTCCCGTGGGCTGTTGTCACAGTTGCGGTTCCATTGCCGTTGCTCGTGATCTTCTCGATGTACTTGTCGAGGTCGAAGCCTTCCGTCCGACAGACTCGTTTAAAATCATTCAGCCATGCACCCGCCCTACATTGGAAGGTGTGGCGCTCGGCGTAAACACATCGGTTCTCTGGCGGGTGGGACGCAAACTCCGTCATGGCGTTAAGAGCGGCGTAGGCATTCTCACCAAGCTCCCCCGCATAGCGGTCGCAAATGGACGTGAGGTGACAGTTTAATGCACTCCAGTCTTCTGCCTCTGGACTGCCCGGCTTGGCATCCTTGGGCTTACGCAGCGAAAGCACTCCCAACAGCAGCAGTTGGAACTTGTCTCGACCAACGGGGTAGTCCTGAAGCACACCGAGGTATTCGCTCATGCTTGCCCTTAGCTTGCTCAGCTTCTCGTGGGCAACCTCAAACTGGATGGTTTTTCCGATCTTGCTTCGCGCATGCGGAAACTTGAACCGGATGATCGATTCCGGCAATATCAGACTGTTCTCGCACACCTTCCGGTAAAAACCAATGCCGAAGGACAAAGCCCGCAGGCCGTTGTAGCTGTTGGTCACGCGGATGAAGGGTCCATAGGCATCGAGACGATCCCTGGCTGGTACAAGCGTGAAGTCGAGATTGGTCGAGTTGTGAGCCAGATCGATGAAACAGTGCCCCCCCGTCCCAGGGGCATCGGTGGCTCGGACCTCCCACTCGCCCGGCTTCGTTTCCGGAAACACCGCGTGGCAGCATTCACGAGCCATCTCCAACGCCTCAAGATTGCTCACCAAGCGGTAACCGCGACTGACAACTCCCAGCACACGGCCTCTGTCCCGGTTGACAATGGCCTTCTTGTCAGGAATCGATAGCCGTCGTTCACCAGACGCGGACTTGACGCTGGCGAAGATTGGGTGCTCTTCAACGGGAAACAGCAGGAGATCGAGTTGTGTGAGCCGTGGCATGGTCAGTTCACCTCCAAGCCATCGCCGAAGTCGATCTCGGCCCCAACCTCTTCAAACGACATCTCGAAGACCGAAGGCAGATTGGATGGATTGTTCTCGATTCTCAGATCGCTACGTCGCGCCAGGCGTTGTGGGCGGCCGTCTTCACCCGACCGGGCACCAGTGGGAAGGTCGTCAGGATGCAGGCGAACGCGTTTTCGGTCAGGCCGTGTTGGAGGGCAATTCGCTCGCCACCTGCAAAGCGTGACCGTCGAGAGTTGTAGGCACTTCGCCAAGTCGTCGATGGTCATTGCGACGTCGGACGTTTTCTCGGCCATGAGTCTAACTTCCGCGCAAGAACCCGTGGGCATCCCCAGCCCCGCGGCACTGGGCGGTCATTTCAGAGTCATTCGCAGTTGGTGTTGATTCCACGCGAGCGAAGCTTACCAGCTAACACTGACAGCGCTATGTCAGTGTCGTCGGGTGTAGCTCAGAAATGTAGCACCCGTTGGTCCTCAGTTCGCACACGGCACGGCACCGAACAACTCACAGTGCTCGGCATCCAGGCTCCAGCGGCTCACCAGCGACGCCATCGGCGAGACATTCGCCTGATTCCAGCGCATCCCCGGCCCCTTCATCCGCAGGCCGATCTGCTTGCAGAAACTCTCCATCGGACCGCTGCTGATGCGGCTGGTCGTAACACATCGCCAGATCGCGCAGCCGCGCCTCCATTCCCGCCGCCCCGCCGCAGCCGCTTGCTCCAGTAATGACCGAACCGCTGAGCCTTGGGCGTCTCCCGCCCGCAGATCGACTCGCCCGCCGAGAACAGGTGCTGGCAGGCGTGCCAGCAGTCGGCGATGTGACGGAACTGCG
>Ga0101944_10000939_pt1 | contig 72501 bp, 48 predicted proteins | sample DewCreD2012metaG_FD_75245 | JGI IMG/M metagenome (GOLD analysis project Ga0101944, IMG submission 75245) | Hot spring sediment bacterial and archeal communities from British Columbia, Canada, to study Microbial Dark Matter (Phase II) - Dewar... ... | reverse complement strand
TGGTAGGCGCCGAGTCCCTCGCCGAACTCCCCCGCCACCGGCCGCACCTCGACCCGCCACCAGCCGTCATGCGGAGCCACGAACGCCACGCCGTCCGAGTACGACGCGGCACCCTGATCGAGGAAGAACAGCACGCGAGGACTCACCCCCGGCCTCTCGGCCGGATCCGCACCCAGGGCGGTTCCCGGATACAGAGCAGCGGAGCCGGGCCCCCGGTAGCGCAGCGCGTAGACCCGGCCACGGACCGTTTCCAGCCACAGGCTGTGCACTTCGTCCGGGGTCGACAGCCGCGATGAGAACAACGGCCCGTCGGTTCTCGCGGAAGCCGCGTCGTTCAGGCGACAGGCTGGGTTGACGTCGGGAACGGCCGCACCGGGGGGCTTGGCGCCGGCGCACGGAAGGCGGAGTGTGCCGGTCTGCGGGACGACACGCAAGGCATAGGTGGACACCGGGTCGGGGGAATAGGCGGTGTTCTGCACCACCCGGATCGCGTGCCATTCCCCGCTCGACCCGCCCGGCCCGACCAGCACCTCGCAGTAGTCTCGACCCGGACCGACCCACGGGCAGACGATGCCGTCGACGAAGACGGCCGGCGGCCTGGTCCCGGACAGCCGCGACACCTCGACGTAGGCCAGTTCCCCCGACGGCAGGAAGAACCGCAGCGCGTCCGCGTCCGAATCGGCATCGGCGCGTCTCATCTCGCCGCGCACCGGATGCTCCGGCGGAATCGCGACCGCTTCGGACGAGCGATCGGGGTAATCGTCGCCCGCATCCACGTCCAGCACGTAGCGCGATGCCTCGCCGACATCCGGACTCGCCCTGCCGACGACGAAGGAGTAGTAGCCCGAGGACTTGGGGTAGTAAAGCGTCTCCGTGCTCGTCCCGCTCGTTGCCGGAATCACCAGGACCGCGGGGGGCGGCGGCCCGCCCGGCGCCTGGTCGAGCCGGACCCACAGCGTCAAGGCCGCGGGGCCGGAGACGCCGAGCCGGACGCGGTAGGCCCGCTCGCCCGAAAGGTAGGCGGTGTGCGTGTCAACGTCGGCGATCCCGGACTGCATGTGGCCGACAGCCCGCAGGTGACCGACGGCGAAGGAGTCGTAGGCCGGCCGCATGACGGCGCCGTGGAAGTCGAGGTCGCTGTCCGTGTCGGCCCGATAGGCGGGAGACGTCGCGCCCCACCAGCGACCCGCGCGCCACGTCGAGTCCATGAAGGCCCGCCACGCCTCGACCTTGGTCCGACCGGGGTAGGAGTGGGGCCCGGCCGCCTGCAACGCGAGCTTCTCGTACAGGCTGTTCGGCCCGTCGGTCGCGCGGGTCGAGCCATTCATCCCGGCGCCGATCAGGCCGGCAAGTCCGGCGAGAGCCCGCGCGCGTCCGAGTTGCAGCACGTACCGGCCCAGCGCGGCGATCAACCAGCCGCCGTTTCCGTGGACATCGATCGCCCGCCAGGCCAGAGCGCCGCCGGCGGTGCAGGCCGGGAACAGCTCCGGGAACTCCTGCTGGCACTCTTCGCAACTCAGCCGGTCGGGAGGGCCACCGGCCGCCCAGCACGGCTCGTAGCACCGGCGTTTCTCGCACGTCGGGCTACCCCACGACGTGTCGCAGACGAAGTTGTCGAACGGCCAGTCGCGCTCCCGACCGCCCGTACAACCGCCACCGGTGATCGGGTCCCCGCCGAACCAGTTGGCGGACCACCACAACCGGTCGTAGTCGTAGTTGTTGTTCCAGAACACCAGGTGCGGGTAGAAGAACAGCGTCGCCGCATCCGGGATCGCCTCCGAGACATGTCCCGCCAGCTTGCCGTGCGAGGTATCGGCCCCGTGGAAGAAGTCCGCCGACCAGAGGATGTGGTGCATGTTTTCGTGCGGAATCGCGTACTCGATCTGGTCCGCAACGAAATGCGGGTTCGGCCGCCACTGTGGAACCACGCCCGCCGCGCCCCGGAGGTTCCGGCAACCCCCCGGTTCGATGCACGTCCGCACGTGACGCTCGAAGTACAGGCAGTTGCCGCCGCCGGTCGCTCGTCGCGTCACCGGGTTGAAGCAGCCCCCGCTGCCGGCGTACGCCCCATGGTACATGTCCCAGTCGCAGACCCCATGTCCCGCGGGCGCTCCGGGCATCGAGTACCCAGGAAGACACATCAGGCGGACACCGGGGCCTGGGGATTGGCAACCCGGCTTGTCGCCGCTCTCGCAGATGTCGTCCGAATCATCTCGGTCCGCTAAGTCCCACTGCGCATCCACCTTGCAGAACTCGTCCACGTAGTGTAGTCGGGCGCGTCCTCTTCCCAGGAGTAGTTGGCGTACCAGGCGCCTCGCAGCATCGCCTCCGCCACGGCCACCGGGTTTCCCGAGGAATCGACCGGGGTGTAGCAGCCCCGCGCGTCGGTGCGACGGCGGGTCCCATCCGGCGCGGCGGGGAGGTACACGTCGGTGTAGGGCAGACCGGCGAGGACCCGGCGGTACGGATCGCCCTCGTCGCCCGGACAAACGCCGATCTGGATCCTCTGCCGCGACGCGGTCCGGATCGCGTCCTCGGTGCGCAGCACCACGCCGGTCTCGGCATCGATCACCGCCACGAGCATCTTGTGCTGCCGGTCCTCGCCCACGATCACGCGGTACTGGAGTTCCGCCCTCCCGCGCTCCGGCACGTGCAGCACGGGCCCGACGACCTCGACCACGTAGGGGGCCACGAACCCCGACGCCGTCTCCGCCAGGAGCTGCGCCTGCTTCTCATCGATCGCCGCCCGCGGCACGCGCCCCACCGGATTCCACTGCGCCGTTGCGCCCACCACCCGAGCCGAGCCCTGCGGCATCCCGGCCAGCCGCACGCGAACGGCGAGGAAGTCGCCGGTCACTTCCCACGCCCGGAACGGATCCCGGTCGTTGTTCGCGGTTCCGCCCTCCAGATGATGCCGGAAGAACACCAGCGCGAACGAGCCGTCCGACGACATCACCGTCTCGTCGGGACGGATCTGTTCGTGAGGCTCCATCCGCAGCAAGGTCCGGAGCTCCGGAGCGAAGCGCTGCACCCACGTCTCGGCGACATCCTCCGGACTGCCTTGGCCCAGCCCCGCGTCGAGGCCTGCAAGGACCGACGGCGTGCCCGTGTCCGACCACAGGAGCGAAACGCGCCCGGACGACCCCACGTACAGCTCCCTCCACAACGCAATCTGGGCGTCGTTCGGCTTGACCACCACCCCCCCGTCCGCCATCACCTCGGAGAGCTGCGCCTCGAACGAGGCAGCCAGGTCGACACGACCGGCCGTCACCATCGCCGACGCATACGCATCGAGGAGCGCCGGGTCGGCGCGATGGAACTTCCAGCGCGGCTCGCCTTCCGGGGCGTCGGGGTCGGATCCGATCTGCTCGAGCATCCCGCGGGCCGCCAGCCAGGCCTGCTCGGCGGCATCGGCCGTCCGGCCCACCCGCACCGCCGGTCCGCGCGCCGCTTGCCGGCGAATCGTGCGCAGCCTGCCCGACGGCAGGTCCACCGTCACGACCCGCACGCTCCATTCGCCCGTCGCTACGGCTTCCCCGCTTGGGAGGGAGCCGAACGCGTCGCGGCCGTCCCACGAGAAGCGGAGCGGGACGCTCCACCCTTCACGGTCGCCGTTCAACGAGTCCAACAGCATCTCGCGTGCGAACACGCGCAGCTTCTTGCCCGGCGTCTCGTATCCGTCGCGCGCGAACAGCGTCAGGTCGGCCCGCAGCAGGTAGACCGCGTCTGGGGCGTCGCAGGCCGGACCCGGTCGGTCGACCCGAACGTTCAGTTCCAGCCCGGTGTCGTCGTGCACGCCGTTGCCGTCAGGCGTGATGCGAGTCGGCAGCGCGGTCGGAGCCTCGAGCGTCAACGTCGGCCGGCAGTTCTCGGGGGGGGGGGAGGACCAGGGGGCACGCATCCGACGCCGCAGACAAGAAGAACCGATGCACCGAACGGATGGTACCTCATCGAAACCTCCCCCGGCCGGGCCAGCACGCCCGCCGTTCCACGGGACCGCGTTCATGGTACGGCGTTGTCCCGAGGTGAGTCAACGCACCGCCGCGCCGTGCGCCGTGCGGCCCGGCGGCACTACCGATGCGCGCCAAGTCCAGGTAGCGCGGCGCGGTCCCGATCAATCCGGCCGGCGGAGCAGGCCGGTCCGGCGCATCCAGCGCCACAGCGTGTTGCGGCCGACGCCGAGGGCGCGGGCGGTGGCCGTACGGTTCCACCGGTGCTGGTCGAGGGCGGCGCGCAGGCGGGTCGCGTCGAGGACCGCGCCGTGCGGGCCGCCGGTCGCCGGGCCGTCGTCGCGGCCGACGGTCGTCCCGCGCGGTCCGGCGCCGGCGCGGCCGGCCGGCGACGGGCCCGCCCGCACCTCGGGCGGCAGGTGCTGCGGCTCGATGAGCGGGCCGCGGCAGAACACGAACGCCCGCTCGACGATGTTGCGCAGCTCGCGGACGTTGCCGGGAAAGTCGTAGGCCTGGAGCAGGCGGAGCGCGGCCGGCGAGAGCCCCTCGATCGCCTTGCCGGTGCGCCGGGCGGCGCGGCGGACGAAGTGCTGGGCCAGCAGCGGGACGTCGCCGGGTCGCTCGGCCAGCGGCGGCAGGCGCAGTTCGACGACGCGCAGGCGGTAGTACAGGTCCTCGCGGAACAGCCCCTCGCGGACGCGGGCGGCGAGGTCGCGATGGGTGGCGGCGACGACCCGCACATCGACCCGGCGTCCGGCCGTGGCGCCCAGCGGGTGGACCTCGCCGTCCTCCAGCACGCGAAGCAGCTTGACCTGGAAGGCAGGCGACAGGTCGCCGACCTCGTCGAGGAACAGGGTGCCGCGGTGGGCGAGCACGAAGCGGCCCGGCTTGTCGCGGCGGGCGTCGGTGAACGCGCCGCGGACGTGGCCGAACAGCTCGGATTCCAGCAGCGTGTCGGGCAGCGCGCCGCAGTTGACCTGCACGAAGGGGCGTTCGGCGCGCGCCGACAGGCGATGCAGGGCGCGCGCCACCAGCTCCTTGCCCGAGCCGCTGGGGCCCGCGATCAGCACGCTCGCGTCGGAGCCGGCCACCTCCGGCAGCATCGCCAGCAGCTCGCGCACGGCCGGGCTCTCGCCGACGATGTCGTGCGCGCCGCCCGCGCCGGCCAGCTCGTCGCGCAGCGCCTCGAGCTCGGACAGGTCGCGGAAGATCTCGACCCCGCCGAGCAGCCCGCCGCGGCGATCGCGCAGCACGGCCGTCGAGACCGACAGCGGGACGATCTCCATCTCCGCGTCGAGCACATCGATCCGCACGTTGCGCAGCGGCTTGCCGGTCCGGAGCGTGCGGCGCAGCGCGCAGCCGCTCTGGCAGCAGCTCGCCCGGAACACCTCGTGGCACCGGCGCCCGATCGCGTCCTTCCGGCGGATCCCCGTGATCCGCTCGGCCTCCGCGTTGAACGACGTGACGCGGAACTCCCGGTCCACGGTGAACACCCCCTCGTGGATGCTGTCGAGGATCAAGGGATAGAGCGGATCGATGCGCGGGTCCACGCGCCGGAGTGTGGAAGATCGGGCGCGGGCGCGCAAGCCGCGCGGGCGGAGCGGCGGCGGAACGTCGCGGTCAGCCGCGGCCGCCGCGCTCCAGGAACGCCCGGATGCGGCGGCGCGCCTCCGGGTCGGCCAGCCGGGCGGAGATCGCCCGCACCGCCGCGTCCGCCGCCTCCGCCGCCGCGCGCCCCTCGATGTCGCGCAGGAACGCCTTGATCGCGCGCACCGCCGCGGGGTCGCCCGACTGCAGGGCCTCGACCCGCTCCTCCGCGACGGCGTCGAGTTTCCCGGGCGGGACGACGATGTCGACCAGGCCCCAGTCCGCCGCGCGCGCCGCCCCGATCCGCTCGGCCGACATCGCCCAGGCGCGCGCGCGTACCGGACCGATGCGCCGCGCGACGTACGGCGCGACCATCGCAGGCACCAGCCCCACGCGCACCTCGGCGAGCTGGAACGTCGCGTCCTCCGAGGCGAGTACGACGTCCGCGATCGCGGCCAGGCCGACGCCGCCGCCGACGGCGGCGCCGTGGACGCGCGCGACGACGGGAACGGGGACGGCGTCGAGGGCGGCGAAGGCGCGGGAGACCCGCAGAGCCTCCGCCCGCCGCTCGGAGCGGTCGTCCTCCGCGCCGGCGAACCAGCGCAGGTCGGCCCCGGCGCAGAAGGCGTCGCCCTCCCCGGCCAGCAGCACCGCGCGCTCGCTTGACGCGAGCGTCCGCAGGGCGTCTTCCAGCGCATCGAGCAGCGGGCCGTCGAAGGCGTTGCGGCGCTCCGGGCGCGCCAGCGTGAGGCGCAGCACGTCCCCGCGGCGTTCGACGCGCAGGCCCGTTCCGATGTGCGGCGGCATGGTCACGCTCCTCTCGTTCGGCGGCCGGCGTGCGGGAGCGCACGAGGCCGTCCGCGCGGGGCCGGCTCGCTCTTCCCCGACTCCGGGGCGTGCGCTAGTGTACCCGCCCGCGGACCGGCGACAAGCGGTCGTTCGCCGCGGACGGGAGGGCGGAGCGATGAGGCAGACGCGTCGCCGCAAGGACGAGCACATCGAGATCTGCCTGCGCCGCGAGGTCGGCTCGGGGGTGGCGACCGGCCTGGAGGCGGTGCGGTTCGGGCACGGGGCGCTGCCGGAGATCGACTTCGAGGAGGTCGACCTGTCCGCGACGGTGCTGGGCCGGCGGCTGCGCGCTCCGTTGCTGATCGGCGCGATGACGGGGGGCACGCCGCGCGCGGCCCGAATCAACGCGCGACTGGCGCGCGCCGCCGCCCGGCTCGGCCTGGGCATGGCGCTCGGGTCGCAACGCGCGATGATCGAGGACCCACGGCTCGTCTCGGGGTACGCCGTGCGCGACGCCGCTCCCGACCTGCCGCTGCTCGTCGGCAACATCGGGGCGGTGCAACTCCGGCGCGGCGTCCGCGCCGCGCAGCTCGCGCAGGCCGTCCGGGCCGTCGGCGCCGACGCGCTGACGTTCCACCTCAACCCGCTCCAGGAGGCGCTGCAGCCCGAGGGGGACACCTGTTTCCGCGGCGTGTTCGACGCGCTGCGGGTCGCGATCCCCCGCGTCGGCGTGCCGTGTCTGGCCAAGGAGACCGGCGCGGGGATCTCGCGCGTGACCGCCCGGCAGCTCGCCCGGCTCCCGCTGGCCGGGGTGGAGACCGCGGGCGCCGGCGGGACGTCCTGGGCGCGGGTCGAGGCGTACCGCGCGGCGGGGACGGCGGCCGCGCTGGCCGGCGAGCGGCTCGCCGGCTGGGGCGTGCCGACGGCGGAATCGATCGTCCACTGCCGGCGGGCTTTCGGCCGCCGCCTGGTGATCGGCTCGGGCGGCATCCGCACCGGCCGCGACGTCGCCGCCGCGATCGCGCTCGGCGCCGACGCCGCCGCGATCGCGGGCCCGCTGCTGGCCGCCGCGGAGAGTTCCGAGCGGGACGTCGTGCGCCGGCTCGAGGCGATCCTGCTCGAGCTGCGGGTGATCCTGTTCTGCACGGGCCGGAGACGGCCGGCGGAGCTGCGACGGGGGGTGCGACGATGAGCGGCGGGAGCCTGCGCGACCTGTCGCCGGCCGAGCGGCTGCGGCGGGTGGCGGACGAGGCCGGGCTGAACGAGGCGGAGCGGGAGGCGCTGGCCTCCGGCGGGCTCGATGCTGCGGCGGCCGACCGGATGATCGAGAACGTCGTGGGTCTGCTCGCGCTGCCGGTGGGCGTGGGCCTGCACCTGGTGGTGAACGGCCGCGCGCGGCTGGTGCCGATGGCGATCGAGGAGCCGAGCGTGGTGGCCGGCCTGTCGAACGCCGCGAAGATGCTCGCGGCGGGCGGCGGCGTCGCGGCGACCGCGACCGACGCTCGGATGATCGCCCAGGTGCAGCTCGTCGATGTCCCGGACCTCGACGCGGCCGAGCGGGCCGTGCTCGACGCGCGGGAACGCCTGGCGCGGATCTGCGCGGAGGCCGACCCGGCGCTCGCCGAGCTCGGCGGCGGCCTGCGCGACCTCGCCGTCCGGCGCCTGCTCCCGCACGGGCCCGACGACCCGCTCGGTCCGATGCTCGTCGTGCACCTCGTCGTCGAGGTGCTCGACGCGATGGGCGCCAACGCGGTGAACACGATGGCCGAGCGGGCGGCGCCGGAGCTGGAGCGACTGTCCGCGGGGCGCGCCCGGTTGCGCATCCTGTCGAACCTCGCGGACCGGCGGACGGTGACCGCGACCGGCAACGTGCCGTTCGCCGTGCTGGCGCGCGAGGGGTTTTCCGGCGAGGACGCCGCGCGGGGGATCGAGGAGGCGTCGGTGTTCGCCGAGCGGGATCCGTACCGGGCGGCGACGCACAACAAGGGGATCATGAACGGCATCGACGCGGTGCTGCTCGCCACGGGCCAGGACTGGCGGGCGGTGGAGGCGGGGGCGCACGCCTGGGCCGCGCGCAGCGGGCGCTACGGCCCGCTGTCGCGCTGGCGCGCGGGACGGGACGGCGTGCTGCGCGGCACGCTGACGCTGCCGATGGCGGTCGGTGTCGTCGGCGGGGCGGTCCAGAAGCACCCGGCGATGCGGGCCGCGCTGCGCCTGGCCGGCGTGGAGCGCGCACGGGACCTGGCCGAGCTGGCGGCGGCCGTCGGGCTGGCGCAGAACCTCGCGGCGCTGCGCGCCCTGGCGGCCGAGGGGATCCAGCGGGGGCACATGCGACTGCACGCGCGCAGGCGGTGAGGGGAGGCGCGACGCGATGGCACGAACCGTGGGTCGAGCGACAGGGAAGGCGATTCTGGCGGGCGAGCACTTCGTCGTGCACGGCATGCCGGCGCTCGCCGTGCCGGTTCCCGGCGGCGTGCTGGAGGCGGAACTGGACGAGGCGGGGGCGGGGCCGGCCCCGGCGGGCCATGTTCGCGCGTGTCTCGACGTGTTGCACCGGCAGTGCGGCGGCCCGGCGCCGGACACCCTGGCGGTCCAGGTGCGCTCGAGCCTGCCGCCCGGCGCCGGGCTCGGGTCGAGCGCCGCGCTGGCGGTGGCGCTCGGGCGAGCCTGGGCCGCGCGGACCGGCCGCCCGCGGAACGACGACGAGCTGCGCCGGGCGTCGCTGGCCTGCGAGCGGATCGCGCACGGGAACCCGAGCGGGATCGATACCGAGGTGGCGCTGACGGGCCGGGCGCTGCGCTTCGTGCGCGGGGCGCCGCCCCGCAACGTCGCCGTGGCGCCCGGCCTGGGATTGATCGTCGTCGATACCGGCACGGCCCGCTCGACCCGCGGCATGGTCGAGGAGGTCGAGCGGCGCCGGACGGAGGACCCGGCGGCGTTCGAGCGACGGGGGACGCAGGTCCGCGAGCTGGTCGAGGCGATCGAGGGGGCGCTGGCGACGGGAGACCTCCCGACGCTGGGGGCCGCGTTCGACGCCACGCAGCGGGTGCTGGCCGACCTCGGCGTGTCGACGCCCGAGATCGACCGGGCGGCGGCGGCGCTGCGCCGAGCCGGAGCGGCGGGAGCGAAGCTGACCGGCAAGGGAGGAGGCGGCGCGGTGATCGCCCCGTGTCGCGCCGCGGATCTGGACGCGATCACGGGCCGGCTCCAGGCCGCCGGCTGGCGCGTGGCGCTGGCGGGCGCGCTGACCGCCGCGGAACGGGAGGGCGGCCGATGAACGCGATCCGGGAGACCCTCGAGCGCTGCCGGGCGGAACACGGGGCGGCCGTCGAGCGGCTGCTGGCGGAGACGGCGGCGGCGTGGTCGCCGGAGGGCTCGTTGCTGACCGAGATGAGCGCGTACCACCTGGGCACGGGCGGCAAGCGGCTGCGGGCGCTGGTCCCACTGCTCACCGCCGAGGCGCTGGGCGCCGACCCGGTGCGCCTGCGACCGTTCGCGGCGGCGTGCGAGATGCTCCACAACGCCACGCTGGTCCACGACGACCTCCAGGACGGCGACACGACGCGACGCGGCCGTCCGACGGTCTGGAAGCGGTGGTCCGCGGCGCAGGCGATCAACCTCGGCGATGCGATGTTCTACTGGGCCGTCGCGCTGCTCGGTCGGATCGAGGCGTCGGATCCCTTGCGGTGGGAGACGGTGGAGCTGTTGCTGCGGGGCACGCTGCGGGTGATCGACGGCCAGGCGCGCGAGTTCCAGCTCAAGGACGACCCGGCGCCGACGATGGCCTCGTACGTCCGGATGATCGAGGGGAAGACCTCGGGCCTGTTCGAGATCCCGCTCGTCGGAGCGGCGCGGCTGTGCGGCGCCGCGCCGGAGACGGCCGAGGCGCTGCGGGGCGCGGCCCGGGACCTGGGCGTGCTGTTCCAGATCCAGGACGACCTGCTCGATCTGTACGGCGAGAAGGGGCGGGAACGGCGCGGCACCGACGTGGCCGAGGGCAAGATCTCGGTGCTGGTCGTGCACGCCCTGGAGCGCGCGCCCGCCGGGGAGGCCCGGCGCCTGCGCGAGGTGCTGGCGCGGTCGCGGGAGGAGACGACCGACGACGACATCGCCTGGGCCGACGGGCTGTTCCGGCGCTGCGGCGCGGTGCGCTTCGCGCTGGACGAGATCGCGCGGCGGGAGCGGGCGGCGGTGGAGCGGCCGGAGCTGGCGGCGACGCCGCGGCTGCGCGACCTGCTCGCCGGGCTGGGCGACGCGTTCCTCGAGCCGATCCGTCCCGTGGTGCGGGCGTTCGGGGGGACTTGACCGGCCGCCGGAATCCTGGCCCACTGCGACCGATGGCGGCGGGCGGTCGGACCGAGGCGCAGGCGCCCCGTCCGTTTCTCAAATGGGCGGGCGGCAAGAGCCAGCTTCTGGAGCAGTACGCGCCGCTGTTCCCGCAACGCTACCGGCGCTACTTCGAGCCGTTCGTCGGCGGCGGCGCCGTCTTCTTCCATCTGCGGCCACCGCGGGCGTTGCTGTCGGACGGCAACGCCGAGCTGATCGACTGCTTCCGCGCCGTGCGCGACCACGTGCGCGCGGTCGTCGTCGCCCTGCGACTGCACCGCTACGACCGCGACCACTTCTACGCCGTCCGCGCGCTCGACCCGGAGACGTTGACGCCGGCCGAGCGGGCGGCGCGAACGATCTTCCTCAACCGCACCTGCTTCAACGGTCTGTACCGCGTCAACTCAAAGGGACGCTTCAACGTCCCGTTCGGCCGGTACGTGAACCCGAAGATCGTCGACGAGGAGAACCTGCGGGCCTGCTCGCGCGCCCTGCGGCGGGCGCGGATCGAGTGCGCTCCGTTCCAGGCGGTGCTCGGCGAGGCCCGCCGCGGCGACTTCGTCTACTTCGATCCGCCGTACCACCCGCGCTCGAAGACGTCGTTCTTCACCTCCTACGCGCCGGGCGGTTTCACGGCCGACGACCAGCGCGAGCTGGCCCGCGTCTACGCCGCCCTCGATCGCCGCGGCGTGCTGGTGATGCTTTCCAACTCCGACACGCCGCTGATCCGCGAGCTGTATCAGGGGTTCCGCATCGTCGAGGTGCGGGCGAACCGGGCGATCAACTCCAAGGCCGGCGCCCGGGGAGCGATCCCCGAGCTGGTGGTCCTGAACTACCGGTAGGACACCGACCCGGCGCCCGCTCCGCGACGACGTCCGGGGCCGCCCGGCGACATCGCCAGCGAGGAAGGAACGGAGGCGCGGGGTCGAAGATGCCCGTCGCGGAACCCGGGCGCCGAACCGGTCCTCAGCGCGCGGCGACCAACCACAGGCACGCCGCCGCGACCGGCAGCACCGCCCAGGTCCAGTGCGGCCAGGGATAGCCGGTCGGTTCCCCGCCCGCAACCGCATCTTCGGCCGTCGCGCACGCCCGCCGGCCGCGCCGGAGCCGCGCGGCAACCGCCCCGGCGACCGCCGCCGTCCGACCGGGCGCCCGCCGGCCCTCCTCGACGCGCAGCCCGCGGCTTCGCCCGCCGCCGCCGCGCCGTGAGGCCGGATCGACCAGACTCGACGGCCAGGCCGTTACGAGGCCAATCGGTGCACCGAGCGCACGACCCCGTCTTCGAAGCGCAGGAAGGCGATCCCCACGCCCATGATCTCGACCGACTCGCCCAGGATTTCCGTCGCGTGGCATTCGTGGTGTCGCACCTCCCCGATCGCCGTCAACTCCACGTCCGAGCCCGGGTACGTGAACACGATGCGGAGGATCGCCCCGATCGGATAGGGCGGGTCCGCGTCGAGGTAGATGCCGGTGCTCGAAATGTTCCGCGCCAGGTGCCGCCGCAGTTCGTCCTTGTATTCGACCAGTACGGGAAACGAGAACGGGCTGCGGGGCTCGCGAAGTCGGAACGGGAATCCTGCGTTGGCCATCACCCACCTCCGGGTGGTTTTATGTATACCATTATCCTACATCGGACACGTGCAGCCAAGAAAGATGCGGACCTCCAGAACGCCGCGAACGGGCGGAGCGACGCGAGAAGTTCCGGAGCGACACGCCGGCGGTCCCAAAGGCGTCGTGCGGGTGCGGCCGACGGTCCGGAGGATGGCGTGCGCCACGCCGCCATCGATCTCTCGGCCACGGTAGCGACACGGTCCGTTCAGGTCCCGGCCCGGTGGTCGAACCGTGTGTGGCGACCGACGTGTGGAAGCCGCCGCGGTACTTCGGCTGCGGGCGCCTGTGCCGACGGCCGTGCCGCGTGCGTCGGGCGAGGCTCAGTACACGCCGCGGGGGGAGGGGTCGCCGAGACGGTAGGCGTCGAGCGCCTCGCGGAGGTAGGCGGGGACGGAGAGGTAGCGCGAGAGGACGACGCAGGCGCGGTTGGAGAAGCAGGTGCAGCGGTCGTTCTCGGTGGCGTTGCAGCCCGGCAGGCCGTCGCGGTGGACGAAGCCCATCTCGTCGACCAGCGCGACGGTGGGATCCCAGCGCACGAGCGGCTGGCCGGTGGCGGGGGAGACGACGGGCACGTGCCAGTCGGGGTTGCCGTCGCCGTCGAGGTCCGGACCGGGGTCGGTGACGTAGGCGGCCTCGACGAGCGAGTCGGCGTATTCGAGGACGCGGGCGGCAATGCCGCGCTGGACGGTCTTGCCGAAGATCGTCTCCTTGCCGAAGGTCCGCGCGACGTAGGTCCGGCCGCTCGGGCTGTGGAACTCGATCCGCCGGTCGAAGCCCGGATCGGCGTCGCGGCCCAGTTCCCAGACGCGGAGCTGGTCGAGCCACTCGGACTGCTCGTTCTCCGGGAGGTAGAGCATGGTCCAGGCGATCAGGAACTTCTGCTGCTCCCAGCCGACCTGCGGGTCGAGGACGGCGGTGCGGGCCGGGGCGCGGGGGTGGAACGGCGCCGAGGTGGTTTCGGCGTAGCTGGAGCAGACGGTGGTGTTGCCGTCGGGGAAGCAGGCCTCGGGAGTGGCGCCCCACCAGGAGATCCAGCCGATCGGGGCGTCGGGGAAGCCGTCGGGGTCGAGGGTCGGGCGGCCGCGGGAGTCGGCGGCGACGCGCGGGCCCTTGAGCAGGTCGTCGCCGGTGAGGTTGTTGGCCAGCCAGCGGCGGAAGCCGTCGGGGAACAGGTCGGCCAGCGACACGGCCCGGTAGCGCGGGTCGACGAAGTCGTTGCGCGAGGAGCTGATGAAGTTGTCGGCCGACTCGGTCATCAGCATCGCCGCGTTCATCTTGTCGTAGTACGACCCGGCGTTGACCGTGTACTCCGCGTCGTACTCGCCGCAGGTGTCGCACAGGCGGTTCTCGACGAGCTTGCCGCCCAGGCCGATCGAGCCGTAGTACCCCGTCGCCCCGTTGGGAACGGTGACCATCGTGGCGCCCGGGGTGCCGACGTAGTCGTACGTCGAGCGGAGCACGACGTCGTGCTCGGGCACGAAGTGCGGGCCGACCTCGGGCCGGGCGAGCTGCCGCGCGAAGTGGTCGAAGGCCATGCCGGAGGCGAGGATGTTCTCGGAGAAGAAGCCCGCCACCAGCGGCCAGAACGTGTCGAAGTCGTAACCCATCGCCAGCGCGAAGTCCTTGTAGACGTTCTTCATCAGCGTCAGGCCCTTGGCCCCGTCCCGGACCTTGGCGTTGTAGCGATCGAGGATCCGGTTCGCCGCATTGCGCACCGAGAACGTCTGCTTGTGGCGCCGGTAGGTCTCGAAGATCTGCCAGACCTCCTGCGAGGTCATCAGGAAGTTGAAGATCTCGTACGGGTCGGCGCCGTTGTCGTGCCGGTAGACGGAGAGGTTGCCGAGGTCGGCCCAGCGGTCGGTCGCGAAGCCGTAGGGCATGCGGATCCGGCCCTGCGCATCGATCGACGGCCCGCCGCGATAGTAGCCGGCCGTCTCGCCGGACGCCGGGTTGCGCAGGTCCTGCCAGCGCGCGTAATCGACCTCCGGCTGGTCGCAGCGGGTCCACTGGCCGTCGATGCGGACGAACTGGCCGTCGAGCAGCGGATGCCAGGCGCCGTCGCGCGCCTGGTCCCAGGCCGCGGGACGGAACCGATCGACGTCGGTCACGGGGCGACAGTTCTGGATCATGCCCCACTGCTGCTGGAGCTGGGAGTAGTGGAAGTCGGACTCGCCGGTCTGGAAGGTGATGCCGAGGATGCCGCCGAAGTTGTCCATCTTGGCCAGCAGACCCTGGCCGCGGGGCGTGCCCGCCGCGAATTGCTCGTCCCGGCTCACCGCGACGGTCTCGCCGTACAGCATGCGGGCGGCGGCGAAGTCGTAGATCCCGATCCCGATCAGGTCCTGGGACGCCTCGCCGGCGTAGTCCATGATCGATCCGTGCTCCCACATCCAGATCAGGTTGTCGCGCTCCTCCGCGCTGACCGGATCGAAGTAGCGCGGCCCGACGCAGCTCGCCCCGTCCGCCGTCAGTTCGCGGCAGGCGGTCCGGACCGAAGCGTTGCGGGTGCGGAGCTGCCAGTACTGCGGCCGGAAAATGAAGGCGTCGGAGCTGCCGACGAAGTTGTGGCGCAGCCCGATCGAGTGCCCCATCTCGTGGGCGATGACCGAGAAGTGCGCGCGGCGCGCCACGAACTGCCGCATCCGCTCGGCCCGCTCCTGCTGCTCCGCGGGCGGGTCGGAGGGGTCGAACGACCCGAACTTCTCCTGCAGGATCGCGGAGAGTCCGGTCAGCGAGAACGGCATCTCGGCCTCGCCCGGCCCGAGGATGCAGGCGCCGCGGCGTCCCAGCGCCTCCTCGCGGAGCTGCAAGAGGTGCCGGCGCACCTCGGGGTTCCCGCCGCGCAGCGGGGAGGCGCGGTCGAGCACCTGGTCGTTGAGCGGAAGTCCCTCGACCCCCTGGAGCTGCTGGACCATCGGCGTCATCAGCTCGGCCTCGAACGTCGTCCCGGCCGCCTGCCGGCGCCGCGCCTCGTACAGCGGGGCGTGGACCGAGGCGGCGTCGAGCGTCGCCTGGACGCCGGACAGCTCGTGCTTGAGCTGCCGGATCGCGGCGGCCGCGGCGGGCGGCACCGTCTCGGGGTCGAGCGGGACGGGGCGGCCGCCGGCGGCCGCGCCGAGCCGTTCGGCGAGCTGCTGGCGGGTGAGCTGGGGCAGGATGCCGCCGCCGGACGCCGCCGCCTGGGCCAGCGACCAGTTCCGGACGAACTCGCCCTCCGTCACGTCCTCGGTGGTGAACTCGCCCGCCAGGTAGCGCAGCTTGTCGATCACGTCCTGGCTCCACAGGTCGTTGACGTGGGTCCAGACGTTGATGCTGGCGGCGATCGACTCGCCGGTGAGCGGGTCGATCGAATCGACCATGATGCCCCAGGGCGACGGGGTCTGCGGATTGCGGATCGCGTTGACCTGGTGGTAGCGCAGGTCGCCGCGCCGCACGTTGAGCGCCGCGCGGCAGACGGCGAGGAGTTCGGGGTCGGCCGCCGCCTGGCGGTAGGCCGTTTCGCACTGGGCCGCCGTGCGTCCCGGCGGCAGCCGCGGCCCGCCGCAGGCCTCCGGGTCGCCGGCTTCCACCGGGCTGTGGCACAGCACGATCAGCTCCGGCATCTGGGCCACCGAGATCACCGCCGGGTCGAACCCGCGCTCGGTCCCCAGCCGCTCCGCCAGCGCCTCGCAGTCCTCCCCGGCGTACGCGCGGCCGTGGCGACAGGCGTCGACCTCCGTGCTGAGCCAGATCGCGTCCTGGTAATCGTCCATCTGGCCGGTGAAGATCGGGAACCGCTCGGCGCAGTCCGTCCCGCCGACCGCCCGGCACTCGGCGTACTGCGCCGCGCGCGCCGCGGCGCGCAGCGCGACGTCCCACTGGTGTGCCGCCTCCTCGGTCGGCTCGAAGTACTCCTGCGCCGAGTCGTGGGCGAAGTACCACGGCACCGTCTTCGTCCGCCGCTCGGCGTAGGGCAGCGTGCAGCGCTGCTTGAAGGTGTCGCAGCGCGACCCCGGCCCCGCCGCCGCGCACTCGTCCTCTGTCCCGTCGCGGTTCTCGTCGCGGTGCGGGTCGGCGCCAAACGGCGTCGTGGCCGGCGTGAAACACTCGACCGGGTCGCTCATCGTCTCGGGATCCCCGTAGAAGTGCGTGCGCTCCCAGATCTGGTGCCGGTCGAGCAGCCGGTACCACAGGTCGTCGCTCATCCCGTAGTTGCGCGCGTACCCGTAGCGGTCGGTGTAGAACCCGCCGTAGGCCTGGAACCGGTAGCCGTCCCAGTGCACCGGCTCGTAGTCGTGGTCCTCCACCCGCCGGAACGACTGCCGGATCGTGAGCTCGACCGGATTGCACGAGCCGGACGGGCCGGAGCCGCCGAGGAAGTCCGGGTCGAGGAAGCAGGCCGGGAACTGGTCGATGCCCCAGCCGAACGAGCTGAGATCGATCAGCTCGGGCTGGGCGAACGCCTTGTTCGTCACGTCGAAGTAGCCGTGCTCCAGGTCGAAGACCGGGGCGTCCGGGTCGTTCGGGTCGGTCACGTCGTAGGCCAGCGGCTCGTAGGTGATCCCGCCGTACACGCCGAGCAGCGACAGGGTGTCGAAGTCGTAGCTGTCGACGTTGAGGTTCTTCGACCAGTCGACCCGGATGTACTCGCGCTCGTACCACGGCCGGTCGGTGGTGTTCTCCTCGAGCACGTTGAGCTGCTCGCCCGTGGTGGGGTTGTAGGCCCGCACGATGTCGAAGTGGCTCTTGATCTTGTAGGCCACCACGATCACGCCGTCCTGGGTCGGCCCGCCGGCCCCCCGCCCGTCGGTCCCCTCGATCCGTTCGTAGGACAGCCGCCCGATCAGGTAGTCCTCCGTGATCTGCCAGCGCAGCCGCGCGACCGGCTGGGCGTAGGTCGAGGTGAACAGCCCGTCCTGGGCGGCGCCGTAGCCCACGTCGGTCAGCGTCGCCTGGTACCAGAACTCCGGGTCGTCGGTCGTGCTGAGGAAGTCGTCGCCGACGAAGAACGACTTGGGCAGCGCGTACGGCTGCACGCGATCGACCGGGTCGCGTTCCTCCGCGCAGCCCCCCGCCACCCCGGCCGCCAGCGCGACCGCCAGCACCCCCGCCGTCCCGTGGATCCGCTTCGCCGTGCGCATCATGTCGCCGCTCCTCCTTCGAACGCCTCCGTCAGTTGGTCGACCAGCCCCTCGATCTCGAGGCGCAGATCGAGGTACAGGGTCGTGTACCGGTTGTAGAACGGGTTGTAGTAGGTCGAGTCGGGCGCGAGCTGCGGGCTGATCGTCGAGTAGCCGATCCCGATCTCCAGCGCCGGGATCGGCGCGAACGTCGCCTCGACCTCGAAGGCCGAAGCATGCCGCAGGTCCGTCGGCGACTCGTTCTCCCACGAGAGCCGCGGATCGTCCGCCTCGATCGGATACAGCCAGTCGAAGATGTGCTCGAACGCCGCCGAGAACCCCAGCCACTCCAGCGGCTGGTACGACAGGTCCACCCCGTGCTGCACCCGCCATTGCGCGTTGCGCACCCCGGTGTTGACGAACGCCTCGCACCCCGCCCCCGACGAGGCGCAGGTCGGGATCAGCGGCGTCTCCCGCTCCGCCGTCGTCGCCTCGTGGAAATAGGAGTTGAACCGCACGTGGTAGCCGACCTGCCAGTCGCCCCCCAGCTCCCAGCTCCGCGACAGCCGCACGTTGGGCCCGATCCCGAGGTACAGCGTCCGGGCCCGCGCCACCTTGCTCGTCGGGAGCGTCAGTGTCACGTCCGCCGACAGGTCGATCCCGACGCCCGGAATCGTCACGAACCGCGCGCCGCCGCCCGACAACAACAGGTCCTGCAACCACGCCTCGCCGGCGTACGTCGTGTCGTCCGCCTCCGTCACCTCGCGCGTCACCTCCAGCCTCGCCCCGGCGAACCAGTGCTCGTCGAAGTACCAGCGGAACTTGAAGCCGAACTCCATCGCCCAGTACGGGTTCCAGGTCAGCTCCGCCGACCGATCCATCCCGCTGACGGTCGCCACGTTCCGGTAGCTGAACTCCGACCCGCGCCACGGCGCGAGCTCCTGCTCCGGCTCGACCGGCGCCTCGAGGTTGATCTCCCCGCCGTGCTCGCCGCCGCCCGCGCCCGGGTCCGCCGCGCGGGCCGCCGGCGGACCCAGCAGCAGCCCGGCCGCCAGGAGCGCCGCCGAGGAGAATCGCCTGTCAGGTTGTCGAGCCGCAGATGAGTGGAAACATGAATTCGACCGCATCGGACCCGGGGGACTGCACCTGCCGTTCCAACCAGGGCGCCGGACGGCGCGCCAGCTGTCCGGATGAAGGGAACCTTCCCGGCCCGAGCGGTCCGGCGCGGCCTTCGGCGGCATGGCGCAACCTTCGGTCGAAACGACTCGGTCACCCGTTCGCCAGGGGAAAGCCGAACATCAACCCGCGCCGTGACAAGTTGTCTCGGCATGGATCGGCAATGGCGAATGCGGCGGCCCTGGCTCAGGGGCAGTACCCGGTCAACTCCAGATAGGCCCGACCCGTCGCGTCACCGGTGACCACTGCGGCGCCCTCCCAGTACGGGGCCGCCGGGTCGGGCAGACGGAGTTCCTGGTCATCCACCACGGGCCGAACGCTCAGGGTCTCGCCCCCGAAGGTCACGCTCACCGCAGCCGGATAGACACAAGCGGGATTGGCCGGAGAGGTCCAGGTCCCCTCGGGGGTGATGGTGAAATCGTCGGCGAGAAGCTCGGTCGTGCCGCAGACGTCATCGCTGATCGTGCCCCCCGAAAACATGGTCGCGCCGGTCGTGTCCCGCAGGTCGAAGAGCATCAGCTCCCGGCCGTCGTCGAGTTGCACGCCGAGCCATGTCCAGCCCTTGACCCCCACGGCATCGCTCTGGGCGCCCCACTGATGGTCGAACCATGCCTCTCCCGCGACATCGTGGGTGCTCGTCCCGGTCGTCAGCGTGCCGACGACCGCCATCCGCTCGCGGGAGTAGTAGAAGGTGTTCCCTCCGAACGGGTACTCCACGAACCCCACGGAGTACTGCATCGTCGGCTCCTGGACGGCGTCGGCGGTGATCGAGAGGGTGATGCCGTCCACCGTCCCGCGCAACACGTCGTGGCCCCCGCCTCCCCGCGCGGCGATGTCACCGATGACAAGGTTGAAGCCGTCGTGCAGCCATGGAGGTCGGGCGACAACACCGTCCGCTGTGAAGTGGAAGCTGTCACCCGCCACATCCGTCACCGCGAAATTGACCGAGGTGACCGGGATGCCGCCGCCGACGTCGAAAACGTAGATGAAGGACCACTGGAACCCGTACCAGTTCCCGGACTCATCCTGCAGGTGGCCGGTCCAGTACCACCATTCCAGCGGCGAAGAGTGCACCGAGTCGTCCGTGGGCAGCGAGACGCGGCTGGGCGGCGGATCGGGACAGGAGGCCTCCTCCTCCGTCTCGGCAGGAACGTCCGCCCCATCGCTGCCCTCCGTCGCGTCGGCATTCGTCGTGTCCGTCGGGGCCGTGTCGGGCAGGGTGTCCGGTTGAGTCGCACAGTCGCTCGCATCGCACCCGGCAACCAGCAATCCGACCAGCATCGCCGGAAGTGCGAGCAAGGACATCTGGTTCATCGTGAACGCTGGGAAGGAATTCGTTTTCACAGCGACACCCGTTTCATCCTTCGGGGTTGGCGGAGGCCATGGAACACTCCGGGCCAGGCCGGTTCCTTCGAGGGCTCGGGACCGTCCCGGCGCCCGCGAGCAACGCGGAGATCAAGAGCATGCGTCGGGAAGGCCCGTCAACGGATTCCGGCGTCGAACTCGGGGCGGTTTCGGGCGCGGAGCGTAACGTGGAGGTCCAGCGGCGCCCAGGTCAGGACGCGGCAGCCGGCGTCGCGGACGAGCCTGGGCGGCAGGCCCTCGAGGCGGCTGCCGCGGAACAGGTTCGTCCGCACCGTCCGCGGAATGCCGTCGCGGCGGCGGCCGAGCGCGATCGCGGTTGCGCCGAACTCGCTCACGGCGCCGCTTCCGGCCAAGCCCCTTCCGTCGTTCCCTCGCGCGCCGGGCGCTCCGGTTGCACCTGGAGCGCCGCGGCCAGACGCGCGGTCAACTCGGCGGCCAGCAGGCGCAGGCTCGCGTCGGGGTCTTCGGCCAGCGGCAGGAGGTTGCGGGCCGCGAGGTTGAGCAGCCCGTGGCGGGCCAGGGCATCGATCGCGGCCGGTTCGAGACGCTCGCGGTCGAGCGCCTCCTCGCCGGTGGAGTCCGCCAATCCCTGGACGGCGAGTCGTTCCCAGAGACAGCGCGGCCCGGACGGCTGGTCGCGGCAGGCGCCGCCGGCGGAGGCGGCGGGGACGAGGAACTGTTCGTCGGGGTCGAGCGCGGCGACGGCGGCGGCGAGGTTCGGGGCCTCCGGCGTCAGTTCGTCGAGCGGGAACAGGATGGTGAGGGCGAGGATCGTCCGGGCCAGGCGCGCATCGTCCGCCGTGCCGTCCGCCGCTCCCTGGGTTTCGGCGGCCAGCAGCAACTCGACCGCGTGTTCGCGCAGCTCCGGGTCGGCGAACTCGCGGACGGCGGCCTCGATCCGGGGTACGGGCGAGGCGGCGCAGACGCCGGTCGTCTCGGCTTCGGACGGCACCGGTTCGTCGCCGGGGAGCACGCGCAGCACCGGGAGCAGCATGCCGCGGGCGAGCCACAGGGCCGGCGCGACCCTCGCCGCCAGTCGGGTCGCCCGCGGATCCCCTTGTTCCGCACGGAGGCAGAGCTGATCGAACGAGGCGGAGACGGCGGGCAGGTCGCCGAGCGACCAGGGGCGTTCCGCCAGCCACTCGACGTAGCCGACGTCGGGGCCCGGCGGGCGGGGACGCGGGGCGGGGCCGGAACAGCCGCACGTCGCGAGCGTCGCGAACAGCGCGGCGGCGAGGCGGGAACGCCGGGAGGCGCGAGGCATTCGCCCTAGAGCGCGTCGTCGTCGAAGGCGACGGTTTCGACAACCGCCCCGTCGGCCAGCGCCCGGCGCACGTCGTCCGCCGAATCCCGGGCGGTGCAGACCACGGCGACCACCAGGTCGTCCGGATGGACGCAGGCGCTCGTCGCGGCGTGGGCCCGCTCGAGCGTCACGGCCTCCACCCGGCCGCGCAGGCCGGCGTAGTAGTCGGCCGGGAAGTCCAGCATCGCCACCTCGATCCGTCGTTCGAGCCGGTCGGCCGGGGTGTCGATCAGAAAGACGGAGGAACCGATGATGTATCCTTGGGCGAACGCCAGCTCTTCGGCGGTGACGCCGTCGCGCCGCAGGTCGCGGAGCATCCCGCGCACGAGCTGCAGGCAGGGACCGAGGTCCTTGCTCGCGGGGAAGGTCCAGATGTGCCAGCTATCGTCGGTGCGGCTGCGGGTGAGCCGGGAGTAGGCGCCGTAGCTCCAGCCGCGCTTGGCCCGCACCTCCTGCATCAGGCGGCCGGAGAACGTGCCGCCGAAGGCGACCGACGAGACGAGCAGTCCGTCGTGGTGTTCGCGTCCCGGCTTCGGGCCGAGGTGGCCGAGGTAGATCTGCGCCTGGGTGCGCTCGGGCTTGTCGATCAGCACCGCGCGCACGCCGCGCGGCGGCGCGGGCGGGTCGTCGCAGCGCGCCGCGCCGGACCGTTCGGGCAGGACCGCCAACGGCTCGAGCAGCAGCCGCCGCGCCTCGTCCTCGCCGACGTCGCCGGCGGCCGCCGCCAGCAACGTATCTCGCGCGCACAGTTCGCGGTGCCGCCGCACGCAGTCGTCGCGGGTGATGCGGCGCAGCGAGGCGACGGTACCGGAGGACGGACGGCCGAGGCGGCCGCCGCCGAACAGCGCGCGGCGGAAGGCGCGGCCGGCCAGATCCTGGTCGTCGTCCCGCTTGGCGGTCACCTCGGCCAGCAGCAGCCGCCGCGCCTGGGCGAAGTCGTCCTCGCGCAGCGCCGGTTCGAGCAAGAGGCCGAGCAGCAGGCGGGCGAACGGCTCGAGGTTCTCGCGGATCACACGGCCGCGGATCGAGACGCGGTGCAGTCCCGCTCCGACCTCCAGGTGCGCCCCCAGGCGTTCCACCTCGGCGTCCAGTTCGGCCCGCGTCTGTCGCGCCGTCCCGCAGCGCATCAGCCGCAGCGTGAGCAGCGTCAGTCCCTCGCGGCCGTCGGGGTCGCTCGCCGCGCCGGCGTCGAAGGCCAGGACCAGATCGACGAACCCGAGGCCCGGGCCCGGCTCGTGGAAGAACCGCACGCTCATGACGGCGCCTCCGCGGGATCGACCAGCAGCACGTTGCGCGTCGCGGGGACCAGGTACCTGCGGGCGACGGCCCGGACGTCCTCGGCGCCGACCGCCAGCAGTTCCCGCTGCCGCCGTTCGATCGCGCCGACGTCGCCCACCGTGACGTGGAAGAACCCGAGGCGGTCGGCGCGGCCGGCGGCGGTTTCGAGGGCCGAGCGGAACCCGAGCAGCACCTGGTGGCGCGCGGTCTCCAGCTCGGCCGGCTCCGGCGGCGCCTCGGCGAGCCGCCCCAGCTCCGCCTCGATCGCGGCCAGCGCCTCCTCGTGCGTCCGGCCTTCCCGCAGGTCGGCCCAGATCTCGAACAGCGACGGGTCGTGGAACGAGCCCGGCCCGCCCTGCAGGTCGGTGGCGATCTCGCCGTCGTGCACCAGCCGGCGTTGCAGGCGGCCCGACCGGCCGCCGAGCAGCACCTGGGCCAGCACCACCAGCGCCGGATGGTCCGGGTGCGCCAGCTCGGGCGAGCGCCAGGCGAGGCAGGTCTTGCGGGTCGGCGTCGGCCACGGCAGCCGCTGCGCCCGCTCGCCCTCTTGCGGCGGCTCCACCGCGTCCGGCGGCGGCGGGATCGGCTGCGGCTTCATCCAGCCGTGCGTCCGGCGCAGCAGAGCCAGCGTCCGCTCCTCGTCCACCGGGCCCACCACCACCAGCGCCGCGTTGTTCGGCGCGTAGTAGGTCCGGTAGAACGCCCGGCAGTCCTCGACGGTGAACCCGAGGATGTCCCCCATCCAGCCGATCGTCGGATGGCCGTACGGGTGGACGCGGAACGCCTCCTTCCACAGCCGCTCGCTCGCCGCCCCCTCGACGCTGTTCTCCACGCGGAAGCGGCGCTCGTTGGCCACCACCTCCTTCTCGCGCGCGACCGGCTCCTCCTCCAGCCGGAGCCGCGCCATCCGCTCGGCTTCCAGCTCCGCGATCATCGGCAGGTGCTCGGGCAGGAAGGTCTCGTGGTAGTAGGTCCAGTCGAGCCAGGTGGCGGCGTTCATCGAGGCGCCGACCGCCTCGATGCGCCGGTCGAACTCGCCGTGGGCGAGGTGCTCCGTCTCGCCGAACATCAGGTGTTCGAACAGGTGGGCCAGCCCGGTCTTGCCGGGCCGCTCGTGCCGCGATCCGACCTTGAACCAGGTGTGGAACGCGGTGACCGGGGAGTCCGGGTCCGCCAGGATCAGCACCTCGAGGCCGTTGTCGAGGGTTTCGAGCCGAACGGTGTGCCGGCCGAGGGGGATGCGTCGCATGGCGGGGCCGAGTCTAGGACGCCGCGGCCGGTAAGGGAAGAGAACGGTTGCGGGGTGTCAAGGGTCAGCGAGACGTCCTCCTCGACGGCTTCAGGAGGTCAGGAGTTGTCGATGCTGCCGTCGCTGATCGTGTTCCCGGAGAGATCCCAGGTGCCGGTATTCGTCGGCCCCTGGGCCTTGTACTTGTTGTGCGCCCGCTCCTGTTCGACCGAATAGGCGGTCGGCGCGAAGCGGTTGCCGGTGATGGCGCAGTTGTGGGTGTTCCAGGTGGCGACGAAGTACTCGCTGCCGGCCACCCAGTCGCCCGCGACCGAGTTGTTCCGGATCTGGACGTCCCAGAACGAGATCCCGTCGGCGGCGGAACTGGAATGGATCAGCTCGACGTTCACCCCCGCGGCGCGGGCGCGGCCGCAGGACACCAGGGTGTTGTTGCGGACGATGAAGTTCCCCGGGGGACCGAGCGCGGTCGGGTAGTCGGCCGGGAGGTAGAGGCTGACCGCCGTGGCGCAGTTCGTGAACGTCGCCCCTTCGATCAGCACGTTCTGCCAGCCGTAGGGTCGAATCGCGCCGTCGTTCTCGTAGTTGCCGCCGGACTCGGCCCGCGACGGGTCGATGTCGTGGAACGACCCGCCCTGGATCGTGATGCCGGACACCTTGGCGACCGGCGCGCCGCCGGCCGTCTGGAAGTGATGCGTCGAGACGGCGCGGGGCACGTCGTAGAACTGGCAGTCCCGGATCAGGACGTTGTTCGTGACCGTCCCGTCGTTGGCGGTGTTGTGGGCCGCGCCGGCCCAGGAGTAGTCGATGTTGATCGCCTCGTCGTCGATCCGATGAACGGCGGCCACGCCGTGCATCGTCGTGTTGTGCACGATGACGTTGTACACGCCGGGGGCGTACTCGCCGCCCGAGGAGTTGATCTCCAGGTGGTGCGCCCGGTAGCCGATGTTGCGGATCTCCATGTCCCACAGCACGAACTTCCGGGTATGGACGATGCTGAAACCGCCGCCGCCGTTGGCGTCCCAGACGCCCCCGACGATCGTCCAGTAGGTCGCCGGGGCGTTGTAGCCTCCGCCGCCGTTGTCATCGACGTACATGATGTGGCTGCCGGCGGCGCGGACGATGGTGGCGCCGTAGGCCTCGATCCGGACATGGGCGCGCGTGGCCAGCGTCGCGGTGAGGTTGTGCGTCCCGGGCAGGAGGACGACCCGGCCGTAGAGCGAGTCTGCGGCCGCGTGGTCGGGCCAGGCCGCCGCGTGGGCCCGGGCGTAGGTCTGGGCGCAGTCCATCGCTACCTGGATGTTCTCCCCGGGGCTGACCGTGATCGTGTCCGTCACCGGGCAACAGTCCCCCGGACAGCTCCAGACCGACTCCCCCGCCTCGCAGGCGCCGTTCCCGCAGACCGGCGGACAGGCGCCGCAATCGGCGGGGCAGGCAGCGCAGGTCTCCCCCGCCTCGCAGGCGCCGTTCCCGCAGACCGCCGGGCACCCGCCGCAGTCGGCGGGACACGCCGCGCAGTCCTCCCCGGTCTCGCAGGCGCCGTTCCCGCAGACCGCCGGGCACCCGCCGCAGTCGGCGGGACACGCCCCGCAGTCCTCGCCGGTCTCGCAGATGCCGTTCCCGCAGCCCGCCGGGCACGCCCCGCAGTCGACCGGACACGCCCCGCAGTCCTCGCCGGTCTCGCACAGGCCGTCGCCGCAGGTCGGCGCCGGGATCTCGCCGTCGACTTCGGCGAGCGTCTCTCCGTCCCTCGTGGTTCCGTCGTCCGCGTCCAAACGGACCTCGCGGGTCTCGCCGGCGTCCTCCTCGGGGAGCAGGGGGAAGCCTTCGTCGCAGCCGACGGAGCCCGAAACGCCGAGAAACACCGCGACCAGGAAGCCGACGGTGCGCGCGGAACGGATCTCCCACAGCCGGTCCGCGCTCAGGGTATCCATGTCTCCAATCTTGCTCCCTGTCGCACGCCCGAGCAAGCCCGCTGCGGGCGAGGAAGCGACGAGGCACGGGGGGCGAGGAATGTCCCGGCGGTGTCGCCGCCGTCGGGCGGTCGCGCCCACCGCCGGAAAGCGGCAGGAAACGGTCGCGGCGGCGGGACGGGACGGCGGGCTACTCGGGAACCTCGCAGGAGAAGGTGCAGACGCCGGTCCAGTGGGGCGAGCCCTGGCAGTCCAGGCCGGCGGAGCAGGGACGGCCGCAGGCGGTGCAGGCGCTGTCGCTGATCACCTCGCATTCGCCCCGGCAGCAGCGCTCCGGGGGCATCCCGGCGCTGACCGAGCACAGCGGGTACGGGGTGCCGGCGGAGCACTGCGGGTTCGCACCGCACCTGCACTGCCCGTCGATGCAGGCGTCGGCGCGGCGCGTCTCGCACTTGGTGTCGCAGTTGCCGCAGTGGTCCATGTCGTTGCGGGTGTCGAAGCACTCGCTGTGGTCGGGGTCGCAGCAGGCCCAGCCCGGCGGGCAGACCGTCTCGCCGCAGCGGCACTGCCCGGCGACGCATTCGAGGTTGCAGACGTTGCCGCAGGCTCCGCAGTTGTTGCGGTCGGTCGAGGTATCGACGCAGCCGGTCGGGCAGCAGGTTTCCGTCGGCCCGCACATCCGCGCCGTGGAGCCGGTGCCGCAGAGGCACATCCCGCCCAGGCAGTGGAGCGGCGCCTCGCACTCGTTGCCGCACCGGCCGCAGTTCGCGTTGTCGGTGTTCGGGTCGACGCAGTCGCCGTCGCAGCAGATCTGGCGCGGGTCGCACTCCGGGAAGCACTCCGGCGTGACGCAGCGGCTCGCCTGGCACTCCTCGTTGAGCGCGCATTCGCGGTCGCACGCCCCGCAATGGAACAGGTCGTTGCGCAGGTCGACGCAGCCGCCGGGGCAGCACGTCAGGTACGCGTCCTCGCACTCGCCGGTCGGGCCGCAGCGCAGGTTGACGTCGCCTCCCGCGTCGTCGTGCCCGACGTCGCGCGGCGGGATCGTGTCGTCGGCGGACGGCGAGCAGGCGGCCAGGGGCGCGAGCGCCAGGAGCCAGAGCGTGATGCGTTCCATGCGCACCTCCTCGACGGGAAGAGTACCCGCCGGACGCCGCCCCGGCAACCCGGCGGACGTCCCCTGCGCGCCGCGGCGCGGAATCCCTGCCGCCGCCGGCGGCCGACGCGCCGGCCCCAAATCCCCGGGATGCACCGTCAGTAGTGGAAGATCGACCCGCCGATGAACTCGCGCAGGATCGAGTTCTGCGGGACGCGGTCGGGGAAGATCGGCACGAACATCTCGAGGAACTTGAGCAGCCGGTAGGCCTCGGGGAACGACGGATGGTCCATCGGCACCTCGAGCAGGAAGCGCTGGGCGTAGACCTTGAGCACCGCGGTCTCGTAGACCAGCGCGGTGTTCATCATCGCGTCGGCGGATTCCTGGAACGGGAAGATGTGCTTCTCCTCGCCCCGGCGCACGTTGGGCCAGGTCGCGATGGTGGCGGCCGCGGTGTGCCCGCGGTACAGCCGGTCGCGCACGATGCGGCGGAGCAGGCGCGCGTCGGCCGTCGACAGGCGGTTCTGATCATCGAGCGAGAGCTGGGTCAGGGCGCTGACGTAGATCCGGAACTTCGCCTCCGGCGGCACGGCCCGCGTCAGGCGCTCGTTGAGGCCGTGGATCCCCTCGACGATCATCACATCGCCTTCCTGCAGACGCATCGTGCGCCACTTCGACGGGTCGGCCCGCTTGCCGGCGACGAAGTCGTAGCGCGGGGTCCGCACCTCCTCGCCGCGCAGCAGCCGGCCGAGGTCGGCGTTGAACTGGTCGAGGTCCACCGCCTCCAGCGCCTCGAAGTCGGGCTTCCCGTCCTCGCCCAGCGGCGTCCGCTCGCGGTCGATGTAGTAGTCGTCCACCGACACCGCCACGGGGCGCAGGCCGATCACCTGGAGCTGGACGGCGAGGCGCTTGGTGAAGGTGGTCTTGCCCGAGGAGGACGGGCCGGCGACGAGGATCAGCTTGACGCGGTCGCGCCGGGCGTTGATCGCGTCGGCGATCATCGTGATCTTCTTCTCGTGGAACGCCTCGGCGACCGCGATCACGTCGCGGTAGGCGCTGGTCGTGCAGACGCGGTTGAGGTCGCCGACGTTCGCCACCCCGAGCACCCGGTTCCAGGCCTTGGTCTCCTGGTAGATCGCCAGCATCCCGGGGGCCGGCGGCGGCGGGCGGTCGAGGTCCCGCGCCGCGCAGCCGCTGATCGCGAAGCCGACGACGAAGCCCGGCGGGTACGGATGCAGCGCGAACGGCGGCAGATACCCCGCGCTCGGCACCGTCGGCCCGTGCTTGACGTCGCTGTATTCGCCGACGCGCACGAGCCGCAGCGACTCGTGCCACCAGGTCTGCAGCAGCGCCACGCGGTCCCGCCGTCCCTGCGCCTCGAACAGCCGGATCGCCCGCTCCGTCGGCACCCGCTCCGATTCGAACCGCAGATCCTCCGCCCGCAGGCGGACCATCTCGTCCCGCACCCGCCCCACCAGCTCCGCCAACGGCTCGTCGACCCCCTCGACGTCGAAGTAGTACCAGGCCCCCAGCGACTGGCCGCAGATCACCCGCGCCGCGGGCGCCACCCGCCGGAACGCCTCGTACAGCAGCAGGCACACCGACCGCCGCGCGATCCGCGCGCCCTCCGGGTCGTCCTTGGTCACGACCTGCACCGTCGCGCCGTCGACCAGCTCCTGCTCCAGCCCCACCAGGCGCTGGTTCATCAGCGCGGCCACCGGCATCCCGCGCGGATGGGTGCGCCGCCCGGTCAGCTCGGTGATCTTCGCCCCGGCCGGGAGCTGGACCCGGTGCCCTTCGAAGTCGACGGTAATCGATGCCAAAGGCCTCTCCTTTCGCGAGGGCGATCCTAGACGGGGACCGGGAACGCCCGCAACTTCGACCCCCGAACCGGGACGCGGCCCGCCCCGCGCCGCCGCCCGCGGCGCCGGCCGCGCTTCCTCGCGGACCCGCCGTCCGGACGCCGCGCGCCCCGCGCTACGAACCTCCGTCGAAGATCACGCGCCCGAACCGCCCCGCGAAGTGGAAGTTCCCCTCGCCGCGGATCGGCGACCAGGCCAGCGCGTCGGCCTGCCCGTCGCGGAAGCTGTAGAAGTTCATCCGCCACGCGTCGCCGGGGCGCGGCGGCACGGCGGCGCGCGTCGAGCGCACGTCGGCCCACGGAATCGCGAACTCGACGGTCCAGTTCCCCGCGCCGGCATCGATCCGCACCCCCGACTCGATCGCCGGGTCCCATTCCTGATGCCCGAACCGCCGTCCGTCCGGCCCGTCCGTGATCGGATGGTTGTAGTCGTCGAAGGCGGTGGTCCACAGGGCGCGGCCGGGGTCGATCTGGATCTCGTAGTACTCGCGGTTGTCCCCCGGATCGCCCGGCTGGAGCATCAGTTCCAACCCCGACGAGCGTTCCCAGACGTGCGGGTCGCGCGCGGTCGGGTCGCACCCCGCCACCGGGTCCGGCTCCTCGATCCGCGCCGCGACGTACAGCCGTTCGTCGTCCCAGGCGACCCAGGCGGCCGCCTGGACCCGCGAGGCCGGCTCCGGCGCGCCGCTGCCCGTCGAGACGAACGCGTCGGTCGTGCCGGTGCGCCGCCAGACCGGCTCGTCGAGGCGTCCGTCGATCGCGATCTCGCCGGGCGCGGCGCGGAGCGCCCGCAACTCCGGCAACGCGCCGTGGCTGCGGTCCACGACCACCGCGCCGGGGACCGGCCGGCCTCCATCCTTGCGGCACGCCGCCAGGGCGGCGAGCAGCAGACACGGCACGAGCATCCTCCGCATCATCGGCTCCCTGCCACCGGCCCCGCTCCGTCCCGGGGCTCGGACTTGCGCACCCAGACGATCGTCCCGGGGTCGGTGTCCGTCGCGTACACCCCGTACCACCCCTCGGGCCGGAACGGATGCACCCAGTCGAACAGCCAGCGCGCGTCGCGCGGCGCGAGGTTGACGCAGCCGTGGGAGCGCACCGCGCCGAATCCCCGATGCCAGAACGCGCCGTGCAGCGCCACGTTCTGCTGGAAGTACATCACGTACGGCACCTCGTCGATCGCGTACGGCTCGCCCAGCGTGAAGTCGTCCATCGGGTTCGAGACGTGCTTGGCCAGGATCCGGAACACGCCCCGCGGCGTCTCGAACCCTGCCTTGCCCGTCGACACCAGCGTCACGAACACCGGCACCGGGCCTTCGTAGGCCGTCAGCGTCTGGAGCGTCAGGTCGACCACGATCCACTTGTCCCACCGGCCGACGGCGCGGGGCGGGTCGAGCTGCTCCACGACGACGATCCCGCGCTGGCGCGAGACGTACCTGCCGTCGGCGGTGGCCCAAAAAACCCGGTCGCCGCGCCGCTCCTCGCCGGTGATCGCGAACGAGTCGAACTTGCCCAGCGCTCCCTCCGGGACGATCTCGCCCCGCGCGTTCTTCGCGTAGACGCGCGCCGAGCGGCCCGACACGATGCCGACCGGCAGGGTCGTCGTCGCGTCCAGCATCCGCCCGATCCGTTCGTCGCGGACATCGATCATCCCGATCGCGTCGTCCTCGATGTAGCCGCCGTCCAGCGTGCGGTACCAGGTCCGGTTCTCGGCGCGTTCCATCCCCGCCAGCGCGACGGTGAATCCGGCCATCAGCACGCGGACCAGCAGCCGGTGGCGCGGCCCGCGCTGCAGCAGCTCGCGGTCGGCGTCCGAGAACCCCGCGTCCTCCGGCCCCGCATCGGCGGCGCCCGCATCGGGACCCTCGGCCGGCCGGGGCGCCGGCGGCGACTCGTCGGGCGCCGGCGCGCCCTCGCCGAGGTCTCCCAGGTCGTCCGCGACCGGCGGCGACTCGACCGGCCACGCCTCGGGCTCGCCGGCCGCACCGCCGTCCAACCCCGCCTCGCTCCCCGCATCCGGCGGCGGCGGGAACAGGAACTCCTGGACCTCCCGCCGCTCCTCGGGCGTCGGCAGACGCTTGTAGACCGGCGTCCGGTTGCGGCGCACCCGGGCGTAGCGGTACGGCACCGGCTTCTCGAGGTCGGGCGGCGGCGGCACGTACAGGTAGGCCGACAGCGGCGCCCCGATCAGCAGCCCCTTGCCGGCGCAGGCGAAGCCTCCTTCCTCGAGCTGAAACCACAGTTGCCCGTCGTCACCGCAGGGCGGGGCGTCCACCGGTCCCCGCACCAGCACGCGCACGCCGCGCCGCAGGTAGCCGATGCGCGGCGAGTTGTAGTCCGGACGCTCGAAGACGTTCATCTTCTCGTAGGCCGAAACGCCCGGCACCAGCCCCGTGGAGAGCAGCCGCGCCTCTCCCCCGTCCGGCGCCGCGACGTCGCCCGCCTCCGGCTCCGCCCACGACCCCGCGACATCCCCCAGACCGGCGTCCGGCGCCGTCGCGGACGAACGCGCCATCCGCGGCGCCGCTCCGCTCCCCGGATCCGGCGCCTGCTCGCAGACGCCCACGATGCCGCACGACACGGCGAGCGCCGTCAGCAGCACGGCGGCCAGTCTCCGCACGGCGGCGGAGTCTATCCGCGACGGCGGCCCGAGTCGAGGTAGGATGGACCCGATGCCGCGCGCCATCCTGCACGTGGATCTCGACGCGTTCTACGCCTCCGTCGAGCAGCGCGACCGGCCGGAGCTGCGCGGCAAGCCGGTGATCGTGGGCGGCCACCCGACCCGCGGCGTCGTCGTCGCCGCGTCGTACGAGGCCCGCCCGTTCGGCGTCCGTTCGGCGATGCCGATGGCCCAGGCGGTGCGGCGGGCGCCACAGGCGATCGTCGTGCCGCCGCGCTTCGAGGCGTACGTCGCGGCCAGCGAACGGGTCTTCGCGATCTTCGAGAGCGTCACGCCGCTCGTCGAACCCCTGTCGCTCGACGAGGCGTTCCTCGACGTCGGCGGATCGGTCCGCCTGTTCGGCCCGCCGGCGGAGATCGCGCGGCGGATCCGCGGGCGGATCGCCGCGGAGGTCGGCCTGACCGCCTCGGCCGGCATCGCCGCCGTCAAGTTCGTGGCCAAGATCGCCTCGGACCTCGCCAAGCCGAACGGCCAGCTCGAGGTGCCCGCGGACGAAACCGTCGCGTTCCTGGCGCCGCTGCCCGTGGGACGCCTGTGGGGCGTCGGCCCGAAGACCGAGGCGGTCCTGCGGGCGCTCGGCCTGCGCACGATCGGCGACATCGCGGCGACCGACCCGGCCCGGCTCGAACGCCGGCTCGGGATCGCCGGCCGGGAGCTGTGGGAGTTGAGCCGCGGCATCGACGAGCGCGAGGTGGTCCCGGACCGGCAGGCCCGCAGCGTCGGCGCGGAGGACACCTTCGAGGAGGACCTGTCGGGCATGGAGGCGCTGCGGCCGCGGATCCACTCGCAGGCGCTGCGCGTCGGCCGCCGGTTGCGCCGCGCCGGACTGCGCGCCCGCGCCGTCCAGCTCAAGGTGAAGTTCGGCGACTTCCGCCTCGTCACCCGCCGCACCACGCTCGAAGAACCGACCGACGACGGACAGACGATCTATCGCGCCGCCCTCGGGCTGCTCGAACGGCTGGCGCCGTTGCAGCCCGTGCGCCTCACCGGCGTCGCCGGGCAGGAGGTGACCGCCGAGGCGGGCCAGCTCGGCCTGTTCGCCGCCGGTCCCCGCCCCGCCGACCGGCTCAACGCGGCCCTGGACCGCCTCGCGGACCGCTTCGGCCGCGCCGCGGTGACGACGGCCGACCTCGCCGAGGCGGACGCGGACGAAGACCCCGACCGGCCGCGCCGGCCGTAGCGCGCCCCGCGCCGTCGCCCGCCCGGCACGGACCGCGCCGGGGAACCAACCTCTTGCGTCCGGCGCCGGAACGCAGCAGCATCGGGGTCGGATGGCCGACCTCGTGGGACAGGTCGTCGGCGGCAAGTACCGCGTGGCCGGACGGCTCGGCGGCGGCGGAGTCTCCGAAGTCTACGAGGCGGTCCACGAGGAGATCGGCCAGCACTTCGCGCTCAAGGTGCTCAAGCGGGAGTACGCGAACTACCCCGACGTGGTGAAGCGCTTCTTCCTCGAGGCCCGCGCGGCCAGCGCCGCAGGGCATCCGGGCATCGTCCAGGTGTTCGACATCGGACGGCTCGACGACGGCACCCCCTACCTGATGATGGAATTGCTGCAGGGCGAGAGCCTCTCCGACGTGCTCCAGCGGCGCAGGAAGCTGCCGCAGGACCAGGCCGTCGGCGTCTGCATGCACATCCTCGACGCGCTGGCCGCGGCGCACCGGGCCGGCGTGATCCACCGGGACCTCAAACCCGAGAACGTGGTGCTGGTGCGCGGCCCCGGAGGCGAGCCGTGGGCCAAGCTGATCGATTTCGGCATCGCCCGGCTCGCCCGCGAAGGCCCCGCCGCGCTGCGCCAGACCGGCCAGGGCACCGTGATGGGCACGCCGTACTACATGTCGCCCGAACAGGCGCGCGGGTCGGCGGACATCGATGCCCGCAGCGACATCTACTCGGTCGGCGTGATGCTGTTCGAGATGATCGCCGGGAAGCTGCCGTTCGAGGGTCAATCGTCGGAGGAGATCCTCGCCAAGGTGCTGTCCGCGCCTTTCCCCTCCCTGCGGGCCCTCGAACCGTCCGTCCCCCCGGCCCTCGAATACGTCGTGCAGACCGCGACCCAGCGCAAGCGCGACGACCGCTACCGCACGGCGCTGGAGTTCGCCGAGGCGTTGCGGCCGCTGCGCGCCGAGATGGTCGCCGTCCGGATGCTCACGCCCGACGAGGAGGCGGCGCTGCTCGGCGAGGATGGTCCGTCCTCGATCCGCCGGCTCGAGGAGCTGGCGGCGCGCGTGCCCGACCTGGTGCCGCCGGCCCCGGGGCCGCTCGGGTCGCCCCGCACGACGCCGCCGCGTCTCCCCGCACGCCTTTCGACCCCGCCCGGCGGGACGCCGCCGCGCACCACCCCGCGCCCGGCGACGCCGCCCGGCATCGGCCCGCGGACGGGCCGCTTCCCGGCGGCGCAGCCCCGCCTCACGCCCCGCCCCTCCCAGCCGCCCCCGGGGTCCGACGCCGCGCTGGTCCGCAGCACCGGCGACCATCCGGCGCTGACGCCGGTGCGCGTCTCGACGCGCCCCTCCCAGCCGCCCGCCGGCGACGGGTCGCAGACCGGGCCGCGCCGGACGCCGCCCGACGCGCCCCGCCCGTCGTATCCGGGCCTGCGCGCCGACTCGATTCCCCCGGGCCACGCCGCACTGGTCCTGCCGCGGCGCGCCCTGTTCCTGCTGCTCGTTTTCGGCATCGCGATCGTCGCCGCCTCGATCGCCGCCCTGCTGATCGCGCTGTCCGGGCGGCAGGACGCCGCACGTCCCCCCCCGGCGCTCGCCGAGCAACCCCAGGGGGCCCGCGTCGCGCTCCTCCCCGCCCCGGAGGCCCGCGGCGGGGACGCCGGTTCCGCCGGCGGAATTCCCGATCGCGCGACGGAAGACGAACCACCGGAGGACGGAGGCCTGGCGCCGGATGAGACGGCCGCCGCCGCCGCACCCGAAACCGCAGGACCTCCCGACGTCGCCACGCTCTCCGGAACCCCGGACGCTCCGGACGCGACCGCGCCCGCCGTTCCGCGCGTGACGGTCCGCGTGCGGGGCATCCCGCGCGGGGCGCGGGCGACGGTGGATGACCTCCCCGTCGAGCGGGAGTTCGAACTGCCGCTGGACGGCGCGGAGCGGCGGCTGCGCGTGGCGGCGCCCGGCTACCGGGACTTCGAGCTGCGCTTCGTGCCCGCCGAGGGACTCGTGCTGCGCGTGCGCATGGAACGGGGCCCCGGAGCCGCGGACGGCGGCGGCGGCGTCGCGGACGGCGGCGCCGCCGCTCCGCCGCCGGACGGTGGAGCGGCCTCCGGCACGGACGCCCGCGCGCCGCTGGCCAACCCGTTCGGCACCCCCTGACCGGCCCGCTCCCGGCGCACGACCCGGCGGCGAGATGAACGGCGGACGGCGGCGCCCCGGATTCCGGCGCGGACGTCCGCGGTGGACAAGGTGCCGGGCGGCGCTGTAGCGTGCCCGCGTTCGGCCCGGAACGCCCGAGCCAGCCGGGCCTCGAGGAGCAGCGACGACCATGAGCGACGACGACGGGAAGACCACCGCGGATCCGCCCGCGCCGCAGGCGCTGCCTGGCGAGGCCGCGGAGGAACCGCAACCGGAGCCGCCGACACCGGAGCCCGCACCGCCGAAGAAGAGCGTGTGGCGCGAGCTGACGCAGCCGTTCATCGACCTGATCCACGCACCGCGCGCCCTGTGGGGCGTCAACCTGGCCTACATGCTGGAAGGGCTCGTCTACTTCGGCATGCTCGGCTACCTGGCGATGCACTTCTCGGACTTCATCTTCCGGGGCGTGCCCCACCCGGACGAGCACTCGCACAGCATGGTGATGGTGCTCACCGCCGGGATCACGATCTCGATGTTCGTGTTCGGGTTCGTCGCCGACAAGAAGGGGGTGCGGTTCGCGCTGATCTCGGCCTTCCTCCTGTTGTTGGCGGGCCGGGTGGTGATCTCCGCGGCCCCGACCGTGCTCGGGCTCGAGCCGGCGGGGCTCTGGTCGCCGCTGCACCTGGTGACGATGGGCGGGATCCTGCTCGTCGTCCTCGGCTACGGGATGTACCAGCCGGCGGCCTACGCGGCGGTGCGGCAGTTCACGACGCCCAAGACCGCCGGGATGGCCTTCGCCATGCTCTACGCGCTGATGAACCTCGGCGGCTGGATCCCGACCTTCGCCTTCCTGCTGCGCGACGACGAGTTCGCCGGGCTGGGCATCCCCGGCACCTACTGGGTCTACACCGGCCTCACCGCGGTCGCGCTCGTCGCGACGGTGCTGCTGCTGACCCGCAGGACCGTGGACCGGGCGATCGCCGAGGCGAAGGCCGAGACGGAGCGGCTGAAGGCGGAAGCGCAGGCCGAGAAGAAGGCCGAAGACGAGTCCCCCGCCGGGGCCGGGGCCGCCCCGGCCGCGACTGCCGAGAGCTCGGCGCGCGTCCCGCTGCACCTGTGGGGCCTGGTCGCCGCCGTGATCGGCGCGGTGCTCTGGCGCGTCGACCCGCCCGTCGGCTACTACCTCGCCGGCGGCCTCGCCGCGGCCTGGGTCGCCGCCACCTGCTTCCCGGCGGCGGTCCGCTGGCTGGCCCGCCATCCGCTGGCCGACGCGCGCTTCTTCTTCTTCATCTTCGCCCTGATCCCGGTGCAGACGCTGTTCACCTACAACTGGCTGATCCTGCCGCAGTACATCCACCGCGCCTACGAAGGCTGGGTGGGCAAGTACTTCGAGATCGCCTCCAACGCCAACCCGATCCTGATCTTCATCGCCGTGCCGATCATCGCGGCGCTGACGCAGAAGGCCCGGGTCTACCAGATGATGATCATCGGCACCGCCGTCATGGCTCTGCCGGCCTTCGTCCTGGCGATCGGCCCCTACCCGTGGACCCTGGCGATCTACCTCCTGGTGATGACGATCGGCGAAGCGATGTGGCAGCCGCGCTTCCTGCAGTACGCCGCCGAGATCGCCCCCAAGGGCCGCACCGGCGTCTACATGGGCGTGGCCCAGCTCCCCTGGTTCCTCACCAAGCTGCTCGTCCCCTGGCTCTACTCGGGCTGGATGATGGATCGCTACTGTCCGGAAACCGGCCCCAAGCACACCGAGTTGATGTGGCTGATCTTCGGCTGCATCGCCGTCGCCTCGCCGATCCTGCTCGCCGTCGCCCGGGGGTGGGTCGGCCGGGGGATGAAGGAGCGCGCCGCGGACTGACGCCGACGCGCGCGGAACGCCGCTCCTGCTCCTTTCCCGAGAACGGCGGCAGGTCGCGCACCTCGATCGGCGGCGGCCTGACGGCCCCTTGCCGTTTCGAGCCCTCTTCCCTAGGATGGAGTCGTCGTCCGATCGACAGGCGGAAGGAGGGGACATGACCGGTTTCCAGAAACCTGCGGCCTGGATCCCCGTGCTGGGGCTGTGCCTCGCCGCCGCCTGCGGCGACGACGACGGCGCGGGCGACGCGACCGACGCGGCCGGGGACGACGCAACGGCGGAGACGCCGCGGGAGGCGACCGACGACGGACCGGGCGAGGCGCCGCGGGAGGCGACCGACGACGGCGGCGGCGAAACGCCGGCCGATGCCCCCGACGACGGACCGGGCGACGTCCCCGCGGGAACGCTGTCCGAGCGCTACCCCGGGGACCGGGGCCTGGGCGGCGACCCGACGGTCGTCTGGTTCGAGGACTTCGAAGAGGGCTCGACGGCGGCGATCGCCGCGCGCTACGACCAGGTGCGCGACGACGGCCGCTGGTCGCTCGTCGCCGATACTCCGAACGGCTCCGGCTCGGCCCTCGCTTTGCGGGCCGGGAACGGTCGCGAAGCGGTCGACCTGTACAAGCAGCTTCCCGACCACGACGAGTGGTACGTGCGGTGGTACGCGAAGTACCAGCCGGGCGTCCACTGGCACCACTCGGGAATGTGGATCGGCGGCTACAACCCGGCCACTCCGTGGCCCAATCCGCAGGCCGGCCGGCGCCCCGCGGGCGACGACCGGTTCTCGATCGCCGTCGAGCCGGTCTGGAACTCGCCGAGCCTGCGCTTCGACTTCTACAACTACTGGATGCGCATGCACTCCTGGATGGAGACGCCCGTCGACGACGGCACGGCGTACTACGGCAACGCGCTGGTGCATCGCAACGATTTCACCGTCGACGAGGACTCGTGGGTCTGCCTCGAGATGCACGTGCGGCTGAATCCGGACCCCTCGAGCGGGGCGGGGGCCGTGCTGGAGGTCTGGAAGAACGACGCACCGGTCGCGAGCTTCACCGACGCCGGACCGCTCGGCTACTGGATCCGCGACAAGTTCTGCACCGCGGCCGCGGACGGCCGCGAGTGCACCGACTACCCCGCCCCGTTCACCGAGGTCCTCGACCTGCAGTACCGCAGTACGACGGCGCTGCGGCTGAACCACTTCTGGCCGCAGAACTACATCACCGAGGGCCCGGAGGGAACGCTGACCTTCGACCAGATGGTGGTGGCGACGACCCGCGTCGGCTGCATGCGCTGACGCGGCGGGCGTCGTCGCCGGGGAGGACGACCGGGACGACGCGGGGCGACCTCGCAACGGCGACCGCCGTGCTGCCGCCGGTCGAGGCGGTCCCGGGCCGGCGAGGCACGCCCGCGCCGCCCCGGCTACGGCGAGGATTCGACGAGAACGCCGGGGTCGTCCGGGGGCGGTCCGGCGGCCTTTCCCCCTTCGCGCAGCAGCCACGGGACGGCGCGTCCCATCGACGCGGCGAGGCCGGGGCCCGTCATGCCGTCCGGCAACCAGACCTCGAAACCGAGCGTCCGGTCCTGCAGCGTCAGCCGCGCCTGCCGCACCGCCTCGAACAGCCGCGCGACGTCGCCGGCCACCGGCGCCCCGCCCGGCATTCCGCGCAGCGCATCGAGCACCTCCGCCTGCTCGTGGTCCAGCTCGGTCAGCAGCTCGGTGAACTCCTCGATCACCTCGCCGGCCGTCTCGGGGACCGCGAAGGTGAACGAGCCGGCAAGGCCGAGGCGCGGGGTCGTGCGCAGCGACGCCCCGCCGGTGAACGACTCGTCGTCCCGCCCCCTCGCCTCGTCGCGACCGAAGGCCGCGACGTAGGCCGGGCCCGCGCCGACGGCCCGCCGGATCGCCTCCAGCTCGGCCGACGCGGACAGCGGCCGCGTCACGCGGCCCGACCGGATCGGACCGACCAGTTCCGGACCGCCGAAGGCCAGGGTGCGCGGCCCGAGCGTCGCGGCGACGAAGTCGCGGTCCAGCTCCACGTAGCCCCGCGCGGCCTGCGCCACCGCCTCGCGCGGAATCTCGCCCCCCAGCACGGTCGCCGCGCATTCGATCACCGCCGGCAGGTCCAGGTCGCCTTCGAGGATCGCCGCCGCGGTTTCGTTCCCCCCGCGGAATTCGACCGCCTCGACCGTCACCCGCTCGACCGCCGCCGCCAGATCGACGAGACAGCTCGGGTCGCCGGGCACTTCCCGGCGCGCCGCCTCGACCAAACCGCCCAGGATCGAACGGACGTCGGCGGCAGAGAACAGCGCCCGCACGTCGGCCTGCGCGACCAGCACCAGCTTCCCGTCGCCCGGGAGCCGCGTCAGGTGCGCCGCCAGACCCGGCGCGAGCGGGCCCGCGGGCGGGAGATCGGTCGGCGGAGGCGGCGCCAGCGGCGACACGGGAGGCCGCGTGCCGGCGCGGTCTCCCTCCGCACTCCCCGAGGCCGGCCTGCCCGCCGTCTCCCCCGGGGCTTCGGCGGACTCGTCGCACTTCGACCCGACACACTTCGCCGCGGACTGCGGCGGTTGCTCGGCGAGGGACGCGCCGGCTTCCGCCGTCGTCCCGGCTCCCGTCGCCGTCCCGGCCGCCGTCGTCACCGCACCCGGGCCGCCGTCGCCGCCGCACGGCGGACACTCCTTCGACCGGCAGCCGGGCGCCGTCGCGGCCGCACACAGCACGCTCCACAACAGGATCCGCTTGCCCATCGGGACCTCCCTCCTCGAGGACGAGCTTTCCTACCAGCCGCGCGGGTCGTCGTCCAGCGGGAGCCGCGGGGACCCTTCGGAGGACGGGACGACATCGAGACGCCCGTGCGGCTTGACCCCGTCCGGCGGGCCGACGGAGAATGCCGCCCCGGTCGGGCGGGGAGCGGGCGCGCGGGCGCAGGACGTCCGCGGGGCGTTCGACGGAAGGAGACACGCGGGATGGCGCTGGTATCCGCCTACGAGTACTCGGTCGTTCCGGACCTGCCGGAGGAATTGCGGCCGCTCCTGCGCATCGCCAACAACCTCTGGTGGACCTGGAATCCCGACGCGGTGGCCCTGTTCCGGCGCGTCGAACCCGAGTTGTGGGAGGCGACGCGCAACCCGGTGCAGATGATCGGGACGCTCAAGCCGCGGCGGTTGCGCGAGCTGCGGACGGACGACGTGTTCCTGTCGCAGCTCGAACGGGTGAACGGACAGCTCGAGGAGTACCTGGCGCACCGGAGCTGGTACGAGCGGATCTACGGCGAGGAGCTGGGGTGCCGGATCGGCTACTTCTCGGCGGAGTTCGGGTTGCACGAGTGCCTGCGGATCTACGCGGGAGGCCTGGGTCTGCTGGCGGGCGACCACCTGAAGAGCACCTCCGACCTCGGCCTGCCGCTGGTGGCGGTCGGGCTGGCCTACCGCGTAGGCAACCTTCAGCAGTACCTGAACCTCGACGGCTGGCAGCAGGAGCTGTTCCCCGAGAACGACTTCTTCAACCTGCCGATGACGCTGGAACGGCGGGAGGACGGAACGCCGCACCGCATCCAGGTCGATCTGCCGGAGCGCAAGGTGGCGGCGCAGATCTGGCGCGTGCAGGTGGGACGGGTCCCGCTGTACCTGCTCGACACGAACCTGCCGGAGAACGCGCCGCCGGACCGCGACATCACGGAACAGCTCTACGGCGGCGATCTCGACATGCGCATCAAGCAGGAGATCCTGCTCGGGATCGGCGGCGTGCGCGCGCTGGACGCGCTGGGGAAGCTGCCGACGGTCTGCCACATGAACGAGGGCCACTCGGTGTTCCTGGCGGTGGAGCGGATTCGCCTGCTGGTGCGGCAGGGCTTGACGTTCGACGAGGCGCGCGAGGCGGTGGTGGCGAGCAACGTGTTCACGACGCACACGCCGGTCCCGGCGGGCAACGACGTCTTCCCCCCCGAGATGGTCAAGCGCTACTTCGCCGACTACGTCCCGCAGCTCGGCATCACGATGGAGCAGTTCCTCGACCTCGGCCGGCTCCGCCCGGGCGCCGCGGACGAACCGTTCGCGGTGACGGTGCTCGCGCTGCGGCTCTCGAGCTTCGCCAACGGCGTCTCCAAGCTCCACGGCGCCGTCTCGCGGCGGATGTGGCGCCCGCTCTGGCCGTTGCTGCCGCCGGACGAGGTGCCGATCACGCACATCACCAACGGCGTGCACACCCGCTCCTGGTACGCCGACGAGATCGCGCGCCTGTACGACCGCTACCTCGGGCCGAAGTGGGCCGAGGACCCCGTCGATCAGCGGGTCTGGCAGCGCGTCGATCGGATCCCCGACTCGGAGTTGTGGCGGGCCCGCGAACGCCTGCGGGGCCGGATGGTGGCTTTCGCCCGGCAGCGGCTGGCGGAGCAGCTCCGGCGGCGGGGAGCGCACCGCGAGCGGATCCTGGAGGCCAAGGAGGTGCTGGACCCCGAGGCGCTGACGATCGGGTTCGCGCGGCGCTTCGCCACCTACAAGCGGGCCACCTTGATCACCCGCGACCTCGAGCGACTCGACCGGCTGCTCAACCACGCCGACCGTCCGGTGCAGGTCATCCTGGCCGGCAAGGCCCATCCGAAGGACGAACCGGGGAAGCAGCTGATCCGGGAGATCATCCGGATCGGCAACGACCCGCGTTTCCGCCGCCGCTTCGTGTTTCTCGAAGACTACGACATCCACGTCGCGCGCTACCTGGTGCAGGGGTGCGACGTGTGGCTCAACACCCCGCGCCGCCCCCTCGAAGCCTCCGGCACCTCGGGCATGAAAGCCGTGATGAACGGCGCCCTGCACGTGTCGGTGCTCGACGGCTGGTGGGTCGAAGGCTACCAGGGCGACAACGGCTGGGCGATCGGCGCTGGCGAGGAATACAAGGACAGCGAGGAGCAGGACCGCATCGAAAGCCTGCTGCTGCTCGAGATCCTCGAGGACGCCGTGGCGCCGCTGTTCTACCGCCGCGGCCCGGACGGCCTGCCGCGCGACTGGATCGCGATGATGAAGGCCTCGATGCGCTCGCTGTGTCCCGTGTTCAACACCAACCGGATGGTCGAGGAGTACCTGGAGAAGGCGTACCTGCCGGGCGCGATCTCCTGGAAGGCGCTGACGGAGCAGGAGTTCGCCCGGGCGCGGGAGATGGCCCGCTGGCGCGCCCGGATCCGGGAGCACTGGAAGAACGTGGCGGTGCGCGAGGTCCAGACCGAGCGTCGCGAGCAGCTCAAGGTGGGGGAGGACCTGCCGGTGCGCGTGGTGGTCGAGCTGGGCGCGCTGACGCCCGAGGACGTCGCGGTCGAGCTGTACTACGGCCCGCTGGACGCCAAGCGGGTCGTCGTCGAGGGCCGGGTCGTCGGCATGAAGCCGGCCGAGCAGGTCGCGCAGGGCCAGCACCGCTACGTGGGCGCCGTGCCGCTCCTCTCGTCGGGACGCCACGGCTTCCTGGTCCGCGTGCGCCCGCACCGCGCCGGCACGCTGCGCGCCACCGAACCCGGCCTGGTGACCTGGGGCTAGTCGCCCCGCCGCCGGCCGGCCGAAGGAAAGGGATCGGGAGAGAGCATGTCCGACGCGACCAACGCCGCCGCGCCCGAGCCGCCCGCCAGGTTCCCGCGTACGTTCTGGACCGCGAACCTGACGGAGCTGTTCGAGCGCGGCGCATACTACTCGATGGCCAGCTTCGTCGTCATCTACCTCGGCCGCCTCGGCCTCGGCGATTACTGGCCCTCCGTGCTCAACGGCCTGCTCTGGACCCTGGTCTACTTCCTGCCCATCCTCTCCGGCACGATCGCCGACCAGGTCGGCTTCCGCCGCTCGCTGCTCGTCGCCTTCGTCCTGCTCGCCGGCGGCTACTTCCTGATGGGCTTCCCCGCTTGGCTCGGCGGCGCGACGCTCTCCCCCCAGGTCGGCAGCGAGGTCACCGCGGACGCCGCCGCCTGGCTGCCGCTCCTCGCCGGCATCCTGCTGATCGGCCTCGGCGGCTCGGTGATCAAACCCTGCATCTCCGGCACCGTGCAGAAGACCGCCGGAAAACGCGCCACCCTGGCCTTCGCCATCTTCTACATGGTGATCAACATCGGCTCGCTGTTCGGTCGCGGCGTCTCGTGGTACGTCCGCGGACAACTCGGCCTGCCCTACATCTTCGCCGTCGCAATGGGCTGCTCGGTCGTCGCGTTCCTCGTCGTCACCCTGCTCTACCAGGACCCCGATCGCCGGCGGCCTGCCGACGCCGCCGCCGCACCCCCGAAGCCGCGCCGCTCCGTCGGCCGGATCCTCCTCGACATGGTCCTGGTGTTCCGGAACCCCCGCTTCGCCCTGTTCCTACTGGTCTCCTCCGGCTTCAACTTCCTCTACGCCCAAGTCTACAACGTGTTGCCGCTGTACCTGAAGAAGGTCGTCGAGACCAACCCGGCCGTGGACCTCTACACCATGGCCAACCCCCTCACGATCGTCCTGTTCCAGCTCCTCGTCACCCGGCTGTTCGGCCGGATGAAGCCGATCCGCTCGATGGTCGTCGGCTCGCTGATCATCGGCGTCGCCATGCTGATCAACGTCGTCCCCGTCCTCGCACTCGGAGACCTCCGCGCCTCCGCGCTCGACCTGCTCCCGATCGGCTCGCTGTTCATCGTGCTCACCGTGTCGCTGATCGCCTTCGGCGAGCTGTTCACGATGGCGCGGACCTACGAGTACATCGGCGCGCTGGCCCCCCAGGGCCAGGAGGGCCTGTTCCTCGGCTACGCCAACCTGCCGATGGCCATCGGCTCGCTCCTCGGCGGCCCCGTCGGCGCCTTCATCTTCAACGAGATCATGTGCCGCGAGGCGACCAGGCGCCCCGACGGCCTGCTCGAACTCGACCCGACCTGGAACTCCGTCGGCTGGATCGTCCTGATGGGGATCGGCTTCCTCTCGGCCCTCGCCATGTTCCTCTACCATCGCTGGCTGCAGCGTCATCCGGCCGCGCCGGCGCCCGCCTGACCCGCGCCGCCGTCCGGTCGAGGAACGATGCCCGCCTACTTCGGCAGTCCGAGCGCCTGGCGCACGCGGCCGATCTCCCGGTCGCACTCCTGCCGCGCCTGCGCGACCCGCTCCTCGCAGTTCACCGCCGGCACGCAGGCGCGCTCCGCCTCGGCCACCAGCGTCGCCGGGTCGGTCGCGTCCTCCCGCAGGTCGTGCACGCGCCGCTGGAGCAGGTCGAGCGCCGCCTTGCACCGCCGGTTCTGCTCGTACCACTGCGCGATCGCCTCGTACTGCCGCACGCACGCCTCGCGGGCCCGCTCGACCCGCGGGTCCCGCAGCCGCAGGAGCCGCAGCGGATCGATATCCTCGTCGGTCAGCTCCGGGTGCCGCTGGAGGTCCGCCGTGTCGGCCAGCAGACGCTCGAGCGCCTTGAGCTCGGCCTTGGCGGCGTCATCGTCCAGCGTCCGGCCGCGGTCGCAGGCGCCGCCGAGCGCGAGGCCCAGGCCGAGCAGTGCGGCGAGCCGCCGGCGGGCGAGGCCGCCGGGACGCAACCGGCCCCCGTTCCGCCGTCCATCTCCCTCGGTGGATGCGCGCATCGACCGCTCCGGCGCCGGCCGTTCCCGGCAGCCCGGCGCCCGCGGACTCAGTCTCGTCCGAGACGGCGGGCCAGCTCCTGGGCCGCCTCGTCCACCGCCCGGGCCAGTTCCTTCGCCTCGGCGGTCCTCCCGCCATCGACCGCCGCGCGCAGGGCGCCGACCTGCCGCACCAGCGCCTGCGCGAGCGCACCCGCGTCGGGCGCCCCCGCCTTGTCGGACTCGCGATAGGCCTGCCGGAGCAGCCGGCGACGTTCGAGCGCCCGCGCGACCTTCTGGGTCACCAGGTCGAGGTCCAGGACAGGCTTGATCAGGTAGTCGAACGCCCCGGCCCGCAACGCCTCGATCGCCGACTCCAGAGACGGATAGCCGGTCAGGATCATGAACTCGGTTTCCGGATGCTTGCGCTTGAGATCCCGCAACAGGTCGATCCCCGAGCCGTCGGGAAGGTTCTTGTCGATCACGACGAGGTCATAGGGGGTGTCCGTCATTGCCTGGACCGCCGCCGCCGCCGTGCCGACGCCGTGGGCCGTATGTCCGTCCCCCTCCAGCACGGTCAGGATCAGCGAGCGGATCGCCTCCTCGTCGTCCACGAACAGGATCTTGGCCTTCTCCGACATGGCACCCTTCCCCGGGCGGCGGCCCAGCAGCAATCCGGACGGCCGGAAGCTACTGCGAGGTCGGCCGGACGGTCAAGACCGGGCCGCGACCGGCCTCAGTCGCTCGCCCGGCGCCGCTGCTTGGCCTGCTGCTCCTTCCAGTCGTGGTAGCCGCGCAAGCGCCGGGGGTCGTCGTGGTGCGGATCGTATTCCTCGTCGTACTGGCGGGCCAGCTCGCGGTCCACCTGGTAGTAGCAGCTCGGCTGTCCCGGGCCGGAAACGTCTTCCCAGAAGAACGAGGCGTTGCGCACGTCGACATGCACGAACCCGGACACCGGGTAGCGACCGACGCCGACCTTGCCGTAGGTCTGGACGTACTCCCAGACGCGGCGCGAGGAGGTTCCCGGGACGATGATGTCGGCGGCGCGCCCCTGCCAGTGCGGGCTGGTCGAGGACTCGTTGCGGTCGTCCCGGAAGCCGGAGATGATCACGATCTCCTCGGCGTTGAACTTCACCGCCACGAAGTAGAGGATCTTGATCAGTCGGTCCTTGATCTCGCGGCCGTCGCCCGCGACCGCATCGCTCCAGATGCGGCGAATCTCCGCCTTCGCCTCGGCCGTGAGCTCGCCGTCGTCGCCGAACAGCCGCAGCTTGGCCGAGCGGTTCGTGTGGATGTTGCGGAAGGTGACCTCGCGGAAACCGCGGACCCACCGGTGCGGCCGCAGGTCGCGCGGCGTGCGCCACTCGCGCAGCTTCTCCTCGTAGCTCGAGTCGGCCCTGCCTTGCACGCAGTCGTCCGGGCCGCGGACGTGCCCGGTGCGGCTCTCCCCCTCCTGCTCGTCCCGCTCGTCCGCTCCTCCCTCGTCGCCTCGCGCCGCGGGCGGCAGCGCCGCCAGCGCCGCCGCCAGCGCCCCGAGAAACAGCGCGACCGCCTGTCGCCGCCGGCCGTCACCCGGCGCCCGCCCCCCGGCCGGCCCGGACGGCGTCACGGCGGAACGCGCTCCTCTGGCGCCTCGGCGCTGGCCACGATCCCCTGCCGCACCAGCCCCACTTCCTGCCCGAGGCTCATCACCTTCACCACATCCCCGTGCGGTACCCGCTCGTCCGCCTGGATCAACAGCACCGTCCGCGGATCCTCCGCGAACCGCCGGGCAAGGACGTCCTTGAGCTCCTTCTCATTCACCACCGCCTCGTCCACCCGGAACCGGTCCGGCCGTCCCTCCCGCAGGATGTAGACCGTCACCGCCCCCTTCGGCTGCACCTTCGGCCGTGCCGAGGCCTTCGGCAGGTTGATGTCGAGCACCGGGTTGCGGACGAAGGAGGCCGCCAGCATGAAGAAGATCAGGAGCTGGAAGACGATGTCCACGAGCGGGGCGATGTCGATGGCCACGCCGCGGGGGCGCTTCGCATCCTGGGGCCGAGAGAACCGCACGGCTCAGTCCTTGCCCGCCGGGGCGGCGGCCGGCGCCTTGCCCTTCAGCCGGTCCAGCACCCGGACCGCCCCCTGCTCCATCTCCATCAGCAGCCGTTCCTTGCGCGATTCGAGGTACTTGTAGGCGATGAGGGTCGGGATGCCGATGATCAGGCCGGCGGCCGTGGTGATCAGCGCCTCCCAGATGCCGTTGGCGAGCTGCCCCGGGTCGACGGCGCCGTGCTCGCTGGTCGCCACGACCTCCTGGAAGACCTTGATCATCCCGGTCACCGTGCCGAGCAGCCCGAGGAGCGGCTCGATCTGGGCGATCACCCCCACCCCCTCGACGTAGCGCCCCAGCCGGACCCCCTCGTGCCGGCCCCGGTCCTCCAAGCGCTGCTGGATCTGCTCGCGCGACTCCTCGCGATGGATCACGGCCACCTCGAGCACCCGGCCGAGGGCCGAGGACTTCTCCTTGCAGGCCGCCAGCGCCTCGTCGGGCTTCCCGTCGGCCAGCCCCTGTTCCACCCGGTCCACCAGTCCGGGCGGGAGCACGACGTTGCGCTGCAACGACCAGAGTCGTTCGAGAAAGATCGCCAACGCGATGACCGACCCCAGGCCGATCGGGATCATCACGGGGCCGCCGAGGGCCAGGAACTCGTAGATCTCGCCCATCTGTCCAACCTCGCGCCGCCCAACCCCGGGGGAGCGGCGTCTGTTCCCCGCCGGGACCCCTCGCCGGTCTCTCCCGCCGTTCGGACCCCGGGCCTCGCAGCCTCCGGCACGCGGGCCGGAGTGTCAAGACTCCTCGACGCGCCGGCCTCCCCGACCTCCCGACCCGCCCTGCTATCGGCGCAGCAGCACGTACACCGCCCCCGTACCGCCATCGACGGGTCGGGCGGAAGCGAAGGCCAGGACCCGGCGGCCGATCGAGCCGCGACTGAGCCAGTCCTTCATCCGCTCGCGCAGGACCGGAACGCCGTCGGGCGACCCGAGCCCCCGGCCGTGGATGATCAGCACGCAACGCCGGCCGTCCGCCTGCGCCCGCTCGAGGAAATCCCGCAGCGCCACCCGCGCCTCGTGCCGGTCCAGCCCGTGCAGATCGATGTGCCCCTCGACCGCATACTCCCCGCGGCGCAGCTTCTGCACCAGCCGCGCGTCGAGCCCCTGGACCTTGCCTTCGAGGTACTCGTCGGTGTCGGCGAAGTCGAACGGCACGTCGCCCTGGACCATCGCCGCCAGGAAACGCTCCGCCGCCTCCAGCTCGTCCTCGACCGGCGGCGGCGGCGGAACCGAGCGGCGGGACGGGACGTGACCGCGCTCGAGTGGCGCGACGCCCGCCATCGCCGATTCGAACGACACCCGCTCGCGTTCCTCGGGGGGCGGCGCGGCCGCCGGCACGATGCGCCGGCGGGAAGGCGGGGCCGGGGCCGGCGCCGGCAGCCTCTGCTGGAGGTCCTGGAACGGCCGGTAGACGCCGGTCTTCGGCGGCGGCGGCCCGTGCTGCGCCTCGGCCTGTTCCTGCCGGCGCTTCTTGCGCTTCATCCCGCCGTTCCCTCCGCGACCCGCGCGCCGGCCGCCGCCAGGGCCTCCGCCGCGCCGCCCGCCAGCCACAGCCGCAGGAAGGCCGACAGCACGAGCGTGTGATCGATCGCGCCGCGCTCCACCAGCGCCGGGATCTCGGCCAGGGGCGTCGGCACGAGGTCGATGTCCTCGGCCGCGTCGAACTGCGGCTCGCTCGTCCGGCGCGCGCCGAGGGCGAGCAAGGTGTGGCAACGGTTCCCCTGGATCGCGGGATTGGGCCGCACCACCCCCAGCTCCCGCCACTCGGCCGCCTCGTACCCGGTTTCCTCGCGCAACTCGCGGCGCGCCGCCGCCAGCGGATCCTCCCCGGGCTCGACGAGGCCGCCGGGGATCTCGAGCGTGACGGTACGGGAACCGGCGCGGAACTGCCGGATCAGCAGGACCCGCGCGTCCTCCGTCAACGCCACCACGTTGACCCAGTCCGTGAACCGCAGCTCGTAGAAGGTATGCGTGCGGCCGGTGCGCGGAGAGCGCATCCGCTTCCGCACCAGCCCGCCGATGCGGAACGAAATCAGATCCTGCTCCTCCTCCAGCGGCCACGGCTCGACCATCACCACCTCCGCCGGCCGCCGGACGTGACGCGCGGCCCGGCGATCCTTATACTGCGCCCGTCATGAACCTTGAAGTGAACACCGTCGTCACCGGCCCGTTCGTCGAGAACGCCTTCATCGTCCACGACACCGAAACGCTCGACGCCGCGATCATCGATCCCGGCGACGACCCCGGGCGCATCCTGCGCACCGTCGAGCAGCTCGGGGTCAAGGTCCACGCCGTCCTGCTGACCCACGCCCACATCGATCACGCCGGCGCCGTCGGCCGGATCCTGGAGCAACTCCCGGTCCCGTTCCTGGTGCACCGGGAGGAACAGTTCTGGCTCGACGGACTCGAGGAGCAGGCGCGGATGTTCGGCATCCGGGCCGGCACGGTGCCGAAACCCACCGGCTACCTCGAGGACGGCCAGGAACTGACGTTCGGCTCGCTGCGGTTCCGGGTGATCCATACGCCGGGGCACACCGCGGGCGGCATCTGCTTCCTGATCGACAAGATCCTGTTCGCCGGCGACACCCTGTTCGCCGGATCGATCGGCCGCACCGACCTGCCGGGAGGCTCCTACGAGCAGATCATCGACTCAATCGAAAAACGCCTGCTGCCGTTGGGCGACGACGTCGCGGTCTACTGCGGCCACGGCCCGGAGACCACGCTCGGGCGCGAACGGCGGACCAATCCGTTCCTGCGCTGATCGCATCGCCCCCGGTTGACCCGCTCGGCCCGGCCGCCTACCCTTGACCCGCGGGAGGCGGGACGCATGGCAATCCCGGGAATCGTTCGGTGGCGGCAGGTCGGCGCGACGCTCGCACGGCGGATGCTCGCCTGGCCTCGGCTGCCGGCGACGCTCGTCCTCGCCGCCCTCGTGACGCTCGACGCGACGCTCGCCGCCGCCCGCCCCGGCGGAGGCCAGGACTTCTCCGGCGGCGGCGGGGGAGGAGGAGACGACGGCGGCGTCTGGCTGGTGATCAACCTCGCGATCTACCTGCTCGAGCTGTGCGTCGATTACCCGGCGGTCGGTTTCCCGCTGCTGGGGCTGGTCATCATCGGCGCGGTCGTTTGGTATCACGTCAACCCGAACCGGACGACGAAGGCGGCGGTACGGGATCTCGAGACCTCCGCACTGCGGGGGTTGAACCCCGATCTCCGGCAGCTCGCCGACCGCGACCCGCAGATCACGGAAGAGGGCTTCACGTCCGAGGTGGCGAAGATCGTGCTGGCGGTGCAGCAGGCCTGGAACGGCGGAGACATGCGCCCCGCCCGCCGGCTGCTCTCCGACGGCGTCTACAACCGCTTCACCGCGCTGATCGCGATCAACCGCGCGCGCGGCGTGCGGAACATGATGGCGGAATCGACCATCGAACGGCCGCGCGTCGTCGCGGTGGAACGCGACGCCTTCTTCGACACGGTGCACGTCCGGGTCGCCGGCCGCGCACGGGACGCCGACGTGCCGGTCGCGGCCGACCCCGCGACGCAACAGAAACTGCTCGGCAAGGCCAAGCTCGCCAACTACGTCGAGATCTGGTCGTTCCTGCGGCGACCCGGGGCACAGACCAAGGCGGGCCAGACGGTCATCGAGGGCCGCTGCCCGAACTGCGGGGCCGAACAGCCGGTCGGAGACGTCGTCGAATGCCCGTTCTGCCACGCGCTGGTCAACTCCGGCGAGTACGGCTGGGTGCTGGCCGAGATCACCCAGGCCTCCGAGTGGCGCCCGTCGTCCGCCGGCGACCGGATCCCCGGCCTCGAGGAGATGCGCGCCGTCGATCCGCAGTTCAACCGGCAGCAGATCGAAGACCGGGCGTCGTTCCTGTTCTGGAAGTGGGTCGAGGCGCGCGTGACGCGCAACCCGGCCGCGATCCGCAAGCTGTCCACCGAGCGGATGTCGGGGTTCGTCGCCCGGGAGGCCGCCGCGGGCGGCATCGGCGGCGGCCAGCAGACAATGGAGCGCATCGCGGTAGGCTCGGCCGATCTCGTCGGCGTCGAGCCGGGGGACGAGGGCGGAATGGACCGCGCCCTGGTCCGCCTCCGCTGGTCCGCCGCCTACGCCCCGAAAGCCCCGCCGGTCCCCGCAACCAACGTCCTGGTGCTGGTGCGCAAGACGGGCGTCACCACGAAGTTCGGCCTGTCGGGCGACCGCTGCAAGAACTGCGGCGCCCCGGTCGTCACCGCCACCGACTCGCCGAAGTGCGACTACTGCGGCGCCGAGATGGCCTCGGGCCAGCAGGACTTCGTCCTCGACGAAGTCGCGGCCCCGACCGCCGTCCTGCTGCACCAGCCGGGAAAGCGCCGGCCCGCCGCCCCGCGACCCGCCCCGGCGGCGCCGGCGATGACCGGCGGCGGCTTCGTGATCGCTCCGCTGCCCATGATGATGCCGCCGATGCCGGTCGGCGGCGCGCCGGGAGCGGGCGGCCTCGCACCACCGGCGCCGGGGTTCGCACCGCAACCGGCAACCGCCGGCTTCGCCCCGCCGGCACCGCCCGCCCCGCCGCCGCCGGCCGCCACACCGCCGGCCGCCGGCCCGGTCTCCCCGACCCCGCCGGTCGCGCCGCCGCCCGGCGCGCAACCGCCGACTCCACAGACCCAGGCACCCGCCGCACCACCGGCCTCCCCGCCCGACGGGCCCGAAGGCGAGGCCGACAAGGGCGCGCCGGACGCCATACCTCCCTGGGCGCTGCCCGACATGTCCAACCCGCAGGAGCGCGCCGCCCTGCTGTCGCGCATGGCCGTCATCGCGGCCGCCGACGGCGTCGTCACCGCCGAGGAACGCCGGCTGCTCAAGAAGTGCTCCAAACGGTGGAGCGTGCCGTTCTCGACGATCGAGCCGATCCTGCGCACGGGCGTCGCCGCGCTCCAGACGCTGGGCCCACCCGAAAACCCGCAGCGCTTCCTGATGGGCCTCGTCGCGGCGGCCCTGGTCGATGGCAAGGTCGACCGCCGGGAGCGCCGACTGCTCGACGGCGTGGCCCACAACCTGGGCCTCGAACCCGACGTGGTGCCGGGCCTGATCACCGCGATGACCGAGTGGCGGAACCGGCAGGCGGGCGCTCGGGGATAGGACCGCCGGACATCCGCGACCGAACCGGCCAGCCGCCGCGAGGCGCACGGGCCCGCCGTCTCGCCGAGGGATCGGCGGCAGCGCCGGGCGCACCCGCGCCGGGGCGTGTCGAGGTGCCGCGATGCTATCGCGCCGCGGTCTCGGCGGGCGCCTCGGCCGCCGGCTCCTCCCCGACTCCGGGCTCGCCGGGAGCGTCCTCGGCCGGAATGTCGAGCGGAAACTCGGCGGCGGGCGGGACGGCAGCGGCACCGTCGAACGACACCGTCGCGACCGGCTCGGTCGAGCCCTCGAAGTCGGTGAAGAACGCCAGGATCAGCGCCGCGACGGCCGCGGCGCCCGCGGCGCTGGCGAGCACGTCGGTGGTGAGCATCAACGAACGGCCGGTGGGCTGGATCTCCTCCTGGCGCGCCCGGGAGGTTCCCGTGTCGTTGAACTCGTCCCACAGCAGCGTGCCGTAGGTCCCGGTGCCCGCGGCGCCGGCGCCGAGCGCCAGGGCGGCACCGGCGATGCCCCAGAACCATCCCTGGTGCACGCCGCCGCCGAACTGCACCGAGACGCGCGCCGTGCCGTCGGCCGGCACATCGACCCGCTCTTCCAGCGACCGGCCGTCCGGCAGGTCGAAGCGCACCAGGTGTTCGCCCGCCGGCAGGACCGGCAGCGTCACCGGCGTGCGACCGATCTCGCCGCCGTCGACGAGCACGCGGGCGCCAGCCGGCTCCGAGGTGCAGACGAGGCGGCCGTTCCGCACGACGACGATCTCCTCGAGCGTCAGGGCGGCCATCACCGTCTGGCCCCGCACCACGGTGATCGTCACTCCCTCGCGCTCGTACCCCTCCAACTCCACCTCGATCTGGTGCGGCCCGGGGTCGGCCTCGACGTCCTTCGGCGAGACGCCAACCTCGGTGCCGTCGAGCCGGATCCGGGCGCCGGGAGGACTGGTCGTGACCCGGATCGTGCCGGTCGGGGTGTCGCGGATCCCGAGCTGGATGCGGAGGGCGGAAACGCGGGCGGCGATCTCCCCGCGCTGCTGCTCGGGAATCTCGTCGCCCCCCTCCTGCAACGCCTGCTCGTAGAGCCGCAGGGCCTCCGCCGGGCGGCCGAGCCGGTCGTGGCAGACCCCCATGCTGTTGGAGGTGGCCCAGTGCGGGTAGAGTGCGTAGGCCCGCGCGAACTCCTCCAACGCCTCGTCGGGCTTGTTGCGCTCGAGCAGGCGGCGGCCGCGGCGATACAGGTTCCGCGCCTCGGCCCGCGCCTCGTCGCTCACCTGACCGCCCTGCCCCTCCTGCGCCGCGGCAGGAGCCGGCCAGGCGCCCCACGTCGTCGCCAGGACCACCGCCACGCACAACGCTCGCACCACCGTTCGGCTCCTCTCCCCCGCGGGCCGGCGCGACCGGCGCCGGGCTAGAACGGGTCCTCGGGCACGCCCGGCACGACCCGGCCGCCGTCGCGCGGCGGCGGCGTCCGGCGTTCCCGCATCATCCGCACGGGCAGCTCGCGATCGCCGGTCAGCGTCAGCTTCGCGCGGTACGTCTCGTACCCGCGGGCCTCGACCACCAGCTCGAGTTCGACACCGGCCGGCACCAGGCCGCTGGGCGGCGAGCCGGCCAGGACGACGTCGCCGAACCGCGCGACGGCGTTCGCCGGCACTCCCTGGACGACCAGGACCACGCCGGGCGGCGCGGCATCCACCGCCTCGACCTTTCCGACCTCGGGCTCGACGGCCTCCGGCACCCCCGCGTCCGGCGCGGTCGCCTTCGCGGCCGCCGCGTCCGGCGGCGCCTGGAACGCGTCGGGCTCCTCCGCCGCCTCGACCGCTTCCGGACCGCCCGCCGCCACCCGCACCTCGCCGCCGCCGGCGTCGGCCGCCCCGGCGCCGTTCCCCCCGCCGCGCAGCGCCAGCGCGACCACGACCAGCACCAGCACGAGCGTGGCGGCGACGCCGCCGACCAGCAGCAACTTGCGGCGCCGCTCGGCCGCGGTCGGGCCGGTCGTCACCTGCGGCGCGATGCCGCCCGCGGTCGGCGTCGCATCCGGCCCGCTGAGCGGCCGACGAACCAGTCCGCCCCCGACGGACGTCTCGCCCAGGGTCGGAATCCCGGGGCGCGAGCTGCTCCAGTCGTCGCGGGACGCGGCGTCGCCGACCAGCGCGGTCTCGACTTCCAGCAGCTCCTCCTGCATCTGCTCGACCGTCGCGTAGCGGTCCTCGACCTTCACCCGCATCGCCCGCTGGACGATCCGGTCCAGCGCCGGGAGCACGGCGGGATCGACCGAACTGGGCGGCGCATACTCGGTCGCGCTGCGCGCGTCCCGCAGCCGCTCGACCCACAACAGATGACTGTCCGACTCCTTGTACGGGAACGCCCCGGTGAGCATCCGGAACAGCAGCACCCCGCAACCGAAGATGTCGGACCGCCCGTCCACCGACTGCCCGACCAGGGCCTCCGGCGCGACGTAGGCCGGCTTGCCCATCAACGTTCCCTGCTGCGTCAACTCGGACTGGGCCTCCGCCACCTGCAGCGACCGGGCCAGGCCGAAATCGAGGATCTTGACGTGGAACCGCCCGCGCTGGCGCGGGATCAGGAAGATGTTCGAAGGCCCGAGGTCCCGATGCACGACGCCGATCGCATGGGCCGCCGCCAGCCCGTCGAGCACCTGGAGCATGATCCGCACGGCGGCCAATGGCTGGAGCTTCTTCAGGCGCGCCAGCACCTTGTCCAGCCCTTCGCCCTCCAGATACTCCATGATCACGTACGGCCGATCGTCCCCGTCCGTGTCCTGCGGGATCGACCAGCCGTAAACGTTGACCACGTTCGGGTGGCGGATCGAACGGAGCGCCGAAACCTCCCGCTCGAACCGCGCGAAGTACGACGGGTCCTCCATGCAGTCCTGCCGCAGGAACTTGATCGCGAACGGCTCCCCGGTCGAGATCTTCTCGCCAAGGAAGACGGACCCCATCCCGCCCCGCCCCAACGCGCGAAGCATCCGGTAACCGGGAACCTGGATCCGTCCAGCCAAGAAACCGCCCCACCACCCCGTGGCGATAGGCCTCTCCTCGCCGCAGGGTGCAGACACCAATCTACTTGGCAGTTTACCTGTTCCCGACCCGACCGGTCAACTCGGCGCACAAGAAACCGGAAAACTCACCAGCTCGCGCCGCACCGATGCAGGATCTTGCCGCTGCGGTCGTCGGCCACGAGGAAGACGTTGTTGGCCGAGGAACCCCAGATTCCGGTGAGATCGTCGCTGACCACCTCGACCGATACCGAAGACCAGGAGAACCCGTCGTAGCGCAGCAACGTGCCGAATTCGCCGACGGCGAAGACGTTCGCGGCCGAAGCGGCCCAGACGGCGTTCAGACGCAGCCCGTACCACGGATCGGTGGTGGACGTCATCGAGGTCCACGCGGTCCCGTCCCAGTGGAGAATCGCGCCGTTGTCCCCCACCGCGAACGCCTCGGTCGCCGACGCGATCCAGACCCCGCGCAGGGTCTCGGTCGTGCCCGAGACGAGCTGATCCATGAAGTCCTCGCCCGGCGCACGGCGGACGATCGTGCCGCCGGTGCCGACCGCCAGGATATCGTTCGCCGAGAGCGCATACACGGCCAGCAGGTCCTGCCCCGGAAGCTCCGGGCGCACCACCAGCGGCGTCCATTCGCCCGACGCGGCCAACCGGTACAGCACGGGGAAGAACTCGCCGCCCGTCTGCCCGCCGGCCAGGAAGACGTCGCCGGCGGCCAGGCCCCCCACGCCGAGCAACTCGATCCCGACGAACGGCGGCGTGCGGCGGCTCCACGAGCTGCCGTCGTAGATTGCCACACCCTCCGTGCCGTCGACGACGTAGAGCGCGGTCGGCGAGCCGGACCAACCGCTCCGGCCCGCCGTCCCCGGCCGCCAGAACGACTCCGGGAAGGTCCAGCCCGTCCCGTCGTAGCGCAGGATCGCCGTGCTGGTCGTCCCGGCTCGATCGGTCGCCGTGCCCATCGCGTACACGTCCTGCGGGGACGACCCCCAGACCGAAGCGAGGCTGACGGTCGCGGCATTCTCCATCGGCCGCCACGATCGCCCGTCCCAATGGAGAATCCCGCCGTCGCGCGCCAGCACGAACACGTTGTCGCTCGCCGTCCCCCCGACCGCGAGGTATCCCCGGGAATCGAGCGAAGGCACGGAGGAGTCCTCCGTCCAGGCGGCGCCGTCGTAATGAAGCACCGTCCCGCCCGTGAAGCCGCCGACGGCCCAGAGGTCGTCGTCGTCCGCGCCCCAGAAGCAGTAGATCGTCTCGAGCGTTCCGGAGGTCATGCTCTCCCAGGTCGCCCGCGACGGGTCGTAACGCGCGATCGTGCCGTCGGTGCCGCCCACGTACACCGGCGAGGCCGCGTTCCGGGCCCAGACCGCCTCGAGCTCGACCGTCAGCCAGGGCGGCGCGATCGGGGACCACGCCGTGCCGTTCCACCGGAGCACCACGCCGCCCGTGCCGACCGCATAGGCGTTGCTCGGGCCCGAACTCCACACCGCGTAGAGGTGTCGCGTCGTGCCCGTCGGCACCATCCGCCAACCGCTGGCGTCCCGGCGCAGCGCGGTGCCGCCGTTGCCGACGACCCACAGGTCGTCCTCGGCCGTCCCGCCGACCGCGAACAGCGCCGCCGTGCCGAGCGCGCTGCCCTCGACGTCGAGCCGCCAGGACGTGCCGTCCCAGCGGGCGACCGTGCCGTTCTGGCCGGCGGCGACTGCGAAGTCCGCCGAGAAAGCCCGCACGCCCCGCAGCGCCAGCGAGACCGACGACTCGGCCAGACTCCAGCACGTGCCGTCGAAGCGGAGGTTCCGTCCGGTGACGCCGACCGCCGACCCCGTCCCGTCGGGCGCGATCGACAAGTACTGCATCGAGCCCGGCCCGGGGGCCAGCGGCTGCTCGATCGCCCACTCCGTCGCGCACGCGCAGTCCTCGTCCGTCCGCCCGTCACGGTCGTCGTCGCAGCCGTTGCACAGCTCCGCGTCGGTCCGGCACTCCCACGGCGGCGGCAGCTCGCAGGTCACCGTGCAGGTCGTCGTTCCCGGCACACCGCAGGGAGAGGCGCAGGCCACCTGCCGTCCCGCCGCGCACGCAAACCCCTCGTCCGTCGACCCGTCGCAGTCGTCGTCCGCCCCGTTGCACGACTCATCGATCGGCGCCGCGCAGCTTCGCGTCCGGCAGTCCGCGGCGCAGGACCAGGCACCCGTCGAGCCGCACGCGGTGGTGCACGGTTCGGGCGCGAGCGCCGTGTCGCACACCTCCGGCGCGGTGACCACGCCGTCGCCGCAAACCGGCGTCGTCTCGGTCCCGCCATCGTCCGCCTCGACGTTTCCGTCCGCCGCGTCCGGCAGGTCGAACGGGTAGAGCAGGCTGCACCCGGTCGCAGCCCACGCCAGACCGCCGAGCCACCAGCCTCGAGACGCGAAGTGACCGGCCTGCCGCCGCGCCATTCTCTCCAGGGTAGAGCCATTCCGGCTCGCCCGTCAACGAAACGGGGCGGAGGAACGGCGCGGAGCAAAACCCCCAGCTACCAGCTCGCACCGCACCGGTGCACGATCTTGCCGCTCCGGTCGTCCGCGACGAAGAAGACGTTGTTCGCCGACGAGCCCCAGACGCCGCGCAGGTCGTCGAGCAGATCGACCGGGAGCGGCGCCCACGCGACGCCGTCGTAGCGCAGCGCCGTGCCCCCCTCCCCGACCGCGAACACGTTGCCGGCCGACGTCCCCCAGACGGCGTAGAGCCGCACGCCGTACCAGGGATCGGCGGAGGTCGTCATCGGGGTCCACGCCGTCCCGTCCCAGTGTAGGATCGTCCCGTTGTCGCCCACCGCGAACGCCTCGGTCGCGGACGCCGCCCAGACGCCGCGCAGGGTCTCGGTCGTGCCCGAGGCGAGCTGGTCTAGATAGTCCTCGCCGGCGGCCCGCCGGGCGATCGTGCCGGCCTCCCCGACGACCCACAGGTCGTCCGCCGAGACGCCGTGCGCCGCTGTCAGGCCGATTCCGAGCGCTTCGGGGCGCAACGCCAGCGCGCGCCACGGCGCGGCCGGTCCGCGGAACGCCGCCGGAGCCATGTCGCCCGTCGCCTGCTGGCCCACCACGAAGATGTTGGCGGCATCGTGGCCCCAGATCCCGGCGAGCCGGACTCCCCAGACCGGCAGGGTCAGGTTGGTCCAGCGCACGCCGTCCCAGTACGGAATCGTTCCCCCGGCCTCGGCGAGATAGACGTCGTTCGGCGCGGCGACCCACAGGCCCTGCGCGTCGGTGCGGGGCAGCCAGTGCGGCAGGCTCCACGACGCTCCGTCGTAGCGCAGCACCGCGGTGGCCGTGGAGGATCCGCCGGCGGTCGTCGCGACGCCCGAGGCATACACGTCTTGCGGCGACGCCCCCCAGATCGAGCGCAGACGGACCGTCGCCGCTCCGGCCATTGGCTGCCAGACCCCGGCCGCATCGCGATGCAGGATGCCGCCGTCGTGCATCACGGCGTAGACGTCGTCTCCCACGACGGAAAGGCCCATCGGGCCGCGTCGATCGATCGAAGGCCACGAAGGGTCCAGACTCCAGGACGCGCCGTCGAAGTGCGCGATCGCCCCGCCGGCGAACCCGCCCGCCGCCCAGATGTTCGTCGCGGAGGAGCCGTCCATCGACGTGAAGGACTCGCCGGTCGGCACCGAGAGGTCGGTCCAGCGGTCCTCACCCGGCTCGTAGCGCACGATCAGCCCGTTGCCTCCCGCCAGGTATACCGTCCCGGGGTCCGCCCCCCAGATCGCATCGACGTCGTCGGTGATCCAGCCCGGCGCAATCGAAGCCCAGTCCGACCCGTCCCAGTGGAGGATCGTCCCGGACCGCCCGCCGACATAGATGTCGTTCGGGCCGAAGGCGAACACCTCGTACAGGTGCTGGACGGTGTGCGTGTCGCTGCGGCTCCAGGCGGCCCCGTCCCAGTGGAGCATCGTGCCCGAGCCTCCCGAAACCCAGATGTTGTCCCGCGCCAGAACGAAGACCGAATACAGCGCGACCGAGACCAGGGAGGAAACCTCGGTGTCGGTGGTCCAGGAGGTTCCGTCCCAGCGCGCCAGCGCGGCGCCGAAGCCCGCCGCCACGGCGAACGTGGGCGACGAGACGAAGACGGTCTTCATGTTGTGCGGGGCCGGCGAGGCGACGCGCCGCCAGGACGTCCCGTCGTAGTGCAGGATGTTCCCGAACGTGCCGACCACCACCCCGAACCGATCGGTCATGCTGATCGCCTGCAGCGACTCGGGGCCCGGCGCCAGCGGATGCTCGACCGCCCACCCGGTCGCGCAGGCGCACCCCTCGTCCGTCGCCCCGTCCCGGTTGTCGTCGCAGCCGTTGCACAGCTCGGTGCCGGTCCGGCACTCCCACGGCGGCGGCCGCTCGCAGGTCACCGTGCAGGTCGCCGTCCCGGTCACGCCGCACGGCGACGTGCAATCGACCGGTAGCCCCGCCGCGCACTCGTACCCCTCGTCCGTCGACCCGTCGCAGTCGTCGTCCGCCCCGTTGCACGACTCGTCGACCGGCGCCGCGCAGCTTCGCGTCCGGCAGTCCGCGGCACACGACCAGGCGCCCGTCGAGCCGCACGCGGTGGTGCACGGTTCGGGCGCGAGCGCCGTGTCGCACACCTCCGGCGCGGCGACCACGCCGTCGCCGCAGACCGGGGGCGCCTCGGCCTCCCCGTCGCCCCCATCCGCCTCGACGGTGCCGTCCGCCGCGTCCGGCAGGTCGAACGGATAGAGCAGACTGCACCCCGCGGCGGGCAGGACCAGGAACGGAACGATCCAGCGTGTCCAGCGCATCGAACCCCCTCGGCCGGCCGACCCTAGGACGGCCGGCCCGGAGACGTCAACCGCGCACATCCTCATCCTGCCGGTTCCCCGACAGCGCTCCGCAACCTACGGCGCCGACATCTGCGAGTCGAAGCAGACGCGCGTGCCCGGCGTCGAGGGGCTGGCGGTGCACTCGTAGTGGCCGCACTGGCGGAAGTACGTGTCCCACTCGTTCCAGCGGCAGTCGGCGTCGCGCGTGCAGACCTTCATGCAGCTCTTGGTCTCCAGCGTGACGCCGCTGGCGGAGACCGTCTGCTGCACCAGCACGCTCCCCTCCGGGCATGGTCCGACAAAGGCGGAGTAGCTGCCGACGGAGGACGGAATGCCGGCGAACGAGCAGAGGAGGCTCGGACTGCACCGATGGGCCCAGGCGGTGCAGAAGCCGCCGGCCATGTAGATGTTGCCGCCGCCGAGGGTGCCGCTGCGGATGCAGCCGAGCAGCGCGCCGGTGGGGACGACGACGTTATCGCACCCGGTGATCGTCCCGGCCGTCGGATTGCCCATCCGGCACGAACTGCCCGTGCAAGTGCACGGGGCGCCGACCCGGCGATCGTTCACCGTGCAGGAGGTCGTGCAGGCGTCCATGCTGTTCGTGTTGCCGTCGTCGCACGCCTCGCAGGAGCCGGCATCCACCGTGCCGTTGCCGCAGGTATCCTGGCGAATCGAGCAGTCCCGGACGCAGGCGCCGACCGGCGGCGCCGTGCACGACTCGGTCACGGTGTTGCCGTCGTCGCAACACTCGCCGATCACCGTGTCGCGGTATCCATCGCCGCATGCCGAGAAGCGGCAGGTGCCGGCGATGCACACGTCGCGGGTCGCGGCGCTGCCGTCCGCGTCGCACACCGTCCCGTCCGGCCGCGGGGTCGCATCGCACCGGTCGCTGACCTCGTTGCAGGTGCCGGCGCGGCACTGATCGCCGATCGACGAGCAGTCCCGCGCCGGGCCGCCGCACACCCCGGCCGTGCAGGCGTCCGGCGTCGTGCACCACAACCCGTCGTCGCACGGCGTCCCGTTCGGCCGCGGGTTGGCGACGCAGCGGTCTCCGGCCTCGTCGCACTGCCCCGTGGCGCACGGACCGTTGAGCGCCGAGCAGTCCCGTGCCGAGCCGGCGATGCAGACGCCTCCCGTGCAGGTGTCCCCCGTCGTGCAGTACAATCCGTCCTCGCAGGACGTCCCGTTCGGCTGCGGAACGCCGTAGCACCGACCGCCCGCCTCGTCGCACCGGCCCGCCAGGCACGGCCCGCCGGCGGACGAGCAGTCCCGGGAGGGGCCCCCGCACACGCCGCCGGTGCAGGTGTCCGGGTTCGTGCAGTACAACCCGTCGTCGCACGCCGTCCCGTTGGCAACCGGCGTGTTGACGCAGCCTCCGCTCTGGCAACGGTCCGTGGTGCAGGGATTGCCGTCGTTGCACTGGGCATTCGACGTGCAGGCGACGCAATCCGAGTCGGCCGCGTCGGTCGCCCGATCGCAGTCGTTGTCCACACCGTCGCTGCAGTTCGCCGCGCCGCGCGGGCCCTCCGCGCCGGGCACCGGCGTCAGCACGTGGTCGCAGCGGTCCGCCGTCTCGTTGCACGAATCCGCCGTGCAGACGTCGGTGTCGCCGCAGGCGCGGGCCGCCCCGCCGGCGCACGCGCCCACCGTGGTGCAGGACTCCCCGACCGTGCAGTACAGCCCGTCGTCGCACGGCGTGCCGGGCGCGCGGGCGACCGCACGGCACCCCGTGGTTTCGTCGCAGACGCCGGTCCGGCAGGGACCGTCGAGGGCCGAACAGTCCGTCGGGCGCCCCCCGCCGCACACCCCGGCCGTGCAGGTCGTGCCCTCCGTGCAGAGCAGCCCGTCGTCGCATGCCGTCCCGTCCACGACCGGCACCGCGAAACAGTCGCCCGACGTCTCGTCGCACACGCCGACCTGGCACGGGCCGTCGAGGGTCGAGCAGTCCCGCGGCGATCCGCCGCCGCAAACGCCCGCCTGGCAGGTTTCGCCCACCGAACAGCCGCGCCCGTCGTCGCACGACGTCCCGTCGGGGACCGGCCGCCGAGCGCACGCTCCGAGGTCGTCGTCGCACACGCCGACGTTGCACGCATCCCCGTAGGCGGAACAGTCGCGCGCACCGCCGGCGCGGCACAAGCCGGCCGCGCACGTCTCGTCCACCGTGCAATAGCGGCCGTCCAGGCAGGAGCTCCCGTCGGGCACCGGCTCCCCGAAACACCGGTCCGTCCCCTCGTGGCATCGCCCGACGTTGCAGACCGGCGCCTCGGCCGAGCAGTCGCGCGGTTCCCCGCCCGTGCACGCTCCGGACCGGCAGGTCTCGTCGACCGTGCAGTACTCGCCGTCCTCGCACGGCGTTCCGTCCGCCGCGGGCGCGTTGGTGCAGATCCCCGTCGCAGGCTCGCAGGTGTCCGCCGTGCACGGGTTCCCGTCGTCGCAGTCCTCGGCCGTCGCGCACGGCGTGCAGTTCGCGTCGTCTCCGTCCGTCCGGCCGTCGCAGTCGTTGTCCAGCCCGTCCTCGCACGTCGGACTGCCGTAGGGTCCCTCGGCCCCCGGACGCGGGTGCAGCCGGTGCCGGCATTCCATCATCACGTCGTCGCACAGGTCATCGGTGCACTCGTCGCCGTCGTCGCAGTCGTTCTCCACCACCCCCGTGCACTCGCCGGCGATGCAGGTCCCCGGCGACGTGCAGAACCGGTCGTCGTCGCAGATCGTTCCGTCGGTCACCGGCGTCCAGCGGCACGACCCGCCGATGCACTCGTCCACCGTGCAGCGGTTGAAGTCGTTGCACTCGACCGCCGTCGTGCACAACCGCACGTCTCCGTCGTCCGACACATCCGCGTCCCGCCCGTCCGCGCCGTCGGGCGTTTCCTCCTGGTCGCCGGCGCCGTCGCCGATCTCGACGTCCGCATCGGCATCGGAACCGGAATGGCCGCCGCCGCAGGCCGACGCGATCGGAAGCAGCCAGGTCGTCGCGATCCAGCCGGTCCAATGCCGAACCCACTGCTTCCTCATCGCGCATCCTCCCTCTCTGCCGCGGGAACCCCCGCGTCCCCGACGCGAACTCCCCGATATTCTACGCGTCCGCGCATCGCCGCGCAATCGCCCGAACGGGCTCCGACGCGCCCAGTCCCTCGTCAAAAGCCGGTCGTGCCGAGCCGGCGGTGTTCCAGGGTCCGGGCTTCGAGGTCGATCAGCACCCAGGACGGACGCTCCATCGCCCCGGGATTGACGCAGGTGGTCCGCCCGAGGCGCCCGAACCAGCGGCCGGTGACGTGCGGCGACTCGTGAATGTGCCCGTGCAGCGCCAGCGGCCACCCGCAGGCCTCCAGGAACCGCCGCGCGGCACTCGACCCGACGCCGCGACCGTCCCCCGTCACGTCCAGCCCCAGGCCCGTCGGCGGCGCGTGCATCACGAACAGCGCCCGCGCCGGGTCCGGCGGCGCCGGCAGGGCCGCCAACTCCTCGTCGATCGTGGGCCGCCCGGCCACCCAGTCCGGCGGGCGCTCGACGAGTCCCCCCGGCGTCGAGACGAGCGGCGTGCCGAACTGGGGAGGACTCCGGCGCTCGGCATCGTCGTGCCGGCACCAGTCCTTGAGACGGAACGGCGGGTCGGGGACCCACGGGAACCCCAGCACGCTCCAGCCGGCGCCCAGCGCGAGCCACCCTCCCCCGTCCAGCCGCCGGCACAACCCGTCGCGGTCCAGTTCATCGAGCCCCCCGACCAGCGCGCGCGCGTCGTCGTTGCCGAACATCCCGAAGCAGCCCAGCCCCGCGTCCCGGACACGGCCGAAATACCCGCGCAGCCATTCGAGGAACGCGCGCTGGCCGGCGAAGGCATTCCGGTGCGCGTGCGGCAACAGGTCGCCGCCGTTCACGATCGCCGCCGCCCGACGCCCGCGAGCGACCCGCAGCGCCGCCTCGTAGGATTCCGGGTCGCCGTGCAGATCAACCGTGTACAGCACCCGCATCCGCGACCCCGCGCGCCCCGGCGCACCCTAGTCGCCGACGAGGACGACCCGCGCACTGCGCCAGTCGGTGCCGCCGCGCCCGTCGTGCAGCACGAACCAGAAGTCGACCGTCGCCGGCCCCACGGGCGGCGTCCAGCCCACCTCCAGGTTGTCGACCCCGCTGCGGATCCGCTCGAAGGAACCCGACGTGGCGAACCACGAGACGTAGACACCCTCCCGCCGCTCGACGGGCTCGCCGAAGGCGATCTCGATGAACGTCTCCACCGATTCCGGGGTCGCCACCGCAGTCAACGTCCGCGCGCGACACTCGCCCTCCGCGCACGCCGGCAGCGCCAGCGGCTCGGAACCCAGCGGCGCCCCGTCGAGCGCGACGTCCGCGAACCGCGGATTGTGGTTGCGCTCGGCTGCTTCCCGGACGGTCACCCGCTTGTACGCCGTGGCGCCGTCGCCCCCCGAGCATTCGGGAAAACCCGAAACCTCGCCGCCGTCCGCCGCCGGCAGGGCGAAGGTCCCGCCGGCGCAGACCAGCAGGATCACCAGCACCTGCGCCGAATCCTCCCCCTCCGGAAGCGCCGGGGCGACGAAGGAGAACTCGGGCGTGAAGCCGAGGCCGATGATCCCGCCGGCACCGGGATCCATGCAGTCGTCGGGGTCGGCGGCCGGGCCGAGGACGCAGGCGGCCCAGAGATGGGAAACCGCGCGACCCTCGCCGAAGGGGTCGGCCAGCAGCGCGTCCACGCGCACCGTCTCGCCCGGGGCGGCCTCGGGCAGGTCGGCGCGCACCCCGAGCACGCGGAACTTGTCGACCAGGCTCTGCGGCGGCAGGTCCTCCGAGCAGGCCGCAGCGCCGAGGACGCAGGCCAGGACGGCCGGCAGCCCGAGACGACGGGATTTCGCAAACGCCGCCATCGCGGCCCGAAAGTAGGCCGAAGCCGGTCGCCGCGCAAGAGGGGGCGCGCGCCCGATTCCCGACGTGGCGGTTCCGCGAGCCGTCGGGGAGCGCGCGGCGGGCGAGGCGCGGCGCGCCTCCGCGCGCCGGGGCTCCCGCGAGGTCCATCGCTCCGCTCGGGTGGAATCCGCGGGCGCGCCGAGACCGGGCGCGAGGACGGGGAGATCGGCGGGAATCGGGGAGGCGGGGGCGGACTAGCGGCAGACGCCGTCGGCACAGGAGCGGCCGGCGCCGCAATCGGCGCCGCGGCTGCACTCCTGGGCGAGTTCGTGCTCGGTGCGGCAGAAGCCGCCGGAACAGAACAGGAACGGAGCGCTGCCGGCGCAGTTGATGTCGGCGGCGCACGGCATGCGGCAGACGCCGTCCACGCAGGAGAGGCCGCCGCAGCCGCCGGCGGTGCAGGCCGGCTCGACGGTGACGGAGGGAAGGCAGATCGAACTCTCGCACGCCTCGAAGGCGCCGCACTCGGCCGTCGTGCCGCAGGTGGCGACGCAGTAGCCGTTGACGCACAGGCCGCCGGAGCACTCGCTGGAGTAGGTGCACAGGCCGCCGCCATCAAGGTCGTCGCGACAGACGCCGCCCTCGCAGACCTGGCCCGTCGGGCAGGAGGCCCCGCCCGAGCAATCGACCCGGCAGAAGGAGTCGAGGCACACGGTGCCGGTCGGGCACTGGTAGTCGAAGACGCAGAGGGTGGCCGGGTCGTGGCAGCGCCCCTGCTCGCACCACCAGTCCTCGCCCCCCGGCCCCATCCCACGGCACTCGCCGTCGTTGGCGCAGCCGCAGGAACCGTCGGGGCACGGGCCGCGGTCGGGGACGCACACGCCGCGGTCGTCGCAGACGAACGAGACGCCGTAGCCCCGGCAGTCGGCATCCTCCGAGCAGAGCCCGGTGCGGACGCAGCGGGCGGCGGCGAGGTCGCAGTAGCCGACGTCGCAGTCGGCGTCCTCGTCGCAAGTCACCGTCGCCTCCGGCACGCAGGTGCCCCAGAGGTCGCAGACGTAGCCGTCGGGACACGGCGTGTAGAAGCAGTTGCCCGTCGGCACGCACTCGCCATCGATGCAGGCGTAGCCGGCGTAGCAGTCGGTGTGGTCGTAGCACTCGCAACCGCCGGTGCCGCACACGACCCAACCGCCTCCGTCGTTATCCTCGATCCAGATCGGGCACCCCGCGCCGAACAGCGCCACGACGGCGAGGGTTCCGAGAGCCAGGGGCAGCGTGCGTCGCATTGGTCACCTCCTACCGGAGCATCTAGCCCACTCCGGTCGAACGGTCCAGCGGGGACCGATTATGCACCGGCTGTGCCAGCGGTGTCGAGTCGGTGATCACAGGGGAATCGGACCGTCGGCGGGCGGTTCGGGGGATGGTTGTGAACCGGGCGCCACACCGAATTGTGAACTCCTGTCGCGGGCCCCGCGGTGCTGGACCCTCCGTGCAGGCGGTGGTAGCATCCCGGCCCGCCGGGGAGAGGGTCTCGGCCCGAAGAACTGTGTCCGCGTCGGGGGCGACCCCGGGGATCGAAAGATGGACGTCACCTGCAGCCGGTGCCAATCGGTCTACGAGTTCGAGGACACGCTGGTGTCGCCCAAGGGGGTGGTCGTCCGGTGCACGCACTGCGGCCACCTGTTCAAGATCTTCCCGCCCGGCACCTCGCCGGCCCTCCCCGAGGAGAGCGGCTGGATGCTGCGACGCGAGGACGGAACGGTCTTCGCCATCGACAAGTTCACCACGCTGCAGAAGTGGATCGGCCAGGGCAAGGTCACGCGGCGGGACGAACTGTCCCGGACGGGCGAGTCGTGGAAGCGGCTCGGGGACATCGTCGAACTATCGCCGTTTTTCGACCTGGTCGAGCGTTCGGGGACGAGCCAGCGGACGGAAACCTCGCCCTCGATCCCGGCGCCGGCCGAGCCGCCGGCGCGGGAGGCGTTGCCGGCGGCGGGACCGAAGGTCGAGATCGTGCCCGCCTACGTCTCGCTGAAGGCGGCGGATGAACGGCTGCCGCCGCCGAGCATTCCGGCCGAGGAGCCGAGCATCGGCTCGGGGGCGACGCTGGCGGCGGCTCCGGCCGTGGTGGAGCAGGCCGGACCGCCCCCCGCTCCCGAAGAGCCCACGGTCCGGGACTCCAGGCCGCCGGAACCCTGGACGACCCGGGATGAGCGGCCGACGGCCCCGGCTCCGGCACGGGCGGCGCCGTCCGAACCGCCTCCCGGCGAGCGTCCGTCGGCGCGGCCCGGCGCCTCCCGGCCGCCGCGGCGCGAGGTGCTGCCCCCCGGCCGCATGCGGTTCGCCTCGGCGGAGATCGAGGCTCCCCGACCGCGACGCACGGGGCTGTACGTCGGCCTCGCCCTGCTGCTGCTGGTGCTGGTCGCCGCCGTGCTGGCGGTGGTCTATCGCGACCACGTGATGCGGCTGTACCACCAGCTGTTCGGGGGCGGCGAGGCGGCCGCGACGGCCACGGAGCAACACCTGGTCCGGGCCGACGAGTTGCTGGCCCAGGAGACCTCGGAGGCGTTGCGCCTGGCGGAGGTGGAGTACCGAACGGTACTGAAGTTCGACGCGCAGGACGATCGCGCCCTGGGCGGCCTGCTCGAACTGCGCACGCTGGCGGCGCAGTTCCTGCGCGACGAGCTCGACGTCGGACGCCTGCTGGGCTTGCCCGAGCGCGACCCGGAGGCGGCCGAGCGGCGACGGGCGGAGTTCGACAGCGAGATGAGTCGGGCGCGGGAGCTGGCGCTCGCGTTGACTCACGCCGGCCGGCCGACCGACCTGCTCTCGGTCGAGGCGTTGCGGGCGCTGGCCGACGAGGCGCGGCTGCGCGGGGATCGGACCACCGCCCGCCGGCTGCTCTCCGGCGCGCTCGCGCGCGCACCGGAGGACCCGCGCACGCGGCTGGTCGAGGCGCTGATCGCGTACGACGAGGCGCTCTCCGGCACCGACCTCGTGGCATCGATCGGACCGCTCAAGCAGGTCTTCTCCCGCGTGCTGATCGCCGACGTGCGCGGCAGCGGGCTGCCGCGCGCACGCCTGCACCTGGCGCTCTACCTGGCGCTGGCGGGACGGGCCGCCGAGGCCCGGGCGGAGATCCGCTGCGTCATCGAAGGGGGCGAGGCGTGCCCCGGCGGGCGCGGCCTGGCGCATCCGGACCACGTGGTGGCGGGGAAGATCGAAGCCTGGCTGCCGCTGCTCCCGGCCGATCTGCGCGGACCGGTGCCGCTCGCGCGGCCGGCCTCGGCCGCGGAGGTTCCGGCGCCGCCGCCGGCGCTGGACGCCGGGCCCCCCGAAGACGCGGCGGCCGCCGCGGTGACGGGCGACGCGACCGCCGACGCGGGGGCCGCCGGCGAGGATGCCGACGCACCGATCGGGGCCGCAGTCGAGGCCGAGGCCGGGACGGAAGACGCCCCCGACGACGGGCCGGGCGAGGACGCCGCGGTCCGCGAAGCGGCCGCCGAGATGCCGGCCTCGGTCGAGGCCCTGATCGATGCGGCCCGCTCCGCCCTGGAGAACGGCTCGACGTCCCGCGCAATCCAGTACCTCCAGCGCGCCGCGCAGATCGACCCCGGCGACCCCGAGATCCACGCCAACCTGGGCTACGCGTTCCTCGACGCCGGCCGTACGGCCGAGGCGCGGCGCGCCTTCGAACGCGCCCTCCAGGTCGGCGGGGCGCACCCCGACGCGCTGCTCGGCATCGGCGACATCCTGCTCGCCCAGGGTTCCGAGGCCGCGGCGCTCGATTACTATCGGCGGGCCCTCTCCGTGGCGCGAACGCCGTACCAGCGGCGCATCGCCGAGCGCAAGATCCATGACCTTGAGGGAAGGCTCGGCGGACCGCGGCCGGCGGCCGACGCGGGCGCGGCTCCGACGCCGCCGCCGCCCGCGACAACCTCCAGCACCACGGGAACGGGGGGCCGGCCCGTACCGATCTCGGACACGCCGGCGGTGGATTCCGAACCGCCAGGCCTGCCGCCCGTCACGGAGCCCTGAACCATGCGCGCGCGGCTGCGTTCCCCGGTCCGGATGCTGCTGGTGTTGCAGGCCGACGGGCGCACCGGACGGGTGTTGTGGCGCGGGCTTTCGGGCGAGCGGGCGCTGTTGATGCACGGAGGGCTGGTGGTCGGGACGGAGGGCCAGCCCGAGAGCTTCCTGCAGTACCTGGCGCGGGCCTGGCACATCTCCCCCGCGGAGCTGGGGCGCATCGAGCGGCGCGTGCAGGACCTGTTCCTGCCGCTCGAGGACGAGGTCGTGCGCGCGACGCGCCGGACCCACGAGGATCTCGCAGCGGCGCGCCGCGCCTTCACGCTCGAGCAGATCGCGGACCTCTGCCTGACCGACGACGACCCCGTCGAACTGCGGTTCCGCGTGGAGGAGATCCCGATCCCGGGCGCCGCCTGCCAGGTCCCGCCGACCACGGCGCTGGCCGACCTGCTCGTCGACCGGGTCACCCGCGGCGCCCTGACGCTCGCCTTCCCCGCAGGCGAGCTGCGCCCGACCCGCATGTTCCCGCGCCTCGGCCCGCTGCTCGAGGCGGCCTTCCCGTGGCATCTGCCGTTGCCGCAGGCCGGCGGCGAGTCGGCGAGCGATCTTCTCGAGCGGGTCGGTGCCGACCGCGCACCCGCCCTGTGGCTGCTGGTCTCGGCCGGCCTGCTGGCCGAGGAGGCCACGCCGGCGGAACGCAAACGCATGGCGACGGTGCTGCCGGCGATGGTGCTGCCGGCGGCCGCCGCGAACGACCCCCACGCGGCGTACGAAACGTTCCGGCAGCGCCTCGCGGCCGACCCGTTCAACCAGGACGCCATCGAGGCGATCGAGCGGCTGGCGGCCGAAGAGGGGTGGCCGGAGGTGCTGGTCGACATGCAGGAGCGGCTGGCGGCCAAGGCGCCTCCACCGCAGCGGGGTTTCCACCTCCTGCGGCTGGCCGCGCTGGCGGAGATCGCCGGCCTGCCGGCGGAGCGCGTCGCCGAGATCGTCCTGCTCGGGCGACGGTCGCTGCCGCACGACGTGCGGCTGGTCTGCGCCCAGGCCAGCCACGCGCTGGCGCGGGGCGAGACCGAGACGGCCCGCAACCTGCTCCGGCTCGCCTCCATCCCCTGGCCCGCGACGCTCGACGCCCCCGAGACCATGCGCGCGACGATCCCGGGCGTGCCGGTGGCCCTGCCGGCGGGGGCCGTCCCGGAGCCGCAACGCGAGCCGCGCCCACCGGCCGCTCCGGCGCCGGCCGACGCGACGACGGCCGCGCCGCCGCGGCGGACCGCCGCGGCGACGGTGCCACTGCGGCCGCCGGTCCAGCCCCCCGCCGCTCTCGCACCCCCGGCCGCGGACCGGGAGGCAACCGAGATCTCCGACGGCCTCGGCACCTTGATGGCCGCCCTGCACGCGGGTGACGACGATACGCTGCACACCTGGCTGCAGCACTCGCTTCCCCAACTCCCTCGCGTCCGACAGGCCTCCCAGGCCATCCTCGATGCCGCCCAGACCTCCGGCGACCGCTCCACCGGCCACGTCGCCCGCTTCGCCCGCGCCCTCGGCCGCGCCCTCGACCAGCTCCCCCCGACCGACGACTCGCCCGCCGCCGGCACGCTGCGCGCCGAGCTGTTCCTGCAACTCGCCGAGCTGCTCAAGCCGATCGACATCCGCGCCGCCGTCGTCGCCGCGGAGCGCGCGGTCGCGGCCGCCCCCGAGCATGAACCGGCGGTCGAGCGCTTCGAGCGGCTGGCGATGGAAGCGCGGGACCCCGAGACCTACGCCCGCGGCTTCGCCCACGTCGAGGAGCGCCTCGAAGGCGCGCACAACCGCTGGGCCTTCGCCTACCGCCAGGGCCGAACGCTCGAGACCGAGTTCGCCCGCAACGACTTGGCCCTCAAGGCCTACCTGCGGGCGCTCGAACACCAGCCCCGGACCGGCGCCGTGCTGACGGCGATCGAACGCCTGGCCAAGCTCGAAGGTTCCGTCGAACCGCTCGCCGCCGCCTATCGGACGCTGGCCACCGCCACCGACGGCGCCCAGCGCGCCTACTGGCGCTCGCGCCTCGTCGCGATCGGCGCCTCCCCATCGCTCGGCGACGACTCCGGCGGCTGGAGCGACATGCTGGACGAGTCGGCGCCGGGCCCCGGCAAGGCCGCGCCCGTGGCGACCTCCCCCTCCCCGAGCCCGGCGCCCGACGAGCCGGCGCGCCGCATCGAGGAGGCGCTGCTGCGCGCCACCCCGGCGCTCGGCATCCCGATCCCGATCATCACCGTCCGGCAGGAAACCGAAGCGGCTCCGGCCGATGACCGCGCGGCATGGCCGCCTCCGCCGCCGGAACCGGAGGCAGCCCAAGCGACTCCCGGCACCTCCGCCCCCGCGGCGACCGAGACCGCCATGTTCCGAACGCTCTTCAAGCCAGAGCAGTTCCCCCCCGACAGGACCATGCGGCCCGAGGACGTGGCCCGCATCGTCGGCCTGTGCGTCGAGGGCGACCTGGCCTACGCCAGCGGGGAGGTCATCTACCTGCACCGGGGGCTGGGGGGCTGAGGCCTCAGGCCGCCGGCGCCAGCCGCAGCGGCGAGCCGGTCCGCAGCCCGTCGGGCGCATACTCCGGCACCACCCGCATGAGCGTCTCGACCACCGCGGTCCGGTCGGCGTCCACGACCGATTCCAGCATGGACGCCATCTCCTGGGCCTGCCGCCGCGTCGAGCGGGGCAGTTCCCAGACGCGGATCTTCGGGTGGGAAGTGGGGCGGGTCCGCTCGTCGGCGCCGGCCAGTTCCTCGTAGAGTTTCTCCCCGGGCCGAATCCCCGTGAAGACGATGCCGATGTCGCGATCCGGCACGAGCCCGGCCCGTCGGATCATCTCCCGCGCCAGGTCCAGGATTCGGATCGGCTGGCCCATGTCCAGTACGAAGATCTCGCCGCCCTTGCCGATCGCGCCCGCCTGCATGACCAGTTGGGCCGCTTCCGGGATGGTCATGAAGTAGCGGCGCATGTCCGGGTGGGTCACCGTCACCGGTCCGCCCGCCGCGATCTGTCGCCGGAAGATCGGCACCACGCTCCCGCTGGACGCCAGGACATTCCCGAACCGAACCGCCACGAACCGCGTCTTGCCCTCGCCGTTGAGGCTCTGGGCGATCAGTTCGGCGCAGCGCTTCGTCGCCCCCATGACGCTTGTCGGGTTGACCGCCTTGTCGGTCGAGACCATGACGAACGCCTCGACGCCGGCCGCCAGGGCCGACTCGGCCAGCGTCCGCGTGCCCAGCACGTTGTTCTTCACGGCTTCGCCCGGGTTGGCTTCCATCATCGGCACGTGCTTGTGCGCCGCGCAATGGAAGAGCAGCGTTGGGCGCTCGCGGGCGAGGATCCCCTGGACCCTCGGCCGGTCCGTGATGTCCGCCACGCAGGCTGCGAGGTCCGCCCCGACCCATCGGTGACGCAGTTCCTGATCGATCTCGAAGAGGGCGTTCTCGGCGCGGTCCAGGAGCACGAGCCGGCGCGGCAGGAACCGCATCGCCTGTCGGCAGATTTCCGAGCCGATGCTGCCGCCGGCCCCGCTGACCAGCACGACCTGTCCGGCGATGAACCGCTGAAGCTCGGGCGTGGCGAGATTGACCGTCGGCCGTCCCAGCAGATCGTCCACGCCGCAGAGGGGGTCCCGGACCGGCCCCGCGCCGGTTCCCCATGCCTCAGGCGGCGTGGGGGCGCGGCGTCGGCGAAACTTCCGGAGAAGCGAGGCGAACACTCTGGGACTTTATCGGACGTTCCCCCGCCCCGGCTTGACCCCCATCGCGAGCGGACATCTTCGCCCAGGCCGCTCTCGCGAATCGCCTCAGGTAGGACAGGCAGATCAGCGGCTCGGCGATCAGGATGTCGTGGCTGGCGGCCCCGGGCAGCCATGCGAGCAGCCCGCCCAGGTCGCCCTCGTCGATGCACCTCGACACATCCTGCGGGTACATGTGGACGATCCGACGAAACTCGCTGGGACGCCGCTGGGCCTGCGGAACCGGCCGGCCCTCGATCATGCCGCGCAAGGCCCGCACCAGGTTCACGCCCACGGCATAGGCGGAACTCAACGGCGGCGTCGGCCGGGGATTGAACTCGGTCAGATAGAGCCTGCCGGTTGCGTGTTCCTCGATCCAGTCCACGGAGCCGAACCCGTGATAGCCGGCCGCCGCTCCGAGTCGGCCCAGGATCGGGTCCAGCCGGCCGTCGTCGAGCATGCGTCGGCACGATGAAGGACCGAACGGCCCCGGCCAGGCGTTGAGTTTGTAGCTTGACACCGCCATGACCAGCCGGCCCCGATAAAAAAGGCAACTGCTGGAGCCGACCTGCCCGGCAACGTAACGCTGCACGACCAGCGGAAGCCGGGTGGAAAGCGAGTCGAAGCCGCAAAGCAGTTCTGCGGGCGATCCGACCCGCACGACCCCGTCGCCCGCGCTGCCCCGCGAGGTCTTGAGCATCAGGGGGTAACCGACCTCCTCCGCCGCCGTCTGGGCCTCGTCGGCACTGCGGACCACCTGTGATTCGGGGATGGGGATGCCCGCCTCGATGCACAGCTCGATGAACGGGGCCTTGCCCATGATGGCC
>Ga0101944_10000938_pt1 | contig 72518 bp, 64 predicted proteins | sample DewCreD2012metaG_FD_75245 | JGI IMG/M metagenome (GOLD analysis project Ga0101944, IMG submission 75245) | Hot spring sediment bacterial and archeal communities from British Columbia, Canada, to study Microbial Dark Matter (Phase II) - Dewar... ... | reverse complement strand
GATTCTGACTCTGCTCGTCTTTTGAATAAAGAAAGCTTCGGGTATCGTCTTAATGCCCTGACGAGCATTTATTGATTCTGACTTTGCAAATATTACGTCCATTCTTCCGCCATTGAAAGGGTCTTAATGCCCTGACGGGCATTTATTGATTCTGACCCGTCTGTCGCCAATCCGCCATGAAGTCGTACAAATTCAGTCTTAATGCCCTGACGGGCATTTATTGATTCTGACTACACGTCATCCAATTTATTCAAGTTGATGAAGGCGTGGGTCTTAATGCCCTGACGGGCATTTATTGATTCTGACTCTGGGTTGTGAGTGCTTGAATTTTGAAGCCGCCCAAGTCTTAATGCCCTGACGGGCATTTATTGATTCTGACTGTCGTACTCCCCGGACTATCTTGGCGCACAGTTTACGTCTTAATGCCCTGACGGGCATTTATTGATTCTGACCCTGTTTTTCACCAGCACAAAACAGGTGTTTTTACCGCCAGAACCGCTGTCATTATACCGTATAAATGCCGAATTTTCATCCAAAACATTCGCTCTCTGCCGAATAGACATTCCAAAAGAAGGTCTGCGTACCCCCCTCCCCAAAAGGGTCGAAAGCGGGCGAATCCGGCGGGGGGGTACGCAAATTGGCGGATCAGACGATCATCGTGCCCGGGGGCGGGGTGGGCTTGCCTTGCCCCACAAAGCGGATTTTATCTTTGCACGAAGCGCACAACAGGTAAATTCTTAAACTGTCGTCTTCCTCGTTCAGCGCTTTTTTGATTTTCTTCAGCAACGCTTCCAATTCTGCATCATTCAGATACGCTTCAAACACGGAATCCTGCACACGCTCGGCGGCGGATTCCATCGCCTTCGCCACTTTTGCAAGCCGCTTGGGGTCGGCAATATCATACGTCAGCAGATAAAAAACGCGCTCCGCCATCTCCAATCTCCAATCTAAAATCTCCAATCTAAAATCACCGAAACCCCATGCCCCGAAAATTCGGCTCGCCGCTTTGGATGCACGCCGCAGCCTGCCGCGCCTGCTCGATGAGACATTGCCGCAGAGGGAACTGCATTCCGCGCAAGGGATGGGTGAAGCGGGTATCCATGCGGGTTTCATACGCCTGCAAAAAGCGCCGCTGACCGGCTGCTCCAAGCAAAATGGGACGCTCCGGCGGACCGGGGCTGAAATCTTCGGGCGTTAATTGACCGCCGTTCAGACACCACAAGACGATTCCATCCACGATGGGACGGAACTCCTCCATCAAATCCAAACCCAGTCCGGGGCGGTTGTACGCCACCTCGTGCAGGAACCCGGCATACGGGTCCAGCCCGACCGTTTGCACGGCGCTCGAACAAGCCTCTGCCAGCAGAGTGTATCCAAACGAGAGCAAGACGTTCACGGGGTCGCGCGGCGGGCGGCGGTTGCGGTCGTCGAACTTCCACTTTGGGTCGAAGAGGCGGCGCAAGCCTTTGAAATAAGCCGCCGTCGCCGCCCCTTCCACGCCCAAGAGCGAAGAAATCGCGGTCTTGCGCTCTACCTCGTCCAACGCCTGCGTCAGGCTTTCCACGCTGGCAGAAACATCTGCATCGCTGCGCTCGCGGTTGTGACGTTGAAGCAGGGCGCGCTGATGTTGTAACTTGGCGCGGACGAAGGCTTTTGCCATCTCCAATGCAAAAGCAAGGTCCCCCGTGCGCGCATATTGCGCCCGCCGCAATGGGACATGCGGGGTGACCTGCCCCACCAGCCGACCGCGAAACTCCCCGCGCTGACTGAGGAACACCACCTCCGTGTTTTGCGCCAGAAACGCATCAATGGCAGGCGTGGTGAGACCGACATTTCCAAAAATCACCACTTGCTCCACCTGCGAGAGGGGAACGGAGAGGAGGATTTCAGATTGTAGATTGGAGATTTCGGGGTTTTCGATTTGCGATTTTGGATTTGCGATTGCGTCGGGCGAGAGGTCGCGCTCCACCTGCACGCGGCGGTTGCGGATGCGGATTTTGGTTTGTTGTTCCACAAGATATAAAGCCGGCATGCGAACCTCCCTTCAGCGTTGTTAAGGTGCAGAAGATTTTAGATTTGCGATTTTAGATTTGCGATTTTAGATTTGCGATTTGCGATTTTAGATTTGGGATTTGCGATACCGCAGATTGGACCTGGCAGTTTTGTGGGAAGCGGTAAAAATAGCGGTCAATTCGTCCGCCTCTTTTAACAGCGAAGAAATTTGAGAAGCGGGAATGAGTTTGGCGTCGCGCAACATTTCCAACCAAAACAAACTTTCATCCGCTTCTTCTTCCACCACGCCCAGTTTATTGACAAAATCGGGTCCCGTCCGCCCGCGGCAGGCAGCGCGATAATTTGCCGCGGCGGATGTGGAAGAGCGAATCAGCTGCCTTGCAATCACTTCCGCCGCATATTTTTTGGGCAAACGCTCGCACATTTCAATGACCGCCAACGCAAACGCTTTGGAACGGCTTTTCAATTCAATCTCGTTCATACAAACTCCCTTCTTGACGCAATTAACAATCCAAAATCCAAAATCCAAAATCCAAAATCTAAAATCCAAAATCTAAAATCCAACCTCCGCCTTCGCTTGCCCCAGCCCCTGCGTCGTCCCTGCGCCAATGCCGGAGAAGAGCGCGAACGCCGCCAAGGTGTGAATTTGCCCCAGCCAAAAGCGGTCGAAGTTCGTGGCGGTAAAGGTAATCTGTCCTACCGCGCCGATGCGCATCCCTCCCTCCTTGAGCGGCACGGCGCGGCTCTCCAGGTCGAAGCGGCTGACCGCCAGACACTCCTCGGCATAGCGGCGCACTTCGGGCATGAACGCCACCGGTGCAAACGCATTCCACTTTTCGATGAGACTATTGAAGACCAGCGATGCAGTGGGCAGGGGATGAGAAAGCCCGCCGCTTTTGAAGACAACCGGACTGGTGAACTGGAACGACACCCGGCGCGGAATCTCCACCCCGGGCAAGAATCGGCTCCCCAGCGCGGCGTACGAATCCTGCCCCGCCCAGGGCGTGTCTGCCGTTACCTGAGCCGCCACCACCCTGAAAGGGATGTGATCCAGCTCCAGCGTGCTGCCCGGCGCGGTTTGGGCAAACCCCAGCAAGAGCGCGGTCAGATCCGCCGTGAGCGAAGTCCAGCGCAGGGAATACGTCTCGCCGGGCAGGGGGGCGCCGCTTTGCCGCTCGAACTTTCCCATCAAAGTCGAAGCGGTATAAGGGCGGAGGGAATTTGCGATTTGCGATTGCGCCTCGGATGCCGGAGACGAAGCGTGCAGCCGCTCCGCCAAAGCCGGGTTTGCCTGCCGGACGACATCCAGCAATGCCGCTTGCGAGGCTCTGCCCCACCAGCGGGGAAACTCTTCGCGGGCGGGTGGAACTTTCAACGGTTGAAGCGTGAGAACGAGGGAGAGAAGGGACATGGTGATTTGCGATTTCTGATTTTCGATTTGCGATTTTCGATTGTCAATCCAAAATCTAAAATCCAAAATCTAAAATCCAAAATCTAAAATCTAAAATCTAAAAAGCCTTGCCTCATCACGCACTGCCTGGAGGTTGATGACTTCGGCTACCTCAAAGCGCGGCGGGATGGCGCCCTCCACCGGCTTCAGGCGCAAAATGGGCGGGAAGTAGCCCATGCGCCCATGCAGTTCTGCCAGCGTGAGCGCGGCGATGTAGTTGTAGGAGGGCAGATTGACAATGATGGGCGCGGTCTGCCACTCTTCGGGCGTAAACGTCACCGTCTTGAGAATCTCGCGCAGTTGCGGCAGGAAGGGCTTCTCTTGCTCGAAGTGAATCGGCAGGGGGATGACCTGCTCCAGCGGATTTTTGGTCAGCGCTTCAATTTGGGCTTTTTGTTCGGGGGTGAGGGGGTGGGAGAAGTTGAGGAGGATCATTTGCGATTTCCGATTGTGGATTTTAGATTGGAGATTTTAAATTTGAGGATTGAAGACCGAGGGTTTCATCCAGCGCGGCGCGTAAGCGGGATTGGCTAGGGGCATCCAGCCGCCATCTTCCCGGCGCAGATGCGCGGATGGAGACCAGCACAATTTGGACGCCATAAGCTTTTGCCAGTTCTTGCAATTGTTCGCCGGGCGTTTTTGCCACAACCCAAATACGGCCAGTGTATGTTCCCAAATATTCTCTGCCTGCAATAGTTGTCAATTGATCTAAGCCGTCGCGCTTGCGCTTGTTTGGGCTCAATCCGCTTTTGGCTTCGATGACCGCCGCCTGATTGCCGCGCTGGACAAGGAAGTCAATCTCGAAAGCAGGGTATTGCAAATTGTGGCGAACATCGTCCGCTTGTGTGCGTAAAAACATAAACAAGGCGGTTTCCTGTTCATTGCTTAAAGGTTTGGACGGCACGGATTGCAAGCCGTGTGCCCGCAAGTAATCTTCCGCTGAAATCAAACTCGGCAAGAAATCGGCGGTCTGTTTTATCCCGTTTGCAGTGAAATTCAAATGATATAGTTTCGACCGTTTTTTCTCGCTTTCGAGATAAATCACTTCCGCCCCGTGCGAGCGCGCTGATTCGTAGCCTGCCCAAGCCATCGGTTTGGTGCCGCCGGTCAGGTTGAAGGTCATGCCAGGCTGATAGGCCTGCTCGAATGCAGCACGAATGGATACCAGGTCATAGGGATCGTCCAGCGGGAGTAATTCTGTATGCGGCAACAGGGCATGCAGATTTTCCGCCACGCGGCGCGTTTTTTCGGAGTGCGCCAGGATGTGCTGTTTGGGTTTCAGGGCGCGGTCAACCAGAAGGACGGGGATGGGCTGTTCACCGATGAGGGAGATTAACATTGTAGATTGTAGATTTACGATTTTGGATTGGAGATTGGCAAGCAAGGGTTACAACTCCAATATGGGGAAGTGCGGCAGGTCATCTTCGCTGGCGTTTGCAAAATTCAAAACCACGTCACGCAATTTTTGATACGTTTCCGGTTTGACCGGTTCCGTTCCATGCGCCAGGCGCGATTGGTTACGGGCATACAAAACTTTGTTCAGCTCGACTTCCTGCTCTTGATATTTCTTTCCCAAGTCGTCACCGAGCGCGTGTAATAATTGATAACTGGCTTTCAAACCCAGTTTCAAGTCGTCTGCGGGGTTTTCAGGGTCAGAATAAAGCCGAACGAAGTCATTTCGCAAACTTTCTGGGATTTGTTCCGGCTTGACAGCGTTATTTTTGATTTGGTGCGCATTCAGTAGTTGATTTCGCGCCAGGGCTTCGAGCGCGGAATATAAGCGGGCAACTGCATCGTCATATTTCTGCGCAACGTCGGCTCGTCTTGCTGCGTTTGCAATCAGGTCGAGAATATCCAATCGTTGCGCTTCCGCCCCTTTCTCGTTGTGCAGGTGCAAAAATTCAGCGTTTTGCTCCACCACATCGAGCGCCGGGCGCAAGGGGTCGGCGCGTCCAGCAACATACAACTTAAGTTTGCCGAGCGCGGAAAAAATTTTGTTTTGTGCCGATTTGTACTCAAAGCGGTCCCACAAAGCGTAACCTTCGATGAGTTCCGCCAGCGCGTCATAGACCTTGCGCATATCGGCAGGGACAACAGCGCTCAAGCGTTTGGCGCGCTCATGCGCGTCGGCAAATCGCCCATGATTGAACAGGAAAGCAATCTCCTGCCGCGCCCGCACCGCCAGTTCAGACCAGGGATTGGATTGAAACCATGTCCACTCTTTGCCTTCCAGTACAATGCCAATGCCGCCCCGGTCACGCCCTTGCGGGTCTTTCGAGCCAACGTAAAAATACTGGGATGACGTTTCAATTGTCATCAGCACAGCAGCAACCGACATCGGTTTTGTGCCAGCCGTGTATTCAACCGCCAGTTGATTGGACTCCACGCCCCATTTTTTCAACATGCCAGGCAGTTCGCTGGCTAAAGCGCGGTAACACGCCACCAGGTCCTGCGGGCTGGGGGTTTCTATCCAATCGAAATGTTCGGGCTGGTAATTCAGGGCAGGCAGAATTTTCTCCCGAATGGACGACTTCGTATCGGGCGAAACAAAGAAGCAGATAAAACGCGGCTGCTGTTCGTTTAGCGTATGCACGGCGGCAGAAATCGCGCCGCCGACATTGACAAGCATGGCTTGGGGTTTTTCGGTCATGACACTCTCCGACATTCAATTTGCCAAACTCTTCCTACTTGTTTTTTGCCAATCACTTCGCAAATCACACTTTCGCCTTCTGCATACCGCTTGCTGGTATCGTTGTTCTCGGCGGAAATATGAGCATAGGCGACAGTATCCTCTAATCCAGGAATGAACAAATCCAAAGCCTTGCCTTCCTGGTTGAAGACTTCGCCTTTGAAGCGGTCGCCGATGTTAGGGATGTCGGTGAATTCGGCAATCAACGGTTTGGGCTGAGGCTTGGGAGCAGGTTTGGGCGAAGGCGCAACACGGGCGGGAATTTCGCCTGTTGTTACCGTCTCCAAAATTCGTTTTTGCCAGTCAGTTTCCATAAAATCAGCGCCTTCCTCTGTCACATTGACCAATACCCATCCTAACGGATAACCTAGCGGCGCGCGTTGGTCTTTATAGGGTAGTCGGCGGCTCATTGGGAATTCATCGCCGCTTTGGTAATCTTTAGAATGGTGCGCTCCAAGCCTGAAACCGCTAATAATTTCCAGCATGAAATTGTCGTCTTCGCGCAATTGCCCATCAAACGTTTTTCCATCCCAACCGGTTCCCCACCCCAATTGCAACAAGAAAGCAGATTCGTTTTCGGCGGCTTGCAGGCTTTGCCAGCGGTGGTAGAGACTGACCGCGTTTGAAATCTTGGGTGAGTTTTTCGCCTGATTGGTGTAATACTCAATTTCGGTTTCAATACGTTGGCGGGCATATTGCTGGCAAATTTTCACCCACTCGGTTAGACGTTTGGGGTCGCCAAAGTTCAATTTCTTCCATTGTTCGGATTGCGGAGTAGAGCCAAACAAGCGTGTGTCAATTTTGAGAGCGACGCCTTCCAACAACAGGCTAGCAGGTAGTACCTCGAGACTGGAAATTTTATCCACTCGCTCCATGCTCCAATTCCGATATACGGCCGCGTTGATTAATTGCATTCTTTTTGGGTCAATGGGCTGACTGTCTGATACCTGCAAAGCACGCATCAGGTCGTAGTTGGGGCCTTTTCCAGACGGTGCAGAAGGGTAGAAAATATCTTGCTCGTAGCGGTTGGCAGCCTTTTTCTTATCGAATTTGCGCCTGTCAGCTTCAAATCGCGGCGGAGAAGAAACTTTGTTCAAATCGGGGTAAAGATGTTTTGTTTTCCACTCCCACCATCCAATCGCGGTGCGGAGCGCGCCTTTCAGGCTGGAACCGGGCAGGTAAGGCTGGTCATAGACGTTTTTAATGAACTCGCGCACGCGCCCATCCTGTGAAAGCGCCTGGCCGGGGATGTGATAGCGGAAAAGCGCGCTGCCGTCTTTGTATTCCCGGTCATCGGTTATCAGGTCGGCGGGTTTTGTTCGTGCCAACTGCTCGGCGATTTTAGGGTCGTCAATATTTTGCGCTTCAAGCAAAGCATTTTCATTGAACCGCCAAATCTCGCCATGTTTTTCGGCAAAATCGTAGCCGCGCAGCATCTCCCGTCCGTTGCCGATGTGCAGGGGGGTAAGGACGGTGATTTTCAGGCGGTAGGTTTTGTAATCGGGCATAAAAGCCTCCGTATATCCTATAGTAGATTTCTCTTGCCCGCTTTCGTTGGACTAAAGTCCCGCCTCATGGCATGAAAGTCGAATGAATTCGACTTTCACTCAGCCCGCAGGGCTTCCATGAGATGAGCAGGCGGCTTTAGCCCCGCTCATGGGGTTTGAGTTTCCAATCCAGCGCCAGCGCAAAACCGGGACGGTAGATAGGATGAGCAATCGTCTCGCCGCTTTTGGCGTCATATTCGGGGCGCACGTCCGCCGCGCCGCCTTGCGGATTGCCCGCTATCAGGCTTCCTTCCGCCACCAGCCAGAGACGCTTGCGGCGTTGGGCGGCGGCGTTTTCGGGCGTGCGCAGCCAGCCTTCCACTGCTTCCAGTTTGTAGGCGGAGTTGGCAAGCAGGGCCACTTCATCGGCTTTCGGATGCCAGCGGCTGAGCAGGTACGCGGCTGATTGCGGAGCGTTCAGCGGCAGTTCGCCTTTTGGCTCGAAGGTGAAATGTCCATAGCTCGCCGTGCGCTCGCCGCCCAGACCGGAGTCGCCTAAAGCGGCAAGCAGGGTTGCAAAATCCAGCCGCAAACTGGAAGTTTGCGCTACACCAAACCACAAGCCGCAGCCCGCGTTGAACAGCACCCGCTCGGACTGGAACAGGTTGGATGCGGAACTGATGCGGTCCACGGTCACGCGCGGGGCGGTTTGGGATGTGAACACCGTTTGACGCATGACGGCTTCAAGCGGGCGTTCCTTCTTTTGCTCTTTCCCGTTAGATTTGTCCGTGTAGAAGAGAATGCTTTCAGGCAGTTCTTTGATTTCCGCTTCGGTCAACCACAGAGCGCCGCCTTGCACGGAAAATTTGCACGCCCATTCGTCATCGCTATCCTTTTTGAGTTCGTTATCTAAAAACTCGCCTTTGCGGGCGCGTTCGATTAACGCTTCGGACAAATAGCGGATTTTCTTGATATTCTTGCCTGCGCCAAACTCTTTGATACGGCTATCTGTGAACAACTCCCGCAAATCCACCGGCTTGGGGTAAAAGCGCACGCCGCCCGCAAACGGAAAAGCAGACGTGACACGAAATGCAGGCTCGCCGTTTTCGGGCAAAATCTCTTTCACATCCCTGCCCAAATGCCGCCAGGTATCGAGCAGGGCGGCAAAGAGCGTATCGGATGGCACGCTTTCGCGCGACTCTTCCACGCTTTCCACCCCGCCCGCGCCGATGTGAATCCCGCGCGGAAAGGTGAGATGGTAGTTCGTCAGTTGGGGCATCGTTGCTCCTTTTCGTGGGGCAGGTCTTTAACCTGTCCGCGCAAGTCAGAGACTTGCGCTACATGGCGATTTGCTTCTTCAAGCCATCAAAAGCGGCGGCAAAATCAGCCAGGTTCTTGAAGGGCTGCGGGTTGAGCGGTTTGGACGGCTGAGACGGGTCTTTGCGGAAGGAAACCTGAATGTTGGTAAACGCCACCTTGCCGCTGCCGCGCGAACCAAGCCCGCCGATGTAATCATCTTCTACCAGTTGCATGGCTTCGAGCAGAATCTTCAACCGCTCCAGGTCTTTCTGCGCCGAGCAGCCTTCGCCCTCGTACAGGCTGAAGACCATTTCCGCTTTGTCGAAAATTGCCCCGGCAGGCACGCGCTCCATCTGACGCGGATTGGCGGCGCTGGTGACGCGGTCAATCGAGACTTCGGTCTTGACTTCGGTGTAGGGCAGGTCGGTTTGGGCGTTTTCCAGTTCTTTCGCGCTCTTTTCGCTCAGGAAGGTATCGCGTACCACCAGACGGGTGGGGGTGGCAAAATCTCGTTCTCCAGGAACGCCAAATACCTGGCACACATCGCAGGCTGCATATTCTTTGGGTCCTTTTTCTTTGAGTTCTTCGCCTTTGTATTCTGCGCCGCAGGAATGAATATAGCCTTGTCCAATTCTCTGATTTTGCTTCAAACCTTTGTACTTCTCCAGCAAACTGCGCATCTTACCCTTGAGCGAAGAGCCGGGGATGTAGGGGCGGTTGGTCAGTTTATCGCGGATGACGGTTTTGTCCACGCCGCCGATTTCCACGCCGGCGTCTGAGCCGCCGATGTGCAAGCCGGTCACTGCCTGGATGTCGAAGGTGATGAAGACGCGCCCTTTGAGTTCGATTTTTCGTTCAGACATGGGAGACCTCCATGAGATTTGGTGATTTTAGATTGACGATTTTAGATTGCAGATTGGCGTACCGTCCACGAATAGGTCACGAATACGCGAAAGCGATACGATTCGTGTATTCGCGAAAGAATTCGTGGATAGTTTTCGCCAAAGGTCACTTACCGCCATACGCGCGGTGATAGGCAAGGATGGATTCAAAAAAGTTAACGAATCGCTCGAAACGCTCCATGCGTTTTTGTTGCTCACCATCTAAAACAAGATTGATGGCAGGCTCGAACACAGACGCTAAACTCTTTACTCCATCGCCTTCTTTCTTGGCTCGGTAAGCCATTTTAGGTATCAAGAGTCGTAGTTTGTTCCAGACTTTTGTTTCACTGGCTGTGCCTTGCAACTGGCTGATTTTGAGTTTGGCTTCGATTTGTCGCACTTCACCGAAAATGGCTCGAATTTGGGATGTAGACAAGCCGCGATAGACCAAAATTGCGCCCAACTTGTCACCCCATTCGACGGTCAATTTGGCGCTTCTTTCTTCCTGTTCTTGGTTTGCAGGTAAAAGAATTTGCTTTAGCGCGGCTTCCTCAAAGGAGATAGGCGCCTGAGTTTGCAATCCCCATTTTTGGAAGTATCTTTGCCAATCTTCTTGTGCCTTGCCTTTTACATCAGAAAAACGGAAAGTAACGAGACTCATTTTGACCTCCTTGAAAAGTTTGAATTACCGGTCTTTCAACTCCATCCACCTTGCCGCCACGCCAACCCACTCCAGGCGGGCGTAATTCGGTTGTTTCTCTTCGTCAGGCAGAACATGGAAATCATCGGTGAGTTCTTGATGTTCTGCATTGTTCTTATCCAAATTGCGCCTCAGCAAATACAGGATTCGCCAGTTCCAGGGACCGTAGAGCGTTTGCGGTTTGCCGTCCTGTTTTTTGTCCTTACCTTTCTCGCGGCGTTTCTTCTCCGCCTCGGCGTACAGGTCGTAATTCATGAGCAGTTTGCGGATGACGGCGGTGCGCTTGTTATCGTCCAATGCTCCCAGCCGTCCCTTCAACTCGCGGGCATTAGCAAATTCGCTCCACGGCAAGGGCTGACCCAGGAAGGAGAAAACGTTTTTCTTGTGCGGTTGTCCGTTTTCATCCCACCAGGTCAGGTTTTTGGCGGCGCTCTCGGCTTTTTCGGCGTCCTTTGCGGCTTTGGCAAGCGGATATTTCTCCGTCACCAGAACCATGCCGCCGCTGATGTGAATGCCGGAGTGACCGCCAGTGTATTTGTGCAGGTCTTCGTTCACCTGCCAGGCAAATTCCACCAGTTCATCCCACGAGCCGACGAAGAACAGGTCATCGCCGCCGGAGTAGATGGCGTAGAGCGCGTCGCCGTAAAGCGGCACGTCTTTCTCTGATTTTCCTTTCTGCAGGGCTTCGGCTTTGCGCGCCTCGTCCTTTTTGCGCCGGTCTTCGTTGAAACGTTTGGCAATTTCTCCTACCCAGCCCTCGAAGAACAGGCTGATGGAGAAACTGAGCGAAGCGATGCGCGAGAGCGTGGCGTCGTTGCCCAAGCCTTCGGCGAAGAGTTTGCCCAGGTTGTCCACATCGGCGCGGAAGACGCCCAAGCGGGTGATGCCCTGCGATTGGTATGCCATTGCCCCGAAAGGTTTTACTGGATCTTTCGCATCAATATCAGGCAGGTCATCTACCTTGCCTTGCAATTGAAGAATTTCCTCACGGCTGATGATGGGTGTCACGTTCACTAGCAAACGACGAACCAGAACCTTGCCGCCTGCCTGGTCTTTTGCTTTCTCGAAAGCATCATCGTTCAATGCCCATACGCGGCTAAATGTTTGTACTTTATCGAAAGTTTCGCCAATCTTGATTTCGAAGCCCAAATCCTTGAGTGCTTCTTCATAGCCAGATGAGATTTCTTTGCCTGTCAAATCAGCGACCTTTTCAGGATGAGCAAGAAAATTCCAACCGATGAATTGCGCCTTGCGTAAATCTTCGCCCAGCTTTTCGTAAGAAAGACACGCCGGGCATTTTCGCACGCCTTCATCATCTTTGTCTTTCTTGATGAGTCTGGTATCGGGGTGTTCGCACCCGCAAACCTGACATTGCTTCTCATCATTCCCGCCGTGTCCCTGCGGCTTAAACAGAATTTTCAATTCGTCTGCATCCAACTCGGCAAAGCGCCGGTTTTTCACCACCGCCACCGCCCGCGCCAGTTCGCCCCATTTCTCGCTCAGGGGATGTTTGCCGTTTGCCGGGCGCATGAAGTCTTTGGCTTTGAGCGGAATGCCCTCGATTGCCACGTACAAATCGCCCTGATGGTGTTTGTAGAGAACGCGGCTGAGTTTTTGGCGAATTGCTGGCAATTCTTTGGCATCCGTTGCCCGCGCCAGCAGATAGAAATTCCCGCCGCCGCCGTAAATCAGGTTGGTGTAGGGCAAGCCCAGTTCGCGCAGCACGAAGCGCGCCGCCGCTTCGGTGAGCAGTTGCAAATAGAACGAACGCCCGCGCAGGGCGGAAGTCGCCCCTTTGTTGGTGATGGTGTAAATAAAATCCTGCACGCCCGAAATATCGCCGCCTACCAGCAGGGCAACATCGGTCTCATCGGTTTTGGCGTTTTCGGCAATCTGACGCAGTTTGTCTTCGGGGAAATCCACCAGACACGCCGCCAGCGCCGCCGTCATGCGGCTGTGGTCGTAGAGCGAGACGTCCGGGCGGGTGCGATAATAAGCGGAGGGCATGCACCAGCCGTACCGCTGGAGCAGGGCAAGCATGGCTTCGATGTAGATTTCCGCCAGATCAGCGATAGATTTGTGGGCTTCAGATTCTTTGGTGATGGATTTATAGGCTTCGGCTTCTTTTTTGAAGTCTGCCCACAACTTCTCATAAATGCTCCAAACTTTATCATCAGGCAACGCCGCGCTGGGGAAGATGACTTCTTCTTTCAGCGCTAATTTCTCCAGCGGGAAGAAGCGCCATTTTGACGTATCCTCTTTCCAGCACACGCCATCGGCGTTAATCATGCTGAAAATCGAGAGCAGCTGACGCGGTTGCGCCGCACGGTCATCTTCGCCTTTGGGCGGGTCGGCGCGCTCGCCCGCTGAAAGGACGTCGGCGGCTTTGACGACCCAATCCATTTTGCTTTGCGGCACATGATGGTTGGCGGCGGGCAGACGGACTTCCTCACCAAACGGCAAAATCTCTTTCAGGAAATCGTCTGTGAGCATGGCGTGATAATGCCCGTACATTTGGGCGGCATCTTCGCCTTGCAGGCTTCCACGCTCTGCGCCTCTCTGCGCGAACTTTCCCACGTCATGCAGCAGACCCGCCAGCGCGGCTGTGAAAATAGATTCTTGGTTATTTGTCATTTGACCTCCTCAACAAAAGAATTGCCAATCGGCAATCTCCTACGGGGACAATGCCGAAACTCGCAAATCGTCAATCACAAATCAAAAATCGCAAATCTCCCGGTTTCCCCCTTTCTCCCCCTGTACCGAGATGGCGGCAGTGTAGTGGAAAATTGCCATCCTGTCATGCGGGAAAACCCGTATCTTTGATTGCAGATTGCAGATTGTGGATTATAGATTGCAATCATCAATCTCCAATCATCAATCTCACCTGCTCCAGTGATAGAAAGGCGCCAGCAGGCGGACCAACTGCGCCTGATTCACATCGGGCAAATCCCAGTGTTCGGCGGCTTTGCGGTAGACATTGCGCAAGTGCGTTTCTACCGTGCGCGGCGAGAGCAAGAGGCGTTCGGCAATTTCGGCTTGGGTTAAACCATCGCGCCCCAGCAGGTCCAACACATCGCGTTCGGCGGCGCTAACTTTGGTCAGCAGAAAGATGCGCGCGGCATCCCACTGTTCGCGCAGACGCAAATGCTCAAGCCGCCGCGCCGCTTCAAAGGGATCAGTCACATCGCGCAGGGCATCGAACACGGGAGAAAGCCGCCCCCAGGGGATGATCGGAATCGGGATCAACCGCGCCCATTCCCCAGGTCCGGCATGAAGCGCGCCGGAAGCCTCCAGCGCCGGGTGGGAGGCAAGATGCCACAGCCGATCCTCATCGTCGAAGAGCATTTGCGCGATCGCCATGCCGGCGACGGTCAACGTGCGCCTGCCGCCGGCAATCATCATGTGAACTTTCTTTTCATCCAGTTTTGCCGCCCTTACCTGGGCATACACGGTACGAAATGCAATCTGTACTTCCTGCGGCGAGATGATGTCTGCCAGCGCGTTACCCTCATCCTGCAATTCAACCGCGTGGCATTGAACGTTCGGATGGGAACGGGGAAGATCTGCCAGGATTTTCTCGATGGCAATTTGGGTTTCGGGGCGGGCTTTCGAGGCGTGGATCACAATAAGCGTGGACGGACTTTCCCGCATTTCATGCAGACAGTCCAGCGCCAAGGTGGCAAGCTGCGGTTTACTCCCCAGTGTGACGATGAGAATGCTTTGATTCATGAGTCTCCGCGCAGAAGCGGATTATAAACTTGCCTTGTACCGTTGTGATTGAGCCTGACAAAACCGCAAATTCCCTGACCGATATGAGCACCAGACGCTGTCGGAAACAATATTGTGACGCAGCGGAAGTAAGCGGCGCGCCCTAACCTTGTCAACGTGGGCGGGATGTCCGCAAGAAACAAAAACGGCGGCTGAAAATAACAAGACCGGCTCATGACCGGTCTTGTTATTTTCTATCCCAACTTCCCCACCACCTTTTCCACTTCCTCCAAAATCTCACCGCGTTTCACCAGTTGCTTCATCGCATTGTGGTCGTTGTACAGCGGGCGGTCAACATCCAGATGCGCCACATATTTGCGGATGACCTCCCGCGCTTTCTGCGTGCCGCGTCCCGGCGTGAACTCGCGGAAATCGAGCGCCTGCGCCGCCGCCATCAATTCGATGCCGATCACGCCATAGGCGTTATCGAGGATTTGCCCGTTCTTGATGGCGGTATTCATGCCCATCGAGACGAAGTCCTCCTGATCCGCCGCGGCGGGGATGGACTGAATGCTCGCCGGCGCAGACAAAATCCTCTGCTCCACGATCAAGTGGTCAGCGGTGTATTGGCTGAGCATCATCCCAGAGTAGAACCCAGGCTCGTGGGCGAGGAAATCCGGCAGTCCCTGAGAAAGAGCCGGGTTCGTCAGCCGGTTCATCCGCCGCTCGGAAAGGACGCACACCATCGTAATCGCCGCGCCCGCCATATCCATCGGCAGTGAAACCGGAGTCCCCTGAAAGTTCGCGCCGGTGAGCGTCAACTTCATCTCCGGCACAAAGATCGGATTATCCCCCACGCCGTTCAACTCGATCTCGACCTGCGAGCGTGCATACGCAATCGCATCACGCGCCGCGCCGATGACCTGCGGCGTGGAACGCATCGAATAGGCATCCTGCACTTTGGTTTTCATTTTGCCTGTTGTCAAATCCGAGCCTTCGATGACCTTCATGATATTTTTCGCCGACGTAATCGCGCCGCTAAAGCCGCGCAGTTCATGTAGTTTGGTATTGTACGGTTTGAGATTCCCCAACAGCGCCTCGATGGACATCGCCGCCGCAATCTCCGCCTGCTTGAGCAGACGTTCCATCTCGTAAATGTGAATGGCGGACATGGCGGTCAGCAAATTGGAGCCATTGATTGCCGCCAGTCCGTCGCGCGCCTGCAAGCCCGGGATGGCAATCCCCGCCCGCCGCATCGCTTCGTGACCTGGGAGCCGCTCGCCGTGATAAAAGGCTTCTCCTTCACCCATGAGCAGGAGCGCCGCCTGCGCCATCGGAGCCAGGTCGCCGCTTGCGCCCACCGAGCCCTTCTGACAAACCACCGGCGTAACGCCCTTGTTGAGCATCTCCACCAGTGTCAGGGTAATCTCAGGCCGGCAGCCGGAATTGCCGTGCGCGTGGACGTTGATCCGCGACGCCAGCGCCGCACGGACATATTCGATGGGCGCGGGCTCGCCGATGCCCGCCGCATGGTTGTAGATGAGGTACTTCTGAAATTCCTTTACCTGCTCATCGCTCAGCACCACTTCCGAAAACTCACCAATGCCGGTGTTCGTACCGTACATGATTTCTTTGGCGGCGAGCTTCTCCTCCAGCATGGCGCGGCAGACTTTGATGCGTTCCAGTGCTTCGGGGGCGAGTTCCACTTTTTCATTGTCTCGTGCAATTGCAACGAGTTTTTCGATGGTGAGGGATGAACCGTCGAGGACGATGGTCATATTACATTCTCCTGTTGGGTAATGATGCCGTTATTGTACCCCCAAAGAAAATGGGCTTTTTAGGATTAAGTGGGGCGGATTTGCCACCGAGCGCACAGAGACCTTTGAAAAAACTCGAAAAACTCAATTTTCTCTGTGATCTCTGTGGCTTACCCCACCAAATACCAGAGAACCAGAAAACGGCTTGCCGAAAAGGAGAAATCCAGCGACAATAGGACATCTCAACCCACAGGACACCACCCATGATTTCCACAGCCAGCGAAGCAGACAAAGCGCAAATTGCCGACATCACCGCCCGCGCCGGGGTGTTCAGCCAGGAGGAGATTGACTCCGTTCCGGCGATGTTCGATGAGTATCTCAAATACGGCGCCGATGCCAGCGGGTATCACTTTATTGTCTATCGCGAGGGGGAGCAGGTGCTGGGTTATGCCATTTACGGCTACCGCGATCTGACCGACGGCGTGTATGACCTGTACTGGATCGCCGTGGACCCCAACGCCCGCCGCAAAGGCGTGGGACGCAAATTGTTGACCGCCTGCGAGGAAGCCGTCCGCTCCGAGGGGGGGCGGATGCTCATTGCAGAAACATCGGGGACGGCAGAGTACGCCTCCACGCGCGAGTTTTACCTCCGCACGGGATTCGTCAACGAGGCAAGCATCCGCGATTTTTACAAGCCCGGCGATGATTTGAACATCTTCGTCAAACGGCTCTAGCGGCTGTTCGGGTACAATCACGCCCATGACCAACTCAACAGAATACATCCCCCGGCGTGCGATGAGCATCCACGCACACCCCGACGACCAGGAGTTTTCCATCGGCGGCACGCTCGCCAAGTGGGCGCGGGCAGGTTGTGAGATTATTTCCGTCGTCATCACCAGCGGCGACGCCGGCTCCAACGACCCAGCCAAAGGCGCGGACTACAAACCCATCCTTGCGGAACTGCGCGAGAAGGAACAGCTTGCTGCAAACGCCGTGCTGGGAATCAAAGAGACGATTTTTCTGCGTTACCCGGACGGCGAACTGGAACCGACCCTCGCGCTTCGCAAGGAACTGACCCGCCTCATCCGCCAATTCAAGCCTGATACCGTTCTGACGGGGAATCCTGAGGGATGGTTTTACGGCAGCGAGTACCTCAATCACCCCGATCACCGCGCCGCGGCGCAGGCGGCTTGTGCGGCGGTCTTTCCGTCAGCGGGGACAAGGCTCATTTTTGCGGACCTGCTATCGGCGGGGTATGAACCGCATGAAGTCGAGCGCTTGTACATCCACGGCACGGACAAGTCCGATACCTGGGTGGACATCACCGAGACTCTCGAGGTCAAAATCAAGGCGTTACAGCAACATGCCAGTCAGGTGCCGCTGGACGAGGTGGGCAAGTGGCTGACGGAGTGGGCAGAGGAGGAAGCAAAAGACAAGGGCATGAAGTATGCCGAGAGTTTCAAGGTGATGATTTTGAAAAGGGAAGAGGAAGAAAAGGTTGGGTAAGGAACGTCCCGAAGGCTTTGAAGTCTTCGGGACGTTTTTTTTAGAACACCCAGTGCCCAATGACCGCAGAGACCGCCGTGAGGGTGATGTTGTCAATATCCTTGAAGGGGAGTGATTCGATGAGCGTTCCGCCCAACGCAGTCCAGAGAATGGGAACAAAATAGGTTTGGAAAGGCGCGGCAAAGACGCCCGCATTGATGTAAACGAACAGGACGAAGGCGGTCATCAGAGCGCCGCCCGCAAAGACGCTCAACGATCCCGCCACGCTTTTTTCGATGGACCAGAACAGTTTCGGCGATTGGACGCGCCGCCCGACGATGTCGGCAATGCCGTCGCCGCCGCACATCATCATGAGGGCGGTGATGCCGATGGGTGAGTCTTTCCAGTAGAGGACCGTGAGCAGGACGAACATCACGCCGTAGAACAGCGGTCCACGCAGGATTTCGCGCGGGTTGCCCGTGCGGGTCATTGCCTGGACGGCGGCTTCATCTTTGATTACGCCCGTACCGACGAGGATGAATTGAACGGTGATGAGCAGTGGAACCAGTGCGGCAAGGTAACGGGAAATGGGCTGGTCGGGGAACAGGAGCCAGCACAGGACGAAGATGGGACCTGTGCCGATGTGAATCAACTTGCGGCTGAGTTTACTTCCGATCCAGCCGCGGTGGGCGAAGTAATCCATGATACGGAGGAAGGCGATGGCAATGGCAAAAGTGAGAACGGTGGCAAGGTAGGGGTTCATGAGGGTTCCTGAAAGAGTTTTCTGGTATTAACACACGATGTTGTGATCGGTTATCCCCCGCCTGGCGCAATCGAACCGATTGCCAGGAACGAGAAAATCCACACGTCCTGCCAAAAGTGAATGAACCATGCCCACCACAATCCGCGCGTTTCGAGCATGGACTTGCCCAAAAACCAGCCCAAAAAACCCGCCATGAGGACGCCGACCACGCCGTAGGGAACGCCGTAAAAATGACCGATGCCGAAATATGCCGCCATCAGCCAAAGCGCCTGATTTCTCCCTACCGCATCTTCCAGCACGGATAGAAACGACGCCTTGTATGTCATCTCTTCGTTGAAGGCGTTGAGTGCGGCGGCAATCAGCACGGCAGGCAGGAAGGGCAGGGCGCGCACGACGAGGTCCAGCGGCGGACTCCCCGCCAACATCAGAAACGCCAGCGTGCCCAGGCTGATAAAAAATGTGAAGTTGCGTCCCACCTTGTCCCAGGGGGAGCCGGGCTCGATGCCCAGCCAACGGACTCCTTCTGCCGGGGCGTGCCTATCGCCCATCCTCAGAAAAAAGGCGCTGGCGCGCTTCCGCATCAGGAACAAGGCGGCAATCATGACCAGCGTCACTATCAACCGCAGCGACTGCTCCGCCGGCATGAACACGTTGAAAGAGGGGTTCTCCAGCCATGCGCGGTAAAAGAGTAGTTGCTCCACCTTTGTGTAAACGAACCACTCTGTCCCGGTCAACACCAGGAACAGAGCGAAAAACGGACGTAAGCCGCGCACTGCGTTCCAGAGAAACGTCAACGCCAGTCCCGCCAGGGTTACGCCTGCGGCGATTGCCGCGCTCAAGTCTGCAGAGACCGGGGATTTGAAAATTTCCTGCAAAATGATTTTGGGAAGCCCGGATGATAAGCAGAGAAACACCCAGGCGGTCACGATCAAGGCTTTCGATTTCGACGTTTCGAAATTCATAACTTTGCCTCCTCACACCTTCTCATTGTAGAAACTTCCACCCTCTGTTTCAATAGAACAATGTCAGGTATGGCAGCGAATTATGTTACTCTCAAAAAAAATCCGTCCCGAGGCTTCGACCATCGGGACGGATTTGCAATCCTGCCAAGGATTAACTGATGTTACGCATCGTCCCGAAGGTTTGGCTGGAAAATAGGCGCAATTTGCGAGAACCTTCGGGACGTTTCGTGTAAGGTGAGGAATTAAGTTACATCGCCGTTCATTTGCGGGCAGTTCGTCACTCACTTCTCCGTTCCCGCATTACAAACGCCCCCAACAGGATGACAATCGTCAACACCGCCACTGCCAGCAGCAAAATGGACGGCATCCACCCGCCCATGGCGCTCACCGCCACTCCCATCCCGACTACAACCGCCAGAAACATCATTGGACGGTTATATCTTTCCGTCCAGACATCCGCAGCGTCTGCCCGCCTCATGCCATACATTCCCCAGCCCAGCCCGCCCAGCGTGAGCAAAACGAGAAAAGCAAAAATCGTTCTGCCGCTGCCGGGCAAATCCACGATAAAAATGCCGCAAGTCGCTTCTTGATTGGGCAGGGGATATACCGAATACACCAGCGCCTTGGCAAAAATGAAACGTTCCAGGTCAATGTTCTCGGGTCCCACCGTCCATTCCAGCCGTTTGGTCTCACCGGGCGCAAGTTCCAACTGCTCCAGGAACTCTTCCGGCAGCAGTGACGTGCTGATCTCCGCCCGCACCACCGGGCGAAGCGGAACATCCAGCGGATTCGAGACCTTCAACGAAATCGAGCGTGTCTCGTCGCGCGTCATCAGCACGGGACAACTGAACCCGCGCAGTCCTGAATCCGCCAGCCGGCGAAAACCATAAAACGCGGCTTCCATATCCGCCCACGCTGCGACCACTGTCAGGTATAACCCCGCCAGCACCCCAATCCAATAGGGGACATAAATCAGAAAAGACGAAGTTCGTTTGTTCTTCATAGACACTGTTTCACCTTGAATATTGTATCCGTGTTCCCCCCGCTGGAGACGCTCCTTTAGGATGATTTACCCAGCAATTCCAGCAATCCGCTTGGATATAAAATGGACTTTCCCTCTCCGAACTCATCGAGACTCTTCCACGTCGCCTTAAAGGACTCGCCAGCATCCGCCTCGTTTCCTTCGACTTCAGCCTGCTCATACAACCCGGAATCGGTCAACGCCCCATCATAGACCAGCACGATCTCGTGACCCGCCTCTCCGTTGAAGACAAAGATATTTTCCAGCACGCCGAGATATTTCAATGCAACGACCTCTGCGCCAATCTCCTCCATCAACTCGCGCCGCACCGTATCCTCGCTTCGTTCGCCAAACTCGATAGCGCCGCCCAGCGGACGGTAAAAAGTCTGTTGTTTGAGCGGGTCATATCCCTCGGCGACGAGGATGCGACCGTTATGGCGAAACACACAAATGGCAAGCGGACGGATTCGGTTCTTCTTCATGTTCATCAAAAAGTAGAGCGAGATTAATCTCGCTCTACAGAGAAATCAATTCCGGTTGTTTTTGCAAACTCGCCTGCATGGACCACGGTCCCGTCCAGGTGATGGTGACCGGCAGGATTTTGCCTTTCAGGTCTTCCTCCGATTCGACGAAGACCAGTTTGTTGGTGGGGGTGCGTCCCTTCCAGCGGTTTTTGACCTTTTCCTCGAACAGCACTTCCACGGTCTGACCGAGATAGTTTTTGTTGATTTCAGCGACGATCCGTTCCTGCAACTCCTCCAACATGCGGAAGCGGCGCATCTTCTCCTCTTCGCTGACGTTATCCACCATGCGGCGGGTGGCGACTGTCCCCTCGCGGGGGGAGTAACGGGCTAAATGGGCAACGTCCAGTTTGAGGTCCGATAAGACGCGGTAGGTCTCCATGAACTGTTCCTCGGTCTCGCCGGGGAAGCCGACGATGATGTCGGTGGCGATGGAACAGCCGGGAATTTTTTTGCGGATGAGGTCAACCAGGTTGCGGTAGTCTTTCTGGGTGTAGCCGCGCTTCATGTTGGCAAGCACTTCGTCGTCGCCCGCCTGGATGGGGACTTCGATGTGCGGCATGACTTTGGGCAGTTCGGCGACCGCATCCATGAGGTCTTCGGTGAAGTAGTTGGGGTGTGAGGTCAGGAAGCGGATGCGCTCGATGCCTTCGATTTCATGGACGATGCGCAGAAGGGCGGCGAGGTTGGGTCCGTCGGGAATGTCTTTGCCGTAGCGATCCACAATCTGACCGAGGAGCGTCACTTCCTTGACGCCCTGCGCCGCCAGCGAGCGAATTTCGGCGACGATGTCGCCCACGGGGCGGCTGCGTTCCACGCCGCGGCGGAACGGGATGATGCAGAAGGTGCAGGCGTGCGAACAGCCATACACCACCGGCACGTGCGCGCTGACGATTTGCCCGCGTTCGTGCTGAGGCAGAAGCAGGTCGCCGTCCATGTAGGCGAAGCGGCGTTCGGTCTCGCTCGATTCGAGGGCGCGGATTTCGCCTTGTGTGAGGAACGAGATGAGCGGTCCCGGGTCGGAGGGCGGCGAGAAGACATCCACATAAGGGAGTTTTTCGCGCAGTTTTTCCGCGCCGCGCACGCCGACGAGGCATCCCATCAGGTTGATGACGAGGTTGGGATTCTGCCGCTTTAACGGGAGCAGGCTGGAGAGGCGTCCGAGCGCTTTGTCTTCGGCAGACTGCCGCACGACGCAGGTGTTCAAAACGATAACGTCCGCTTCTTCGGCTTTATCGGTAAAGGTGTAACCCAGATGCTCGAGGGACGAGCCGACGCGTTGCGAGTCGGCGACGTTCATCTGGCATCCTTCGGTCCAAATGTGATACTTCATGGCGGGGAATTATACTTGAAATAAGCGGATGCCGCGGCGCTGGGACAAGCCGCCCGCTGTCATGGGATGATGCGGATGGGTCGAAAACAGGGGATGTTTTCAGGGCGCGGGGCGTATGCCGCAGCTTTTCGGGACGCCAGGGAGCGGGTCGCCAAAGGTGGCGGCGCTGCAGGTCATGGTAAGGGGACCGGTAACGTGTTGGGTGTAATAAACGCCGTTTGCTCCATACTGGACTTCATAAGCGCCTGCGGGAATGCTGAACGTTTCGCCTTCGTTGGCGGCATGGACAAAGTCCCCGCCAATAATGCCCATTTCAGCCAGTGAATTGTTGATGGCGCTGAAGGTGTTCCCTACTTTGGGTCCCATGAGTTGAAGCACCGAAATCACGATGATGGCAATGAGGGCAATGATGATGGCATACTCCACCATCCCCTGCCCTTTGCGTGGTTGGAAGGAAGAAAAAAATAAATCCATCGTAGAACTTTCACGAGACAATCAATCTATTAAATGGACGCCGCCAGGGTGGGAAAGTTACAATTTTGAGAGGCGGGTAGGAGAGGTGATTGCTTGCTGGAAGCGGAAAACCTCAAGCCGCCGCGTCAGGCGAGGTACTTATGGTAAAATTTCGTCCGCCCGTGAATGTTTGTGGAGGGATGGCCGAGTGGTTGAAGGCGCATGTCTTGAAAACATGTTTGGGTCACACCAACGTGGGTTCGAATCCCACTCCCTCCGCCAGACGATTTACGGTTTCAGGTTGACGGTTTTGACCCGCCAATCTAAAATCCTAAATCGTCAATCGAAAATCGAAAATCATCAACCTCCTTGGGGAGGTGCCAGAGTGGTCGAATGGGGCCGCCTGCTAAGCGGTTACTGGGGCGAAATCCTCAGTCGCAGGTTCGAATCCTGTCCTCCCCGCCATGCGAAACACGCTTGAGAAGTCAGGCGTGTTTTGTTTTTTGCCGCACGCCCTCGCAGGGAGGGTGGCATTCCCCTAAAGGAAGCGATGTCGAAGCCTGCCGTCAGGTCCCCGCCATGCGAAACACGCTTGAGAAGTCAGGCGTGTTTTGTTTTTTGCCGGCGGGTGGTCAATGAAAGACGCTTATTCTGTGTCTTGTTTCGTCAAATCGGCGTGTTCGGGGTGCCTGCGGATGTACGCCGCCGCGTAGGAACACATGGGAATCACGCGCAGGGAATTTTCCCTGGCGTATTGCAGAGCCGCCTCGACGATCTTCCCGGCGATGCCCTGCCCGCGCAGGGAAGGGTGGACGCCCACATGCGTGATGACAAACCGATTTCCGTCTCGGAGGTAATCCAATTTGCAGAGTTTTCCTTCAATCACCGTCTCGAAGCGCTGTTCTGCCGGGTTGTGAACGATTTGGAGGGAGTCAATATCCATGGGTTACCCTTCCATTACCGGGAAGTAGCACAATCCCGCCGTGCCGGGACCGGTGTGCACCGCCAGCGCCGGCGAGAGTTCCGCTATGAACGATTCGACCACCTCGACCTTCGACTCGACCAGTTCCCTGATCTTTTCCACCTCCCTCAGCGCCCCCGCATGGACGTAGGCGATCTTGGCTTTCCCCTTCCCCACCGCCTCCGCCACCATCTCCACCATTTTCAGGTAGGCTTGTCCGCGGCTGTGTGCCTTGCCCAACGGCACAATGACGCCCTCCACCATGCCAATCAGGGGCTTGATGTTGAGCATGCTGCCCACCAGTTGCTGCGCCCTGCCGATCCGCCCGCCCATGTAGAGGTACTTGAGGGTATCGGCGGTTTGAATCATGCGGGTGATGGGAATCATCTTCCTGACGAGGGCAGTCACACGGTCCAGAGAAAGACCCGCCAGGGCAGCGCGCGCGGCTTCGATTACCATCCAGCCCTGACACAGCGAGACGTTCTGCGTATCCACCACTTCGATGCGGACATGCGGATATTCGTCCTTCATCATGGACTGCGCCACCGTCGCCGCCTGATAAGCGCCGCTTCCTTTGGATGTCATGTGAATGCTGATGATTTCGCTTCTGCCTTCGTTTGCCAGTTGTTTGTATGCCTCGAAGTAATCGCCGGGACCCGGGCTGGCAGTGGTGGGCAGGACGCGGGCGGTCACCAGCCAGCGCAGAAATTCCTCGCGCTGAATGGTGACGAGGTCGCGCAGAATCTCCTCTCCGCGGTGGATGTAATAAGCCACGGTGCGGATGTGCAGACGTTCCAGCAATTCTTCGGGAATGCTGGCGCATGAATCGGTCAGAACGGCAACATCGGTCATAGGTGCTCCTGTTTCTTTTTATTGTACACAGTTTCACGAAACCGGGCGGTAAAACGAAGCGTTTTGCCGCGAGCAGCCGGGGCGGTCATTGACCCGCTTTTTGTTTGCTCTTACAATACTGACATGCTCTCCAAATTCGCAGGCTTCTTTCGACCCGATCATGACCCTCCGTTGACGGTCGTGTAATTCATCTTACCGTTTCCCATTCTTACTACTTTCGGAGGAAAAATGCCCACCCCATTTGTATCCAAACGTGCGCCGATTTACGCCGATGTTCCCGATGAAAAGTGGAACGACTGGCGCTGGCAATTGAGTCATCGCTTGAACACCGCAGAGGAAATTGAGAAAGTCATCCCGCTGACCGACTCGGAACGCAAAGCCTTGAATACGCAAGGCTTGTTCCGCGTGGACGTGACTCCCTACTTCATCTCGCTGATTGACCCGAACGACCCCGACGACCCCATCCGCAAACAGGTCATCCCGCGCGCCGAGGAATTGCAGACCTTCACCGCCATGATGGAGGATTCCCTCGCCGAAGACCGCCACTCTCCCGTGCCCGGGCTGGTTCACCGCTACCCCGACCGGGTGCTCATGCTGGTCACCACACAATGCGCCTCCTATTGCCGCTACTGCACCCGCTCCCGCATCGTCGGCGACCCCGGGCAGACCTTCAACCGCCAGGAATTCGAAATGCAAATCGAATACCTCAAGCGCACCCCCCAGGTCCGCGACGTTCTGCTCTCCGGCGGCGACCCGCTCGTTCTGGCGCCCAAAGTCCTCGAAGAACTGCTCTCCCGCCTGCGCGAAATTCCCCACATCGAAATCATCCGCATCGGCTCGCGGGTGCCGGTCTTCCTGCCCATGCGTGTCACACAGGAATTGGTGGACATGCTGGCAAAATACCATCCCCTGTGGATGAATATCCACGTCAACCATTCCAACGAAATTTCGCTGGAACTTGCACAGGCTTGTGACCGTCTTACCAGAGCCGGCATCCCGCTGGGGAATCAGTCGGTCCTGCTCGCAGGCGTCAACGACAACGTTCACATTCAGCGCAAACTGGTGCATGACCTTGTCCGCATCCGCGTCCGCCCCTACTACCTCTACCAGTGCGACCTGGTGGAAGGCGCCGGGCACTTCCGCACCCCTGTTGCCAAAGGCATCGAAATCATGGAAGGCTTGCGCGGACACACCTCCGGCTACGCCGTACCGCAGTACATCATTGACGCGCCCGGCGGCGGCGGCAAGATTCCCGTCATGCCCAATTACCTGCTGAGCATGTCCGATCATAAGGTCGTCCTGCGCAACTACGAAGGTTACGTCACTACCTACGAAGAACCCATTGATTACATCCCCAGCCATGCCGCCAAGTTCAAGGGCGAGAAACGTCCCGAACCCGGGCAGGAAGGCATCCACGGACTGCTGGAAGGCAACCAGATGTTCATCAAACCCGAAGGCTTCGACGAAACGCATGACCGTCACGGCATCCAGCATCGCCTCAAAGATGCCAAGAAATGGGTCCCGCTCGGCATCGGAGAGGGCTCGTCCCAACCCAATGAACAATAGCAATCAAGGAGACAAAATGAATCGAACCACTCAGCGCACACTTCTCTTTCTGATGGCAGGCATCCTCCTGCTCGCCGCCTGCGCGCCGGCGCCTGCCTCCGCTCCCACTGCGGACCCGACGGAAATCGCCCGGCAGGTGCAGGAAATCGTCGCTCTGACCGTTGCCGCGCAAAGCGCCCTGACCGAACAGGCTCAGGCGGCACAGCCGACCAACACCCCGCTTCCCACTCAGACCGAAGCAGTGCTCCTGCCCTCCCCAACCCCCATCCCGCCGACAGCGACTCTCATCGTCCTGCCTTCGCCCACCACGGCTCCCGTCAGCGGCGGCAGCGGCAACTTCCCGCCGGCGCCCCGCGAATACGCCTGCGCCATCGCCACTCAAAGCCCAGCCAACTACAGCGTCTGGAAGCGTAACAAGGACTTCGATATCGTCTGGACGCTGGTCAACACCGGCACGAAACCCTGGCGCGACGGCTCCGACCTCGTCTTCCAGAGCGGCACGAACTTTGCCACGACCACCTTTGTGGAACTGCCTGAGGTAAAACCCGGCGGCAAATTCAAAGTGGTGCTCGACGCCGTTACCCCCTCCAAAGCGGGAACTTATACGATGGTCTGGAAACTCGAGGGCGGATTCTGCCTCCCCTCGCTGATCATCAAGGTAGAATAATCAACAACGATCCGACCGGCGCCGCATGCTCAGACAAAACAGACCTCTGTTGTGGCTTCTTGTCCTTGTTTTGACTGCCGCATGCGCGCCGGTTCTTTCCGCTGCACCCGCTGTCCCCACGCTGGACGCGGCGGCGATCAACACCATCGTTGCCCAAACCGCCGCTGCCGCATCCACCCAGACCTCCGAGGCGGTCGCCGCTTCCATGCCCACCCCAACGCCTCCGCCTTCTCCCACCGCCACCCCCACATTCATTCTGGTGTACCTGTCTCCCACTGCTCCGACGCTTCCCCCCATGGCGACAAGCACCTCCAAAGTGACGGGCAGTAGAGATTACGCCTGCCGTATCCTCAAAAGCCCGGAGAACGGCGTGACCTACGCCCCGCGTACCCGTTTCAATGCCGTCTGGCAGTTTCAAAATACCGGCAGGCAGATATGGGATAGCGAAAAGGTGGTCTTTGTCTATGACTCCGGCGACCGCTTCCATGTCACTGCCGCCTATAACCTGCCAAAAACCGCCGAGTTTGGCGACGTGGCGGAATTCATCGTGGAGATGGAAGCGCCAAAGAACCCCGGTGCTTACACCACCTATTGGACATTGCAAAACGGCGGGGAAAAATTTTGCACGGTCAGCCTGAGCATTATTGTGAAAGAATGACAATCAAAAATCTGCGTAGTTTGCGTTTTCTTGCGCTCTGACAGAAAAACGAACAGCGGCTGGTCTCATCAACCAACCGCTGTTCGTTTAATACTCTGACGGTTCAGGAGGTAGGAGGAATAACGCTGTCCGCCAGGGGTTCGGGTTTCTTGCGCAGGGTGAAGAAGCCCACGCCCACCGGAATCAGAATCAAAAAGAGGGACAAGCACATAAGGACAAAGCCAACGACAGGAGACAGGCTTTGGTCGTTGAACGTCCCGTTGCCTGTTGCGGTGATGCCGCCAAACAGACACAGGAACAAACCCGGACAGCCGCACAACACCGTGGCGGCAAGGGTGGCAAGAATGCCGGTATTCTTATTCATGACATCTCTCCTCATTGAAATGGATTTATCCGAGTATACACCAACGTCCCGAAGGTTCTCCTCAAACCTTCGGGACGTTTTAGATTAGGTCAACTGCGTAACTTTGCGCCGATTTCGCTTTCCAGCCGCTTGACGATCTTCTTGCGGATGGCGGCGGCTTCGGCGTCGGTCAGCGTGCGGTCCGACTGATAGGTCAGGCTGTATGCCAGGGACTTTTTGCCCGCGCCAATCTGTTCCCCGCGATAGACATCGAACAATTTGACGTTTGCCAGCATCTTGCCGCCGGTCTGACGAATCAACGCCTCCACCTGCGCCGCCGGCACCGCTTCATCCACGATGACAGCAATGTCTTCGAGAACGGGCGGCACCTCCGGCACTGCACGAATCCCATAGGCAGGCGGGGTTTGACGCAGGACATCCAGGTCGAACTCTGCCAGCAGGATGGGCGCATTGCCCGCTTCGTAGCGGTCCCGCACCAGCGGGTGCAGTTCGCCGAAGACGCCCACCACTGTCTCGCCGATGCGCACTTCGGCGGCTTTGCCGGGGTGCAGGTGGGAGACAGAGGCGGTCGGGGCGTAGGAAAGGTCCGGGTAGTGAAGCCCGCTCAGGAGGAGTTCGATGCGTCCCTTCAGGTCGTAGAAGTCAAAATGGGGGGCGTCCTTCACATCCCATGCCAGGGCTTCCCGCAGGCCGGTCATCGCCAGGACGAGTTTACGCGGCTCGTTGGGGAGGTCGCCAGGCTTCGGCTCGAAGACGGGACCGATTTCGAACAGGGCAATCGAGTCGGCGCGCGCGTTCTTTTCCACAGCCTCCAGCACCGAGGCAGCCAGGCTGCGCCGCATCACGCGCCGTTCGGGGGCAATGGGGTTGGCAAGCGCCACGTATTCGTCGAACTTTGCCAAACGGCTCTCGCGTTCGGGCGAGGTGAGGCGGTAACTGACGATTTCCTGAAAGCCCAAATTCACCAGCAGGTCGCGCAGATGCTCCTCCCACTCATGGGCGGGGTTGCCCACCTGCGGCGGAAGGGCGTCTGCCATGCGCGTTTCGGGGAGGTTGTCGTAGCCGTAACTGCGGGCGACCTCCTCCAGCACGTCGGCAAGTCCCACGATGCCTTCGCCAATGTCGAGGCGGTGAGGCGGGGCGGTCACTTGTAATTGGTTATTGGTAATTTCGCATTTGAACTCGAGGCGCGTAAGCAGGTCGGCGATTTGTTCGAGCGTGAGGTCAATGCCCAGCAGGCGCTTCACGTCTTTTGTGGCGACGGTCACTGTCGGCTCTTTGGGTGGGAGGGGGTAGGCGTCCACCAGCCCAGGGGCGATCTTTCCGCCCGACCACTGCGCCATGAGTTGCAGCCCACGCCGCACGCCAACTTCTGCCAGCGAGGGATGCACGCCGCGCGAGAAGCGGAACGACGCTTCGGAGGGAAGGTTGTGCTGTTTCGCCGTCTTGCGGATGTTGATGAAGTTCCACGCCGCGCCCTCCAGCAGGACGTTGCGCGTCTTTTCTGTGACCTCGGACTCGGCGCCGCCCATTACGCCTGCCATCGAAAGCGGACCTTGTTCGTCGCACACCAGAACGTTCGTCGAGGTGAGCGTCCGCTCCACGCCGTCGAGCGTGGTGAGTTTTTCTCCATCCGCTGCGGGGCGAGTGATGATTTTGACTTTCTTTCCGCCGGCGCGGGCTTTGAGAACGTCGTAGTCGAAGGCGTGCAGGGGTTCGCCCTGGTCGAGCATGGCGTAGTTGGTGGCGTCCACGATGTTGTTGATGGGACGGATGCCCGCCAGCCTGAGCCGCCGCTGGATTTTGTAGGGGCTGGGTTTGATTTCCACATCGCGGATCAATCCCAGCACGAAGCGCGGGTTGAGTTCAGGCTCGGTGATTTCAATGGCGACCAGGTTTTCAACCGCTTCGCCGTCGGTCTTATATTCGATGAGCGGCTTGCGGAGTTCGCGTCCGGTCAACGCGGCGAGTTCGCGCGCCACGCCATAGACGTTCGCATTGCGCGCCATGTTCGGCAGGATGCTGATGTCCAACACGGCGTCGCCCATATAATCGGCGAGCGGGGTCCCGACGGGCGCATCGTCGTCGAGGAGGATGATGCCTTCATGTTCTTCCGAGATGCCAAGTTCTTTCTCCGAACAAACCATCGAGTAGGATTCGACGCCGCGGATTTTGGCGCGTTTGAGCGTGGTCAGCACCAGCCCGTCGGCATGACCGTCGTAGATGGTCGCGCCTTCTTTTGCGTATGCCACCTTGAGCGGCTTGGGCAGTTTTCCCGTGCCTTTCAGGTGGAAGATGTTCGGCGCGCCGGTCAATACCACCTGTTCTTTTTCGCCGTCGAACAGGTCGAGCAGGGTCAGGCGGTCGGCATTGGGATGCGGTTTCACCTCGCGGATTTCCGCCACCACGATTTTGTCGTGCGCCCACGAGATGCCGCTGGTCTTGAACTCGTGCCGTCCGCCATCCTGGTAGGCGGGCATTGGCAGACCGACATATTTGATTTCGTCCACTTCGAGCCCGGCAAGCGTCAACTTGCGGGCGATTTCTTCGACGGAAAGACCGTCGAGGTCAATGTAATCTTTCAACCATGAGAGAGGAATTTTCATAGGTCACATTCTTTCTTTGAACCGCCGAGAGCGCAATAACTCTTTCTTCTTTCTCTCTTTTCCTTACTTCGTGTTCTTTGCGTCTTCGCGGTAAGTCATATTACGCGGTAGTGCGAGATTCTTGCCCTGAGCCTGCCGAAGGGCATCTCGCGTTTTCTGGCGACATGAACCCCCTTGCGGGGACAATGTGTCGCGCTACGAAGAAACTGCATAAGGTGAGCGCGGCAAGTCGTTTTTAGAACTGTTCCAGGAATCTGAGGTCGTTGCCCCAGAAATAACGGATGTCGTCAATGCGGTAGCGCAGCATCAACTGACGTTCCGGTCCCATGCCCCAGGCGTAGCCGGAATAACGCTTCGGGTCGTAACCGCCGTTTTGCAGCACGACCGGATGCACCATGCCGCAGCCCAAAATCTCGAGCCAGCCGGAGTTTTTGCACACGCCGCAGCCCTTCCCGCCGCAGACGAAGCACTCCACGTCCATCTCGGCGGACGGCTCCGTGAACGGGAAGTACGAAGCGCGGAAGCGTGTGCGCGCTCCCTGACCGAACATGCGCCGCGCGAAATCGTTCAACGTCCCTTTCAAGTCGGCAAAGGTGATGTTCTCTCCTACCACCAGTCCCTCCACCTGGTGGAACTGAATCTCCGAACGTGCCGTAATCTGCTCGTAGCGGAAGCACATGCCCGGCAGGGCAATGCGAATCGGCGGCGGATTATCAGGGTTCATTTTTGCAAACTCGCGCATGGCGTGGATTTGTCCCGGCGAGGTGTGCGTGCGGAGCAAAATCGGGTTCTCACCGCGCTCGCCTGCCTCCACGAAGAACGTATCCTGCATATCGCGTGCGGGATGGTTGGGCGGGAAGTTCAGCAACTGGAAGTTGAACTCGTCCGTTTCCACCTCGCGCGAGGTGTACACCTGAAAACCCATCTCGGCGAGGATTGCCAGCACCCGCCGCAACTGTTGGGTGGAGGGATGCAGCCGCCCGACGTGGACCGGTCTGCCCGGCAGAGTCACATCCAGCGTTTCCTCGGCGAGGGATTTCGCCAGCGCGGCTTCCTTGATTGCCTGAGCCTTTTCCTCGAAAGCGGCTTCCAGCGCCGCCTTGACCCGGTTCGCCGCCGCCCCGACGGCTGGTCGCTCCTCCTTCGAGAGTTTTCCCAGCCCGGCAAAGACCTGCATCAGCGGCGAACTGCGCCCGATGTGCGCCACCCGCCAGGCTTCCAGCGCGGCTCCATCGGCGACGGAACGCAGCGCCTCCAGCGCGGTCTTTTCGATTTCATTCAATTGTTCCAGCATTCATGCCTCCAGATTGAGGGTTTCGATATTGACAAACAAAAACCTCCCGCCCGCAAATGGGACGGGAGGGAGAGAGTTCCCGCGGTACCACCCAAATTAGCCTGTGTAGGCTCACTCAGTGCTGACCATCATCAGCCTCCCCTGTAACGCTGGGACTGCGGTTCATACTACACGGTAGAGCGTGATAAATCCTGCGCTACGTTCACATGAACGGCTCGAGAGGGAACTTCGGCTGGTTTCGGTCGAATGGGACTTTCAGCGCATTCATCCCATCTCTCTGGCGGCTTCCGCCAGCCTACTTTCCTCTGTCAATGCTTTTTATGGGGTCGCCTGTTAGCGTTTATTATCTGCGAAAACAGGATGATGTCAAGGGACAAGGGAGTGTCTAATGTCGTGGGCTTAGCCACAGAGAGCGCAGAGATTTTGAGATTTTTCTCAGAGATCTGTGTGAGCTCTGTGGCAGAAAAAACTTTATCCCATTCTTTTAGACACTCTCAGGGACAACTCTGCAGAGTTGTCCTACAAACCCCATTTAACGGCGTACCCCGCCATCGCAGGCGGGGCAGCCAGTGACCAACTCAGAGGGAGGAGAGAGTTATTTGCCAAATGGGCGTGTGACAGCCCACTTAGTTTACAAAGGACGGATGTCGGGATTGGTGCCGCACCAAGCGCAAGCCATTTTGTCCAGGCTGTTGCACTCCATGGCGTTGGAGCAGCGGCTTGCCGTCACTCGCGGGGGCTGGTCGGGAAGATGCTCGGCGGGGTACACCACCTGATCTTCCAGCGCCACCTCATGCCCGACATGCTCACAGTATCGGACCTTGACGATCTTCCACTGTTTCTGAGCCATACGACACCTCCAGTGTACGACCACATTGTATGACAACACTGTGACGCCTGCCAGTGACAGGCGTCACAAATCAGGATGACAATCCGCCTATAGTAGATGAGACTTGGTTGAATTACTTGCGGACGAGTTGATACACTTCCCCGCCGTCTGCCAGGAGATAGACCTCACCGTTTTTGTCCTGCCCAAACGAGGTGATGTTGACATCGGTATCGAACAGGACCTGCGTCTGCCACGCCCCATCGAGCCGCATCAACCCCCAGATGAACCCTGTGCAGTAATCGCCGTAGAGGTAAATGCCGTCCCACTCCGGCATGGCGCCGCGATAAACATACCCGCCGGTGACGGAACATCCGCCCTCGGAATGACTGTACTCTGCCACCGGGTCGGTCAGCCCGGCGGGGGCATCGCCTTCGAAGGCGTGGGTGCCTTCGAGGTAATCCCAGCCGAAGTTCACACCGCCGGGCGAGGCGGCTGGGAGATAGTTAATTTCCTCCCAGGCGTTCTGTCCTACATCGGCAATGTACAGGTCGCCGGTCAGCGGATCGAATGCCATGCGCCAGGGATTGCGCAGCCCATACGCCCAGATTTCATCGCCGAAGGGATTATCGGGCGGGATGGCGTAAGGCTCGGCGGTGTCCACGTCGAGGCGCAGGATTTTGCCCAACAGCGTATCCAGCGACTGCCCGTTCCCAAAGGGGTCGCCTCCGGCGCCGCCGTCGCCCAGCCCGGCGTAGAGATAACCGTCGGGACCAAATTGCAGCGTCCCGCCGTTGTGATTGGGAAAAGGCTGGTTGATGCGTAACAGGTTCACTTCGCTGGATGGGTCTGCCTTGTGAGAGTCGTCAGAGACCTGAAAACGGGAAATGAACGTATCGCCTCCGCTCCCCGTGTAGTTGACGAAGAAATAGCCGTTTTGTGCATAGTTCGGATGGAACGCCAGCCCAAGCAAACCCATTTCGTTGGAACTGTCGTTCACGCGGTCTTCGATATTGAGGAACGGCGCATCGAGCAATTGTCCGTTTTCGATGATGCGGATGCGCCCGGCTTTCTCGACCACAAACAACCGCCCGGAGCCATCCGCTTGCAGGTCCACAGGGCGGGCGAGACCGGAAGCAATCAACGCCCAGTTGAAATCATCCGCGTTGGGGAAGGTGGTTGCGTTCGGCGAAGAGATTGGGGAAAGGGGGCTGGGAGGAAGGTCCGTCGGAGTGGGAGGGGGAGGGAGCGCTGTCGGCGAGGGAAAGGCGGGGAGGGTCGAGTCAGGCGTCGGCGCGGAAAGAGGCGGAGTCTGCGGCGTTGTGCAAGCCGTCAGCGTCAGCAATGTCAATAGAAGGAGAAGACGTTTTTGCATCATTCGTCTGTATCTGCGGATTCGGCGTCTATCACATCGTTCGCTTCATCGAGGTTACTGCGCAGGTTCTGCATGTGCTCCCGCACCACCTCCGGCGGACAGAGTTCCACAAAGAGCGTGGAGCCAATCCACAGGATGGCGGCATCGTCCAACACGCCGATGATGGGGAGGGCAATGGCAGGGACAACGTCCACGGGCCAGAAGAGGTATGCCACCGAAGCCAGCGGCAGAAGTTTGAGGAAGAAGTTGACGCGCTTGTCGCCCATCAGCCTGCCGATGAGTTTGAGGCGCAGGACAAAGTCGCGCATCATACCGCCCTGCGGAACGGTCAATTGTCGGTCTTTTCGATTTGCCATGAAAATCTCCTTGTTTGCAGGATTATAAAAGAGTTTGCTTAATCTACGAAAAGAGCAAGATGCGGTTTCCATGTAAAATAGCCGTATGCCCTATCTGATTGACGGTCACAATCTGATTCCCAAATTGGGACTGCGCCTCGATTCGGCAGACGATGAGATGGAACTGATTGCCGTCTTGCAGGAATACTGCCGCCTCGAACGCCGGCAAGTGGAAGTGTACTTCGACGGCGCCCCTGCGCTTCGAGCCGGGACCCGCAAACTGGGACTCGTCACCGCGCATTTCGTCCCCCTGAATACCACCGCCGACGAAGCCATCCGCCGGCGGCTGAAGAAGATGGGCAGGAGCGCCAAAAACTGGACGGTGGTGTCCTCCGATCACCAGGTACAGACGGAGGCGCACGCGGCGCAGGCGGAGGTCATGTCTTCAGAGACGTTTGCCGCTCAACTCCAACGGGCTCGCCAGTCTGCTCCCAAGCCTGCCGAAGACCGCAATCTCTCGCCTCAGGAAGTGGAGGAATGGCTCAGGGTTTTCAGGGAGAGAAAAAAGGGTTAGGATGTTTGGGGGATGTATTTGGATAATTCGCATCTTATTTCTAATTATCATTTAATGTCAGTGCAAGACAACGCGAGTATAGTGGGAGTACGACACCTGCCCTCCCCCTTACTGGTATTAGGTGTCCTGCCATCGCTCTGACCAGCATGCCCCCCCCATGCTGGCAGGGCGGTGGTTTTTTTTCTTTAACAAAGACTATAATGAAACTATGACCACCCTCTACACTCTCGTGCAGTCGCCCGAACATGTCTATCCCGACCATCCCGAACGCCCCGGGCGCTTCGACCTGCTGACGCCCAAACTTCCCTCCTTTTCGGCGGAGGCAGTGGATGTAACCCCCGCTTCGCCCGCCGACGTGAGCCTGGTCCACCGCCCCAAACTGATTGCCACGCTGGAAAAGGTCTGCCGCGAGGAGGCGCCCGGCATCATTGATTACGCCCCCACCTACGTCACCCCCACCTCCTTCGACGACGCTCTGCTGGCGGCAGGAGGCGTACTCACCTGTGCGCGCGCCGTTCTGCACGGGGAGGCGCACAACGCCTTTGCCATCGTCCGCCCGCCGGGACATCACGCCGAACCGGACCGCGCGATGGGCTTTTGTCTGTTCAACAACGTCGCCATCGCCGCACGCGACGCACTGCAAGGCGGACTGGAACGCGTCATGGTGATTGACTACGATGCCCATCACGGCAACGGCACGCAGGCGGCGTTTCTGGAGGACGAACGTGTTGCGTTTCTGTCCGCGCATCAGTGGGGTATTTATCCCGGCACGGGCTGGATGACCGATGCGCCTCATGCCAAAAAGCGGATTGTCAACGTGCCGCTGCCGGCGTATGCCGGCGACAGGGTCTATGAGCAGGTTGCAGAGCGAATCTTCAAGCCGTTTGTCGAATCGTTTCGTCCGCAGATGATCTTCGTTTCGGTGGGCTTCGACGCGCATTGGAACGATCCCATCACCATGCTGGGACTTTCCACACGCGGCTATGGAATGTTGGCGCAGAAAGTCGTTGCGCTGGCGGAGGAATACTGCAACGGGAAGATCGTCTTCGTCCTCGAAGGCGGCTACGACCCGCTCAACGTGGCAAACGGCGTGGAAGCGGTCTTCGCCGCGCTGACAGGCAAAGGGGAGCCGGACGCGCGCGACCCTAGTCCGCGCCCGGAACCGGACTGCGAATCGCGTATTGAGGAAGTACGCAAGTGGCATGGATTTGCGTGAGCGTTCCTTTATAATCGGCATAGAAGTGAGCGCTCTCCAGCGCTCAACAGCAGTAGAGACCGCCGATGCGCGGTTTCATCTGGAAGGAGTGACCAACTTGGCTCGCAGACGTACCCTCGGCTATGTGGAAAATCAATGGACCTGCCCGAACTGCGGCTCGCGCAACCGCGGCAGCCTCAAGACCTGTGAAAATTGCGGCGCGCCCCAGCCGGAAAATGTCCAGTTCGAACTGCCGCCGGAACAAAAATTCGTGCAGGACGAAAAGCAGATTCAAGAGGCGCAGGCGGGCGCGGATATTCACTGCGGCTTTTGCGGCACGCGCAACCCCGCCACGGCAACGACCTGTTCGCAATGCGGCGCGGACTTGAAAGAAGGCAAGGCGCGTCAGGCAGGTCAGGTGATGACCGCCCCGCCGCCTCCGCCGAAGGTCATCAAATGCGCCAACTGTGGAGCCGAGAATCCCGGCAATCAATCCACTTGTACGCAATGCGGCGCGGCGCTGCCGAAGGTACAGCCGGTTGTTGCGCCGGCGGTATCTCAGCCCGCCGGAGGAACGGTCAAAGCGGCGGCGCCCAAAAAGACCAATTGGCTGTTGGTCGGCGGGATATTGGCGTTCTTCGCCATCTGCTGTGTGGCGGGAATATTTTTATTTCTGGTTCCCTCACAATCGGTCGAAGCGACGGTGACCGACGTCCACTGGCAGACGGTGGTGCCGGTGCAGGAGATTCGCCCGGTCAACTACACGGACGAACGCGGCAGCCCCCCTTCGGATGCGTACAACGTCTCCTGTCACGACGAAAGCCGCGAGGTCTGCGAGCAAAAGACGATTGACAGAGGCAACGGTTATTCGGAGGTGGTGGAGGAATGCCACACCGAAACGGAGACGTATTGCTCCTACACCGTGGACGAGTGGACGACCATCCAGACCTACACGCTGGAAGGGAATGACCTCCAGCCGGTGTACGATACTCCCACCCTCACCAGCGACCAGCGGCTGGGAGATGAGACGGAGGAGTTCACGGTCACCTTCTCGACGGAGGACGGAATCAAGACCTATTCGCCGGAGACTCTCACCGAATTTCAGCAGTTCGCCATCGGCAGTACGTGGACGTTGAAGATGAATGTGCTGGGGGGCATCGTCAGCGTGGAGCCATAGGATACGAGCAGACTTCTCACCCCAAAAATAAGACCGGCGATTGCCGGTCTCATTTTTTTACTTCACGTTTGCCGCACAAAATTTTTTGTTCGGCGCGGGGGTTATTTCACCAGGTTCCTCAGCACCGTATGGAGAATGCCTCCGTTGCGGTAGTAGTTGACTTCCACTTCGGTGTTGAGCAGGGCAACGGCTTTGAACTCGACGACCGAGCCATCTGCCCGCTTTGCCTTCACGGTGACGACGGACTTCGGCGGCATCGTGTCGCTCAAGCCTTCGATGTCGTACACTTCGTCGCCTTTCAAGCCAAGCGTCTCGGCATTTTGCCCGTCCATGAACTTCAGCGGCAGGATGCCCATGCCCACGAGATTCGAGCGGTGAATGCGTTCGAAGGATTCGGCGATGACGGCGCGGACTCCCTGCAGGAGCGGTCCCTTTGCCGCCCAGTCGCGGCTGGAGCCGGTGCCGTATTCCTTGCCGGCGATGACGATGACCGGCACGCCTTCCTCTTTGTACTTCATGGCGGCGTCGTAAATCGGCATGATTTCGCCGTCGGGGAAGTGTTTCGTCCAGTTGCCTTCTTTAGGGGCAACGAGCAAATTCTTCAGGCGGATATTGGCGAACGTGCCGCGCGCCATCACCAAGTCATTGCCGCGGCGGGAGCCGTAGGAGTTGAAGTATTGCGGAGCGACATCGCGTTCCTGCAAGTATTTTCCGGCCGGGCTGTCCACAGCGATGTTGCCGGCGGGAGAGATGTGGTCGGTGGTGATGGAGTCGCCGAAGAGACCCAGCACACGCGCCGCCCGAATGTCGGAGACAGAGCCGGGTTCGAGGGTGAGCGCTTGGAAGTAGGGCGGGTGATGGATGTAGGTGGAGTTTTCGTCCCACTCGTACAGGTCGCCGCCGGAGACTTTGATTTGCTTCCACGCTTCGGAACCTTCGAAGACGCTGGCGTAGCGTTCCTTGAACATGTTCACGTCGAGGCTGGAGGCGATGGCGGCGGCGATTTCTTGCTGGCTGGGCCAAATGTCCCGCAGGTAGACCGGTCCGTCGGTGCCTTCGCCGATGGGCTCCTTGTCGAGGTCAATGTCCACCGTGCCAGCCAGGGCATAAGCAACCACCAGCGGCGGGGAGGCGAGGAAGTTCGCCTTGACCAGCGGATGAACGCGCCCCTCGAAGTTGCGGTTGCCCGAAAGGACTGCCGCGGCGACGAGGTCGCTGCCGGTCACCGCCTTCGCTACTTCGCCTGGAAGCGGACCGGAATTGCCGATGCAGGTGGTACAGCCATAGCCGACGACGTTGAAGCCAAGTTGGGCGAGCGGTTCGATGAGGTTCGCCTTCTTGAGGTATTCGGTCACTACGCGGGAGCCGGGGGCAAGGCTGGTCTTGACGTAGGGCTTGACCTTCAGCCCTTTTTCGATGGCTTTCTTTGCCAGCAAGCCCGCCCCCACCATGACAGAGGGGTTGGAGGTGTTGGTGCAGGAGGTGATGGCGGCGATGACCACCGCGCCGTGCTTCATTTTCATCGCACCGCCGTTTGCGCCGAAGGTCGCTTCGGCGTTCAAGGCTTCGGGTTTGAGTTCGAAGCCGCGTTCCTTGACCGGGGCGGTGAGCGCCTTTTGGAAGGTCTCCTTGAGTTCGGACATGGGGACGCGGTCCTGCGGGCGTTTGGGTCCGGCTAAAGAGGGGACGACAGCCCCGAGGTCCAGTTCGAGCGTGTCGGTGAATTCGGGGTCGGGGGTGGAGGAGTCGCGGAAGAGTCCCTGTTCGCGCATGTAGGCGTCCACACGTTCGATGACTTCCCTCGGGCGTCCCGTCAGTTCGAGGTAGCGCAGGGTTTCGGAATCTACAGGGAAGTAGCCCATGGTCGCGCCGTATTCGGGAGCCATGTTGGCGATGGTGGCGCGGTCGGTGAGGGACATGGAATCGAGACCTTCACCGTAGAATTCGACGAACTTATCCACCACGCCCTTCTTGCGGAGCATTTGGGTGACGGTGAGGACGAGGTCGGTGGCGGTCACGCCGTCGCGCAGTTTGCCGTAGAGTTTGAAGCCGATGACATCGGGCAGGAGCATGTCCATAGGCTGACCGAGCATCACGGCTTCAGCCTCGATGCCGCCCACGCCCCAGCCCACCACGCCGAGACCGTTGATCATGGTGGTGTGCGAGTCGGTGCCGACGAGGGTATCGGGGAAGGCGAGGGTTTCGTCGCCTTCCTGTTTGGTCATGACGACGCTGGCGAGATACTCCAAGTTGACCTGGTGGACGATACCGGTCATCGGCGGGACGACGCGGAAGTTTTGAAATGCTTGCTGACCCCATTTGAGGAACTCGTAGCGTTCCTTGTTGCGCAGGAATTCCATTTCGGTGTTGCGCTGAAGGGCGTCGGCGGTGGCGAAGAAGTCCACCTGCACGGAGTGGTCAATGACCAGGTCCACGGGGACAAGCGGATTGATTTTCTTCGGGTCGCCGCCGAGACGGGCAACCGCCGCGCGCATGGCGGCGAGGTCCACCACCGCGGGGACGCCGGTGAAGTCCTGCATGACGACACGGGCAGGCAGGAAGGGGATGCCGGGGCGGCTTCCCCCCTTTAGGGGGGACGGGAGGGGGGTCCATGCGGCGATGTTTTTGACATCGTTCTGGGTAATCTCACGGTCGTTGCATTGACGGAGAGCCGCTTCGAGTACGATGCGGATCGAGAAGGGGAGCCGCTTGAGGTGAGTCAGCCCCGCTTTTTCCAGCGCATCGAGGCGGTAGATGACGTACTCTTTGTTCCCCACTTTGAGAATGTCGCGTGCTTTGAAGAAATCGTTCATGAGGATACTCCTTTTGGTGATTTCGCCTGCTGCGCAGCCAACGTTCTCTTATCTTGCCGTGTGCGTAGGAGAACGCACACTACGCGGCGGGCATTTTCTCACCACTCCGAAGAATACAAAGGAGCGCCTTTGCTATCCTTGCCTGTGTGGTGTTGTTTACAATCTGATGTTACGCAGTTTTCTCGTAGCGCGACATTTATGTCGCCCGAAAACACGAGATAAATCTCGCGTCACCGCGTAAGGTGAGTTACAAGTTCAGGTCTTTTTTGAGTTGTGAAACGAGTGTTGTCTTTTCGTCTGCCGGCAGGAAACCCGCCTGCGCCGCAGCGACGATGCGTTCCTTGAGGGTGTATTGCGGCATTTGAAGCGTATCGCAGGCGTTATAGTATTCGTGACTGAGCGTGATGCGCGAGATGCTGGGGTCGTCGGTGTTGATGGTGACGTTGAGACCGCTTTCGAACATTTGCATCAGCGGATGCGCCTCGAGCGTCTCTACCACGCCGGATTGATAGTTGCTGGTGATGCAAACCTCAAAGGCAGTCTGCCGTTCGCGCGTCAGGGCGGTGACGTTTTCATCCTCCAGCACCCGCACGCCGTGACCGATGCGTTCGGCGCCCAATTCCTCGATGGCTTCGCGGATGTGCGCCGCCGGTCCCCATTCGCCGGCATGGATGGTGACGTGCAAGCCCGCCTGCCGGGCTTCGCGGAAGATTCCGTAGAAGGGCTGGGAGGAAAATTCCGCTTCGTTGCCTGCCAGGTCGAGACCCACCAGCCCGTCCTTGATGTGTTCCGCTGCCAGCCACGCCACCTGCTCAGCAAGTTCGGCGCTTTCGTGCCGGTTGACCGATGCAATCAACTTTACGTTGATGTTGTGACGGGCGGCGGTTTCGCGGGCGCTGGCGATCACCCAGTCAATGACATCGTGCAGGGGGAAGCGTTCGGCGCGGCTCAACGCCACAGGCGTGAAGCGCAATTCCAGATAGCGCACATTGTCTCTTGCCGCGTCTTCCACCGCCTCGCGCGTGATGCGGTGAATCACATCGGGCGAGCGGTAGAACATGCGCAGGGTGTTGAATTTGGAGAGAAAATTCTGGAAGGTGAATTTATCTTCTTCCTGAATTTGCACGAGCGTGCTCAGGCGCAGAACGTCCGCCGGGATGGTCATGCCGTGCTGTTTGGCAATGTCCAGCATGGTGGTCAGGCGCAGAGACCCTTCGAGATGGCGGTGCAGTTCCACCTTGGGGAGGATGCGGTACGAATTCAAAGATGCGGTGACACGCTCGTTCATGACAATAAAATTAACTTCGCCTGCGCCGTTTCTTTTTTCCGCCGCCGGGTTGTGGAGCGGCTTGCGTCTGCGCTGCCGCGGGCTTGTCGGCGATTTCGACGGGAGCGATCTCGACAGGTCTTCGCTGCAAAGTAAACATGCGGCTGATGACCAGCGCGCGAATATCTTCCATCAGTTGGGCAAACATTTCGGATGCCCTGGCTTTGTATTGTACCAGCGGGTCACGCTGGGCGTAAGCCTCGAGGTTGATGGAAACCCGCAGCGCTTCGATGCGCGTCAGATAATCCACCCACAACTCTGTGATGGCGCCCAGCAGGAGACGGCGATGATATTCGTTCAGCGCATATCTGCCCAGCGCCTCCACCAGCGCCTCGCGGTCGGACTCACTCAAGCCTGCCGCGCTTTCCTCCAGCCTTGCCTCCCCGAAGGCTCTACGCGCCGCCTCGCCGAAATCTGCCAGCCTCACGGCATTGGAGGAGAGACGGGCGTACTCCGCCTGCCCGATGGCAAATGCCAGCGCCTCCTGCGCCTCTTCGAGGTGGGTGAGGATGTCTTCGGTCAATTCCTCGGCGTCCACGCCTTCCAGCAGCTGCGCCATCAGGTGGGCGTAACTGAAGCGCTGAACGGTCATCTTTTCCTGGCGGTGCGTCTTCGAGTTGAAGACGGTGCGCGTGCCTTGTGAAAGCGAGATGAGCAGTTGCAGTTTGGTGGTATCGTTCAGAACGGGCGGCATCAGGTTGTGGATGTCGCGTTCGATTTGTCCGTTTTCGCCGACGAGCAGTTCGCGCCGGCGTTCGAGTGCGCGGTGGGTCAGGTCGAGGATTTTGTCGGCGGCGTCGTCCCAGTCTTGCACCTGGAATTTGTCGCCCAGCGAGTCGCCGGCGCGGTTTGCCGCCGCGGCGGCAACGCGCGAAGCGTAGAGGACGAGCAGATGTCCCTTGACCGTGTTGGCAATGAGTTCCTTCGCCTTTTGCGGGTCTTGCTCCAGGAGGCGCAATTGTTCGCCGTTCATGCGGATTTGCATTCCCACCAGCGGGTTGATTTCCTCCAGCATCTTTTGCGGGCGGGGAGTCTCGTCTCTATCCTCCAGGCTGTCGAAGTAGGCGTCGAGCGCGTCGAGGCGGGAGGCGAGTTGCGTGTTGAAGGCTTCCTCGGTGCGGTCGAGCAGGTCTTCGATGGCGTGCAGGTGATGGGCGTTTTCCGCTTCGATGGCGCGGGCAATCAGGTCGAAGGTCGAACGCCGCACGTCGTCAGTTTTGGAGAGTTCCTTGAGTAACAGAGACAAGCCAAAGCTGGGGAAGATGCGTTCGCCGCTCATGAAGGGCGGTTGAATCTCCTCCAGCCAGGCAATCAGTTTCCAGGGTCCCTCTTTGTCTTCCAACCCGCTTTGCACGCGCTGTTTGACTTCGTCTTCGAGCATGACGTGAATGTCGTCGCTCAGGTCTTCCTTGACGAAGATGAGGTCGCGCTGACCGTAGATTTGTCCGCGCTGTTTGTTGAGTACGTCGTCGTATTCGAGCAGGTGCTTGCGGACATCGAAGTTGGCGCCCTCCACGCGGTGCTGTGAACTTTCGATGATGTTGCCCACCAGCCGCACTTCGAGCGGGAGGGAGTCGTCCACTTTGAGGGTTTGCATCAGGCTGTTGACGCGGTCGCCGCCGAAGAGACGCATGAGGTCGTCTTCGAGGGAGAGGTAGAAGCGCGAGGAACCGGGGTCGCCCTGACGGGCGGCGCGTCCGCGCAGCTGGTTGTCAATGCGGCGGGCTTCGTGACGCTCCGAGCCGATGACGTGCAGACCGCCCAGTTCCTTGACGCGCTCCATGTCATCGAAGTATTGCAGGAAGAGTTTGACCTCCGCCGCGTAGATGCCGTAGTTGGCGGGGTCAATCTGTTTGAGGGCGGCGCGGCGTTCTTCGTGGGTCATGTCGAACGGGTCTTTGTAGCCGTTTTTGCCCAGCACGCGGTTGACGGCGGTGACGACTTCTTCGGCGAGTTCGCCGCCGAGTTTGATGTCCACGCCGCGCCCTGCCATGTTGGTGGCGATGGTGACCGCGCCGAACGCGCCCGCCCCGGCGATGATTTGCGATTCTTCCGTGTGCTTGCGGGCGTTCAGCACCTGATGCGGCACGCCGCCTTGCAGCACCGACTTTAGTCGGGGGATGTCCTTTTCCTCCAGCCGCAGGATGTCGAGGATGACCGCCAGGTTGGAGGGGTCGTCGAGGCTGATGGTGGAGTACCCGAACGGCTGGATGAACTTGCGCAGCGCATCCGCGGAGATGGTGTCGAGCGGGGCGTTGAACTGCGCCAGTTCCGGGATGAGGCGCCCGTCTTCTTCGCGCTTGTTCGCTTCCATCCACAAGCGGCGGACGAGGGCAACCTGCAGGAGGCGGCGGACAGGCTCGGCTTTGAGGCGCAGCGAGAGGCGTTCGGAGGCTTCGACCGAGGTGGTGCCGATGAGCAGAGGGCGTCCGCGCACGTGTTCGCGCACGATTTCCATGACGAGGGCGCGCAGTTTTGCCTCCACCGTGCGGTAGATGACATCGGGGTAATCTTTGCGGCGGTAGAAGAGGGGACGTTTTTGCGGATCGTCGCGTTTGGCAAAGTAGGAGTAGGGATACCCCTCCTCATCCTTCGCATGGACTTCGACCAGCGGCGCGTCCTTGCCGAACGCCTGATATTCGAGATGAGGCGGGATGGGGACAACTTCCAGTTTGTAGATTTTGTTGAACTCTTCCGCTTCGGTGAGGGCGGTGCCGGTCATGCCCGCCAGTTTTTTGTACATGCGGAAGTAGTTTTGCAGGGTGATGGTGGCGTAGGTGACGTTTTCCGGCTCGATGCGCACGCCCTCCTTCGCCTCCACCGCCTGATGCAAACCATCGCTCCAGCGGCGCCCGGGCATGAGCCGCCCTGTGAATTCGTCCACGATGACCACTTTGCCCGCCTGCACGAGGTAGTCCTTGTTGCGGTGAAAGAGGAATTGCGCTCGCAGCGCCTGTTCGAGGTAGCCGCGCAGACGCGCCTGTTCCGGCGTCACATCCTCCGGTCGGTCAGGGTCCATCAACGGTATACCGAGCATCTGCTCCACGCGCGCCAGCCCGATTTCCGTAATCGAGACGGTGCGGTCTTTCTCGTTTACTTCGTAGTCTTCGGGTTTGAGTTGTTTGACGATTTGCGCCATTTTGGCGTACCACTCCAGGTTGCCCGAAGCGGGTCCTGAAATGATGAGCGGTGTGCGCGCCTCGTCAATCAGCACGTTGTCCACCTCGTCAATGATGGCAAAGTGATGCCCGCGCTGGACGCGCTCCTCCAGACTCATGGTCATGTTATCGCGCAGGTAGTCGAAGCCGAACTCCGCATTGGTGCCGTAGGTCACGTCCGCCGCGTAGGCTTCGCGGCGGTCCACCATGCGCAGGTGCTGTTGGTCTTCGTGCGGCGACTCGCGCGTGAAATCCACCAGGAAGGCTTTCTTGCCGTTCTCGGTCGCTGCCGCCATTTGCAGTACGCCCACTGAGAGTCCCAGCATGTGGAAGATGGGCGCCATCCAGCGGGCGTCGCGCCGCGCCAGATAATCGTTGACCGTAATCAGGTGAACGCCCCTGCCGAGCAGGGCGTTGAGATAGATGGGCAGCGTGGCGACGAGCGTTTTGCCTTCACCGGTGCGCATCTCGGCGATGGAGCCGCGGTGCAGGACGATGCCGCCCAACAATTGCACGTCGTAATGACGCTGTCCCAGCGTGCGCTTGGATGCCTCGCGGACGGCGGCAAACGCCTCCGGCAGGATTTCCTCCAGCGCTTCCTGCTCCGCCTGGAACTGTTCCTGTTCCGATAAGCCTGACCCCACCCCATCCCTTCGCGCAGGGAGGGGTAAACGCGCCCGGAACTCATCCGTTTTGGCGCGCAGAGCGTCGTCGCTCAACGCCTCGAACTGCGCCTCCAGCGCGTTGATCTGGCGGACGGTTTCGCTTAATTGTTCGATGATTTTTTTGTTGGGGTCGCCCCCGAATAATTTGACAAAACTCTTGAGCATTCGATACCTTTCGGCAGGATTATAGCATGGCGGTATTCATCCCCAAGATTTGACTTTCATTAGAAATAAAAAAACGGCGCAGGGACGCCGTCTTGTCTAGCGGGAAGGTCGTTTTGGCGGTGTGGAGGGTCTCAATGAGACCGCTGCTTCGATTTGCCGGAGGTATGTTTGGCGGCGCGTCCGCAGCATTCTGGCAGGGTAATGGCTCTCGATGTTTTTCAGGTCGGAAAGAATCTTCAGAATGCGGCGGTCGCTGAACTTGGGTTTCACAGGTCGTCCTGTTCGCTGCCAATCTGATGTTCGAGAGCCTTCCTCAACTTGGCAATGCCACGATTCTGAATCACCTTCACGTTGTTCACTTCTTTGCCGATGATTTGCGCCGTTTCCTTGAGACTGAAATCCTCCAAAAAGCGCAGGATGATGACGTGCCGCTGGTCATCGGTCAATTCCGAGTTCATGGCAGAGACCAGCGCTTCCATCAGCACGCGCTCCTCGATTTGAGTCGCCGTGGGAACGGTGCGCTCCCTTTCCTGCACGTTGATTGCCACCTCCAGCGGGGCGGTGTGTTTGTTGTCGCGCGAACGATCCACCACCAGATGATAGGCAGTCTGGTACAGGTACGAGCGCAGATTGGTGCGGGGACCTTTTCCGTTGGCAAATTGTTCGAGGAGTTGGGAAAATACATCGCCGACGATGTTATCTGCCTCGATGGGGTCGTGACACAACCTCAAGGCATACTTGTAAATCGCCGGCGCATAAGAGTCGAAGATGGCAGTGAGCGCCTCTTCGTCCAGTTTTTGTGCGGCTTTGAGCAGAGTCACCCCGTCGTTCATAATGGCAGATTACTCCAGGTTCATAAGAAGGTTCTCAGTAAGATAAATTTCTCGAAACAAAAGGGACGGGCTTGATATTTGTATTATAAACCGTCCTGCCCCGCTGGTCTAACCGGCAAACGGGGATTTATGGGGGATTGGCGCTTGCGAGGTTCTTCTTAATGAAGCGATAAGGAAAGCTCGGTAACATTTTCAGTGTTCGAGCAGTCTATCAGGGCAGGTTTTGCCATCGTTTTGACAAGGAGTTGCCATGTTTTCATCGTTTGAAGGACCCGACCGCCGCCGTTTGGAAGAACGCATCCGCACTGAGGGACGTCTTCCGCCCGGGCAGTCGCTGACGCTCAAATTCCCGGTCTTGCACTATGGACCCGTCCCGCCTTTCAACCCCGCCACCTGGGACTTCCGCGTGTGGGGGGAGGTGGAGGAGGAAAAGCGCTGGACGTGGGAGGAGTTCAATCAACTGCCCCGCACCAAAATCCAGATGGACATCCATTGCGTGACGCGCTGGAGCAAGTTCGATACCGTCTGGGAGGGCGTTTCGGTGCGCACCATGGTGGAGAACGGGCTGTTCAAAATCAAACCGACCGCCGCCTATGTGATGCAGCACGCCGAGTACGGCTTTACGGTCAACCTGCCGCTGGAGGTGGTGCTGCAAGATAACTTCCTGCTTGCCACCCATTTCAACGGCGAACCGCTCACACCCGATCACGGCTACCCCCTGCGCGGCGTGGTGGGATACATCCCCGGGCGCGAAGATTTGGAGACGCCCTATTTTTGGAAAGGCGCCAAGTGGCTCCGCTCGCTGGAGTTCATGCCCCGTGACCGGCGCGGGTTCTGGGAGCAGGCGGGCTATCACAACCGCGCCGATGTGTGGAAAGAGGAACGTTTCGGTTAAAAACAATCGGATGGCAGAAATGCCATCCGATTTTCTTTTGACGAAGAGTGCGCTTGCGGGGGATTACGGTCTCTTGCCCAGCGTGACGGTGATGTCCACTTTCTCCCCATCGCGCAGGACAGTCAGCACCGCCGTATCGCCGGGGGATTTGGTGGTGAGCAGGTAACTCAGCAGTTTGTCGAAAGAGGGAACCGGCTTGCCGTCGAAGGCGATGATCAGGTCGCCGCCGGCGTTCAATCCCTCGATGCGGGTGGGGGTGGTGCCGGCGCGCACGCCTGCCTTGTCGGCGGGACCGCCCGGAGTCACTGCCAGAACGTAGGCGCCGGTGTAGGTGTTCAAACCCAACGCTTCGATTTCCTCGAGGCTCAAGTCGCTGGAGGAGGTGATGCCCAGGTAGGGATATTCGTACTTCCCATCGCGGATGAGGACCGGCACAATCTTCTTCACCAAATTGATGGAGACAGAAAAACCAACGCCGGAGTTGACGGCATTGCCTGTCATCTCATTGAAACTGCTCGTGCGGATGGACTGATTGATGCCCACCACTTCTCCGTTCATGTTGAAGAGCGGACCGCCCGAGTTGCCGGGGTTGATTGCCGCGTCGGTCTGGATGATGTCGGCGGTGCTGAAGAAGCCGCCGCCACCGGGCGCGGCGCTGGCGGGCTGAGTCCTGCCCAGCCCGGAGACGATGCCGAGCGTCATCGTGCCGTCCAACCCAAAGGGATTGCCAATCGCAACTACCGGCTGTCCCACGCGCAGGGTGTCCGAATCGCCGAGGGGCAAGGGATGAAATTCCGAAGCGGGCGCATCCACCTTGATGACAGCCAGGTCGGCATCTTTGTCGGTGCCGATGACCGTGCCATGTGCCTTGAAACCGGAAGAAAAATCAATTTCCACCGTGCTTGCGCCGTCAATGACATGCTGGTTGGTGACGACATGTCCCTCCGCGTCATACACGAAGCCGGAGCCTTGTCCCGTGTCGGTGCGGATGGAAACTACACCGGGAAGCACCCGCTCATACAGCGCGGTCAGCGTGCCATCCATGGGGACAGGGTTGAGGGAGCCCGGCGGCAGGGTGGGGACGGTCGAAGGCGCAGAATCAGGCTGCGGCGAAGAAAGAGGCGCAACGCCCGGCAGTTGACATGCCAGCGCGGCGAGAGTCAGAATCAAAAGTACGGGTAAGACACGTTTCATTCCTGCTCCTAGAATTTGATTTTCGAGGCTTGCTCGAGAAGTTCTCTCTGCTTGGGCGAGAGGTATTTGGGGATTTGTACCTTGACCTTTACATAAAGGTCACCCTTGCTCTTCGGGTCGCGGACGTGCGGCATGCCGCGCCCGGCAAGCCGAAAGATCTGCTCCGGTTGGGTGCCGGCGGGGATGTTGAGTTTGATACGCCCGTCGAAGGTTTCCACCTCCGCTTCGCCGCCCAGGATGGCGGTGAAGACATCTATCGTGGCGGTGGTGTGCAGGTCGTCGCCGCGCCGCTCAAAGCGCGGATCATCGGCGACTTGAATGATGAGATACAAATCGAGCCCATCGGGACCGGCGCCCGCCACGCGCACCTTCGACCCCGTGCGGACGCCCGCCGGGATGCGCACGCGCTTTTGCTTGCCGCCGCTGGAAATCAGACGGGTGGTTCCCTTGTATGCTTCTTCGAGGGTGATGTCCAGTTCCTGCTGGTAGCCCTGCGGCTGTGTCCGCGCCGATTGCCTCCCGCCCATGCCGAAGAGGGTTTGGAAGAAATCGGAGAAGCCGCCGCCAAACATGTCGTTGAGGTCGTCTATGTTGACGCGCGCGCCGCCGGGGAATCCGCTGTATTCGCTCCAGTTGAAATCACCGGGCGCGCCGCGCCGTTGCCACTGGGAATAATCGGCGCCCAGACGGTCATAGTGCGCGCGCTTTTTCGGGTCGCTCAACACCTCGTACGCCTCGTTGATTTCCTTGAAGCGTTCCTCCGCCTGTTTGTTGTTTGGGTTGTAGTCTGGGTGATATTGCTTCGCCAGTTTGCGGTATGCCTTGCGAATGTCCGCCTCGCTGGCGTTGCGCTCCACACCCAGGATTTTGTAATAGTCTTTATATTCCATGCGACAATTCTTATCACCGCGCGGGATTCAAGTCAAGCGCCCGGTTGGATGATTAACGCAACTCTAATTCGATTGGAAAGAAGATGAAAGAAGAAAGAGGAAGCCCCGCGTCTTTCCCGACCCGAAGCCTGCTCCCGCTCAACCGACCTTTTTCACCAGATAGAATTCTCCCCGCTCGAAGCCGCGGCTGAGATAGTATCTCCGCGTCCCCACCGCCGCAATGACTGCCAGCCGCTCGAAGCCGTTTGCCTTTGCCACCCGTTCCGCCTCTTCCAGCAGGCGCGTTCCCAGACCGGCGTGCTGTGCCGCGCCTTCTTTCTCCGCTCCCACCGGCAGTGATTGACCATAGACATGCACCTCGCGGATGAGCGCCGCGCCTTCGAGGTCGGCGATGCCGGTTTGGGGAGAGTCTTTGCCGGGCAGGGAGAGACGCACGAACCCCGCCAGTTTGTCATCGGGCGTGACGAACGAGATGAAATGTTCCTCCGCCGCGCCCGCCTGATAGACCAGGTCGTCCAGTTGGAGCAAGTCGGGCTGAACCGGCTTGCCCTTCACTTCGCGGCAGCGCACGCACTGACACTGCGTCCCGCGCCGCCTCATCTCATCCTGCACGTCCTGCCGCAGGCTGGTGCGGCGGTTGCCTTCCACCACGTTGGTGGAGGGAATGTCGCGGATGACACGGTTGACGCGGCAGTAGCGCGGGATGGTCGGTTTAATGTCGGCGAGCAGGTCAATCAGTTCCTGCGTGGTGTACGGCTTGAATTCGCCTCTCTGCCAGTATTCGTACAACTCGGCGTTTGCCAGCAGTTGATTGGGATAGATTTTGATTTCATCCGGGCAGAAGTCAGTCCACAGGCGGGCAAAGTCCTCGCGGTCCGATTCGGGGGTGGCGCCCAGCAGGTTGGGCATCCAATGCAGGACGATTTTGAATCCCGCCGCGCGGAGCAGGGCAACCGCCCGGCGCGTGCATTCCACGTCATGTCCGCGCTTGTTGAGTTCGAGGATGCGGTCATCGAGACTTTGCGCCCCCATCTGTACCTTGGTCACGCCCAAATGCCGCAGCCAGCGGATTTCATCGGGAGTGATTTCATCCGGGCGCGTTTCGATGACCAGTCCCACGTTGCGGTGAGGGGCGGTCTCGTTGAGGAGGTGGTCGTTCTCGAGTTCGCCGTGACCTAACCCCCTTTCTCCCTCTTCCCTGGCAGGGAAGGGGGACGGGGGGTTAGGTCCATTCATTGCATCGAAGCAGCGCTTGACGAACCACTCCTGATAATCGCGGCGGTACGAAGACCACGTCCCGCCGAGGATGAGCAGTTCGATTTTGTCGGTGGGATGCCCCAGGCTTTGCAACTGTTCGATGCGCGAGCGCACTTGGGCATACGGGTCGAATTGATGCTCCACGGCGCGCATCGCGCCGGGCTCATCGGGCAGGTACGACTTGGGCATGCGCACGTCGGTGGGGCAGAAGATGCATTTGCCGGGGCAGGGATAGGGCTTGGTCAGCACCGTGACGGTGGTCACGCCGGAGAGAGTCCGCATGGGCTTCATGCGGATGCGCTCGAGCAGATGCGGGTCTGCCTCCATCTCTCCCGCCGCGACCATTTCGTGATACATGGTCACCAGCATGGACTTGTTGAGGTAGCCGCCGCTCTTGAGCGGGTGGCTGCGCAGGGTGCGCGTCACATCGCGTCCGCGCCGGATTTCCTCCAGCACGGTGCGCGCCAGTTCCTTTTTATCGGGGGTGAGGAGATGGGTCTCTCTCCAGAGTTCTCGCCGTTCGGGGTGCATGGTGCTGCGGATTATAACCGTTACGCCGCGCCTGGGTGTTATATAATCGCCGCATGGATTCCGCCGTTGCCGCACGCCTGCTCGAACTCAACCGCGAGTTTTATACCCGCTTTGGCGGTTCTTTCTCTGCCACGCGCCAGCGGATTCAGCCCGGCGTGCGCCGCATTCTGGAGAGCCTGCGGGGAGATGAAAACATCCTGGATTTGGGATGCGGCAACGGATGGCTTGCCCGCGAACTGGCGAAGCGCGGTCACCGCGGGACGTATCTGGGCGTGGACTTCAGCCTGCCTCTGCTCCGAGAAGCGGGGTTTCACGCTGAGGGCTTTTCTGCCCGGTTCGTGGAAGCAGATTTGAGTCAGTTATCAGTGAGCAGTGATCAGTTATCAGTGAGCAGTGAGCAGTGGTCAGTGGTCAGTGCTTTCGCCGTGCTTCATCATATTCCCTCGCGTGAACTGCGGCTGGAGATTTTGCGGACGGTTCATTCCCTGCTTTCACCCGACGGGAGGTTCATCCATTCGAACTGGCAGTTTTTGAACAGCGAAAAACTGCGGTCGAGGATTCAGCCATGGGAGGTCGTATCAATTTCGAGGTCGGAGGTGGATGCGGGGGATTATCTGCTCGATTGGCGGAGCGGAGGACGGGGTCTGCGTTACGTCCATCACTTCAGCGAGACGGAGTTGCAAGCGCTGGCACAGGAGAGCGGCTTCGAGGTGTGCGAGGTCTTTTATTCGGATGGGGAGACGGGGGATTTGGGGTTGTACGAGGTCTGGCGGGCGGTTAGAAACTGACGGCGGCGCAGTTCCGCCCTTTGTGTTTGGCAATGTACATTGCTTGGTCGGCGCGGGCAAGCAGGCTTTCGATGTCGGGCGTGTTTTGATTTTGCTCGGCGATGCCGATGCTGATGGTGATGTTCAGGTTTTGACCGTCAACGGGGATGACCAGTTTTTCCACAGCCATTCTCAACCGCTCTGCCACTTTTCTGGCGGTCTCGGCGTCAATTTCCACAAATAGACCGGCGAACTCCTCGCCGCCGTATCTGCCCAGCGGGTCGGCTTCGCGGATTTCCTTGCGGCACAGAGCGGCAAGGGCGCGGAGCACTTCGTCGCCGGCGGCGTGACCGTAGGTGTCGTTGATTTTTTTGAAGTGGTCCACGTCGAAGATCATGGCGGAGAGGGAACGTTTGTAGCGGCGGGCGCGTTCGAATTCCCGTTTGGCAATTTCCATGAAGTGACGGCGGTTGTAGAGCCCGGTCAACCCGTCGGTGATGGCGAGGCGCTGGGTTTCGTCGAAGAGGCGGGCGTTTTCGATGGCAACCGCCACCTGGTCGGCAAAGGCGCTGACGAGTTCGAGGTTGGCGTTGGTGAAATGGAAAGGATCGGTGCTGTCAATTGCCAGCAAGCCGATGAGTTGGTCGCGCACAATGAGAGGCACGCCCAGCCAGGAGCGGATGTGGTCATGAGGCGGCTGGTTGAAGGCGGAGAAGTGTTTGTGCGCTTCGTGCAGGATGTAGGGTTTGCGGGTCTGGATGACCACGCTGTTGGGGTTATCGCCCGGCACGGGGAAGCGGATGCCGATGACGGGAGCCCGGAAGCCTGCGCCGCCGATGATTTCCAATTCGCCGTTTCGCAGTAACTGAACGGAGGCGCTGTCGTAGGGGAGGACGTGGGCGAGTTGTTGAAGGATGCGGGTGGTGGCTTCTTTCAGGTCGAGGGTTTCTGCCACCGCCGCTCCTGCCTGACGCAGGGTTTCGGCTTCCTCGGCGCGGCGGCGGGCATGGTCCACCGCTTGGAGTTTGGCGACTGCCAGCGCCACGAGGTTGGTTGCCTGTTCGCTGATGATGACTTCGTCTTGTGAAAAACGGTGAGGCCGGCTAAAGCCGAGAAGCACTGCGCCCAGTTTCCTTTCGTTGGCGATCATGGGAACAGCCACCATTGAAGCAGTGGGGAATTGTTCGGCGATGCGGCGGCTGAGGTACGGTGTATTTTTTATGTCTTCAATGACCAGGGTGTGCCCCGCCTCCAGCACAGAAGATGTCAGTGTTTTTTCGCCCGGCAGGGGGCGCAGAGTACGATAACCTTCACGCAGGGAGCCGTAAGCCGCCAGCGGGATGGTTTGTTTGCGTTCCTCGTCCCAAAGGGTGAGGAAACAGTTGTCGGCTCCGATAAGGAAGCCCAAGTGATCCACCAAAAATTGCGCCATATCCTGCATACTGTCTTTGCTGAGGGCGGCGCCCAGAATTTCCTGGAGCAGGTTGAGGGTTTGCTGTCGTTTCAGGAGATTGGATTGGATGGCTTGGCGGGAGAGCGCCGCGCTGAAGATGTCTGCGGCGGTGCGCAGGGCGTCCAATTCGGTGTCGCTCCAGGTGCGCTCGCGCCGGCATTCGTCGAAGCCGATGAAGCCCCATAGTGTGCCGTCGGTAAAGATGGGCATGACGGCAAGCGAGAGAATGTCTTGCTCGGCGAGCAGGTCTTTTTCGGAGGCGGGAAAGTCGCGCACCCGCCCGGCGATGAATTTGCCCTGCAGGAGGATATCATCCCAGCGTGCGAAGCCCGCCTCGCGCCATGCCAGGTTTTGTAAAGCGGGGTTTTGGATTTGCGGCGAGATGCCATCGTCCACCCACTCATAACGCTGACTGACGAGCGGGATACCTTCTTCTGAAAGGTAACGCTCAAAGACATACACGCGGCTGGCGCCGGCGGCTTTGCCCAATCCCTCCAGCGCGGCGGTGACGTTCTTTTCCCAGAGGGATGTTTTGAGGAACAGTTCGGATGCGGCGCTGACGGCGCGCAGGATTGCATCGCGGCGCAGGAGGGCGCTTTCGGCGGCTGTTTTTTCGCGCAGGAGGGTTGCCATGCGCCCGACGATGATGGCAAGGAGCAGGAGAATAACGTTGCCAATGAGATACCCTTCCCCCTCGAAAAGCGCATCGGTTGAGTGTCCGAATACAACCAGCGATGCGATATTGGCAAGGATGGACATCAAGGTTGTAACGACGCCGCCCCAAATGCCAAAATACCAACTGCCGGCAACGATGGGAATCACCGCCAGCGCCGTAAGCGCCATGCCGACATCTTGGTGAAACCAGGTGAACACGCCCACATACACCATGAAAAGAAGCGCCACGATGATGTAGCGGATGATTTGTTGGGCGGGGGCAAGAAGCCTGTTTTGCATTCGACTTTTATTTTATGGGTTTGTCGAATACCGAATATTACAGGTTGTAAGCAATTTCTCTTTCTATTTTGAAAGTTTTTAGGCGGGGGGGAGAGTTCAGGCGCTTCGAACGTGGTTGGGATTCATGACGTACATCCACCAGTTATGGTAGATGCCATTGACGCGTCCTTTTGTCTTGGGGAAGTGACTCAGCCACCAGACGTGATGTTTGCGGGTGTCGCCATTGCCCCATTCGGCGGCAGTGACCTGGCGGACGAATTCGCCGCCTTTGAAATCAGGGAAGTTGTACAGCCAGTCGTCGCACTCGCTCATCACCGGAGATGGGTTGTTCCAGTCGTAGTCGCGCAGGCTGTTCGGCGCAAAGTGGACGTTGCCGCAAGCGGCTCGACCCGGGTGGGTGAGTTCGCAGCGGATGAAGCGTTTCCACAGGTTTTGGTCTTCGGGTATTTTCTCGAAGACTTTGTCCATGATGGATTCGGCGCGGTGACCCATGTTTTCGAGCATTTCGCCGACGCCGCGTTCCAGCGAAAAGCCCATGATGACGAAGCGCCGCCCGGCGGCTTCGGTGCGTTTGAGAGGCGGGGCGTTGCACCAAAAGGCGCCCGGTCCGCCCATGATGGATTCGTAGAAGCCGGCATGGGGGAAACTGAAAATCCAGACCTCGTCAATTTCGCCTTTGGCAACCCGTTCGAGAATGTGAAATTCCTTGAGGATGGCGTGATAATCCGCTTCCTGCGGGAGGTGAGGACGTGCCGCGCCGCGCACCACGTCGAGGTAGGTTTGCGCGTCGTATTTGTAGCCGTCCACTTTGGGAGGAAAGCCGTCCACCTCGAGCCGCTCGATGATTTGGTAGCGGGCGAGTTCTCCGCTGGCAAGCAGAATGTCGGACATGAAGCCCTGGGCAAGGTCTTCGACGCGGTTCCAGCGCATGACTTCGGAGAGTTTCTTGCCGGTCGCCTTATCCACCACGGGGTCATAGACGATGACGAGGGTTTTGAGGGTCGTTGTCAGCGGCGGGACGGCTGGGTCGTCGGGTTCAACTAGCGGCGGGGGAGGAGGCGCGGGCGTCCGTTTTTTGAAGAGGCGGCTGAGGCAGGAGAGGAGGTCCATGAGGAGGTCTAATGTCAAAAGTCAAAAGTCAAAGGTCTATGGAAGGTTGACGGCGAAGTAGACTTGGTTGCCGATGGCGAGGTAGAGGACGTAGTTGGGGCTGATGGTCATGGCGCTGACGGGTCCCGGCTGGAAGGGGCTGGCGCGGTCTGCGTAGCCGGTAACTTGGTTTTGCAGTTCGAGCGAGCGCGGGGTGAGGCGGAAGACGCTGCGGTTTTCGGCGTCGAGCAGCAGGACAACCGGGTTGGGCGGGCTGGTGAGCGCCATTTGGGTGAAGTGCGCCTGGGCGAAGATGTCCATGTCGCGGTGGGCGGGGAAGTTGTCAATGCGCGGGGCGGGGTCGGTGCAGCGGGTGGGGACTTCGGCGATGCGGCTGTAGGCGCAGGTGGAGAGATGCCCGTCGGCGTGAAGCAGGTAGAGGTCGTCGCCGCTGACGGCGAGGTCTATGGCGGTGGAGATGTCGGGGATTTGGTTGCCGAAGAAGAAGTAGGGCGGGTCGTTGAAGGCGCTGCTTTTACCGCGATAGACCCACACGGAGCGGGTTTCGGCGTCGAGGATGTAGAGGGTGTCGTTATCCAGCGTGAAGGCGGTGATGCGTCCCCAGTTGAGGTTGGGGAGGGCGGGCAGTTTGGAGGCACGCGGGACTTGTCCGGGCGTGCAGTAGATGAGGGCGCCGCTGGTGTCAATGCCGAGGACGCTGGCGCCATAGGCGTTGATTTTGGGCAGGGCGAGGATGTCCACAATGGTGCCGACTTGGATGCCGCCGTGCGTGCCGGGCTGACAGGTAAAGGCGGCGTCATATTCCAGACTGCGCCCGTTGAAGGATGCGTGCAGGATGGCGCCGCTTTCGGCGTTGAGCATGTATAGGTCGCTTTCGCTTGCCGCCATGCGGCTGATTTGGACCGCGCCGCCCAGACCGTTGGGAAAGGCGGGGATGAACTCGAGGCGGACGACGCCCATCAGCGTGTCGAGTTTTGCCTGGGTCTCGCTGCGCAGGAGGCGGATTTCGTCGGTTTCGCGGTATTGCTCCGCCTGGGTGACGCGTTCCAGCACGCGCAGGTAGGCGTCGCGCTGGCGGACGGGGTCGGTTTCGCTGGATGCCTGAGCATTTTCCACCAACGCCTGCTGATACAGTTCACGGTAGGTTTCGTTGAGTCCGTAGTTGCTGTAGACGAGCCACGCCACCACCGAAACTGCCAGCGGAATGAAAACCGCCATGAACACCATGATGTAGTTGGGGATGGTCAGCGGCTCGGCGGATTCGGCGCCGGGCAGGAGTTTGGGGATGAAGCGCCGCAGGAAGTCGCCGATGCGTTCGTTCAGACGCCGCCCGCTCCTGATGCCTCCCACCACGGCTTTTGCCATCTGACGCGCCGCCTCGGCATGTGCATCGGGCTTGGCGGGGGGAAAGAGGCGGAAGCGGAGCGGTTGACTGGCTTGCGGTTCGAAGGCTTCTTCTGCTTCTGCCGGCGCGGCTTCAGGTTGGGGCACAGAGGGTTTGATGCGCGGAATGGACGGTGGAAACTCGCGCGCGGTGACCCTCTCAGGAGCGGCGAGGGGAGGTTCCTCCGCGCGGGGCGGGATGGCGTAAGCGGAAGGCTGGACGAAGTGAGCGCCCATCTCCGCCAGCGCGTCGAGTTCTTCCTCTGTAATGACAGAATTGGAGGGAGGCGCTTCAGCGGCTGGAGGGGGAGGAGGCGATGCCTCGGTGTGGACAGGTTCTTGAATGGCAGGAGCAGGCTCAGGCTGGGAGCGCGAGGCGTTCACTTCCGGGCGCAGGATGGTGATGACGCCGCGTCCGCTCTGCGGCTGGATGAGCGCCGCATGCACGTCGCTTTTCGTCAGCATCAACTTGCGGTAACTCGCCTCCAGCAAGGCGGGTGGATGGTCGTAGAGCAGGTCGGCTTCCCAGTCTTTGGGGAATTTTCCGCACAGCGCAAGCAGATCGCCAGGCTTGAATTCGATTTGCGAGAAGTAGGTTTGGGCGCTTTGGCTCGATCCCAGCCCTCTGCCCGAAAGCGCCGGCTCGTGAATGTGACGCTGACCGCCCTCCGTCACCCACACCACATGTACCGGTCCGCTGAGAGAAAGCGTGCAGAGGTTTTCGCGCACCGATGCCAGAATGAGCGAACCGAGCGCATACTGCCCGCGCCCGGTGGTCGAAAGATTCCGCTCCAGAAGAGCGGCGTTGACGGCTTCAGCCACCCGCCGCATGGCGAAGGTCAGCGAGCCGTGCGTTTGATAAAAAAGGTCTGCTGCGCGGCGGACGAGTTCATCCACCTCTGCCGGCGCAAAATCGGCGTTGCCCGAGAGCATGAGGTACAGCACCAGGCTGTCCCGTTCGCGCCCGCGGGCGGTTTTGCGCGGCGGCGCCACAGCCAACAGACCGGGCAAGTGGGGGTAGGCTTGTCCGTTTTGGCGGTGAAGGGGGAGGATGGTCAAGTCAAAGGTTGACACGGCGTAAGAACATCGAAAAACTTGCCATCATTATACTGGTAAAATTCGAGTACAACGCAGGGGCATGGCGGCTTTCTTCGTTCCGCTATGCCCTTTCATTCTGTCAATGATGCAGAGGCTGATGTGGAATCTCTGTGCAGACGTTAGAGAACGTCCGCTGTGCAGCGGTAATCTTTCATAATAACTCACCTTACGCAGTTTTCTCGTAGCGCGACACATTGTCCCCGCAAGGGGGTTCATGTCGCCTGAAAGCACGAGATGAATCTCGCGCTACCGCGTAAGGTGACGTAATAAGATACATACATGGAAATCAAACGACACAACGACTTTTCTGAAATAGACCCCGCCGCATGGAACACGCTGGTCGAACAAAGCATCGCCGATACGCCCTTCTCGCGCTACGAATATCTCAGCGAATGGTGGAAGACCCGCGGCGGCGGCGAATGGAAGAATCCCTGCCTGGCGCTTCTCTCCGCCTGGGAAAACGAGCAACTCCTCGGCATTGCGCCTCTTTTCCTTCATGAGTATGAGGGACAACAGACGTTACTGCTGATCGGCAGTATCGAAATTTCCGACTATCTGGACTTGATTGTCCGCGAGGCAGACCTGATGCGTTTCCTCCCGGCTCTGCTGGACTTTCTCGCCTCTTCCTTACCCGAAGCCTGGTCTGCCCTCGATTGGTATAACCTCCCCGACGCCTCTCCCACCCTCCCCGCCCTGCGGGCGGAAGTCGAACGGCGCGGTTGGCACTATCACGAGGAAATCTACCGTCCCACCCCGCGCATTCCGTTGAATTGCTCCTTCGAAGAGTACCTCACCCGCATTGATAAAAAACAACGTCATGAAATCCGCCGCAAGATGCGCCGCGCCGCCGAAAGCGGACGGGTGCGCTTTTACGTGGTGGACAAGAACGCCGACATCGGACCCGAACTGGAAGCGTTCTTCCACTTGATGGTGCAGGAGCCGAACAAAGCCCTCTTCCTGCGCGATGTGATGCGCGACCAGATGTCGCGTTCGATTCGCGCCGCGCACGAATACGGCTATCTCTGGCTGGGCTTCCTCGAAGTGGACGGCGTCAAAGCCGCCGCCTCGCTCAACTTCGACTACAACAACAAACTCTGGGGCTACAACTCCGGTCTCAGCCGCGACTTCATGGAACTTTCCCCCGGCTGGGTGCTGCTTGCCCATACCATTGAATGGTGCTGTGAAAACGGGCGTTATGAGTTCGACTTCATGCGCGGCGACGAGGAATACAAGTATCGCTTTGGGGGAGTGAACCGCTATGTCATGCGGGCAAGGGTGACGAAGTAATCAGGCATCCCTGCGCTGCCTGCTTTCTGAGAGTGTTTAAAAGAATGGGCTAAAGATTTTTCTGCCACAGAGCTCACAGAGATCCCTGAGAAAAATCTCAAAATCTCTGCGCTCTCTGTGGCTAAGCCCACGATATTGAACACTCCCTGCTTTCTGAATTGCATTCCTACGGATTCGGAGTATCATTCAACCATTGGAGGCGCCATGCAAAAAGACTATACCAATGAAATTTTGGAATTGATCCGCCGCACATCGTCCAGCCTGCCGAAGGATGTGGAAGACCGTCTGCGGGCGTCCATCGAAAAGGAAGAGCCGGGCTCCGCGGCGCGCGGCGCGCTGGAAACGATCCTCAAAAACGTCGAACTGGCGCGCGCCAATTCGACGCCGATTTGTCAGGACACCGGCACGCCCATCTTTTACGTCCATTATCCCGAAGGGATGAGCACACGCAAATTGCGGGAGCAGATTCGAACCGCGATGGCGGAGGCAACCAAACGCTCCTATATGCGACCGAACGCCGTGGATGCCATCTACGACAAAAACACCGGCAACAACCTCGGCGGCGACGACTTCCCGTACATCCACTTTGAAGAAGTGGATGCCGACCAGCCGCTGGTCATCGAGTTGATGCTCAAGGGCGGCGGGTGCGAGAACGTCGGGCGGCAGTATTCCCTGCCCGATAACAGCCTGGGCGCCGGGCGCGACCTGGCGGGTGTCCGCAAGGTGGTGCTGGATGCGGTGCAGAAGGCTCAAGGTCAGGGCTGTGCGCCGGGCATTTTGGGCGTGTCCATTGGCGGCGATCGAGGCTCGTCGTATATCAAATCGAAGGAAGTGTTATTCAGCGAAATCGGCACGCGCAACCCAGACCCGAAGATTGCAGAACTGGAGGAGCGCCTGACGAAGGAAGCCAACGAGTTGGGCATCGGTCCGATGGGCTTTGGCGGGAAGACCACCGTGCTGGATACGAAGATCACCGGGATGCACCGCCTGCCGGCTTCTTATTTTGTGTCGGTTTCCTATATGTGCTGGGCATACCGCCGCCGCAAGATGACGGTGAAGGGCGATGAGGTGGAATACGATTGATGCTTTAACCACGAAGCATACAAAGGTTTAAGAACAAATTCCCTGGTGTGCTTCGTGTCCTTTGTGTTTGAAAGGGATAAAACATGCGCGAAATCACCATTCCCATCAGTGACGAAGTCATCCGCAGTCTGCACGCCGGCGACCCGGTGCAGTTGAGCGGGGTCATGATGACGGGGCGCGACGCCGTCCACAAGTGGATGAGCGAGACGTTCATCAAGAAGACGCGCCAGCCGCAGGGCGACGATCTGCAGGTGTACGAAGAAATCAAGAAGATTCTCGATCACGGCGTTTTGTATCACTGCGGACCGGTGGTCTCCGGGCTGGATACGAAGGAATACAAATTCGTCGCCGCGGGACCCACCACTTCCATCCGCGAAGAGCCGTATCAGGCGGATGTGATGCGGCATTTCAACCTCAAGGGCGTAATCGGCAAGGGCGGCATGGGCGCGAAGACCCTGCAGGGCTGTGTGGAAACGCCCGGCGTTTACTTCCATGCCATCGGCGGAGCGGCGGCGTTCCTTGCTCAGACGGTGCAAAGAGTGCTGGGTGTTTACAAACTGGAGGAGTTTGGCGTCCCCGAGGCGATGTGGGTCATCGAGGTGAAGAATTTCCCCGTGGTGGTCACCATGGATGCTCACGGCGTGAGCCAGCACTCCACTTTGGATGAGCGTTCACGGAAGGTGCTGGACGAACTGCTGGCAAAGCCGTATAAATGATCATCATGAAAATGAAAAACAGGAGCGGTGATTTCATCGCTCCTGTTTTTTTGTCCTGAATTACCGTTACAATTATGCCCATCCCATGGATCAACTTCTTCAACTCTTCTGGATATTTCTCAAAGTCAATCTGCTCAGCACGTCGGGACCGGCTTCGGTCGGTTTGCTCTATCACGAAGCGGTGGGGAAACTGGTGACGGAGGGGCAGTTCGTGCAGGCGGTGGGGCTTTCCTCTGTCCTGCCGGGCAGCGACGCCCTGCAGCTTGCCATGTACATCGGCTATGCGGTGGCAGGCATTCCGGGCGGCTTTGTGGCATTGGTTGCGTCCATTTTGCCGCCGACGGTCATCATCCTCGGCGTGACGATGATTCTCTATCGTCTGCGCCGTCAGGTGTGGATCAGTCATTTCGTGGATGGGCTTGCCCCCGCCATCTCTGTGCTGATGCTGTTCACGGCTTGGAAAATTTTCGAAAAAGGGGGCGCCACCGGCTGGGAAGGCTGGGCGATTGGCGTTCTCAGCCTGGCGGCTATGCTGTCCGATAAAATTCCCGAACGGATTGTCATCGTCCTTGCGGGGATTGCGGGCGTACTTTTCCTCTCATGATTCCCTCGAAACTCACCATTTGGGTCAGGCTGTTATGGATGTTCCTCAAGGTGAATGTCCTCTCGCCTTCGGGACCCGCCTCCATCGGTTTGTTGTATAAAGAAGCCGTCGGGAAAATCATGACCGAAGAGCGGTTCGTGGAGGCGGTGGGTTTTTCGAATTTTCTGCCGGGCAGCGAGGCGTTGAAACTCGCCATGTTCGTCGGCTTTGCGGCGGGCGGCGTGCCGGGCGTTTTTACCGCCCTGCTGGGCGCAATCATCCCGCCGACCTTGTTGATGCTCATCGTTTCCGCCTTCCTTCAGCAGTTCCAGCATGAAAACTGGCTTCAAGGTTTTGTGGCAGGGATGAGCCCGGCTGTGGCGGCGCTCATCGTAGTGGTGGCATGGCAGCTGTTTCGCGCGAGCTCGAGAAAAAAGACCGACCACCGCGTCATCCTAATTGCTCTGCTGAGCGCGGCGGCGCTGTGGTTTGACCTTCCATCCCCTTTGGTTCTGGTCGGCGCGGGAATGTTGGGCATCATCCTGTTTGGACGGAGACAAGCATAATGGCGGAGATTCTGATTGCAACCAACGGATACAAGGAAACGCGCAACGCCATCGAGTATGGGGCATGGCTGGCGCATACTCTGCAGACCCGCATCACGCTTCTGGGCGTGACCGAGAAACTGAGTCCCGCTGCGATAGACGACCACCACCCTTTGGAGGACCTCTTCGAGGAAGCCGTCGGGTTGTTTCAGGAACGGGGTCTGGAATACCGGCTCGAGGTCCAGAATGGGGAGGCGGAGCAGGTTATTCCGCAGAAGGCGAACAGCGGTGATTTCATCGTGGTGGTCAGTCCGCTGGGACGTCCGCCCATCCGCCGCTGGTTGACCGGGCGTTCCATCCGCCCGTTGATGGAGAAAATCCGCACGCCCATCCTGTATGTGCCGCAGATGCGCCTGCCGGTGAAGAGGATGCTGGTGAGCATCGGCGGCTTGGAGTATGCCGAGTCGGCGGAGAGCCTGGCGTTTCAGATTGGGACCGCCTGCCGGGCAGAGGTGGCAATTTTGCATGTCGTCCCGCCCACGGATTTGGATTATCCCAGCGCGCGCGAGGTGTGGGCGCACGCAGACGACTTGTTGGAAACCGATACCCTGCCGGGGCGCAGTCTGCGCAAGGGCTTGGAACTGGCGCGAAAGGCGGGGTTGACCGCCCGCGCGGTGACCCGCAAAGGCGATGTGGTGGAGCAGATTTTGGCGGAAATCAAGGAGGGAAACTACGACATGGTGTGCATGGGTTCGCCTTATAGCGCTCATTCGCTGCGGCAATTGTATGCCCCCAATGTGACTGCCGAGGTGGCAGAAGCCGCCCTCTGTCCCGTGTTGACGGCGAGGTATCAACCCGTAGGATGAGATTGATCTCGTCCTACTAAGCCGAACGAGATAAATTTCGTTCTACGCTCCCGGCGTGTATTTCTTTTCCCACTCGGCGATGGCAGCGCGGATGGCGGCTTTGACCGCTTCGTCGGGGACTTCATCTACTCCTTCGTATTTGTTGACGCCTACATAGACCCACACGCCGCCGGTGGGAGATTCCATAAGAATGATGCCGGGCGAGGCGAGCGGCGTACCGGCGATGCGCACTTGAAGGATGGCGTTGATTTGTCCCACAATGGAGGTGGGGGCGGGTTCGGGTTCAGCCGCTTTTTTGGCAGGGGAAGGAGCAGGCGCCGGGCGGGCAGGCTGGGAAACCGGCGGGGGCGGTGGAATACCCTGACGGGTATCTGCGACAGCCGCCGGGGCGATGGGCGGCGGGGCGGCGGGTTTTCCTTCCAGCCAGGGGCGGATGGCGTTCAACAATTCGATCAGCCGCTTGCGCTGTTGGGAGGTGATGGCAGATGTGTTCACACGCGCGCCGTCGAGGTCGAGGGTGAGGGCGCCGTTTTCATTTTTGAGGCGCAGCAGCCCCGGGTCATCGGGAACAACGGCGGAGGTTTCAGCAAGCAATCTTTCGCGTTCGTCCTCGAGCCGTTTTTCCGCCGCTTGAATGGCGGCGCGGGCGGAGTCTTCCGCCTGCTTGATTTTTTTGGAGGTGCGCAGGTTGGAATCGAAAAAGCCGATTGCCCACCCTGCCAGCAGGGCGAGCAGCGGAATCAGAATGGGGGCGAGGTTCAAGCCTTCCATCGGTTATTTCAACGCCTGACAGTTCGGGCAGAAGTGTGTGCCGCGCTGACCAACCGTGATGCGTTCGATTTTCGTTCCGCAGGTTTTGCAGGGTTTGCCTTCGCGGTCGTACACGCGGAAGTAGTTTTGGAATTCGCCGCCGCGATAGACCCAGTCTATGGAGGCGCCGTTGCGGCGGATGCCCTCGCGCAGGACGCTTTGGATCGCTCCATGCAGCGCCTGAGCCTGCTGTATCGAGACCGAGTCGGAGAGTTTCAGCGGATGCAGCTTGGCGAGGTGAAGCGCTTCGTCGGTGTAGATGTTGCCCAGCCCGGCGAGGAAGGTCTGGTCGAGGAGCAGGGGTTTGAGTTGGCGGCGTTTGGCGTGCAGGGCATGGTAGAGCCATTCGGGGGTGAAGCCTGCGTCGAGGGGTTCGGGTCCGAGCTTGCCGAGCACTTCTTCCGGTTGCGCCGTCAGCCAGACGCGCCCGAATTTGCGTGTGTCGTTGAACGCCAACGACTTGCCGCCCGATAATTTTAGCAGCAGCCGGTCATGCGGCTCTGGTTCGGTTGTACTATCGCGGAGGAGCAAGTCGCCGCTCATGCGGAGGTGGATGAGAAGATGGAAAGAGGAAAGTCGAAAGACGATGTACTTTGCCCGTCTGGAAATGTTCGTGATCTTTTGTCCGCGAATGTGTTCTTTGAATTTTCGCGGTGAAGGTGTGGCAAGCGTGCGGTCCCAGCGCAAGTCGGCTTCGCGGATGGTCTTGCCGACCAGTTCCGGTTCCAGCCTGCGGGCAATGGTTTCGACTTCGGGGAGTTCGGGCATGATGGTTGATGGGGAGTAGTAAACGGTAAACAGTGAACAGTAATCAGTGAACAGTGAACAGTAATCAGTGAACAGTAATCAGTGAACAGTAATCAGTAATCAGTAATCAGTAATCAGTAATCAGGTAAGTAATGACCAACTCTGATGACTGATCACGGATGACTGCATCACTCGTTGAACATCTCTCCCACGCTCCGCCCTTCGTGCGCGCGCTGGATGACTTCTCCCAGCATGGGCGCAATGGACAGAACCGTGATGCGTCCCTCGAGCAGTTTCATCTTTTCAGGCGGGATCGGCACGGTGTCGGTGGTGATGATGTGCTTGATGGGCAGTGCGGCAAGTTTGGCGGCGGCGTCGCGCGAAAAGATGGGGTGAATGAACGCCAGATAGACATCCCGTGCGCCGTTTTCCTTGACGGTGTTGACCGCCTGCGCCACCGAGCCGCCGGTATCCACCTCGTCGTCCACAATGAGGACGTCGCGGTCTTTCACTTCGCCGATGAGGGTGAGCGCCTCGGCTTTTGCCTCGTTGCCGATGCGCCGCTTTTCGATGAAGGCGATGGGAACGTCGAGGGCATGAGCGTAATTGCGTCCGCGCTTGGCGAAGCCCAGGTCGGTGGCGACGACGACCGGGTTGACCATGCTGTCGAATAACTGCTTCTTGATATAGTCGCTGATCATGTGAGAGGCGGTCAGCACATCGCCGGGGATGGAGAAGAAGCCCTGAATTTGCCCGGCGTGCGGGTCGAAGGTCATGTAGCGGTCGGCGCCGGCGATCTCGATCATATCCGCCACGAGGCGCGCGGTGATTGGCACGCGCGGCTGGTCTTTCTTGTCGGAGCGCCCGTAACACAGATACGGAATCACCGCCGTGATGCGCGCCGCCGAATCCAGCCGCAGGGTTTGGATCATGATCAGCAGTTCCATCAGGTTGTAATGCACGGGCGAAGAGGTGGTTTGAATGACGTACACGTCCTGCCCGCGCGCACTGCTCTTGAGTTTGACGAAAATGTTCTCGTTGGGGAATTGAATCACTTCACGCGGGCTCAACTTCTGCCCGAGGTAATCGGCAATTTTTTGCGCCAGTTCCGGCGAGCCGGAGCCGGCATAGAGTTTGATTTCCCCGTACATCTTGATTTCATGATGCGGGTGTTGCAGCATTTTTCTCCTCATTTTCCATTCAACAGCGCCCGAACCGCTTCGTACGGCGACCACTCCCTTCGGATGACTTTTTCCAGCGCCTGCTCATACGCTTCTCGATGCGACCCGTTCAGATAGCGGCTCATCAACTCCTCCTGCAAGACCGCATCCAACTCGGACCTGAGCCTGGCGCGGTCGCGAGAAGCCCAATCCCCGCTCTGATGCAAATGCGACTTGTGACGGGCAATCGCCTCCGCCAGTTCGGGGATGCCGGTGCCGTCCGTGGCGATGGTTTTGAGGATGGGCGGCATCCACAGCGGAGCATCGCTGACGGGGGCTTCGAGGGTCATCATCCGGCCGTGGTGGTGGATGATGCGTTTCGTCGGATGAGCAAGCTCGAGTGTGGAGCGAAGCGCGCGTTCCGTGTTTTCCACGCCGGGGCGGTCGGCTTTGTTGATGACGAGCACGTCCGCAATTTCCAAAATCCCCGCCTTGATGGCTTGGATGTCGTCGCCGAGACCGGGCGCTTCGACCACGATGGTGGTGTGGGCAAGGCGGGCAATATCCACTTCGCTCTGCCCCGCGCCGACGGTTTCGATGATGATGATGTCGTAACCCGCCGCGTCGAAGACCTGCACGAAGGCGGCGGTCTTTTGCGCCAGCCCGCCGACCGAGCCGCGCGAAGCCATCGAGCGGATGAAGACGCCGTCGTCGCCGGAGAGGTCGCGCATACGCACGCGGTCGCCCAGCACCGCGCCGCCCGTGAACGGGCTGGAGGGGTCCACGGCGATGATGGCGACTTTGTGTTGATGCGCTCTTCTATAATGAAGGGTGAGTTGATTGACGAGCGACGATTTGCCCGTGCCAGGCGCGCCCGTCACGCCGATGAGGTGCGCCCTGCCGGTGTGGGGGAAGAGTTCGGCAAGCGCACTGCGCCCCTCGGGGGCGTCGTTTTCCACCTGCGTCAGCAGGCGGGAGAGGGCAAGGCGGTTGCCTTTAAGAACGGGTTCGGTCTGCAAAATTGTCCTCTACATGAAATTACGCAACACTGCTTGCGTATTGCGTAATTTCAGGGTTTCACTGCTTCGCGTATATCCCGGATGATGTCCTCGGTGGACGCACCCGGTCCGTAAATGCCTGCGATGCCCATCTCCTTGAGTTTGGGCATGTCGTCATCGGGGATGATGCCGCCGATGAAGACTTTGACATCTTCCTGCCCGTTTGCCTTGAGCAGTTCCAGGATGCGCGGAGCGAGAGCCATGTGCGCACCGGAGAGAATGGACAGCCCCACCACATCCACATCCTCCTGAAGCGCGGCTTCGGCGATCATTTCCGGCGTCTGACGCAGACCCGTGTAAATGACCTCCATCCCGGCATCGCGCAGGGCGCGCGCCACCACTTTTGCGCCGCGGTCGTGCCCATCCAGCCCGGGCTTGGCAACGAGGACGCGAATCTTTTTCTCGGTCATGGTTCCTCCGTACGTGAATTCTGCCACGATTATACTATGCGGCTTTCCGCGCTGTGCGCCGTCCGATTTGAGGGAGTGTCTAAAAGGTTAGGCTAAAGAAATTTCACCACAGAAAACACGGTGTCCACAGAAATTTTTTTCAGGTTTTCTCGGTGTTCTCTGTGCGCTCTGTGGTGAAAACATTTGGCACGCTCCCACTTCGTAATGAGGCTGATATTGACATGACTCATGGCTGAGTCGAGCCGTTTCCAAAATATGCTATACTTCAAACATGCAATCACGCGCAGACTGGTTGTCATGGGCACAAACATTGCGGCGTTTCAAATTGGACGGAGTTGCTTCGTGGCTGTTGGAAGCGGGGTCTCCGATCTCTTTGCTGGGGGCGCAACTGCTGTACGTCAGTCAGCCGCTTTTTGGGGGGAGCCAAATCCGCTCGCTTGCACAAATGCTCGAAGATGAACAGGAAACCCAAGCCTTTGTGCGCTATCTGCGCGGGGAGGCAGTGCAATGACCGCGCCGATTGTCCTCCTGCTCGCCGCCCTTCTTTTGCTGGCGCTCACGCTCCTGCGCCGTAAATCGCCCGCCGTCCTTCGCTCCATCGAAGCATACGAACGACTAAACCGCGCCATCGGACTCTCGGTGGAAGGCGGTACGCGCCTGCACATCTCCATCGGGCGCGGCAACCTCTACACGGCGCGCGGCGGCTCGGCGCTGGCGGGACTTGCCATGCTGCGCCGCCTCACCGAACGAACCTCCCTCAGCGACCAGCCGCCCATCGTCACCTCCGGCGACGCCTCGCTGGCAATCCTCTCGCAAGACACTTTGCAGTCCGGCTACCGCGCCGCGCGTGCGGAAGACCAATTCCGCCTCACCAACGGACGTTTGACCGGGCTCACCCCATTTGCCTTTGCCGCAGGGACGCTTCCCGTCATCCGCGACGAGGGGGTCTCTGCCAACGTCATCATCGGCGAACTGGGCGCCGAAGCCGCCCTCCTCGCCGATGCCGCCGAAAGCAAAAACGCCGACCTGATTGCCGCCAGCGACAACCTCCCGGCGCAATCCGTCCTCTACGCCGCCTCACAAGCCCCCCTCATCGGTGAAGAACTCTTTGCCGCCGGCGCCTACCTCGGTGCCGGCGCATCACACGAAGCCAGCCTGCAAACGCAGGACATTCTGCGCTGGCTGGTCATCCTCGCTATTTTGGGCGGGGCTGTCTTGAAATTTTTGGGAGTCAGTTTCTGATGATGCGAGTTCTGACCGCCGCCCTTGCCATTGCTTCCGGCATCATCGTTTTGCTTGGGTATTTCCTTCGTCAGGTGTTCCCCCTGTTCGAACAACTGCGTCTTCTGCTCACCGACTGGGCGGTGGTCATTGCCGCAGCGGCTGTGCTGGTGGGCATCCTCAACCTCGTCACAGTGCAGATGGACAAACTGCGCGCCCGCCAGCCCGGCGGACTTTACGGCGCGCTGATGGTGTTTGCCCTCGTTGTGACCTTCGGGCTGGGGTTGGTGTTTGGCACCGACCACACCTTCCTGCGCGCCGCCATGGATGCAGTCATCGCGCCGGTCGAAGCCTCCCTGCTGGCGATCCTGGCTGTCACCCTCGTCTATGCCAGCATCCGCCTCCTGCGCCGCCGCACCGATCTGATGAGCGTCATCTTTCTCGTTGCCATGCTCCTTTTCTTGATTGCCGCCATGCCGAAACCCTTCGGACCGCTCCCGCTGGTGGATCAACTCATCCTTGATTTGACCAGCCTGCTCTCCACCGCCGGCGCGCGCGGACTGCTCATCGGCGTGGCGCTGGGAACGCTCCTGACCGGCTTGCGCGTCCTCTTTGGAATGGATCGTCCTTACGGGGGGAACTAATGGCTGAGATTCGCTGTCCCAACTGCGGCAAGGAAACCCCCGACTTTCTGGATTTCTGCCAGTTCTGTCAGACGCCCCTGCAGCAAGACCTGATTCACATCGGCGAAGAACCGACCAAGAAAGATACCGGTGAACTCGAACAAATCCTGCCCGACTGGCTCAAGGAAGTCCGCCAGCAGGGACTGGAAGAGGCGGAAGACGAAGCCCTTCGTCCGCCGGGCAAGCCCAAGGTCACGGACGAACCGCCCGACCTCCTGGCGGGACTCATGTCGCAAGCCGAGTCCGAAGAGGAAGAACTTCCTGATTGGCTGGCGGGCATCTCCCCCTCCCTCAAAAAAGAGGAACCCCCTCCTCCACCCCCGCCGCCCAAAAAAGAAGAACCCTCCAGTTTTTTTGCTCAATTCCGTGAAGCCGAAACACAGCCGCCCGCGGAAGAAACACCCTGGAGCGGGCTGGTTGAACCCGTCGGCAGGGAATTGACGGATTGGTTCGGTCAGGAGGAGCCGTCTGCCCCGCCTTTCCGCGAAGAGACAGGCGCGCCTGCCGGCGAAGATTGGATGAAAGACCTGTCGGCGTTCACCGCCGAATCCGCTCCGGCGCAGGAGCCCGAAGACCTGAGTTGGCTGCGCGACCTCGAAGCCGCCTCCAAAGCGACCGAAGAACCCGCCGCGCCCAAACCCGAAGCCGCCTTTCCGCCTTCCGCTTCTGAGGAAGACCTCGACTGGCTGACCAAACTGGGCGCCGCTTCTGCACCTGCCTTTGAAGAACCTGCTCCCGCCCAGCCCTCCAGCGAAGAAGATTTGAGCTGGCTCGACAAACTGGGCGGCGTCACCGCACCCGAAGAGCCAGCACCTGCCCAACCCGCCGGTGAAGAAGACTTGAGTTGGCTCGACAAACTGGGCGGCGTCACTGCTCCTGAAGAGCCTGCACCTGCTCAACCCTCTGCCGAAGAAGATTTGAGCTGGCTCGACAAACTGGGCGGCGTCACTGCGCCTGAAGAGCCTGCGCGTGCTCAACCCTCTGTCGAAGAAGATTTGAGCTGGCTGAAGAATCTCAGCGCAGCCAAAGAACCTCCCACCGAGCCTATCCCCTCCCAGCCTGCTCCGGCTGAAGAAGACTTGGACTGGCTGAAGAACCTCGGCATCTCTGCCGCTCCACCTTCTCAACCCGCCGCGCCTGCCTTCGCCGACACCGGCGAGTTACAGCCGAAAGAACCGCCTGCCTCCGCCAAACCCTTCCAGACCGCTCCCCTCAACGAGCTCCTCGGCGACGAAGCCCTGCGCGACACTACCCCCGACTGGCTCAAAGAAGCGCTGGAAGAACCCTCCATGCCGCTGCCCGGCGCGACTTCACTGGACTGGTTTGCAGAACAGGCAAAACCTCCAAAGGAAACGCCTCCGCCGGCGCCCTTCGATCAAACTCCGGGCAAGCCTGCCGCCTCCACCCCAGCCTTCGACTTCTCTTCAGGCGATTCCTCCGCCCAAGACTTGGATGCTCTCTTCGATGTCGAAATGCCCGAGTGGCTGAAGAGCGAACCTGAAAAGCCCGAAACGCCTCAGCCTGGTCCTGTCTCCACTCAGCCCTTTACCGAGGAGGGAGAAGCCCTCGCTCCGGTGGAACTGCCCTCCTGGGTGCAAGCCATGCGTCCGGTCGATTCTGCCATCAGCGGAACGGCGGCGAGCGTGGACATGGTGACCGAACGCGAGGGACCATTGGCAGGTTTTCGCGGCGTCATTCCGCTTGTGCCCGTTGGCTCTGCGCTCCGCCCGAAAGCCTTCTCGCTGAAATTGCAGGCGGGCGAGGAGCAGCAAGCCGCCGCCGCTCTGCTGGAACAAATGATTGCCTCGGAAACCGCCGCGCTTCCCTCGAAACCGGCGGCTGTGATTTCCTCTCAGCGCGCGCTTCGCTGGGCGCTCTCTGCCTTGTTCCTGCTGGTGCTGACCGCCGTCCTCTGGCTGGGACTGCAAACCATGCCCATCCATCCCTCCTCCCGCCTCTCAGACCTCATCGCCAGCCTGCCCGATGCCTCGCCCGTTCTGCTGGTGGTGGATTATGAACCCGCCTTCGCCGGCGAACTAGAAGCCTCGGCGGGACCGCTGCTCGATCAACTGGCGCTCTCGAAACACGCCATCTTCGACTTCGTTGCCACCTCGCCGAACGGAGCGGGCTTGGTCGAGCGGCTGATGCTCCATACCAACCTGAGCAAGCCGTTCCCGGCAGGTTTGGGCTACCGGGCAGGGGAACAGTATTTCAATCTCGGCTTTTTGCCCGGCGGAGCGGCTGGCGCGGCTGGCTTTGTGGGCGACCCGCAAAAACTCTCCCGTTATGCCGCCATCCTCCTCCTCACGGATAACGTAGAAACGAGCCGCACCTGGATCGAACAACTGGAAGCCGCCGGTCCCGAAGTTGCCGGCAAACCGCTGATTGTGGTCTCCAGCGCACAGGCGGCGCCCATGCTTCAACCGTATGCCGCTTCCGGGCAGGCAAACCTGCTTGTCAACGGCTTGTATGACGCGGCGAAGTACGAAGCGTTGAATGTCTCTCGTCCGGGGCTGGCGCGCGCCTATTGGGACGCTCTCGGCTTCGGGCTGATGATGGCTGTCCTTGCAATTGTCATCGGCGGCGCATGGAATTTTTACCTGCGCTTCCGCGAAAAACACGCTGAAACGGAATAAGGTCAACTGTGCCTCTCATCGAATTCGTTTCCGCTATCGTTGGGTTTGTCCTCACGCTGATGGTGTTCAGTTATCTCATCGGCGATAACCCGCTGTTCCGCTTCGCCGTGTATCTGTTCGTCGGCGTCGCCTCGGGGTATGCGGCGGCGGTCATCGTCAACGACATTTTGCTTGCCCGCCTCCAGTCGCTGCCGCTGGGCGATCCTGCCCTGCTGGTCATCGGGTTGATTCCCCTCCTGCTGGCGGCGACATTGCTGGCAAAACTCTTCCCGCGCATTTCATGGCTGGGAAATTTTGCGATGGCGGTGCTGGTGGGAGTGGGTGCGGCAACAGCCATCGGCGGGGCGCTGACCGGTACCCTGATTCCCCAGGCTGAGGCGGCGGTGGATGCGGTGGATCCGCGCTCGCTGACGGGTCTGGTGGGAGGCGGCGTCATGCTGTTGGGAACCGTCACCACGCTGGCGTACTTCCAATTCGGCGCAAAACGCGCGGCAGATGGAACGGTCAAACGCAATGCCGCGGTGGAAGCGCTGGCTTGGGTGGGGCGGGTTTTCATCGCTGTGACGCTCGGCGTGGTGTTTGCCGGCGTCTATACTGCCGCGCTGACGGCATTGATCGAACGCCTGAATTCGCTCATCCTCTTTCTCAAATCCATCCTGGGTCTCTAACGTATGCCGACATCACTCGTCCAAACCGAATCCGTTCTCGCCATCGAGGTTGGCACAGCGGTGACCCGCGCCGTCCTGTTCGACGTGGTGGAGGGGCAATATCGTTTTGTGGCGGTGGGCAAAGCGCCGTCCACTGCCGAAGTGCCTTTCAAAAACATTGGCATCGGCGTGCGCGAGGCGATTACTGCATTGCAGGAAATCACCGGCGGCAAACTGCTGGGGCAGGATAACAACCTGATTACCCCCTCCCAGCCCGATGGTTCCGGGGTGGATGCGGTGGTGGCGGTTATCTCCACGGGTCCTGTTTTGCGGACGGTCATCGTCGGTTTGTTGTCGGATGTGTCGGTGCAGAGCGCGCGCCGCCTGGCGGAAACGACTTATGCGCGCGTGGTCGAGGCGCTCGACCTCTCCGACCACCGCAAACCGGACCAGCAATTGGATGCCGTCATTCGCGCCCGCCCGGACTTGGTCATTTTGACCGGCGGCACGGACGGCGGCGCCTCCCGCGCCATGTTGAAAACGCTGGAGGCGATTGGGCTGGCGTGTTACCTTATGCCCGCTGAAAGACGCCCCATGGTGT